>Ga0187871_10003344_pt1 | contig 12484 bp, 9 predicted proteins | sample June2016WEW_16_1_FD_132988 | JGI IMG/M metagenome (GOLD analysis project Ga0187871, IMG submission 132988) | Peatland microbial communities from SPRUCE experiment site at the Marcell Experimental Forest, Minnesota, USA - June2016WEW_16_10 | ecosystem: Environmental > Terrestrial > Soil >... | reverse complement strand
CCGTGATTGCCGCGTCTTCGGCGCGCCAATTCGTCGCCGCGGGCGAAGTGGCGTTCATCATGTTGCTCGGCGCGGAACTCGAAGCGTACACGATCCGTCGCGCCCGGCGTTCGCTGGGCGGCCTGCTGTCGCTCGTGCCGCGCACGGCGCGCGTGCGCCGCGACGGGAAGGAAACGGAAGTCGCCGCATCCGAATTGCGGGTCGGCGATATTGTGGTTGTCCGCGCCGGTGAACGCGTACCCGTGGACGGCGTGGTGCAAAGCGGTATGGCGTCCGTGAACCAGGCGCCCGTGACGGGCGAGAGCATGCCGGTGGACAGGAGCGAGGGCGACGAAGTGTTTGTCGGTGCCCTGGCCGAAACGGGAGCGCTGATTATTGAAGCGCGTCGGGTGGGTGAGGACACCACTCTGGCGCGCATTGCCCAACTGGTCGAGCGCGCCCAGCAACACGAAGCCCCGATCCAGCGGTCGCTCGATCGCCTGGCGGGCTGGCTCGTTCCCGTCATGCTCGCGTTGTCGGCGCTGGTGTTTGTGTTTTCCCATGACCCCGCGCGGGCGATCACGGTGCTGATCGTGGCCTGCCCGTGCGCGCTGATTCTGGCCACCCCCACCGCCATGATGGCCGCCATTGCCCGTGCCGCGCGGGCCGGCGTGCTCATCAAGGGCGGCCAGTACCTCGAGGCCACGGCCCGCCTGCACACGATTGTGTTCGATAAGACCGGCACGCTGACGCATGGCGAGCCCGAAGTGGCCCATGTCAGCCGGCTGGACGAGCATACTGAATCGGAAATCGTCGGGATGGCGGCGGTCGCCGAGAAGCTGAGCGCCCATCCGGTGGCCCGCGCGATCCTGCGGAAAGCCGCCGTGTTGGGGGTGGGAACGGGGGACCCGACGGAATTTCAGGCGCACCATGGCCGGGGCGTCGTCGCCGAACATAACGGCCAGAGGCTGGTCGTCGGCCAGCGGGGATTGATGAAAGATGAATCGATCGTCCTGAGCGATAAGTTGCAGGCGTACATGGATGAACATCATGGCGAAGGGCACACGACGGTCGTCGTGGCCCACGATGGCGAGGTGTGCGGAACGATTTGCGTGTCCGACACCGTTCGCGCCAGGGCCGATGAAGCGATTCGGGACCTGCGTCACCTCGGCGTGGAGAAGGTCGTCATGTTGACGGGCGACAACCGGCGTGTGGCGATGCAGATCGCCGGCAAACTCGGCCTGGATGAGGTGAAGGCCGATGTGCTGCCGGAACAGAAGGCCGAGCACATCGAATCCTTGAAGCGGCCGGGCCGGCGCGGCGTGGCCATGGTCGGCGATGGCGTCAATGACGCGCCCGCGCTGGCGGTGGCCGATGTCGGCATCGCCATGGGCGTCAGCGGGACCGACGTGGCGCACGAAGCCGCGGATATCGCCTTGATGGCCGACGACCTTTCGAAGATCGCCTTCTCGGTCGGGCTGAGCCGGCAAACGCTGCGGATCATCAAACAGGGCCTCCTGTTCGCCCTCGTCTACAACATCACGATGGTCACGCTGGCTTCCAGCGGCCATCTGCACATGATCGGCGGCGCCATCGCCCATCAATTCAGCAGCGTCCTCGTGATCCTCAATGCCATGCGCTTGCTGAGATATAGGTGATCGGCGCGACCGGGCCCCGAAAAGCCCGTCGGAGGGACGCGCTTCCGCGCGTCCTGCCCTGAGGGGTCCGGCGCCGAACGAGCTGTAATGGGCGAATCGACGAATAGCACGCATCCGGATTTCTGGAACCGCCGCTATGCTGCCGGCAATACGCCGTGGGATTTCCATGGCATTCCAGAGGCGCTGACTTCTTTTCTGCACCGGTCATCTTCGCCCGGGACTGTGCTGATTCCGGGGTGCGGTTCCGGACACGAAATCAAGGCCTTCCACGACGCGGGCTTCGCAGTGACCGCCATCGATTTCTCGCCGGTCGCGGTTGACAAGGCCCGGCTACAGCTTGGCCCGCTGTCGGAGAAGATCGTGTTGGGCGACTTCTTCTCGTTCGACTTCGGTCCGCGCCGCTTCGATCTCATTTACGAACGGACTTTCCTGTGCTCTCTATCCCCGGCTCGTTGGCCCCGGTATGTCGCACGGATGGCCGAGTTGTGTGCGCCTGATGGCCGGCTCATCGGGCTATTTCTCTATGGACAAGAGCCGGACCCGCCTCCTTATCCACTTGCCGAGAACCATGCCGGCGAGTTGTTCGGGAGGAACTTTCGGTTGGTGCATACCGCGCCGGTCTCGGACTCGCTGCCGTTGTTCCGCGGCATGGAACGCTGGCAGGAATGGCAGCCAATCCGCCGTTGCTAGGACGCAGTGACCCACCGCGCCGCGTCGTTGGTCTGGTGGCACAGGCGCCTGCACTGAGCCTGCCGAATGTGTCCCTGCCTGTGGTCGTCGGCTGAGCCGCCGCGCCGCGTCGCTGGTCTGGTGGCACAGGCGTCCCTGCCTGTGATCGTCGGACGAGTCGCCGACTCGTCCGTCCTGTTGTGCGAGTGGTCTCCTGACCCCGCACACCATTCGACCGAAGGTCTCCAACCAAACCGCCGTTCCGCACTGTCGCTTGCCCCGAATTCGTTTCGGGGCGGCGGTCGGCGCCTGCCCTGAGCGCAGCCGAAGGGACCGCCGGTCGTGCTAATTGCCGTTGGTAGGGCCGCGCGGTTTACCTCGACTCCGAGGTCGAGGCCGCACGGCCAAAACGAGCCGCTGGCTCGTCCGTCCCCCGCTCCGTCCCTCCGCCGTCGTTTCCGCTCCGATGCCGTCTCCGGCCGACTGCCGACCGCCGAATACCGGCCGCCACCCACTCCATCACCCCATTACTCCAGTACTCCAGTACTCCAGTACTCCAACACTCCATTACTCCATTACTCCATCACTCCAGTACTCCATCACTCCAGTACTCCATCACTCCAGCGGCGGTCGGTGCCGAACGAGCCGGTGGCTACGCCACCGATTTTTCCCGGACGCGGATGAGCATTTTTTTCATGCCGGCTTCGTCGCCTTCGCCTTCGCTGATCGCTTCCAGCTCGCGGTCGTTCTCCATGTGCTGGTGAATCACGCGGCGGTCGAACGCGTTGAACGGGCCGATCTTTACCGATTCGCCCCAACGGCGGACTTTGTCGGCTGCCTCGACCACCCTCTTCAAAACGTCGTCGCGCTGGCGTTCGCGGTAGCGCTCGCAATCTACCGTCACGCGCGGGATGTCGGGATTGCCGCGCTGCAGGATCCGATTCAGCAGGAACTGCAACTGGCTCAGGGTCTGGCCGTGTTTGCCGATGAGGCGGCCGGGTTCGGCCGTGGCGATGTGCAACAATTGCGAGCCATCCATGGTGAAGGATTCGACCTTGGTCTGGAGACCGAGCCCGTTGAGCATTTTCTGCAGGACTTCGCAGGGATCAAGCGGCGGAACGGCGGGCGCGGAAGGTGACGGCGGCGGTGAAGACGGGGATGCGGCAGGTGTTTCTGTTTCCATATCATGCTCCTGTGTTTGTGGCGTTCGGCCTTCCCAACGTGGGGTAAAGCTACGACGCCTCTGGTGCCAAGTTCAGGGACATTATACCAAAAATCATTTGACTTTTCCAGCCGGAATTGCGGCGGCGGCGTCGGCCTTCCTCTGGCGCATGCTCCGCCATTGTTGCAGGAGCGAAAGCAACTGCTGCAGGGTGTAATACAAGGTCAGCCCGGCGGCCAGGTTGTAAAAGAAGAACAGCATCATCACCGGCATGAACATCATCATTTTCTGTTGCTGCGGGTCGCCGCCCGTCGGCGTCATTTTCTGCTGGAAAAATGTCCCCGCGGTCATCGCCACCGGGAGCGGATTGATCGGCAGGCCCGCGACCATGAAGATCGTGTCGGGCTGCGACAGGTCCTTGATCCACAGAAACGATGCGCCGCGCAGCGCAATCGCGTTGAGCAGCACGCGGTAGAACGCGATCAGCACCGGCAGCTGGACCAACATCGGCAGACAGCCGGAGAACGGGTTGATCTTGTGCTCCTTGTACAACTTCATCATCTCCGCATTCAGCTTTTGCGGCTCGTCCTTGTATTTCTCCCGCAGCTTGTTCATCAGCGGCTGGAATTTTTGCATCGCCTTCATCGACTGGATGCTCTTGGCCTGGATGGGCCAGAAAATGATCTTGAGGGCGATGGTCACCAGAATGATGGCCACGCCGTAGTTCGGGATCAGCCGGTAAAAGAAATTCAAGCTGTGCCAGAGCATCACGCCGAAGAGCCCGGAGTAAAAATCCATCGGTGTCCCGAAATCCATCAGCTCTTCCTGGTGTTTGCCCAGCGCCGCCAGCCGCCCGTAATCCTTCGGCCCGGCGTACCACGTGAACGCGCAGGAGGCGGCCCCCTCCGCTCCGCGCGTTATCGGCACATCCGCCGTAGCCGTCAATCCGCGAACCACCGGCGGATGGTCTGCGGGCGTCAAGTCCACGGTCCCGTACGTTACTCCGGTCACGTTGGATGTGGATGTCGGCGTCAACACCATCGTGAAATACTGGCTCTTGACTGCGACCCATCCCACCGCGACATCCTCGTGCGGTCTGCCGGCCTTCACCCGGTCCGCCACGCGCGGCAGTGTGCGATTGCGGAACTTCGATTCGCCCTCCCAATCGACCACCAGGTAGCTGGGAACTTCCCGCTTCTGCATCGGCCTTGCCGTGCCGATTGTCACGCCGATTGCACCGGACGGCGCCAGCGCTGCAGGCATCTGAATGCTGGCGGCAATCAGGTAGTCGTTGCTAAGCGTGAACGTCTTGAGGACGCCATTGTCGCTCCGCATCTGGATGGTGCGCGCGTCCACAACCCGCAGCGCAAACACATCGTTGCTGCCCGCGTCCGTCACGCCCACCAACGACAGCGCAGGAACCAGTCCGGCCCCGTTCAGGGTCGCCACCTCGTTGCTGTTGCCCTTGTGCTGAAGCAATTCCACGGAACGGACGCCTCCGCCCCAGCTGGTGAAATCCACCCGGATCAAGTCATTACTCAGCGAAACGGTCTGTTCGGGCGGCAGCGGCTCGGCCGGTTTGGGTTTGGTTTCCACGGCGGGCTGGACCGGCGGCGCGGCCGGTGCCTGGTTCGTTGCCGCCTGCGGGACCGCGTTCGAACCCGCTACCGGTGGTGGAGCCAACGGCTTCGGCTTCGGCGGATACATCTTGTTGATGACGGTTTGGGATAGAACCAGGGCGAGCATGCATCCCAGGACGATCAGGATTGTTTTTCGGTCCATCATCGGTCGGGCACCGGATCGAATCCGCCCTCGTGGAATGGATGGCACCGAACCAGCCGGGTCGCGGCCAGCCACAGACCACGCAGGCAGCCGTGTTTTTCAATCGCCTCGCTGGCGTAATGCGAACAACTGGGATGGAACCGGCAACAGCCGCCCCCCAGCGGCGGGGCCGGCAACAGCATTTTGAGCGGCGACAGCCAGCGATACAGTCGCAGCAGGAATAGAAGTGGGAGTTGGATCACGTCTCGTTGAGGATGCCCGCCGCCCGGAACAATCGCAGCAGTTCCGCCTCCACTTCCTGCCGTTTCTTGCCGCCAATGGCGTTGCGGGCAATCATCACAATCTGTAAATTGTTTTTGAGCTTTTGTTTGTTCAGCCGATACGCCTCCCGCAACAGCCGCCGGGCGCGGTTCCGTCTCACCGCATCGCCGACCTTCCGGCTCGTCACCACTCCTATGGCGCGCGTCGCCCGGACCCCTGACGGTCCTGCGTCGGGCGAATGATCGACGACGTAGAGCACCAGCAACTTGCCGCCGAATTTGCGTCCGTGCTCATACGCCTGCCGAAACTGCCAACCCCGCTGGATTCGCTCGCTCTTCGGCAATGTGCTGCTGCCACGCAAAATGGCCTCCGCCCCTGCCGCCAAACCCGCTGTCACTCTACACGGAAAGACGTTTTCGTCCCCTGCGTCGACGCCGGCTCAAGATCGCGCGACCGGATTTCGTGCGGGTCCGTTTCAAAAACCCGAATCTGCGTTGCCGTCGAATCTTGGACGGCTGGTATGTCCGTTTCATGTGTCTGCCTTAAATTAGGGAAAGCGCATCATAGCAGGCACCACCCAGTTGTCAACTTGTAGGACCGGATGCCTGCCACTGTAGCGGCGGTCTACCTGTCCCGACCTGCCCTGGTTCCTATATCGGGGTTCCTACATCGGGATGACCGCCGGTCGTTCCATGCTGAGCCTCCTGTAGCGGCGGTCTATGACCGCCGTCCGGCCGTTCCGGTGGCACAGGCGTCCCTGCCTGTGGCCGCTAGCTGTCATCCGCGAGTTGATAGCCTGCCCCGAGCGCAGCCGAAGGGACCGCCGGTAGTTCTAATTGCCGTGCGGTAGGGCCGCGCTGCCGCGCGGCCAAGCCGCTCCGTCGTTTCCGCTCCGCCGCCGTCTCCGTCCGATAGTGGCGCGGGCGTCTCGCCCGCGTAGCTGCGCTTTTTACCCCTCCCCCCATCCCTTCCCATCTGTGTCCATCTGTGGCTACCCGCCGACCGCCGATTGCCCTCCGCCGCCCACTCCATCACCCCATTACTCCATCACTCCATCCCCGCCCGATAAACCTCTCCGCAAACTCCTCGAATACCCGCGCCGACACCGGCCCCGGCTTGCCGTTTCCGATTTGTCCTCCATCCACGGTTGTCACCGGCGTCACTTCCGCGGTCGTGCTGCTCAAAAACACTTCATCCGCCGCCAGAAGCTCCGACTTCGAAATCCGCTCTTCCGCCGTTTCGATCCGCGCCGCGCGGGCCGCCTCCAGCAGCTTGTCGCGGGTGACTCCCGGCAACATGCGCGTGCTCTTCGGCGGCGTGCGGAGTCGTCCGGCTGTCACCACAAACACGTTTCCCGCGGTCGATTCGCTCACGGTATCCGCGTCGTCCACGAAGATTGCATCGTTCGCCCCCGCCTTCCGCGCCGCTTGATACGCCAGGACGGTCGGCAGCAACGCGATGCTCTTGATGTCGCACCGCGCCCAACGAATTTCCGGCACGGTGATTACCGCGATGCCGGTCTCGCGAATCTTTGTCGCCGGCGCACCCAATTGGCGCACGGTCATCACGATGGTGGGTTCCACGCCTTTGGGCATGCTGCGATGACGCGGCGCGCAGCCGCGGGTGATTTGCATGTACACGATCGCTTCGGCAAAACCCGACCGCCGGATCCCCTCATGGATGAGCGACTTCCATTGCTCGACGTCCAGTGGATTCTTCAATTCGATCGCCTCAAGACTGCGGGCGAGTCGCCCCAGATGTTCATGGGTCGCGAACGGTTTGCCGCCGTAGGTGCGCACCACCTCGTACACGCCATCGGCGAATTGAAAGCCGCGGTCCTCCACGTGGACGGTGGCGCGTTCCAGAGGCAGAAATTCTCCGTTGACGTATGCAATCTCGGGCATCGGTCGGTCATTCTCCTTGTCGAAAAAAACAACGGCCGACTATAGAATTGCCCCCACCGCCTGTCAACGTCCCCTGCCTCACCCTCGTCCGCACTGTCGCTTGCCCCGAATCCGATTCGGGTGCGTTTCGGGGCGGCGGTCGGCGCCCGCCCCGATTTTTACCCCGAATTCTTTTCGGGGCCTACATCGGGGACCGCCGTCCGGCCGTTCCGGTGGCACAGGCGCCTGCACTGAGCCTGCCGAATGTGTCCCTGCCTGTGGCCGCTCTGTTGTGCGAGTGGTCTCCTGACCCCGCACACCATCCGACCGCAGGTCTCCATTCCCCCGCCGTTGGTAGGGCCGCGCTGCCGCGCGGCCAAGCCGCTCCGTCCGATCCGTCCGATCCCTCCGACTCGTCCGATGCCGTCTCCGGCCGATAGTGGCGCGGGCGTCTCGCCCGTGTAGCCGCGCTTTTTACCCCGCCTCCCTCCCTCCTCATCCGTGTCAATCTGTGGCTCGTCCGTCCGCTCCGTCCGCCGCCCACTCCATCACTCCAGTACTCCATCACTCCAGCGGGCGCTCGCCCCGTCCCCTCCATCTGTGGCCACCCGCCGTTGCCCTCCGCTTCCCACCCCATTACTCCAGTACTCCAGTACTCCAGCGGCCCGTCCGTCCGCCGCCCACTCCATTACTCCATTACTCCATCACTCCATCGCCGGCCCCTCCTTTCCCCCACTTTTGCATTGAATTTTCTCTCAAATCTTCCTACGTTTCCCCCTCGGGGAATCCCGAACGACAGGAGGGAAACGTAGCATGAGCCTGAAACCGGTCCCGGCAGCCGCCGCCATCATCATCACTCTTTTTGCGGCCTTGTGTTTCTGGACCACCGTACCGAACGCGTTCGCGGCCACGGACACCAATTCCGCTCTCACCGCCAGGGATCAGCCGACCGGAACCGACGCGGCTTGGGCCCAGCACGTCGTGCAGTCCTACCAACAGCTTCAAGAACAACAGCAATCCATGATGCGGGAGATCGACCAGCAGCGCCAGGAAGCCTCAGCCAACGCCCGCGCGGTGGAACAGGCCCGGGAAGATGCCGAGGCTGCCGCGAAACGCAACACCGACGAACTCGCCGGACGCCTCAACCGCATCGAACAGTCCGTCACGGCCGACCGGCAGCGCGAGATGGAAGTGATGCAAAGCTCGCACCAGTTCACCCTCATCATGATCAGCGCGATTGCGGGCGGCGCGTTCTTGGGGATGCTGTTTCTCGCCGTGTTCCTGCTGCGCGTCATGAATCGGCGCACCGAAACTTTGATCGCCCAGTTCAGCAGTCACGGACCCAGCCTCGGGTACGGCCCGTTGGCGCTTGGCCCCGGCGACACGCAAATTGTCCCGCTCGGTCGGGTTGAACAATCCACCGCGCGGTTTCTCAATACCATCGAACGACTGGAACAACGCGTCAGCGGCCTCGAAGGCGCTTCGGAACCGGCCCGCGGCATCGCGCCTCCCCCCACGACCAAGCCGGGCGACCTGCCACCGGACGTCGCCGAGACCCGGACGGAATCCTCCGAGCCGAAAGCCGCGACCGAGGCGGATTCGGCCACGGCCCACGCCAGGACCGCGCATGCGGAGCGCGACGCGCGGATCGCCCTGCTTCTCGGCAAGGGCCAGGCCCATCTCAACCTGCAACAGGCCGATACGGCCCTGACGTGCTTCGACGAAGTGATCGAGCTGGACCCGACCAATGCCGAAGCGTTTGTCAAAAAGGGGATGGCGCTGGAACGGCTCGGCTCGCTGGACGAAGCCATCGATTGCTACGACCGGGCCATCGCGCTGGATCAGTCGATGACCATGGCCTACCTCAGCAAGGGCGGGGTGTTCAACCGTCTCGAGAGGTACGGCGAAGCGCTGCAGTGTTACGAGCAGGCACTACGCGCGCAGCAAAAACCCAGCATCGCGTAAGTTGACGCGCCGGGGTGGCGCCCCGGTGTTCTCGGCTTCGAGCAGTTTCCGCGCAAGCTGGAAATTCTGCCGCATCAGTTCCCGTTTTTCCTCGTCGGCCGCCGCCAACTGCTTTTCCAGTTCGGCGATGCGGTTGTCGTACGCGGCGAACCGCTCCTGGAGACTGAGCTGGGCCCTGGCGATCCGGTCTTCCAGATCGGCCACGCGCTGGGTGGCCTCGGCCTGCGTATCGATCAGGCTCGCGCGCTGCGCGAACAGCGCCTGCACCAGCCGATTCATCATCAATCGCGCCAGATGCGGGATCAGCGCCAACCGCAGGGCCAGAGGCCCGCCTTCGACACGTTCCGCGGCGCAGGGAATCCGTGGCAGATCGCTGCTGGCCGGTGCGCCGGCGCGTCGGGTCGGTTCCGCCGGGTAGTATTCCGTGATGGAATACGGGGGGACGACGATGTTCTCACCGCAATTCGTGCAGGCGACAACGGCGCCAATGCCATCTTTCACAACGGCGAGTTTCTGGCCACAATTCAGGCAACGAAACTTGATCACAACCCGGTCACGGTCCCTCCTTGGTGAAACCGTATGACGGAACAATGCCGTGTCCGATTGCCCGAGTCAACCCAAAATACATCCGGTGTAGCCACGGCTCTGGGTGTAGCCACGGCTCTATGAGCCGTGTCCGAGAGCCGTATCCGAGCCGCACCCCTTCGGTGTAGCCACGGCTCTGGGTGTAGCCACGGCTCTATGAGCCGTGTCCGAACCGCGTCTCTCCGGTGTAGCCACGGCTCTATGAGCCGTGTCCGAAATGCGCCTCTCCGGTGTAGCCACGGCTCTATGAGCCGTGATAGTTTCCCTCCATGGCCACTCCCCGGTATCCCCGTCGGCCACAGCGATTACCGACAGTGTTTGAAGCGTATCGGCATGCCCCGGTGTACTTCGTCACCTTTGGCACTCATCAACGAAAACCGTGGCTGGCGCGGTCGAACCTCCACGCGGCGTTCCTCGCCTTCATCCAGTGCGGGTGGAAGGAACATCGCATCGCCGTGGGCCGGTACGTGATCATGCCCGACCACATTCATCTGCTGGTGTCGGGCGGACCGGCCTTCGACGTAGGCGCCTGGGTCAAGCTGCTCAAGCAATGTCTCGGCAAGGCGATTCGCGCGTCTCATAGAGACGCGGCTACACCGGGCAGCGGCGAACGTCTGTGGCAGGAAGGGTTCTTCGATCACCTGATTCGGTGCGACGAGAAACTGGGCTCCGTGTGGGACTATGTCCGGCAAAATCCCCAGGCGGCTGGACTGGCGGAAGCGTCGGAGGATTGGCCGTACCAAGGCGAGTTTATGGTGTTGGACCGGGCGTAGCCTCACCGGTGTAGCCACGGCTCTGTGAGCCGTGTCCGAGAGCCACGTCCGAAACGCACTTAGCCACACCTCCCGGCAACCAAGCCGCCCCCCTATTTCGTCAGCCGCAAGAGAATTTTAGAGGCGATCTGGTCGAACACCGACTGCAGGTCAGCCGCTGTAGCCGCGAATACCGCTTCGCCGACCGGCTGGCTGCTGTTGAAGGTGGGATTGGACGGATCGTTCGAATTGGCGATTTGCATGAGCAGCGTCTGGTTGATGGTGGTCGGATCGTTGCCGAGACCGATGCAGTAAATGACGATATTGGTACTACGAGCCGCGTTGGCGGTTGCCAGCACCCGCAGTTGGCCTTCGTTCCAGACATTTTGATTGCCGGAATCGATGGTTTCCTGGGTGCCGGGGCTGACGATGATTTCCGTTCCGTCGTCATGCCCCACCGTGCCGCCGATGGAAGTAAACGTCGTGGCGCTGCAGCTTGCGCCGCTGCCGTCGCTCGGGTTCATGAACTGAAAACACTGGCCGGGGCTGCAACTGCTGTTGAACGGATCATCCTGGCCGAGATTCAACGTGCCGCAGCTTCCAAAGGTGGACTGGAATGTGTTCGCGAACCCGTCGGTGAAGAACACAATCACCCGCAGGACGTTTTCGCCGGGATTGACGGCCACGCTTTGAATCTGTTGCAGGCCGATCGTCACGCCGCCATCGGAAAATGTGCGGCCGAGGTTGCTGGGGTTCTGGACCGCATTTTCGATCGGCGTCGTGAACTGGTATTCGATGGGGACCTCGAGTATCGCGTACGAGCCGAACGCAGCCATGGCGACGCGGTCATTGTTATCGTCGAATTTACTGACGAAGCTGTCAACCGCCTGAGTCAGATTCCCATTCAATGCGCCACCGCTGCCGCTCGGCGGAGCGGTGAACATGGAGCCCGACCAATCCAACACCAGGCTCATGATCAGTTTCACTCGCGTGGATTCGCCTGAGGCGCTGACGGTCAATGTCTTCCACGGTGTCAGCAGCCCGATAAAGAACGTGTTGATACTCGCCGTGGCGTTAATGTCCAGGGTCGTATTGTTGCTGGCATCGGTACCCCAAACAATGTTCGGCGTCACCAGATTCGCGTCCCGGCCCGAGTGGCCATAGTTTGCCGAAAACATGGCGGCGGCTACGCCGCCGGCGGTAACCGTCCCCTGATCGATGCTTCGCATGCCGGCGAGGCAGGCGGAGTCCACCGCCTTGGCCAGGTTCGCCTTCGTCACGTAGGCAAAGCCAAGGTCAACGGCCAGACCCACAATCAGAATCAGCGCGGCCAGGTACAACACGAACATGTAGAGGATCTGGCCACGGTCATTTCTGATTCGATGAATCACCGGGTTCATGAGTGCGCTCCCGTATCGAACACTAGAAATAGGCCACGTCATACAACTGGGTTGGCAGCGTGAGATTCACCAGCCCGCCCACCGGCGTCACGGGCACAAAATTATAATACACTTCGGTGACATACACCGTCTGGTTCGTCAAGGGTGGGTTCGTGTTCGGCATCACCGCGCCCGGGCCCGTGCCATTTAGCACTTTGCTGGTCGCGGAAATCCCCCCCTGCGACTGTTGGTTGGTCACGAAAAACTCTCCATTGCTGTAGACAACCACTGAGATGATGACTCTCCCGTTGCCGGTGATCGTCAGCGGATTTGCGGACGAGACAATGGCGGTGATCGCATTCGAAATAATCTGGTCGGTGGTGCTGCCCGTGCCGCGCGACGCCAGGTT
>Ga0187871_10003341_pt1 | contig 12487 bp, 10 predicted proteins | sample June2016WEW_16_1_FD_132988 | JGI IMG/M metagenome (GOLD analysis project Ga0187871, IMG submission 132988) | Peatland microbial communities from SPRUCE experiment site at the Marcell Experimental Forest, Minnesota, USA - June2016WEW_16_10 | ecosystem: Environmental > Terrestrial > Soil >... | reverse complement strand
GCCTTCGGCGGCGGCGATGGCGCGCAGTCCGGAGACGGCGAATTCGCGGCCCACAATCAGAATCACCATCCAGGCGGGGACGGCGCGCACCTGGACCAGAGCAATCAGGGCCGAGGATATGAGCAGCTTGTCGGCGATGGGATCGAGGAGCGTGCCGATGGTGGTGATCTGACGCCAGCGGCGCGCCAGGTAACCGTCGAGCAGGTCGGTGCTGGCGGCGACAAGGAAGATGGCCAGGGCCAGCCAGACGTTGGTGATGGTGGCGCCGCGGAAGTTGAGCGCCACGCGCTCCTGGACCAGGGCGGCGACCAGCAGCGGAACGAAGAAAATCCGCAGGATCGTGAGCATGTTCGGGATATTCATCGTTCCTCCCAACTATAATGCCTCGGCGCGTGGCGGGACAACTGCGGGGGGAGCGCCCGGACCGCTCCCTTACGGTCGCGGCTCGGTAGGCGGTCACGGGGCGGTAAAGGGGCGCGGGGCGGTTACGGTTGGCAGTCGCTTCGGCTGGTGCGGCAATTCCGGATTCAGGGAATGAGTGACAGGCGGCGTATGCTCGGGTGCGTAAGCGGAGGTGAAAGCGTTGAGTAGTGGATGCTTGCATACACTGTGGAGCGTACACCATCGTCGGACTATGGCCAACTTCTGTATGGCTCGTTTTATCGGCGTTCATCGGCGTTCATCGGCGGCCAATATCGGGTTTTGATGTTCCGTTGGGCCGAAGAAAAGCATATTTGGCCGCCGATGAACGCCGATGAACGCCGATAAAACAATGGACCGGTTACGGGGCGTTTGCCGGGTGCGTGTTCGGCGATTTGATAGTTTTTTTCAGGGTAAGTTCTCCCGGCCGCCGGCCTGCGGGGATGTCGCGGGGCGGTTTGGCCACGGTTTTTCGGGCGGGGGCGCGGAGTTTGTGCGGGCGCCGTCATGCGGGTGAGGCGCACTACCCCCATTTTTTGGGTTCGCTTCGTAATCTTGATTCTTTGCGGGCGGCGCGGGCGGCTCTGGGGTGGTTGGGGGGCTGGTTTCCGGAGGATCGGGGGCTTGGGCGACGGGTTCGGGGTTGGGCTGGGGGCTGGGGCGCGGGGCATTGCGCGCGGCCTGGAAGGCTTTCAACTGGCGGAGGCAGCGATCGATGGAGCGCTCGATGCTGGTTTCGTAGCGGGCGAGCCGGGTGAGGGAGTTGTGTCCATCGCCATCGTCGATGAAGGCGCGGGTCAGGCGGTCGCCTGGGTCGGGCGGGGCGGGGGCGGGCGGTACAAGATCCGGGTTCAGTTGGTGGTTCCTTTTGTGGTTGACCAATTCCCGTTTGCGGGCGTAGTCCTCGGCGGCGACCCCTTCGAGGCGCTGGCGGTAGATGGCGGCTTCCATGGGGAGGGTGCGGTCGAGGCGCCATTGATCGGCGGCGATGCGCTGTACCAGTTTTTCTTCGCCGAGGCCGACGGGGTGTAAGTTGTCGTAGAGGTCCTTGAGGAGGAGCAGGAATTCTTCGGGATTTTCTCCGGGGAGGATATGTTTGTCGCCCGACAGGCCGTGTTGGAGGCCGGTGCGGCTGGATGCGTCCTTGCCTTGGGCGCTGCGCGGGCCGGTAGATCTTTGGGCATTTTGACGATTAGCGTCGATTTGGGCTTCCGTCGCTTTGCGGGGGCGGGCCGTGTTTTTCATTTTGTTGTTTGCGGGCGCGGGTGCGCCGGTCCTTTCGCTTCTATACTACACGGCGGGATTTTGGGGATTCGGGGCTGATTGGTGTATGTGATTGAGGAATTGGGGGAAGTTTGTTGGGCGGGGTTGTGACCGAAGGCTGGCTGGGGCCAGGACGGCTGGGGGCGAATTGCTGGCTCTGGCGGCGAGTGGTCGGGGCGGCGGTACCCCTCTGGTGCCGCCCAGCGCCATCCGCAGCGGGTTCTTACGCCTCGCTGCTTTCGAAGTCCGCTCCGTACGCTCCGGCAAGGGCCTCGTGCAGTTCGCATATGTTCTTATGTTCGGGATGAGCCGCGAGGGTGCGGAGATCGAAGCGGAGGCAGATCTCGATGTCCCGCTGCGAGAGGTAGTTGCCGTGGATGAGGACCTCGCGGATCTGGTCGGTCGCATCGGGATACTCGCGTTCATCAGGGTCGTGGTTCTGCAGCAGGAACTCTCGATAGCAGTGCTCGATGACCGGTTTGGAGTGGCTCTCGATCTCGCCCACGACCCGGAGGATCTCGGTGATCTTGGCGTCGAGCGCCGCCTGGGTGCTGTAGAAAATGTTGCCGTTGGGGTGGGCGGCCTCGTTGCGGTCGTCGACGAGTTTGGCGTAGGTGCCGATTTCGATGTTATCGCAGGCGATGAGTTTGAGGAAGCGCAGCATGGTGCGCTCAGGCGCGATGCTGAACGCGAAAGGCGACGTAGCTTCCAGGAGGGTCTTTTCGTCTCTTGGAAAGCCGATGAGGCCCTTTTTGAAATCGCCGGTCTCCGTCTGCTTGATCTGCCAGATATTGAAATAAACGAAGCTCATCGCGAGCATGTGGTAGGCGAGAAAGGCGAACTGGTATTTGCCGTGCGTGTAGTTCGTTTCGAAGGCGTCCCACAGGAACTCTATGTATTCCTGCTCCTTCGGGGTCTTGAAGGAGAGCGGCAGGTAGTTGGCTAGTTCGGCGGGTTCTTCCATGGCTCAAGCCTCCGGCGCGGCGGGCGCTTCTTCGCCCCAGACGCGGGCGAGGGTGGCTTGGATCTTTTGCTCGAGGCGGGCGATCAGTTCGCGGTTGGCGGCGACCAGCGCTTGCTCAGCGTCGATCTCGGCGACGATGGCTTGCTGCGTGGCGAGCGGTGGAAGGGGCAGCTTTATCGAGGTGATCATACCGAGGGTTAGATATCTCGTTAGCCCGCCGATGGACTTCTGTTTCAAGTCGAGCAGGTTGGCGTTCAAAATGTACTTCAAGATCCCGTATGTCATTCTGTCTAAGAACTCGTTCTTCACCGTGATGACGTAGGTCCTTTGGTAGGCGTTGAATTTGCCGCGATAGTGTTTCACGTCAAAATCCCCGCTTGCGTTGTTTCCACTGAGAAGAATTGCTTCGCAGTCGAACGCACACTCGTCGATGTGGGAAACGTCTTTTGAACAGGTGAAAAAGGGATAGACTCCGCCCTTTACTGCGGCATTGGAATTCAGTTTTCCGGTCTTGATGTCGCAAACATCTCCCAGATCAATCGTCGGCCATTCCGGGTGCATCGGGAACCGTGCCGTCGGATCGAATTCTCGCGGTAGGAGTCGTCTCGCCCATGTTTCATCTTTAATGGATGATCTAGTGTAGTGCGTCCGAAATCCCGGAGAATATTCAGGCGCCCGTGTGGGGCGGCCAATCCTGGCCGCAGCCGCCTTTTCAGGCGGCTGGACCCGCTAGAGAGCGGGTCCGCGGGCTGAATAGCCCACCCCACGGTGTACACATAATCGTCGATCTGCGCGACGCACTACATTCGCAGAAACGAGATACTTGGCAAACGACCGACTCTCCGCGAGTCCCCCTTACCGCGGTGCTATCCTGATCTTTAGCACTCATCCGCCCATCTGCCTGCGCGTGACGTGTGCTCTCGAAGGAGTCTCCATGCAGTCTCGCCGGATATTCATCGGCAAAGTGGCCAGCGGTCTGGCCGGGGCCATCGCCGCGCCTAACGTGCTGGCGGCGAGCGACCGCATTCGCCTGGGCATCGTCGGCGCGGGCGATCGCGGCACGCAGATCATGCGCGAGGCGCTGGCCTGTCCCAACACGGAATTCGCAGGCGTCGCGGACATCTACACCAAACGCCTGGAAGACGCGCGCGCCATCGCGCCTGACGCCAAGACCTATCTCGATTACCGCCACCTGCTGGACGACAAGAGCATCGACGCAGTCCTCATCGCCACGCCGCAGCACCTTCATTGTGAGCATTTCGTGGCCTCGCTCGACGCCGGCAAACACGTCTACCAGGAAAAGACCATGGCGTTCAGCGTGGAGCATGCCAGGCGCATGCGCGCCGCCTTCGAGCGAGCCGGCCGCCGCACGGTGCAGATCGGCCACCAGGGATGCTCATCCGGCCAGGTGCGCGACGCGGTCAACTTTCTGAAGACGGGCAATGTGGGCAAGATCACGGCCATCCACGCGCACATGTATCGCAACACGCCGCACGGCAAACCGCAGTGGGCGCGTCCGGTGTTTCCCGATATGACGCCGGAAAACATCATGTGGTCAGCGTTCCTTGGCGAGGCGCCGGTGCGCGATTTCGACGCCAACCGCTATATCAACTGGCGCTTCTTCTGGGACTATTCCGGCGGCAACGTGTACGAGAATATGTGCCATCAACTGGCCTTCTGGTACAAGGTGATGGGGCTGAAGATCCCGGCCGCGGCGAATATGACAGGGGGCGTGTATCTGTGGAAAGACGGCCGCGAAGTGCCGGACACCATGAACGTCACGCTGGAACAATCCGAAGAGATTCTGTTTTCGTGGGATTCCGGCTTCGGCAACAACCAGCTTGGCAGCACGGAAGACGTGCTGGGCACCGACGGCACCATTTCGAAGAGCCAGCAGATCCGCTACCTGCCGCAGAAAGTGAATCGCCCGGACGGCGCGGAAATGCTGGGATCGACGCGCACGGCGCCCAACGCGCACATGCAGAATTTCCTGGATGCCATCCGCTCGGGACAAGAACCGAACTGTCCGTTTGAACTGGGCTTCCGCGTTTCGATGGCCTGCCGCATGGCGGTGGAGAGCTATCGCCAGCAAAGGACGGTACGCTGGGACGCCGCCAAAGAGGAGATCGTCTGAGCCGCGCGCGTTAGCAAGCGGTCTTAAGCTACATGGACTTTGAATACACACCCGAACAAATCCACCTCCGCAAATCCGTGCGTGAATTTGCCGAAGCGGAAATCGCGCCGCACGTCATGGAGTGGGACGAAGACCAGATGTTCCCCGCGGAAGTCGTCGGCAAGCTGGGGAAACTCGGCTATATGGGTGCTATCTTTCCGGAAGAACTGGGCGGCGCCGGACTGGGCTACATCGACTACAGCATCATCATCGAGGAACTATCGCGCGTGGATGGCTCGGTGGGGATCATCGTGGCGGCGCACACCTCCCTGTGCAGCAACCATATATATAAGATGGGCACCGACGAGCAGCGCCGCCGCTACATTCCGCAATTGGCATCGGGCGAGTGGCTGGGATGCTGGTCGCTGACCGAGCCGGAGGCCGGTTCCGACGCGGCGGGTACGCGCACGTCGGCCCACCTCGAAAACGGCTGCTGGGTGCTGGAGGGCGCCAAGACCTTCACCACCAACGCGCACTTCGCCAACGTGTGCGTGGCCATGGCGGTGACGGACCGCACCGCCGCGCAACACGGCATCTCGGCGTTCATTATCGAGCAGGGCACAGCGGGATTCCGTCCCGGCAAGAAAGAGAACAAGCTGGGCCTGCGCGCCAGCGATACCGGGGAAGTGATATTCGAGAATTGCCGCATTCCGCCGGCGCAGTTGCTGGGCAAACGCGGCGAGGGCTTCGTGGACAGCCTGAAGGTGCTGGACGGCGGGCGCATCTCGATCGCCGCGCTGGCCATCGGCATGGCGCAGGGCGCCTACGATGCCGCGCTGCGCTATTCCAAGCTGCGGCACCAGTTCAGCCGCCCCATCTCCGAGTTTCAAGCCATCCAGTTCAAGCTGGCGGATATGGCCACGTCGATCGACGCCGCGCGCCTGCTCAACTACCGCGCCGCCTCGATGATGGACCGCGGCCGGCGCGTCACCAGGGAGTCCGCCATGGCGAAACTGTTCGCGTCGGAAACCGCCGTGCGCGTGGCGGACGAGGCGCTGCAGATCCACGGCGGATACGGCTTCATCAAAGACTACCCGGTGGAGAAGTTCTACCGGGACGTGAAGCTCTGCACCATTGGGGAAGGCACCAGTGAAATCCAGCGGCTGGTGATCGCGCGGCAACTTTTGAAAAGCTGATGACGGATTGGGCGCGCAAAATTGTGGAAGGCGATGCGCGCGCGCTGGCCCGCGCCGCCACGGGGATCGAGAATCGCGATCCGCGGGCGCTGGAGGTGTTGCGCGAGTTGCAGCCGCGCACCGGACACGCGGTGGTGGTCGGCATTACCGGTCCGCCGGGCGCGGGCAAGAGCACGCTGGTGGATGCCATGGCGCGCGAGTTGCGCCGCCAGGGCCGCACCGCCGCCATCATCGCGGTGGACCCCACCAGCCGGCGCACGGGTGGCGCGATCCTGGGCGACCGCATCCGCATGCTCGACCATCACGCCGACGCCGGCATCTTCATCCGCTCCATGGCCACGCGCGGAACCTCCGGCGGGCTGGCGCGGGCTACCGCCGATATGGCCACGCTGATGGATGCGGCGGGAAAGGACTTCGTCATCATCGAAACAGTGGGGGTAGGTCAGGACGAAGTTGAGATCGCCAGTGTGGCGCAGGTGACAGTAGTGGTGCTGGTTCCGGGGATGGGCGACGACGTACAGGCCATCAAGGCGGGCATTATGGAGATCGCGGATGTCTTCGTGATCAACAAATCCGACCAGCCCGGCGCGGAGCGCACGGAAAGAGAAATACAAGGCATGCTCAGCCTTTCCCAGGATGGCCAAAAGCCGCCTATCATTCGAACCGTCGCAACGGATGGAACCGGCATCCCCGAATTAGTACAAGAGGTAAGCTCGCCGCGTCACCGCGTCGCTGTGTCGCCGCGTCTCGGCCAAGGAGATCGCAAATTGAACGTACAAATAGGCATCATAGGCGGGAGTGGTGTCTACTCCATGCCCGGCTTCGAAGCGCAGGAAGAAGTCGTCGTGGAGACGCCATTCGGCGCGCCTTCCGACAACCTGGTGGTGGGCAAGCTGGCCGGACACAGCGTCGCGTTTCTGGCGCGGCACGGCCGCGGACATCGGCTTTCGCCTTCGGAGTTGAACTATCGCGCCAACATTTACGCCATGAAGTCGCTGGGCGTGGAGCGCATCATTTCGCTCAGCGCAGTCGGTTCGCTGAGAGACGAACACAAGCCACTCGACTTTGTCATCCCCGATCAATTCGTGGACCGCACCCGCGGACGCATCTCCACGTTCTTCGGCGAAGGGTTGGTGGCGCACATCGGCTTCTCCGATCCCATCTGCCCGCAGCTCGCGGAGACCGTGCAACAGGCGTGCGCGGTGGCCGGCATCAATGCCACCAGGGGCGGGTCCTACTTGTGCATGGAGGGCCCGGCGTTCTCCACGCGCGCCGAATCGAACCTGTACCGAAGCTGGGGCATGGACGTCATCGGCATGACCAATTTGCAGGAGGCCAAGCTGGCGCGTGAGGCGGAGATCTGTTATGTGACCGTCGCCATGGTCACCGATTATGATTGCTGGCATCCGCAGCACGACGCCGTCACGGTGACGGACATCATCGCCAACCTGGTGAAGAACGCCGAAAACGCCTGCAAAGTGGTGGCGGCCGCAGTCGAGCGCATGCCCGCGGAGCGAACCTGCAAGTGCGGGTCGGCGCTGGCGCACGCCATCATAACCGATCGCAAACTGGTGCCGGAGGCAACCAGGCGGAAACTGGAGTTGATTGTTGGGAGATACTTCTAAAAGCAGAAGTCAGAAGTCAGAAGTCAGAAGACAGAATTCTGACTTCACCTTCTGTAACGAACGCGCCGCGATGCTGCTGGACTACTGCCTCAGAGCCGAGGCATGGCCGTCTGAATTGCTGCGCGCGCTGGCAGACGACGAGTGTTCCGACGCGCTCTTCCGCGTGGTCGCCGAAGGCCTGGCGGACCGCTTTGAGCCGGCGCTGTGCGATACTTACGCGGCGCTGTTCGCCGAAGCCATCGCGCCGGGCGAAAGCGCTGCACTGGTGGAACGCTACCGGCGCGTGCGCATACCGCGCGCTATTTCGGGCGAGCCGCGCACCGTCTTGGTGCTCTCGCGCGTGACCCTGGGAGCGGACGTGGCAGTGACCAGCGTCATCCTGGATGCGGCCAAGCGCCGCTTTCCGCAGGCGGCCATCTATCTGGTGGGCCCGCACAAGAATTGGGAACTGTTCGCCGCCGATCCGCGCATCCGGCACCTGCCGATCAATTATCGCCGCGGCACACTGCGCGAGCGCCTGGCCTCGGGGCCTGAGTTGCGCGAAGCCCTAGCGGGGGCGTCTTCTGGGCCCGACAGCATCGTGATCGATCCCGATTCGCGCCTGACCCAGCTTGGCCTGCTGCCGGTGTGCCCCGAAGAGCGCTACTACTTCTTCGAAAGCCGCGCCTATGGCGGCGACGGCGACGATCCGCTGCCGGTGCTCGCCCAGCGCTGGGCGGAGCAGACCTTCGGCATCCCGGACGCCCGGCCTTTCGTAGCCCTGCAGGCCTCCGGCATGTCCCAGCCTGGCATCGCCATTAGCCTGGGCGTGGGCGAGAATCCGGCCAAGCGCATCGCCGATCCGTTCGAGGCAGAACTGCTGGCGTTGCTGGCACACAGCGGCCTGCCGCTCACGATCGATCAAGGCGCGGGAGGCGAAGAAGCCGTGCGCGTGGAGAGGGCGGTTGCAGCGGCCGGAGTGCAGGTAGAACGGTGGAGCGGATCGTTTGCGGGCTTCGCCTCAATCATAGCGGGCAGCCGTCTCTACGTAGGCTACGATTCGGCCGGGCAGCATGTAGCGGCGGCTTGCGGCGTGCCGCTCGTGGCCGTCTTCGCAGGGTTCTCGTGCAAGCGCATGTTCGCGCGCTGGCGGCCCGCCGGCCGCGTTGTCCGCGTCGAAGACCCGGACCCCGCACGCGTGCTGGAACAGGTGCGGCTTACTTTACCGCAAGCGTTAGCGAGCCTACTGCGTTAGTGTTCTGATCGAGCACGATGAGCCGGAGTTGCTGCACCGCATCGGTAGTAGGGTGATCCTGCGTGAGCGGGATACCTTCCTTCATCACCGCGTCGTGCTGTTCGGGTGTGAGCTCCAGATTGAAGTTCGATAAACTCGGTTCGCCGAGTGGGCCGGATGGGCCGCGATCGGAAATCAAAAGATATACCGCGCCGGTAAACTTGCCACCCTGCTGGGTCAGGATGATGTCCGATGGATTGATGCGGATGTCCAGATGCACACCTGGTTTGCCGCCTTCCATGGGCGCAATTTTCGTGCGCAAGCCGATCTCGGCCACGTCGGAGGGATTTTGATACGCCGCCATCAGGGCCGCCCGCATCCTGTCCGCCACCGGCCGCGCATCCGGCACCGCGTAGTAGCGCTCCCTGACCCGAAGCTTGACTCCCGCCCGCTCGCAGGTGATGTGGATCCTGTGCCACTTATTGTCCCAGTTCTCCGCCGACGGGTCGTAGGCAATCTCGAAAGAATTGTCGTCGCCGGCGGCCACCTGCTTTAGAACCGCGCGAATGTCCAGCCGGAAGTAGGAGGTGCCGCCGGTAAGAAGCGCCATTTGCGCCAGGTCGAGCATGGGATCCGCACCCTGGGAACCCTGCGCATTCTGCTGCAGCCCGCCGCTCTGGGCGTCGCTGGCATTGGCTGGCCGGTTAATGGGCGAACCCTTTGTGTCCATCTGCATCATGGGGTTGACCGCCGTGCTGAGGTCCCTGCTGTATGAAACCGGATCCACGGCGACGTCGGCCTTTGCCAGCGTCACCCCCAGGTGTGGCACGTAAAGAGCGCAATCCACCCAATCCCCGTTGCACGGAAGCTTGGTGTTGTAAACATTTTGCATGCCGTCCGTGATCCATACGATGTCCCTCCGGCCCGGAAACGCGGCCAATTGGTCGGCCAGCGTCTCAAGCTGGTGGAAAGTCTTCTTTACCTGGTCCTCCTGGCCCAGGTGCACCGGCCGGGCATGGCTGGCCGCTTTCATGGCCTTATCGAGAACCTGAGCCACGTCGTGCGGCCACGTATCGTCGTCGGCGGCTTTCGGTCCTATGGCATGAATCGGAACCAGCTCGCCCTCCAGGTTGAGCAGGTAGAAATACAGCGAATTGCCGGATTCCAGTTGCGCGAGCGATTTGTCCAGGGCCTTCCAGTTGTCCAGCCGGTCGGCCTGGTTCTCATTCATCAGGTCGAACAGGATGGCGATGGTGTGCTGCATCGCGCCGCCGGGCCTGTTGGAATGCTCCAACGGTCCGAGGGCGGCGGCCGGGCCGGCCGCGGGCTTGTGGAAAGCGAAGATGGTTTCCGGCTTGCCCTGGTCGGTGATCTTGAAATCGGCGGCGGTTAGGTCGGTCACGGGTTGGCCGCTCGCGTCGAGCGCTACAGGGTGGAGGTGCATCAGGACGGGCGGCCCCGGAGCTTGTGCCAGAAGTCCGGAAGCGGCCAAAGCGATGGCGCAAAGGAGAGTTTTGGATTTCAACATAATTGACACCACAGTGTACCTCCAGGTGCCGGGTTTTGGGTGCTCGCAGCGGATTAGCTGTATTACAACTGCTCAGAATCTTCGCAGCATGCGCGGTTCTTCGTGGGGCAGGTCCCAAACGATCAAAGCCCAAGTGGTTGAGTTGAAAGCGGGTGCTGGGTTCTGGGTGCTGGGTGACACGCTGGGGCTAGGGGCTGGGGGCTAGGGGCTGGGGGCTATGGGCTGGGGGCTGGTGGGTGGGGAGACAGTGGTCGCGTATCAGTCGGAGTCGTTTGCCTGGGTGTCAAAGATCAGGGGGGCGGGTTGCTAACGCGTGTCGGGAGTTTCGGGGGCACAGAAGACCGGGCGGGCCTCCGCGCGTTCTGACATCACATATTCGGGGGGCGGAACCGAGGGCGAGCTTCGCTCGCTGGGGTTGGGGGCTGGAGGCTGGGGGCTGGGGCTGGTTTGCGCGGGCTGCGACTGGCGGCGCTCCTTTTGCGATTGCTTCATGTCCTCGATGGCGGTGCGGAAGGAGCGTTCCAGTTGCGCGCGTTGCTTGGCTACGTACGCCAACATTTTGAACTGGTGTTCGCCGAAGTCGATGTACGCGTAGATCTTCTGTTCGCTCTCGGCAACGCGGCGGAGCAACCATTGGGAGGTGACCATGGTTTCCAGGTAGCAGCGTTCGGTGCGGGTTTGCGGCTGCCAGTCGGCATCGAGCTCGTCCCAGAGTTGGGAGTAGTCCGCGCAGTTTTCGTCGGGGAGGATGGTGACGCGGGTACGCAGGCCGTAGGTGAGGGCGTTGAAGCGAATGGCTTCTTTCCCGGCTGGAGTTTTTGGCCCTGAAGAGTGCTGGGAATTCCTTCGGTTGGCTTCTTGTTGTTTCTCTGAAATTATCATACGGAGTCTATCCTTTCGCGGGAGGGAGTGGGCGGGACTGAAGTCCCGCGCGGGCTAATGCCCGCCCTCCGATTCAAGGATAGCGGGCGCGGGATGGGGAAACGGCCTGTTGGCGAGTCGGCGAGTTAGTAAGTGGTTTGGTTGGCGCGGGTACGGGGAAGGGATTTATTTTGCCGGCGTGTGACCGTATACCGGCCAAGCGGCAACGAGGCAGGCTGGGATTCTTTTTCAGATTGGATTCTGAAATTTAGAAGCGAAGGCGGGCCGCGGAGTCGTGTGCCTTGGGGGTGCCGACCCATTCGGAGCGGCTACGGATGCCACGTCTTCTGACTGACCCACGGCTGGAATCGCGATCAAGAACAGGCCAGAAAAGCCAATCAGCCGAGCGACACCGCGCATAATCTTCATAAAGACCCTAGGTTCCATTCTGTCAGATTTGTGCAAGAGCCATGAAAGTGGGGTTTCCGGAAACTTGGACCGCCAATGCCTACCGAACGGGCCCCGCCTCCGAAAATGCCGGTATCTGATCCGCTTGGGGTGGGCCGTCTTCGCTCGTTCACTTTTGGGTCTCGCTCAACTCGAATCTCAGGTCAACCGTAGTCTGCCGAAACATCTTCGAATTACCCATAACCGGAACAAATCGCTACCGCTTGACGTTGGCCATTGCGGCATCAACGAGCGATTCGTCCGCCCTGGGTTCGCCCGACAGGTAGATAGGGCATGTCATGACAGCACGTCCACTACTATCGACCAATGCTCGGACGTGCACCGTTCCCGAGAGCCTCTTGGCCCGTGCCTCCGGGGGATAGAACGGTTTGACGGCCCAATGCGCGTTCCGGTTCAAGATAGAATTCTCATCCACCATCTGCTCACGCGGGACCTCGATCGGATCGAATTGTGAAAAGCTGCAGGTGTCCTGGCTGCGGCGGGAACTGCATCCGCCGAGAACAAGCACTAGCGCCGGTGCTAACGCGCGCTTTAGCATGCACCCGTTCTAGCACAAATCGCCGTTAGCCATTTTGCTCGTCAAAGTGCAACAAAGAGAACGTGAAGTGGGCTAATAGGAAACTTGCCTTGTACACGTGCGGGCTGTTTAGATGTGCATAAACGTCCGTTTCTGCAACGAATCCCGCGATCCTGTCACCATGTGTTTTTATAGAGTTAGGGCGCATTTTCGACCCTGCATCCGCCGAGAACAAGCACTAGCGCCGGTGCTAACGCGCGCTTTAGCATGCACCCGTTCTAGCACAAATCGCCGTTAGCCATTTTGCTCGTCAAAGTGC
>Ga0187871_10003334_pt1 | contig 12500 bp, 11 predicted proteins | sample June2016WEW_16_1_FD_132988 | JGI IMG/M metagenome (GOLD analysis project Ga0187871, IMG submission 132988) | Peatland microbial communities from SPRUCE experiment site at the Marcell Experimental Forest, Minnesota, USA - June2016WEW_16_10 | ecosystem: Environmental > Terrestrial > Soil >... | reverse complement strand
GTGGTTCTGTTACCAGACGGTCTCCAGCCGGACCACTTGCCGGCGAAGGACATTGGAAAAGCCCTGCAAGCGTCCACCAACGACGACTAGCAGTTCGGTAACATTCTTAGTTGAGGCAACACGTATCGGAGATCTAATTGTCGCCGATCAAACGCCATAGGGTCAGGCATCTGTCGTCCTGCTACAATAGCGGAATGTCGAACGGCCGGTCACGATAGGATTGAGGCGGTAGCCGAGCTGCGAAAGCGATGGCAGGTGGGGAAATGCCCATGGATAGTGCACGCTGCCTATCGGTTCTCATGGGAGTACTTACGATGGCTTGGGGATGCATAGCCGGCGATTTCTATGTCAAGCTTCCTGGCTTAAAGGCGCACAGGAAAGTCCCACTGCCAACCTGGTTGGGGCGCTCGTGGTTCATCTTGGCCGGCGCGGCGTTGATTTGGATGGGCGCAGGCCGCTACTAAAGGCTATGCCCAGTGGAAGCTTGACACACAGCGCGCGTAGCGCCAACACATTTTTTGTCAGGGTGTGGCTGCCGTTTCTCCTGTCTGTCATGTCCGGGATCTACATCGCCCTGGTGGCGTACTTTCTTGCCTCGCGCACTTCGCCGCAGCGAGGTGTTGTCCCGCGGATACGTGTGGCCGAACTTTATCGGCTACGTCCGGTTGAGCCGTTTTGTGCTGCCGTGGGGTCGGCTTTACTTTGTGCTCGACGGTATGCCGGGCCGGGCCGGGCCGGGTTTCAGCCCGGCACGAAGCAGGACCGAAGCGCGGAGTATAGGCCGTTGCAGCGGGCTTATTTGGCGCCCTGCTCTCTCTTTTGCAGATGGCTTTCCTGCCCCCGGCTTTTCGTCAGTCCGTGTTGGAACGGCCAGGCGATGCGCGCTGGCCCTGGCTGGCGGCAATCGTCAAGCTCAGGCTAAGACTGGCCAGCCCTCCGGCGGCCCTGGCGATTTGCGCAACCTTCGCGATCGTCGCAGCGTTGAGGAGGAAGACAGGTGGGGCCTGGTCCTACGCGTTGGCAGCGGGCTTCGCCTTTCCGTTCGCTCTTGCCCACTGGTTTACCGGCTGAAGTCCGTTCGGCTGATTACAACGCCTTCCGGTGCGATCCCAGCACGGGACGCATGAACCAGTCGAGGCTCGCGCGTCTAATCAATTGTCCCGAATGGGCAACCCTCGTCCATTTCCCCAAACTCGTTGGCCAGCGTGGCGGCCAGCCGGCGCTCCGTCTTTCGAGCGCAGCCAAAGCGTGTATCAAATCGCCAAGACGTTGCTGCCGAAGCTCTCCGGAGTCTCCGCGAACGAAATCGCCGACTCGAAACCAAGATGAAAGAACTGGGCATGGCGCTCGACCTGGTACCGGGTACAATGGATCAGGAAGAGGAGAGCGCCGCGATCCGCGGCGTCCGCACGCATGCCCACTAGACGTCATTTTCTGCAAGCATCCACCGCCGCCGGACTGGCCGCCTCGGCCTTAGGCGCGCAAGACGCCCCGGGAAATCCGGAGAAGAAGGTCTCAGCCAACGACCGCATCCGCGTAGCGTTGATCGGCGCCGGAGGCATGGGCTCCGGCGATGCCGAATCGTCGCAGAAAATTCCCGGGGTCGAACTGGTGGCCGTCTCCGATATCTACGAAGGCCGCCTCACGCGCGCCAAGGAGCGTTGGGGCAACCAGATCTTCACCACACGCGATTATCGCCAGGTGCTGCAGCGATCCGATATCGACGCCGTGATCATTGCCACGCCCGACCACTGGCACGCCAGGATCTCCATCGACGCCATGAACGCCGGCAAGGACGTCTACTGCGAGAAGCCCATGGTGCAGCGGGTGGACGACGGCCGCGAGGTGGTCGAAACCCAGAAGAAGACGGGCCGGATTATGCAGGTGGGCAGCCAACGCGTCAGCTCCATCGTTTACAAGAAGGCGCAGGAGTTGATGAAGGCCGGCGCCATCGGCGAACTGAACATGGTGGAAGCCTGGTGGGACCGCAACGATGCCATCGGCGCCTGGCAGTATTCCATTCCCCCCGACGCCTCGCCTGCGAATATCGACTGGGACACCTTCCTGGGCCGCGCGCCCAAAGTGCCCTTCGAACCGGTACGTCTGTTCCGCTGGCGCAACTATCGCGATTACGGTACGGGCGTAGCGGGCGACCTCTTCGTACATCTCTTCAGCGGCATGCATTTCGTGACCGGCGCCATTGGCCCCACGCGCGTCTTCGCTACCGGCGGCCTGCGCTATTGGAAAGACGGCCGCGATGTTCCCGACGTTTTTCTGGGGCTGTACGATTACCCGGCCACCGATCGGCATCCCGCGTTTAACCTGGCATTGCGCGTGAATTTCGTCTCCGGCGCCGGCGAGGATTCCGGCTTCCGGTTCGTGGGTTCGGAAGGCGTTCTGAAGATCGGCGGCGGCGTCACCGTCACAAAAACGCCGCGCGACGCCGAACCCGGCTATACGATCGACACGTTCCCCAAAGCCGTGCAGGCGGAGTTTCTTCGCGAGTACCAGAAGAAGTATCCGCCGCAGGCTCCCAATGCCGACAGCATGCGGCCGAACGTGGAGGATAAGTTCTCGGCGCCCCGCGGATATAGCGACCACCTGGATCATCACCGCAACTTCATCGCCGCCGTGCGCAGCCGCAAGCCGGTGGTGGAAGACCCCACGTTTGGATTCCGCGCGGCGGGTCCGGCGCTGCTGTCGAACGTCAGCTATTTCGAGCAGCGCGTCTGCACATGGGATCCGGAAACCATGACGTTGAAATCCTAGCCCATGCGCTTTACACCGAGCTGCAGCCATAAGGGATTGGTGCGCCTCCTGGTTTTTGCAAGCGTGGCCGGCTTGGTTTCGATGGCGTCCGCCGCGTCGCGGCCGCCGCTGTACGCCGACCTGGCCGATCGCGCCCGTGCACAGCCCCCTGAATTCGCCGCGGACGCGCTGCTACGCATTGCCGATGCTCCCGGCGTGACCGATGTTGCCTGGAAGCGGGAGATGCTCGAAGACGCCTTCCATCTGGCCGCCGCCGCGCAACAGCCCTATGCGCGCCGAAACTGGACGGGAAAGCCCGCCGGTCCCTTCGACAAAGCCTACGCCCAAGGTCTCGACGTGTGTACCCTGCAATGCCGGGCTGTACACGCCATGCTGGCCGTGGATTACAAGAAGGCGCGCGAGTTGTTTGGCGAGATGCCGCCGCTGCAGTTTCCGCGTCTCTCCTGCGACGACGACCTGGTTTACGATCCCTCCATCTTCTATGAGACGGCCGGCGAAGTGGCGGCACGGGCTTTCGGCGCGAAGGAGGTAGCCGCGGGAGAGCCGTTTCATCTGCTGCTGCGCTATGCCGCCGATGTGACCTCGCCGGTGCAGGTGGCGCCCGTCGCGCGCATGCTGGCCGGTGTTTCCCTGAAGCCGGCGCAGTTCGAGGCGCTGGTGCACTCGTTCGCCGCCGCGCTGACGCAACTCTCGGGCGACGATCGCTCCTTCTCCGCGACCGACTCGCGGGATGCGGATGCGGCGCTATTCGGCCTGCCCGCGGAATGCGTACACCGGAAAACGAATGCGCAGCCGCTGGTGGAAGCCTGGCGCGCCTATATCGCGCGCCAACTCGGCGGGAAGCGCTGCGCGAATCCGGAAGCGGCGACGGCGTCATCCAAAGCGGGGCAATGCGGTTCGGCGCAGTGCGCGCAGCTTGCCACGCAGTTTAACGGCCTGATCATGGCGCCCAGCGGCTTCGGCTTTACCCCGGAGCAGAAGGGCACCAGCGAATATCGCGCCCGGCTGCGGCAATACCTGGAGGCCTTGGCCGATTGGACGGACGACGACGACCCGGTGGAGTTCTTCCGCTTCAAAACTGCTTTTTACAGCGAGCTCTTTAGCCTGACGCCCAACGGTCCGGATCGTGACCTGTTGCTGACCACGCTGCTCGGGTGGCTGCAGCAGAATGGCTACCAGCGCGACCACCCCGCGGAATGGTTCTACGCGGTAAACACGCTGATCGTACACGCGTTTGCCGATCCGGCGGGAATGCATGCGACCGTGCGCGCGTTGCGCAACTCGTCCGATCCGGTGATTGCCCTCTTTAGCGAGTTGGAGCGCTTGCTGCCTCGCCCGCGGGAGGAAGCGTGGAACACGCTTTAGCAGGTGCTTCAGGGGCGAACTGAAGTTCACCCCGGCACGCTGAAGCCACGATGCGCGCGAGCAACTCGGGAATCTCGTAGACCGCGGAGTTCTTGAGCGCGGCCGCGTTGGCGCGATAGCGCTGGTAGCAAGGTGGCGAAAGCAATTGCGGGATGGCTTTATCGAGATGGGAGAAGTTGTTCACCACCATGCCGGCCTGCCGCTCGACAATCCAATCGGCGTTGTAACGCTCGTGCGCCAGGGTCCATGGGTTGCGCTCGACGATCACGGGTAGTTGCATGGCCAGCGCCTCGCTGATGCTGCCGGGACCGGGCTTGCCAACAAAGAAGTCGGCCAGCCGCATATAAAGGGGGACGTCGGTGGTGAAGCCTTCGATGTGCACCGGGACGCGGTGGCGCATGGCCTGTAGCTTGCGCATGGCTGGCTCGTGGCGGCCGCAGAGGACGATCATCTGCACATCGGACGGGCAACGCTCGATGGCGCGCGCGACCTTCACGGCATCCATGGAACCTTGGCCGCCGAACGAGACGAGGGCGGTGGGCAAATCCGGCCTGAGTCCGAGCCGCGCGCGTCCGGCGGCGCGATCTAATTCGAGCGGCGCGTAGAACCGCGGATTCAGGATCATGCCGGAGGTGCTCAGAATGCGGCTTTCCGTGTAGCCGAGCGCCCGCGCCTGAGCCACGGCGCGGCTGGAACCACAGATCACGTATTGGTCCTGGCGCTCGATCCAGAAGTGCGGCGGATAGTCGGCGATGTCGGTGAGGATGGTCACCAGCGCGGCGGCGGGACACACTTGCGCCAGGGCCTGTTTGATGGCCCGGTTGTAATGCGGGATAAGCGAGACCACCATGTCCGGCCGATCCTGGCTCCAATGTTGGGCGAGCGCGCGCACCTGGGCGTCGTGAAAGATGCGGATGGCAAGGTGCATGGACGGGATTAATTGGGCGGTACCCAGCGTCCAGCCGCGCCGCAGCATGATGTTGTAGACTTCCTGGAACGGAATGCCGGTCAGCTTGCGGATCACGTCGATCGAGTAGAGCAGATCCTGGATGTTGCGCGGCCGCGCTTCCCATGGGCGGCCCTGTTCGCGGATGACGGCTTCAAGAGCGGTGACCGCGGCGCGATGGCCGCCGCCGGCGTCGATGTAAATGAGGTCGATCTTGGCGCGCGGCATGGCATTCACTCGATTTGTCCGGGATGTGTCAGGCCGGAGCTGCCGTTTTCCGGGCGGGCGGTGAGCAGCGTGCCGGTCAATTGTCCGCCGTGGGAGCAATCCAAAAGCGGTGCACCGGCGGCATTGGCCCGCAGGGCAACCAGCGAGGGGCGGAAGGCGGTCAGAACGGGGCGGCCGATCCAGCACGGCGAAGGATCGAGATGGAAGATCCATGCGATGGTGAGAGCCGTATCGAATGTGTTCACGGGCGCTCCAATGTGGGTGGGCGTCACGCCGGGGCCGGCGAGAATCCAGGGGATTTGAATCTCGGCCAGCGAGTTCTTGCCGTGGCCATGCCGGGTACCGCCATGATCGGAAGTAACCAGGACGTAGGTGGATCCGCGCGCCGAAACCGCATCGACCCTATCGAGGACCTGGCCGACATATCCGTCGGCGTCCGCGACGGCCTCGTAATATTGCCTGCTGAACCAGCCGTGCGCGTGTCCGGTGCGATCGACGTTATCCAGGTGGATGAACATGAACGCCGGACGGCTTTCCGTCCAATACGCGATGGCCGCCGCCGTGGTTTTGGCCGCGCCGGCTACGTGCCGCAGCACATCGGGAGCGTGCTTTTCGAGCAGATCGGCGAAGCCATCCCAATCGTGAAAGACGGCGATGCGGCTGGTTGGGTATGCGGCGCGCAGGAGACCAAATATCGTGGGAAATGTACCGTCCGCAGTGCGGCAGATTGGCTGAAATTCGACCTTGTGGCGCAGGTAGCCGTTGGAGGTGATGCCGTGCTGCTCGGGCGCGGCGCCGTTGATGGCGGAGGCCCAGTTGGGGCTGCTCAAGGTCGGCATGACGCCGCGCGCTTCCAGGGTCCAGGCCGAGCGGGCCATCAAATCGCGGAGGCGGGGCACGTTCGCCCGGGCTACACCGTCGACGCTCAGGCCGTCGATACCGATGACGATGACGCTGGGACCGCCCCAGCCGCCCGGGGATTCGGCGAAGATGCGCGGGTTGCCTGCCAGCGCCATGGTCGCCATAACAACGGACAGTAATTTTGTTTTGGGGCCCATACTATAGTCATAGCCCAGGATTGCTGCGATCTCGTTACGATGCGATGAAGGTTTTGTTTTTGGACAAACAGACGTGCGCCGGAGCTGCGTTTGGTCTTAAGTCCTCTAAGATCCAAGCGGCCCAAGACGATGTTAAGTTCTTTTAATAAACGCGCCGCCGCGGATGGTTAGGCATTAGAATACCTTGACATCGGAGGTAAACAATGGAAGTGCCATTACATATATTGAAGCCGCCGCTTGCATTGGTCCTCTGCATCGCGCTTAGCGGAGCACAGACTCCGGTACCGCCAGCCCCGCCGCCGGCGACCGTAACTCCTACCAATCAGAATGTGCTCCCGGAAGGCACGCCTGTTCGCATGAGAATCAATCGCACGGTTTCGTCCGCCGATGCTCATGTCGGAGATAATGTCGATTTCGAGATCCTCGACGACGTTAAGGCCGGCGATACGGTGGTCATACCAAAAGGTTCAGTCGGAATGGCCACTGTGACCATAGCCCAATCGAAACGACGGATGGCACGAGGCGGAAAACTAGCGATGAACATCGATTACGCCCGCCTTCCATCAGGGGATAAATTGCCCTTGCGCGGCATTCAGGACGTTAAGGGCGGTGGGCACACCGGTGCGATGACCGCCGGAATGGTAGCCACTGCAATCGTTTTCTTTCCCGCGGCGCCTTTTTTCTTGTTTATTAAGGGAAAAGACATAGAAATTCCGAAAGGACACGAAGTTACCGTCTACACGAATGCCGATTATGATTTGTCAAAGATCAAGGCCCCGATTCCTCCGGCTGTCGTGGCCACCGCGCCGAAGCCCGTTTCGGGTGCTACGTTGACAAACGCCGACATTCTCAGACTCAAAGACGCAGGGCTTAGCGATCAGCTCATCATCGCGAAGATAAAGTCGGCGGCGGTGGATTTCCGCCTCGACACGAACGACCTGATCGAACTGAAGCATGCGGGCCTCTCCGACGATGTCATAGCAGCCATGATGGAGGCACCGCAGCAGCCCGGCAGCGCAGCCACTGCTCCGCCCGCTCCGGCACCTCCAGCCGCTGCGATCCCGCAGGATCAAATCTGAGAGCCTAACAGCCGGGAAACACCGTCTCCGATCGTCGCGCGTAGCGGCGACGAATATGCCGACGCGCTGGCAGCCTCGGCGGCTTTGGGTCGTGGGCGGCGCGACCTACCGGAAATGGCCAGGCGCGTGCGGACGCCGTAGTCTCTTCTGGGCCACTAAGCCTCTGCGCGGATCACGGCCGCGAAGAAGCCGTCGCCCGGGTCGCGGCCGGGGAGGCGGCGCATGGTTTCCACCACCAATCCGCCGGGGACGGTGGCGACCACGTCTTCGTTCTCTTCGCGCTCGAGCGAGCAAGTGGAGTAAACCAGCAGGCCGCCGGGCGCCAGAGCGCGCCGTGCCTGTTCGAGCAAGCAGGTCTGGCGGGCATGCAGGTCCGGCAGGTCGGCGGGCTGGAGGCGCCATTTGATTTCCGGATTGTGAGCCAGGGTGCCCGTGCCGGAGCAGGGCGCATCGACCAGGATGCGATCGAAGCGGCCGCGGAACGGCAGCGGGCGCGTGCCATCCAGTAACACCAGATCGATGCCCAGCGACTTAAGGGGCGCGAGCCGGCGAAGATGGATGTCGCAAGCCGTCGCGCGCACGCCGGCGGCCAGCGCCTGCGCGGTCTTGTTGCCGGGGGCGGCGCACAGATCCAGGAATTCTTGGCCGGGCCCGAGACGGAGTAGCGGAACGATAGATTGCGAGCCGATGTCTTGAATGCGGGCCGTCTGCGGGTTCACATAACTGTCCGGCACGCGCAGGTTGGCGCGGGCCATGGCGGCCGCGGTTTCCGCGCCGTACTGGCGTTCCCAACGCTCCAATAACCAGCCCGGGTGAGAAAGCTCCACCGCGGGATTGGGCCAGGCTACCGGCGCGCGATCCACCTTGCGCAGGACGGCGTTGGCGAATCCGGCCGCCGAGCGTTTGCGGGCGCGTTTGATCAGTTCGACGCTTTCAGAAACCGCCGCGTGCGCGGGGATGCGCTCCAGGAAGCGAAGCTGGTAGATCCCCATGCGCAACGCCTGGCGCACCGGGGCATCCAGGCGGCCCGCGGGTTTGCCGGAGTAGTGCTCGATCAGGAAGTCCAGTTGCGCGCGATAACGGAGCACCCCGAGAACGATTTCAGCCGCCAGGCCGGCATCGCGGGGATCGAGCGGCCCGGTGCGCGCGGCTAACAGGTCGGAGGCGTAGGCGCCGCGTTCCACGGCGGTGAGGATCTCGTAGGCTAGAGCGCGCGCAGGCGACACTGTTTGAATGTAGCGCGAGACGGCACGGATCTGGAGATCGCCAGAAAAGGGAACTTTGGAGGGTGGTCGTTCGTATTCTTTCCAGAACGGAGCATCTATGCCTCGAAACAATCGCCGCGGCGGCGCTTTGGCCGGTATCATGCTGATGGTACTGATACTGGGCGCCCTCGGCATCGCGGCCCTGGTGACCACGGGCCTGTATGTAGCGGACAACGTCAACGTCACGCGAGACCGTGCGTGGGACGAGACTACCGTTGAAACGCCGTTCGGAAGCGTACACGTCCGGGATAACGCCAAGCTCGATCCCAGGCATATGGGGGTACCCATATATCCTGGGGCGGTGCGCGTGCACGACTCCCGGCAACTTGCCAGCTTTCGTTTCGATTTCGGTGACGTCCACAAAGCCTTCGCGATATCGGCTGCCGAATATCGCACTTCCGACTCGGTCGACAGGGTTACGGACTTCTATCGCGACCAGCTTCCGCACTGGTTAATCAGTCAGAAGGACACCGGCTGCATGCAACTTTCGTTCACCAAGCACGGCTATAAGAGGATCGTGGCGATCTCAGAGGACGAGGGCGAAACGCGCATCGGGCTTGCTTCCGTAGGAGAGCCTGCGTCAAACTGATCAGTGGGGGCCTTGCGCTTCCCGATCATGCCTGAATTCTGTACCTGCGGCGCCGAGTTGCCGCCCGATGCCCGTTTCTGCCACCGCTGCGGCAAACCGCAGCGCGACGAAATCGTGCCGGAGACGGTGTCGCGCCCTCCAGACCCCGCTCCCGAGTTGTTGACAACTACCGCCGCGCGGCCGGCCGCGGCCAGTGGAGCGCCATCCGGCATGCCCCCACGCGTGAATTTTCATAACGCCATTGCGGTGCGCATCGGCCTGCTGATGGCCGGCGTGGCGTCGCTGCTTGGCGCGTTGCCGGCGATGGCTTTAGGGCTCCCGGGTCTGGCGATCTGGTGGTTGACGGCCGGATTTATGTCGGTGTATGTCTACCGCCGGCGGACCGGCCAGTTCCTGACGGTGGATAGCGGCTTGCGTATGGGCTGGATCACCGGCTTGCTGGGATCGACCATCACATCCGTGGTGTTCACGGCGAGCGTGGTGCCGTTGATCCGGGGCGGCGGGATCACCAAGCTTTACGAAGAACAGTTCCACAAGATGTACGGAAACGATCCCAATGTGCAGCAGGCCCTGAAGATCCTGGAGAATCCCAGCGGCCTGGCGCTGGTGGTGGTTTGCGCGCTCTTGTTTTTCTTCCTGATCATCACGTTTCTGTGCACGGCGGGCGGCGCGCTGGGGGCCAAGCTGGTCGGCGGCGTTACCGGTCCAGGTCCGAAAGCGGCACGGTAGGAAGCGTCTTGCCTGAGGATAGCTCCGCAGCCGGTGCGGGGGCGGGCAATTTGCGGCTGTAACGCTTCACCAGAGCCACTCCGGTGAAGATGATGGCCATGGCAGCCGCCTCCCTCGTTCCGAAAGGTTCGCGATAGAACAGCCAGCCCAGCGTCACGGCGACCACCGAATTCACGTACGGATAGATGGAAGCGACGGCCACAGGCAAGCGGTCGAGCGCATAAATATAGGCGCTATATCCGACGATGGAGCCAAAGATCACCAGGTACAGAAGCGCGCTTGCGCCGCGCACACTCCAGTGCACCGGGTGCTCGGGAAAAAGCAACACGAAGGGCAGGAATGAGAGCCCGGCGGCGAGCTGCTGCACGGCGCCAATGACGATGGGATGCGCGCCCGCGACCCGCCGCCTCTGGTAAATCGAACCGAAGGCCCATCCCGCCATACCGAGTTGCAGGACCAGGAATCCTCGCAGCAGACCGGCGTGGAAGGTATGGGTGTGGATGTCCGGCGTAAACAGAAGGGCCGCGCCACACAGGCCTACCAGCATGCCGAGGATGGTAGGTAGATGCAGCGGTTCGCCACCGGGCAGGAGCGCCTCGGCGCCGACCATCCAGAAAGGCGAACTGGTGATGATCAGGCAGGCGAGGCCGCTCGGCACCCACAGCTCCGCGAATACCAGTGCGCCGTTGCCGATGCCCAGCACCAGCACACCGCTAAGGCAGGCGGCGCGCAGTTCCCGTCCGCGGGGCAGTTCTCCGCCCCGCAGCGCGATCGCCGCCAGCATGAGCGAGCCGGAAATCACGTAGCGCGCGCAGACCAGCAGCAGCGGGGGAAATGCCTCCAGCGACATGCGGATGCCCAGATAGGTGGTTCCCCAGAAAAAGCAGACGGCAGCCAGCGCCAGGTAGGCACTGAAATGCGGGTGGCGGGACAATGCTTCAGGGTATCATGCCAGCGTAAAGCGAGACTCAATGACTCTTGTCTCATGCAAGATGAGCCTGAAGTGGCGACTGGATTCTCATACAAGATGAGCCTGAAGGAAAAAGGCGGGATGCTGGGGATTGATTATCAGCATGGACGACACAGAGGCCCTCGGCCTGGAGCAGATTCGGGCGTTCCTGGCCGGCAGCGCGGAGGTGCGGTTTGCCGGCCAGCGGCGCGAGGAGGTGTACAGATGGATCGAGACCACGCTCGTGCGGCTCCAGTATGCGAGCTTGCACAAGCCGGGCAAAGGACTGGTCCGGCGCTACCTCTCGCGGATGACAGGGTTGAGCCGCGCGCAGGTTACGCGCTTGATTGCGCTGCAACGCCGCACCGGGCGGGTGAAGGCGGCCCTCTACCAGCGAACCAAGTTCGCGACACGCTACACGGCCGGCGACGTGGATCTGCTGGCCTATGTCGACAAGGCGCACGGGAACTTAAGTGGACCGGCCACGCGACACATCCTCGAACGGGAATACAGCGACTACGGGCAGGCCGCGTATGTGCGTCTGGCGGCGATCTCGGTGGCGCACCTTTACCGGCTGCGCAACAGTGCGGCCTATCGGAAACGCAACACCAGCTATCAACCCACGCGACCTACGCCGATTCCGATGGGCGAGCGACGCGCACCGCAGCCGCGTGGCGCACCGGGATTCCTACGCATCGATACCGTGCATCAGGGAGATCAGCAGGGACGCAAAGGTCTGTATCACATCAATGCCGTCGACGAGGTGACCCAGTGGGAGATTGTGGCCGCCACGCCGCAGATCTCCGAGTTGTGGCTGCTGCCTGTGTTGGAGGCGATGCTGGAGCAGTTTCCCTTCGTCATCCGCGGATTTCATTCCGACAATGGCAGCGAGTTCATCAACTACAACGTCGTCCGGTTGCTGGACAAACTGCGCATCGAGCAGACCAAGTCACGAGCGCATCACTGCGGCGACAACGGTCTGGTGGAGACCAAGAACGGCGCGGTGATCCGCAAGCACATCGGATTCGGATATATCGATGCGAAACACGCGGAAGCGGTCGATCGATTCCACCGGGAGCACCTGAACCCCTACGTGAACTTTCACCGGCCATGCGCCATGCCCAAAATCCTCACCGCGGCCAACGGCAAACGGCGGCGCGTCTATCTGCGCTGGGCCACTCCGTTCGAGATTTTCCGCGAGTTACCAGGCTGCGCGAAATACCTGCGACCTGCCGTCCAGCTGGCAGAACTGGATCAATCGGCCCAGAACCAGTCCGATACCGAAGCCGCGCTGGACATGCAGCGCGCCAAGCGCAAGCTCTTTCAAAGCTTTCTGCGCAGCAACACTGCATGACCGGCTGCCGCCCACGCCTCCCGTTGGTCGGCGAGCAGCCATCTGCCCTGATGGGAGATTTAAAAGCAAAAACCAAAACCCTTCTAAGAAGGAAAAACCAAGACCACGTTGGAGGTTCCGCGCGCCTCCCGTTGGTCGGCGAGCAGCCGTCTGCCCTGATGGAAGATTT
>Ga0187871_10003328_pt1 | contig 12513 bp, 10 predicted proteins | sample June2016WEW_16_1_FD_132988 | JGI IMG/M metagenome (GOLD analysis project Ga0187871, IMG submission 132988) | Peatland microbial communities from SPRUCE experiment site at the Marcell Experimental Forest, Minnesota, USA - June2016WEW_16_10 | ecosystem: Environmental > Terrestrial > Soil >... | reverse complement strand
GCGCCGCTGTCGCCATACCACCCGTCGTTCGATAAATTCACAAACACCTGCGCTCCCTGATCCGCAAACTGCCGCACCTCGTCGGGAAATACCGACTCGTAGCAGATAAAGATTCCCAGCCGTGCGCTTCCCGCATCCAGCGGCGCTCGCGACGTTCCCGCCGTGAACTCGCCCACTTCCTGGGTCAATCCTCCGGCAAATGCAAACAACCGCGGAAATGGCAGATATTCTCCGAACGGCACCAGATGCACTTTGTCGTAGCGCGCCGTCCACTCCCCCGCGGGACTCACCAGCCCACCCGAGTTGAACACCTGTGGCGCTGCCGCAGACGTACCGATCGAAGTCCCGCTCTGCTGTGCCTGCTTGCTCCCGATCGCACCCGTCACCACCCAGCTATGCGCTTCCCGCGCCATCTCGCTCACCGGACCGCGAAATAGCGGATCGTTCGTGAAAAAAGGCGCAGGCGATTCCGGCCACACGATCAACTCCAACTTGCCGCGCGTCGAAACCGGCCCGGCGGGTGACGCGGAAGAGGATGACGAAGAAGACAAAGCAGAAGGTAAAGAAGAAGCAGCAGATGATGATGAAGAAGAACCCGCCGCATTCTTCACGCTCAGAACACTCAGATCCGTGAGTTCCCGCAGTGTCCGCTCAAATGCATCGCGCGTCCAGGTCACATCCACAGGAATGTTTTCCTGCACCAGCAGCGCCTCGTGATCCGCCAGCAGCGCCGGAGCATCCACCAATCTCCCAGCCTGCAGCACCACCGCCGCCACCAACGATGCAATCAGCAGCATGCCCCGCTTTTTTCTGTGCACCAGGAATGCGGCCGCCAGCGCCACATTCACCAGCATGATCTCGAACGAAACTCCGTAAACCCCAGTCAAAGTGGTGATGCGGCTGAGGGAAATGTTGTCCACCTGCGCCGTCCCCAGCAGGTCCCACGGAAAACCGGTGACGCGCGTTCGCGCCAACTCCACCGCGACCCAGAGAAACGGCGCAGCCGCCAGCGCTCGCCGATTATCTCGCCCCGGCCCTGCCGCTAAGCCAATGAGCAAACCGAACAGCCCGTGATAGAGCCCCAGATAAAGACAGAAGAGAAAAAGTGCCAGCAGAGCCGCCGGCACGCTCAGCCCGCCATGCTCGTGCATGGTGTCATAAATCCAGTAACAAGTCCCCGCATACCACAGGATTCCGGAAACATACGCCAGCACGAACCCCTGCAGTGGCCGCGCAGCCTGAAGATTCGCCGATCCATCAATCTCCAGCGCGCCCACCGGCCGCGCCCGCAACAAAGCCACAATCAACGGAGCGAACGCCACCCACGATAAGACATAAAGTCCGGTCAGAGGAAAAATCAGGACCTGCAACAGCGATGAGAGCCCAACCAGCAACCAGGCAGTGTAATGAATTTGTCGCACCGCCAAGAATAACAAAACGCCCTTAAGGCGCGTGCTTAACAATAAAGTTCGTAGTGGTGCGGCACCACTACCTAGAGTCTTGTCATTCCGAGCGGGCTTCAGCCCGCGAGGAACCTGCTGTCCCCGCCGCCACCACGAAACTTCGCACAAACTCCACAATCTCCGCCGTAACATATGCCGGAGCCACAATCCGAAACACCGGCCGCTCCGCCACCGGTTTCAAAGAAACGCCCTGCCACGCCGACCCTCCGCTATCATGCAGAATCACCGCCCCCGCCCGGTCCAGAAACTCTCGCGCCGAATTCTTGAAATCTTCCGTCCTGGGGTCCAGCACCGTCAGATATAAATCCGGCCGCATGAACTTCAACACGCTGTTCGATTCCACCATCACGTTGCGCGACTGCTCCAACCGTTTTCGCAACGCCGGCATGGCCTCCGCGAGTCTCCCCTGTTCGGTCCGCACCCACAACGCCCGCGCCGCGCCCGCGACCAAAAAACGTGACGTATCCGATTCCCCTCCCCGATCTTTCTCCTCCGAAATCGCCCAACTGTGATCGCTGGTCGCGCAGTCGCAAGCCTCTCCATTCGCCGAGCAAACTCCGTGCCCATATTGCGTGATCTTCACCGCCGTCCAATCGTACTCGCGCAGCGCGGCAATCAATCCCGCCACCACGCTTGTCTTTCCCACACTTCGCGAATGCCCGCCAATCACCACGATCGCCATAAGAACGGCTCCCGGCTCCCGCTTTCCGGCGCCCACCTGTTAATCCGGAAGCCGGAAGCCGGAAGCCGATACCCCCACTACTTCTTCTCTCTCCCAGAAAGCCGCGCCAGCGCCGCCAACTGCTTCAAATACTTCCGCACCGGCTGCGCCGGAGTTCCCCAGAACGCCACACCCTTGCCCCGCAAAACTTTATTCGGCAGCACTCCGCCCTGCCCGCCCAGCATCACTCCTTCTTCGATGCGCGCATGTTCCCCAATGCCCACTTGCCCGCCCAGCACCACGTCGTTCTCGATCACAATGCTGCCGGAAAGCCCGGTCTGCGCCGCAATCACCACATTCTGCCCCAGCCGGCAGTTGTGGCCGATGTGTACCAGGTTATCGATCTTCGTTCCCCGTCCGATTCGCGTTTCGTCCAGCGCTCCACGATCAATCGTCGTGTTGGCGCCAATCTCCACATCGTCTTCAATCACCAGCCGCCCCACCTGCGGAAATTGTTCGTATCGCCCGCTCTCCGGATCGCGCACATAGCCAAAGCCGTCGCTCCCCAGCACCGCCCCGGCATGCACCGTCACCCATTCCCCCAGCGTCGTCCCCGCATAAATCGTCACCTGCGGATAAATCAGACAGTACTCTCCAATCTTCACTCCGCGCCCCACCACGCACCCCGCGTCGATCCGTGTTCCCTGTCCAATCTCCGCGTCCGCGGCAATCACTGCGTGTTCTCCGACGATCACCCTCTCGGCCAGGCGAGCAGAAGAATGCACCACTGCAGTGGCATGCACCCCCTCATCCGTCCGGGAGATCCTGTCGACCCGTAGAAACCGCCACGCCCGCGCAAACGTCAGCTTTGGGTGACGGCAAATCAGCAACGGTTTCCCTGACGCACCGGCCGCAAACTCTCCCGCAATCACCGCACCCGCGCCGGATTGCAGCGCCCGCGCCAGATATTTTTCATCCTCCACAAACACCAGATCGCCCGCCGAAGCGGATCCGATGCTCGCCAGGCCGTCGATAAACACATCTCCATCTCCCACCAGCCGCGCATCCACCAGCTCAGCAATCTGTCGCAACCTGCGTTTCATCGCTCCACTCTATCGCACCGCACAGACCATAAGGAAGTGACTCGCAGACTCTAGTTCGCAGAGACACTCATGTGGGGACAGCCGCCCTCGGCTGTCCAGTCGAGCGCAGCTCGACTGCTCCTTCGTCAGCCGGCAAACCGCACCACTGCCCGCGCTAGCCACGCCTTGGCGAAAAACCCATCCCAGACGATAATCGAAAAGGCATACTCGAAGAGACCGCAATCGACAAACCCATGCTTCCCGTAACCCCAACCCAACCGTACTCCCGCATCGTCATCGCCGCTCTCGCCCTGGCCGCGCTCCTCCTCACACTCCCCGCCCACTCCCGCGCCCAGGAACTCGCACGCCGCCTCATTCTCAAGGACGGTTCCTACCAGTCGATCACGAAGTATGAAGTGCACGGCGACCGCGTGCGCTACCTCAGCGCCGAGCGCGACGAATGGGAGGAACTCCCGTCCTCGCTCGTGGATTGGCCCGCTACCGAAAAGTACGAGAAAGAACGCGCCGCCGCTCCCGCCATTCCCGAAGCCGCCCTCCTCGACAAGGAAACCGACGCCGAACGCGCAGCCGCCGAGTCTCGCCTTCCGCAAGTCGCTCCCGGCCTGCGCTTGCCCGATCTTTCCGGCATGTTTCTCCTCGACAATTTCAAAGGCCAGCCGCAGCTAGTCGAGATCGAGCAGAACGAGGGCGACGTCAATCACAGCGCCCGCGGCAACATCCTCCGCGGAGCCCTCAATCCCATCGCGAATGGAAAGCAATCGATCGAGATCGAGGGCGAACACGCCGCCGTATTCGCCCACGTCGCCGTACCCTCCATCTACATCAATGTCGATGACGACTCTTCCTCCGGCGCCTCCGCAAAATCACCCAACCCGCCCGCTGAAAGCTCGTCCTCGTCGCAGCGTCCCCAGCAACCCCAGCAGCCCGAGCAAGCCATCGTTCCTTTTGACCGCTTCCACATCGTTCACGTGAAAGTGAAGAGCGGCAAGCGCATTGTCGCCGACATCAAGCGCACTCCTGCCGGCAAGATGAGTCAGGAAGAAAATTCCGTGAAGACCACCATCGACCGCGTCGGTACCGGCTGGCTCAAGCTAACCCCCACCGAAGACCTTGCACCCGGCGAATACGCCATCATCGAGACGAACGGCAGCGAAAGCATGAACCTCTACGTCTGGCCCTTCGCCGTAAACCCCAACGCCCCCGCCAACGCAAATCCGTGGAAACCAGACAAGAAATGATTTTGTAATTTGGTAATCGGGTAATTTCGTAATTTAAGAAGGAAGGACCGAAGAGGCAGCGGTTTTGATTTTAAAATTACCCAATTACAAAATTACCAAATTTACTTCATCACTCCCCGCTGCGCGATTCCAATATTGTCGCGCGTCGTGTTCTTCACGACATACATCATTTCGTCAGCCTGCCGAATGATCTCGTGGGCGTCCCGCGCATCGTGCGGATAAGTCGCCAGCCCAATGGACGCGCGCACATTCAAGTTCAGATTTTCATCGCGGCAAAAGCTGCTCACCCGCAGCGCATCCCGCAGCCGCTTTGCCACCACCAGCGCCTGATCTTTCCCCGTCTGCGGCAACAGAACCACGAATTCGTCTCCGCCATAACGAAACGCAAAATCAATCAACCGCAGCTGCGCCTTAATCAGATAGCCAATTTCCGCCAGCAGTTTGCTCCCAATCAAATGTCCATGCGTGTCGTTGACCTGTTTGAAGTGGTCCAGATCGATAAACAGCACGCTGAACTCGTAGGCAAACCGCGACGATCGGTAAACCTCCGTCTCCAGCGTCTTATAGAGATGCCGGGCATTATAGAGTCCGGTGCAGTCGTCGGTAATCGTCAGTTCCTGTATCTTTTCCACCCAGCGCGCATTCTCAATGGCAATCGCGGCGTAGTCGCACAGAGCCTGCAGGAAAAACACTTCCGGCTCGTTGAATTGCCCCATGTCCACGTTCACCAGTTGGATCACTCCCAGCACCCGCAGCCTCGACCGCAGCGGCACGCAGATAATCGACCGCGTCTCCCACTGCGTGGCTTCGTCAATCCGCTTGGCAAACCGCGCATCGTTCTCCACATCGTTCGAAATCACCTGCTCGCCGTGCTTCGCCACCCATCCCGCAATGCCCTCGCCCACCTTCAGCCGCACATTTTTCAGAGCTTCCGCCGCATCCCCCACCGCGATGGCAAAGTACAGTTCATCCTTCTGCTCGTCCACCATCAGCAACGACCACGTGTCCGGACGGAAATATTCCGCCATCTTTTCCATGATGGTTTGCAGGATCGAGTCGAGGTCCAGCGACGACGTCAGCGCCTTCGCCACGTCGTGAAAGATGTTGAGCTCCTGGCTCTGCCGGGTTAGTTGAGTGCCGGGCGCCTCAGGCATGCTTAATTCCCTGATCTTAGTTCTTCAATCTCCGAACGTCGCGCAGGCACCTTCGCCCGCAACCCTTGGGACTTTGAGCGTAAACTTTACCTGCGAATCGTCGATCTGAACTCGATCTTCGAATCGAACGAATCCTGGCATGGACGGGTGGCAGTCCCAAAAATTATATGAGCACCCCGCCCCCCGGGCAACGAACGTCGGTAACCAGAACCCCTTACGCCAATGGACTGCTCTCCATACCGCCCAAGAATGCTCATGTAGGGACAGCCGCCCAAGCCTGCCCTGAGCGAAGTCGAAGGGGCTGTCCAGCCGAGCAAAGCTCGGCAGCTGCATCCACCGCAGAGACTCTCGCGGATAGCTCGGATCAGGAACAGCACAACCTCAGTCTTAATCCCCAGCCGAACAATCGCAGCGCGCCGAAAGGCGCCCCATCCAGTTGACCCTAGGCGTATCCTTAATACCATATGCCTTCCACTGCGAAACTCAAATCCCCGCTCCTCACCCTCTTCGCCCTGACCATTTTTTCTCTCGCCGCTTTGCAGGCCCATGCCGCCTCGCCCGCAAGCCCGGAAGTCGATCCGAAAGCGGACCCCAAGTCCGTTCCCGTCGTCGACGGCGCCATCGGCCCTTGCTCCGCCGATTTCACCATCACCGACGACGCCGGAGCCCCAGTCTATGCCGCCGACATCCGCGTCCACATCGCCTATCGGTTCCTGAACCTTCACAAACTCGATCTCGAGGTCGGAACCAATGCCGACGGCAAAGCCCGCTTCATCGGCCTTCCCGAAAATCCCAAGCAACCACTCTTCTTCCGCGCCTCCCAGGGCGACCGTGAAGGCTCGGCCTTCGACGATCCCGCCAAAACCTGCAAAGCCGAGTTCACCATCGTCCTGCGCAAAAATCCGACGAACCAGTAGTGTCTCAGTTCGCGGAAATGCCCATGTGGGGACAGCCGCCCTCGACTCCAGCAACCATCATGTGGGGACAGCCGCCCTCGGCTGTCCGGTCGAGCAAAGCTCGACTGCCCCTGCACCACTACCGAATGCCGGCAGCACCGTGGAAGAGCGGCGCTGAAGCGCCGCGAAAAGCATCCCGAATCGTGCGGGCTTCAGCCCCGGTGGTCGCACTTCCTGTCCCGCACCTCAACCCAGGCGCGATCCACCGTCACTGCCCTCCGATTACCCTCGTACTCCACACTCCGGTGGCGTATTCCCCCGCCTTTCGCCTATGATTATCCATCTCGATGCGGACGGAAACTTAACCCCGCCCGCCGGAGTCCGCCGTGGGTGCGTTCGGAGACAAACTTCGCAAACAGCGCGAGCAGCGGGGCATCGCCCTCGACGCTATCTCCAACACCACCAAAATCAGCACCCGCATGCTCCGCGCCATCGAAGAAGAACACTTTGATCAGCTTCCCGGCGGCGTCTTCAACAAGGGTTTTGTCCGCGCCTACGCCCGCCAGGTCGGCCTCGACGAAGAAGAAGCCATCACCGATTATCTCGCCGCCTTGCGCGAGAGCCAGATTCAGGCCCAAACCGTCCCGCCGAATTTCCGCACCCAGCCCGGCAAGCCCGCGCCAGACGTTCCTCAGCTAGATCGCCGCACCCACGATCCTGACCGCGACATTCCTCCTGGCCATAATCTCCCTAAGACCGATCTTCCTAAAGCCGATCTTCACAAGACCGCTCTTCACAAGACCGATCTTCACAAGGCCAATCTTCGCAACAACGATCTTCGCAACAACGATCTTCACAACAACGACCTCGGCAGCAACGGCGATCTCCGCGACGCCCTAGACCACCAGACTGTTCCTCGGCGCTCCGCCGATCGCCGCCGCGAAGACCGTCGCCATGAAGCTCGCAGCACGGAAGCTCGCAGCATCGAAGCCCCGCAAACCGCCGCGGAGTTTCCCCTGCCCAGCGATCCTCTGCAAATCTCGCCCCCGCCAGCCGATGCTTCCACTGCTCGCGTCCCCTGGGGAAAACTCGCCGTCGCCTTGCTGCTGCTCACCCTCATGCTCGCCTTCTGGAGCCTTTTCCGCCGCGGCCAGCCCACCCGGGCCGCGCAACCCGCGCCCTCCTCACAGCCATCTCCCGTTCTACCCTCCCCGCCCGCCTCAGCCTCAACTCAGCCCTCCGGCTCTTCCACCTCGCTCACCGTTGGCCAGGCGCTCCCCACAGGAACCCTTACTGTCGCCACCACGCACAGCCCCAACAACCCACCCACTCTCGCGCCATCGACTCCGCTGAAGCCTTCCCCGGCAGCCCCGTCCCTAACCTCATCTTCAAGCCATTCGTCCATCACCTCTCTTGATTCCGACCATGCTCCGCTCAACCATGATCTGCCTAAGAACGATCTGCCTGAGAACGATCTGTCCAAGAATGATCTGCCTAGAAATGATCTAACTAAAAATGACCTGCCCGCCAACGGTTCCCCCAATAACGATTTACCGGGCGATAATCCGCCCCCAGCCAAGTCCCCTGCCCACGCTTCCATCGCGAATGCGCCGCCCACGTTCACTCTGCTCATCCGCGCCGCCGAAACCTCTTGGATCTCCGTCACCGCCGACGGCCAACCTCTCCTCCGAGAAACCCTGATCGCACCCGCGCACACCTCCATCCGCGCCAGCCGCGAGATCGTCGTCCGCGCCGGCAACGCCTCCGCCATCAGCTTCCTTCTCAACGGCAAGGAAATCCCGGCTTCCGGCAACGAAGGCGAGGTCCGCACCTACACCTTCGACAGCACCGGCCTGAAAGACTCCACCGCGGCCCAAACCCCTGCCCCCGCCCACTAACCCCAGCCTCAAGGAAGAGCACGAGTTCACTCGCACCGCGTCAGCCCTGCCCGGTGGAGCGGACACTCTTGTCCGCTGCCTTTTTGACCTTGATCTTGACTTTGACCTTGACCTTGATCTTCGAGGATGCCATCGGCACGGACCCATGCAATACCGTGGAAGAGCGGCGCTTCAGCGCCGCGTAAAGCGCAAAAGATAGGAACGCGGCTTCAGCCGCCGAGCTACCGAAAACACGCTGTCATCCTGAGCGAAGCAGTCGAGAGCCTGCCCAGAGCTTGTCGAAGGGAATCTGGGCAAGCCGCGCGAACCCACGGAGCCGGCCCTGAGAGAGCGCAAGCGACCGAAGGGCGCGTTTGGCTCGCTTCCTTATCAAACTGCACCACCCCCGGAAGGCCGAACATTTTACAAACCTCTGACATCCGCCCTCGCGCACGAATGTAGTCTCTTGTGGACGCTAGACGGACGTCAAAGCTTTGCGTCCGCCAGGAGCAATCAACTTATGAAACGCAAGGCTGTTCTTCTGCCACTTCCCGTGGGTGCGCTTACTCTGCTCTCTTTGTTTTGTCTGGGCCTGCCCATCAACGCTGCGGCGCAGCTCCCCGCCGACCCGCCGCGCCCGTCCGTCGGCGCCGGAAGCACACTTGTCCACAGCAAGTTCGGCGGACAGATTTTCGGCTTCGACATCGACCAGAACGGCAACGAAGGTGTGCTCACCGAAGACAAGACCTTGGCCAACGGAAATGTGCTGGCCGCGATCGAAACCTTCGACCAGAAGACTGGCAAGATTCTGAAGGTAGTCTCCGAAACCCAGAATCAGGACAATTTTCTGACCCTGGGCATCGAGGGCGCCAGCGTCGGCCTGGTCGAACAGGAGATTTCAACCGGAATCTACGTGACCAGCCGAGTCTACGATGTGCTGGATCCCTTGAGTTCGAACGCCATAACGTCCACCTGGACTCCGCCGCTCACCGCCGACGACATCATCATCGGCGTCAGCCGCGACCAGGCTTCCACCACCTCGGCGGTGCTCTACTTCGAAAACAACAGCAGTTTTTCTACGCTTGTCTTCGGTTCCAACGTGGGTGCAAACACCTTCGAACCTGCCGTCACCCTCACCAACCCCGTATTCGGCTTTAACGAGGCTCCCCAAGTTGCATACAACAGCGTGACCAACCAGGCTGTCGTTGCCTCATCCAATGGCGAGGTCGGTGGTCCGCCGCCGGTCATCGCGCTGGTCGATCTCACCACCGGCGTGGTGACTGAGTTTAACGGCATCCCCGGACCGCCCCCGTTTCGGCAGGGATCGATCAACGGTCTCGCCGTGGATTCGGCCGACGGCATCGCCTGCACCACCACCGAGCTTGATGCCCGCGTGGAGTTCTACGATCTCGCGGCCCAGACCGGCTTTGCCGTCTCCCTGCCCGGCAACCCAGGCCAGCTTCAAAGCGGCTCCGACGTCGAGTTCGATCCCATCCACAAACTCTTCTTCGTGGCGCAGTCCGTATCGACCACCGGCCCCGGCAGCAGCATCCAGGTCTACAACACGAAGGGAAAGCTGGTAGAGTCGCTGAACGGTTTCAATTTCTCCAACGCCTCCAATGTCGTATTCACCCACATCGCGCTGAATCCCCGCAATCGCACCGGCTACGTCGACGGCCCCGATCCCGGCGTAACCGAAATTCAATCCTTCACCTACTAGATCGATCTCACTCCAAACCCCTCGTGTGGAGCGGGACACTCCCTTCGACTTCGCTCAGGGCAGGCTCTGTCCGCTGCCTTTGACCTTGATCTTTCTTTTGACCTTGACCTTGATCTTCGAGGATTCCATCGGCACGGACCCATGCAATACCGTGGAAGAGCGGCGCTTCAGCGCCGCGTAAAGCGCAAAAGATAGGAGCGCGGCTTCAGCCGCTGAGGTTACATGCTCAGTCACGAATCCTCCCCGCTGTCATCCTGAGCGAAGCATGCGGATTCGCCTTATGAATCCGCATGCGCAGTCGAAGGATCCCTGCCCTCTGATCCGCACCCAAACGTCTCAGGGAATTCTCTCGGGTCGCCGCGTGCGAGGAATCGGGCAGGACACGAGCTCCCTCGAGCCGCATCGGCCCTGGTCGTGCGGATCGGACACTCCTGTCCAATGCCTTTGACGTTGCTCTTGATTTTGCCGGACGCACCTGCCGCACGATGCAATACCGTGGAAGAGCGGCGCTTCAGCGCCGCGTAAAGCGCAAAAGATAGGAACGCGGCTTCAGCCGAGCTCCGCACCTCCGCCCTATCATCTTGAGCTCCTCCCCCGGCTTTCGCCGCCCCACTTCCCCAAATGCGTCGCGTATCCTTCCTCGTTTCAATAACTTAAAACGTCTGGGCCCTCCTTCTCGATCGCCCTGCGTCTTTTCTCCCCCCGCCCCCGTATACCCAGTAGTATGAACGCGACTGCTTTCTATTTCGAGACCTCGATGGCGCAAGAGAGCACCGAGATCGCTCGCGGACTTCGACGTCGAGATCCTGACCTGCTCGATCGCCTCATCGAGCAATACCAGCATCGCCTTCTCCGCTACCTCGTGTACCTGACCGGACGCCGCGAATTGGCCGAAGACCTCTTCCAGGAAACCTGGATCCGCGTCCTCGAACGCGGACACCAGTTCAACGACAAATACGCATTCAGCACCTGGCTCTTCGCCGTTGCGCGCAACCTCGCCATCGATGCCATGCGCCGCAAACAACCCTCCAGCCTCGACGGTTTAATGAACAACCATGACGATGACGACGCGCCCTTCGATGTGCCCGCCACCGCTCACGCCTCGGCTTTCGACCTCACTCTGCAGCGCGAGCAAGGCGAGCACATCGCCGCCGGCATGCAGCATCTCCCCGCGGAATACCGGGAAGCCCTCGTGCTCCGTTTTCAGGAGGGCATGTCTCTCGAAGAGATCGCGACCGTGGCACGCGTACCTCTGGGGACTGTGAAATCCAGAATCTACCGTGGTCTGAGCGCGCTCGAGCCCTGGTTACGAGGAGCTCCCTTATGAAGCCCACAAACAACGACGCCCATGAACGCGCGCGCCAGCTGATTGCCCTGGCTGGCCCCGAAGCGGTTTCCGCCGATCAGCTTTCGTCGAATGCCTGGCTGGCTGCGCATCTCCAAGGCTGCGCCTCATGCCGCGCCTTCGCCGCGAATTCCGTTGATGCAATTCACGCGCTTCGCGCCATTCCCATCGCCGCCGGCCGCGCTCTCGTCTCCACCACACAACTGCGCGTTCGCCACCGCGCTCTGGAATTGCAACGTCAGCGCGAACGCCTGTGGTTGGTTGCCGTCTGCTGCGTGGCCGTGGCTCTCAGCGCCCTGGTCAGCACCTTCGTTTTATGGCGCGGCTTTGCATGGATCGCGGCCCGAACCCATCTGGCATCGTCGGTATGGCAGGTAGCGTTCCTGGTTTTTTGCGTGATGCCAACTCTAATAACGGCGATGTTACTGCTCGCCAAGGACAATCAATTGCCGCCCTACACAGATTATCGCGGCTAGCGCACATTCAAGAAGTACCGCGTCAGGAGATTCATCATGACAGTCAGTAATCCTACTTCCACGAGAGCCCAAGACGATGTCCGCATCTTCGCGCCTTGGGCCTACTCCGTATTCGGCCTGGTCTTCGTAACCATCACCGTCCTGTTTGCGACGCTCGTAGACATGAAGGGACACGGGTTGCCGCTGCGCTGCCTGCTCGGTGCTATCGCCGGTACCGCGCTCGGCTGCTACGCCGTCCTCATCGGCTACATCAATCAGGACGCCGGACGCCGCAACATGAGCCGTATTCTCTGGACCTTCGTCGCCATTTTCGTTCCCAACGGCCTCGGCATCCTTCTCTACTTCGTCCTGCGCAAACCCCGCACCGCCCACTGCCCGCAATGCGACGCCGAGGTCGACCCGGCCTTCAGCTTCTGTCCCCGCTGCCGCAACCGTCTCAAGCCCGTCTGCCCCCACTGCCAACGCAGCGTAGACCTCGGCGACAAATTCTGCCCCTATTGCGGCGGATCCCTGGAGCCGCCAACCGCCGCGCCCTCCGCAGCCCCGGCAATCACCCAGCCTCCCCTGTCCTCCTGAGGCG
>Ga0187871_10003325_pt1 | contig 12517 bp, 10 predicted proteins | sample June2016WEW_16_1_FD_132988 | JGI IMG/M metagenome (GOLD analysis project Ga0187871, IMG submission 132988) | Peatland microbial communities from SPRUCE experiment site at the Marcell Experimental Forest, Minnesota, USA - June2016WEW_16_10 | ecosystem: Environmental > Terrestrial > Soil >... | reverse complement strand
GATCATGGAGATGACCATCAGCCGCGACCGCTGGCAGCTCCATCTGAAGACCAAGGGCCAGTACTATCACGACCGCGCGCGCGAGGCCGAAGCGCTGCACGCCACGCATCCCAACGTCGGCGGCGATGTTGCCGCGCTCGCGCTGCACGCGCTGGCCGAGCTCATGGAGAAAGCGCGCGTACATCGTCTCACCCGCTTCCAGCACATCCTGTTCCGCATCGGCGAGTGGATCGCCTATGCCGAGTGCGCGCTGACGTTAGCCAAGCGTGCTGCGCTCTTTGCCGACGGCAAGCAGCATGAGAAAGCTAACGACCGCTTCGACGCTACCGGGCTGGCGGCGATCAGTCGCGTCTTTGCGCGCGAAGCGGCGATGAAGGTCGCGCAGGAGGGCTTGAAGTGCATCGCCGGAGCCGGCGGCGTTAGCGATGAGGAGATGCCGCTGTTCGAGGCGGCGCTCAGCATGTCCGCAATTCATCGCGCCCAAAAGGGCCTGGTCGACGATATGGACTATATTGCCGACGTGCTCTACAACCGCGTCAAAAAGGATAAAGAGGTGAAACAGCCTGTTCTGGCCTGAGATGTCGTGCAGTCGGGCAAAGTCAGCCTGGTACAGCCGTAACACTGCCCCGCCCTAGCTAAAAGACGGCTAGAACGGGGCAGTACGAGCGCCGTCAAACCCCTCCCGATCCCCTGAAAATCCTTGCAACGTCTTGCCCTCCAGCCACATCTAAACATTGACAATGATTCACTCAAGTTCTATAGTAGCTCTGCTATAAGGACTGTGTTGCTGATTTAATACATATTTTTCAGCAACTTACAAGTTAACCCTGAAGGAGGGTGGCTGCAATGGCAAAGATTATCGGAATTGACCTGGGTACCACGAACTCCGTGGTCGCCGTTATGGAAGGCGGCGAGCCCAAAGTCATCCCCAATGAAGAAGGCGGGCGCACGACGCCCTCGGTGGTCGGCTTCACCAAGAACGGCGAGCGACTGGTCGGCCAAGTCGCCAAGCGCCAGGCCATCACCAACCCGGAAAACACCATTTACTCCATCAAGCGTTTCATGGGCCGTCGGTACGACGAAGTGAACGAAGAGATGAAGATGGTGCCGTACAAGGTCGTCCGCTCGGGCGACCACCTGGCTGTCATCGCGCAGGGCAAGGAATACACGCCCCCGCAGGTTTCGGCCATGATTCTGCAAAAGCTGAAGAAGGCCGCGGAAGATTACCTCGGCGAGACGGTGACCGATGCCGTCATCACTGTGCCGGCGTATTTCAATGACGCGCAGCGGCAGGCGACCAAGGACGCCGGCCAGATCGCGGGCCTGACGGTCAAGCGCATTATCAACGAGCCCACGGCGGCTGCACTGGCCTACGGACTCGACAAGAAGAAGGACGAAACCATCGCCGTGTATGACTTCGGCGGCGGCACCTTCGACATCTCGATCCTGGAAGTCGGCGAAGGCGTCATTGAGGTGAAGTCCACCAACGGCGACACGCATCTCGGCGGCGACAACATCGACCAGCGCATCGTGGACTGGCTCATCGACGAGTTCAAGAAGGACGAAGGCCTGAACCTGCGCGACAAGGGCAACGAGATGGCGCTGCAGCGGCTGCGCGACGCGGCCGAGCGCGCCAAAATCGAACTGTCGACCACGATGCAGACCGAAATCAATCTGCCCTTCATCACGGCGGATGCGAGCGGCCCCAAGCACCTGGTCAAGACGCTCACGCGCGGCAAACTGGAAGAGATGGTGAAGGACATCATCGACCGCTCTATCGGCCCCTGTAAGGCGGCGATTAAGGATGCGGGCGTTTCGCCCGACCAGATCAACGAAGTCGTTCTGGTCGGCGGACAGACGCGCATGCCGCGCATTCAGCAGCTCGTGAAAGAGCTGTTCGGCAAGGAGCCCCACAAGGGCGTCAATCCTGACGAAGTGGTCGCCATCGGCGCTGCCATTCAGGGCGGCGTACTGGGCGGCGAGGTGAAAGATCTGCTGCTGCTCGACGTGACCCCACTGACGCTGTCGATCGAAACCATGGGCGGCGTGGCGACGCCGATGATCCCGCGCAACACGACCATTCCGACCAAGAAGTCGGAGATGTTCTCGACCGCGGCAGACAGCCAGACGTCGGTTGAGGTGCACGTGATGCAGGGCGAACGTCCGATGGCGCGCGATAACCGAACTCTCGGCAAATTCCACCTGACCGGCCTGCCGCCGGCTCCGCGTGGTGTGCCGCAGATCGAGGTCACGTTCGACATCGACGCCAACGGCATCCTGAACGTCAACGCCAAGGACATGGCCACGGGCAAGGACCAGAAGATCACGATCACGTCGTCTTCCGGTCTGAGCAAGGAAGAGGTCGAGCGGATGGCCAAGGACGCCGACGCGCACGCCGCCGAGGACAAGGCGAAGCGCGACGAAGTCGAGGCGCGCAACCAACTTGATGGCATGGTGTACAGCATCGAGAAGATGCTGCGCGAACATGGCGACAAGATCTCCGGCCAGGAGCGCAGTGACGTGGAGAACGCTCTCGCCGACGCCAAGAAGGCGCTGGAGGGAACCGACGCCCCGGCCATGAACAAGGCGCGCGAGAATCTGACCCAGGCCTCGCATAAGCTGGCCGAGGCGATGTACAAGGCGAGTTCCGCGCAGACGCCTCCGCCTACGGGCGGCCCGGTTCCGGGAGCCAATGGCGCCGGCCCGACTGCTGACGCCGGCCAGAAGAAGGACGAAGGCGTGATCGACGCCGAGTACGTCGACGTGGAAGAGAAGAAGTGACCAGCAGCTAGCAACTAGCTAGGACCTGTTGACTAGTGACGCTGCTGGCGAAGATCGAGCAGTACGGGGCGCGCAAGCGCCCCTGCTCACAGCAGTCGCTTCACAGCTGGAGCAAGTGGAGTGTCCTTATTCGCAGCAGGCGTGCCGCAAGCCAGGCGTGCTGCAAATGAGGATCGCGCTTGCATCGGCGCTTGCATAGCGCACGGCCGAGTGCCGCTTGCGGCACGGAAGATCATAGCCCAGCGTTTCAACGCTGGGTAGGCGTGGATAAAGGACTGAGTCCCTTTAGGGACGACACATGAACAGCGGGGCTTCGGCCTGCACTAACGACAAGAAGGACTCCCCAGAATCGAAGGGCCAATTGAGGTTTGAAGTAAAGAATCAATCGTACATGTTGCATTTTGATCGCGAACAAGGACGCTGGTACCTGATCACCTCCGCCTCAGGCGGGCGCATGAAGGCAATCCCAGTGATCAATGACGATGAACTGGGCTTCGTGCCGACGGTGGTTGTCCCGGTCGGCGATGGCGGCCAGGCGAGCATCAACTGATGCGTCCCACTCATCCGAAAACCGCGGATGAGTGGGGCACCCTGGCTTCTTACTAATTGCTAATTGCTAGCTGCTCATAAATGGCAACAACCACCAACAAAGACAAAGATTATTACGGCGCCCTCGGGGTGAAAAAGACCGCCTCGGCGGAGGACATCCGCAAGGCGTTCCGCAAACTTGCGCGCAAATATCATCCTGACGTGAATCCCGGGGACAAGTCTGCCGAGGAGAAGTTCAAGACGATCTCCGAGGCCAACGACGTCCTCAGCGATCCCAAGAAGCGCAAGATCTACGACCAGCTCGGCTTCTACTCCGACAACATCGATCCCGCGGCGGCCGAGGCGTACGCCCGCGGCGGCGGCTTCGGGGCGGGCGGCTTCGGTGGCCCCGGACAAGGTGCCGGCGGCGGCAACGCGCGCACCTACACGACGGAGGAAGTACCCTTCGATTTCAGCGGCTTCGACTTCGACGACTTCGCCGAGCAGGGCGCAGGCGCCGCCGGGCGTCGGGCGGGCACGGGCGGCGGATTTCGCGACATCTTCTCCAGCATTTTCAACCGTGGCGGCGGCGCAGAAACCATGCAGCGCGCCGAGCCCGGCACCGATCTCGAATATCAGGTCAATGTAGGTTTTTGGCAGGCGATCAAAGGCGCCGAGTTGCAACTCAATGTTCCGCTCCTGGAAGTATGCGGCAATTGCCACGGGCAGGGCTACATCGAGCAGCCCGGCGAATGCCCGCAATGCCACGGCAAGGGCACGATCACGCAAAAGAGCGGCAGCATGAAGTTCAACGTGCCCTGTCCGCGCTGCGGCGGCACCGGGAAAAACCGAACTGTGTGCCCGGTCTGTCACGGTGAAGGGCGAGTCGAGCGCAGCGAGTCGCTGAAGGTGCGGATCAAGCCCGGCACGCGCGACGGCCAACGCATTCGACTGCCGGGTCGCGGGAATGCGGGAACCATGGGCGCGCCGGCCGGCGATCTCTACATCGTGGTGCGCGCGGGCGAGCATCCGGTGTTCAAGCGCGACGGCGACGACATCAGTCTCACCGTCCCCGTGACCCTGACGGAAGCCGCACTCGGCGCGAAAGTTGAAGTGCCGACCATCGATGGCCGTGCGCTGCTGCGCATTCCTCCGGGTACGCAATGCGGACAAAAGTTACGCCTTCGCGAAAAGGGTGTACCGTCAGCGGTCAAGGAAGGTCAGCGCGGCGACGAAATTGTCGAGATCCAGACCGTCACGCCGAAAATAGCCGACGAGCGCTCGAAGGAGATCCTGCGCGAATTGGCGAAGCTGAATCCGGAAGACCCGCGGGAGGCAATATGGAAGCAGGTTTGAGCAAGCCTGCGAGCACGCGGATCGGCGGCGGGATCGTGCTGGAGACCGAGCGGCTCATATTGCGCCAGTTCACAGACAATGATGTTGACGCGGTCTTTGCCGTTATCGGTGACCCTCTGACCATGAAGTTCTATCCGCAAACATTCACCCGCGAGGACGCGTTGCGCTGGGTCACCAAGAGCCAGGAACGATATCGCACCGAGGGTTTCGGATTGTTTGCCGTGGTGCTGAAGTTGAATGGGAAAGTGATTGGCAACTGCGGACCGGTTATGCAGAACGTCGAAGGCGAGTCGCTGCTGGAGGTCGGATATCACTTCCGCCGCGATTATTGGGGCCATGGCTATGCCACCGAGGCGGCGCGCGCCTGCGTGGAATATGCCTTCCGCCAGCTCGGCGCCCCGAAGGTGGTCTCGTTTATCCTGCCGGAAAATCAGCCGTCGCAGAGGGTTGCGGAACGAAATGGTATGACAGTAGAAAAGCTGGTGACGTTTCACGACTTGCCGCACCTGATGTATGCCATCACGCGGGAGAGCTATGCCCAAGCGTAAAAAGCAAGGCGCCTACATGATCAGTTCCGTCGCGGAGATGTACGACATTCATCCGCAGACGCTGCGCCTCTATGAACGCGAAGGGTTGCTGAAGCCATCGCGCACCGAGGGCAACACTCGCCTATACACCGACGAAGACATCGAGCGGCTGGAACTCATTCTCTCGCTGGCGCGCGACCTGGGCGTCAACATCTCCGGTATCGCCATCATTCTGCAGATGCGCGAGCGTATGGAAGAAATGCAGCGCCAGATGGCGGAGTTCGTCAGCTACGTTCGCAATGAAGTGGTAACCCGCGCGCAAAACGCCAATGTGGATGCCAGTCGTGGGGCAATCGTTCCCATAAGGCACTCTCTCCTAGTCAAGAAGAAGCCGTAGCCCGGCATGCTGGGAAGAGTCTTAGGCCTGCAAGAAATTCGAAAATCTTACTGGTAAGACGCTCTTACTGGTAAGATTTTGCTCAATTTCAGACCCTCCCCTGGAACCGGATATGGTTCACCGTACTTCTCCCGTGGGCTGCGCTGTCGATCCAGGGCTCACATTTTCGTAAAGTCCGATTTCGCATCGAGTCGCTCACGTTCCCAAGGTGATGGATATTCCCAAAGCAGATGAAAAATCAGTTACAAGCCTTCACCCTGAGTTGACTACCTGGGCCCATTGATTGACCCTTGTTAAGAACAGGTTCGCTCAGACGTTAGTCTCACGGAGCGCGCCAGCAAGGAGTTTTCCCATGAGTGCCGTTGCCCCCGAAGTTGATTCCGAAATCAAATCCCTCAGCGCCTACGGCCCGGCGCGCTCCACTGTGCAAGGCGAGCCCCTCAGTGCCGAGGAGCTGCGCAAAACCGAAGCCTACTGGCGGGCCTGCAATTATCTCAGCCTCGGGATGATTTATCTGCTGGAGAATCCCCTGCTCACCGAGCCGCTGTGCCCCGAACATATCAAGAGCCGCCTGCTGGGGCATTGGGGATCGAGCCCGGGGTTGTCGTTTGTTTATGTCCACCTCAACCGGCTGATCAAGAAGTACGACCTGAACATGATCTTCCTTGCTGGCCCCGGACACGGTGCGCCCGGCGTGCTCGGCCCGTGTTATCTCGAGGGCACCTACTCCGAGGTGTATCCCGACAAGAGTCCGGATCCTGAAGGACTGCACGAGTTCTTCCGGCAGTTTTCGTTCCCTGGCGGCATCGGCAGCCATTGCACGCCGGAGACACCGGGCTCGATTCACGAAGGCGGCGAGCTGGGCTATGTGCTGTCGCACGCGTGCGGCGCGGCGTTCGACAACCCTGATCTGATCGTGGCCGCTGTGGTTGGCGACGGCGAATCAGAAACTGGCCCCTTGGCGACCTCGTGGCACATCAATAAGTTCCTCAGTCCGGAGCGGGATGGAGCGGTGCTGCCCATCCTTCACCTCAACGGCTACAAAATCAATAATCCGACCATTCCGGCGCGCATCTCGCATGACGAACTGGAGCAACTGCTGCGCGGATATGGCTGGACGCCGTACTTCGTCGAAGGCTCCGAGCCTGACAGTATGCATCAGGCAATGGCCGCGACCGTCGAGCATTGCGTGCAGGAAATCAGGCAATACCAACAAAATGCGCGTGAGAAGTCGATCGCAACGCGTCCCCGCTGGCCGATGATCGTGCTGCGCTCGCCCAAAGGCTGGACTGCGCCGAGGGAGGTCGAAGGTCACTTCCTCGAGGGTTTCTGGCGCGCGCACCAGGTGCCGCTAACCAACGTGAAAAAGGACCCGGTGCAGCTTCGCATTCTGGAAGACTGGATGCACTCGCAGGAACCGGAAAAGCTGTTTGATCCCAACGGCGGATTCAACGCCGATATTCGCGAGCTTGCGCCGACCGGCACGCGACGGATGAGCGCGAATCCGATCACCAATGGTGGGCGGGTGAAACGCGCGCTGCGGCTGCCGGATTTCCGCAAGTACGGCGTGAGCTTCGACAAACCCGGCGTCACGCTGGCGGAGAACACTCGCCCCCTCGGCGCCTTTCTGCGCGACGTGATGAAGCTGAACATGACGAACTTCCGCGTCTTCGGCCCCGACGAGACCGCGTCGAACAAGCTGGACGACATCTACGAAGTCAGCAAGAAATTCTGGATCGAGGAGTACTTCCCCGAAGACGCCGACGGCACGCAGATCGCGCGCGACGGCCGCGTTCTGGAGATGCTGAGCGAGCACACCATGGAGGGCATGCTGGAAGGTTATCTGCTCACCGGCCGGCACGGCTTCTTCAATAGCTATGAGGCCTTCGTTCACATCATCGACTCGATGTTCAACCAGCACGCCAAGTGGCTGGAGATCTGCAACCACCTGTCGTGGCGCGAGTCGGTCGCGTCGCTCAACCTGCTGATCACCTCGACCGTTTGGCGCCAGGACCACAACGGCTTCACCCATCAAGACCCCGGTTTTATCGACGTTGTCCTCAACAAGAGCGCCAACGTCACGCGCATTTACATGCCGCCCGATGTCAATTGCCTGCTCTCGGTAGGCGACCACTGCCTGCGCAGCCAGAACTACGTCAATGTGATCGTCTGCGACAAGCAACTTCACCTGCAGTACATGTCGATGGAGGCGGCGATCACTCATTGCACCAAGGGCATTGGCATTTGGGACTGGGCCAGCACCGACGAAGGCGGAGAGCCGGACGTGATCATGGCAACCGCGGGCGACGTACCCACCATGGAAGCGCTGGCTGCAACCGTCTTGTTGCGCCAGGCCTTTCCGGATATCAAGATCCGGTTCATCAATGTGGTGGATTTGTTCAAGCTGCAGCCCAGCACCGAGCATCCCCATGGGCTCACCGACTGGGAGTGGGATTCTCTGTTCACCAACGATAAGCCGACCATCTTCAACTTCCACGGCTATCCGTGGCTAATCCATCGTCTGGCATATCGCCGGCACAATCACGACAACATGCACGTTCGCGGCTACAAGGAGCGCGGTAACATCAACACGCCTCTGGAATTGGCCATCAACAACAACATTGACCGCTTCAGCCTGGCAATGGACGTCATCGATCGCGTGCCTCGGTTGCAAAACATCGGCGGGCACGCGAGGGAGCGCTTCCTGAACGAGCAGATCGCGTGCAAGACTTACGCGCATCAATACGGCATCGATAAGCCCGAAGCGGCAGGATGGGTTTGGCCGTATTGAGGCAGTTTCGAGTTTCAGGTTTCGAGTTTCAAGTTGAGCAACCGCGACTCGTTTCGAGCTCTGAGGTTTGTGCCTCGTGACTCGAAACTCCGAAAGTTGAAACTCGAAACTAACTCGGGTGGGGCACGCCCTCGACGACCCGCACCGTGTCGCGGGCGATCAGCAGCTCTTCATTCGTCGGGATCGCGTATGCCTGTAGCTTGGAATCCTCGGTGCTGATCAGCGCTTCCTTGCCAATCGTCTGCTCGTTTTTTGTGGCATCAATGGTGAGCCCCGCCCATTCCATCCCTCCGCAGATGCGGGCGCGCACCTCGGGCGAGTTCTCGCCAATGCCGCCGGTGAAGACCACCGCGTCGGCGCCGCCCATCGCGGCAAGATACGCTCCAATGTATTTGCGCGCCCGATAGGAGAAGATTTCCACGGCCAGCCGCACGCGCCGGTCATCGTGCTCCTTCAGTTCGCCCAGCAAGTCGCGCATGTCGTTCGTCAGCCCGGAAATCCCCAGCAGGCCAGATTGCGTGTTCAGCAGCCCCTCCACCTGCGAGGGCGACAGCGCTTCTTTGGTCGCGATCAGGTTCACTATGGACGGATCGAGATCGCCCGAGCGTGTTCCCATCACCAGCCCTTCGAGCGGCGTCATTCCCATCGAAGTGTCGACGGACTTACCGGCCTTGATCGCCGTCGCGGAGCATCCGTTGCCCAGGTGCAGCGTGATGATGTTGGTCTGCTCCCGGCTCATTCCGCGCAGGGCGCGATAGCGGAACGCAACATAGCGATTCGAGGTGCCATGGAACCCGTAGCGGCGCATGCGATAACGCCGGTAGAGATGATAGGGAATGGCATACAAGTATGCCTGGTCGGGAATCGATGTGTGGAATGCCGTGTCGAACACCGCGACCTGCGGCGTGTCCTTGCCAAAGATTTGCCGCGCCGCGGTGATGCCCTGCAGGTTGCCGGGATTGTGCAGCGGCGCGAGATCGATGCAGTCTTCAATCCCCTTCAGGACGTTGTCGTCGATTCGCGCCGATTCGCTGAACTGCTCGCCGCCGTGTACGACGCGATGTCCGATGGCGTGAATGTCGGCCGTGCTCTTGATTTCGGTAACACCCGATTGGTCGGACGCGATGTAGCGTACGAGGTAATCCAGGGCCGCCGGAATATCGCGCAGCGATGCGGTTAGTTTGCGCTTCGCGCCTTCGCCGGCTTGAAAGTTGACGATCGCCTCACCGCCGGCACGCTCCAGTTCTCCCTTGCAGAGCCGCCGGTCCTGGTCTTGCTTGATGCGCTCGAGATCGGTTGCGATGACTTGAAACTTCAGACTGGAGCTGCCTGCATTCAGCACAAGCACGTTCATGAGTAATGTTCCCTCAGAATGAGTATGGCACGGGAACATCATTCCAACGGGATTCGCTTCTGCCGCTTCAGTGAGTTCGGGTGATGTGCACTTCGGACGATCCCATCGCTCCCGTCCCATCCCATGCCTTCATTTCGATGACATGTTGGCCCATGGAAGTCGACACCCACATCTGCAAAGTGGGTGAGCCGTTCGCGTGCGCATAGAGGTTGCCATCCACATAGACCGCCCATTGCGTAATAGGCCCGTACTCACTGTGCGCGTTGGCGTTGAGGTATGTGGCAGGACCGGCATCGGGATAGTAGTTGTACGGAGCGGTGATGGTCACCACGAGATGTTGCGCCTGGAATAATTCGGCTATTCCGGCCGCCTGCGCGCCATCTCCCGGGCAGGACGAAACACCCAAGAGCTCGCAGGTGCCACGCAGCATGTCGTTTTGCATGATATGGGTCGAGGTTTGGTAAGTGGATTTTGCGAGGGGACCGATCACCGCGAAAAGGATGTGCCCACCACATCCCTGCGGCTGGTTTTGACTGCAAGAATTGTCGCCTTGCAATTCGCTTTCATCGAAGCTCACCAGCAGCACGCCATCGCCACCCGGCTGGAAGTACCGCGACCGCAGCAGCGCGGGCAATTGCTCGGAAAGGTAACCGTCGGCATTATGCAGCGCGGTCTCGTCATCGTCGCCGGGATTGTGGCCGTCGTGCGTCAGGTCCGGCACCAGCCACGTATAGTTCGCAACATTGCCGGAGGCCAGATCCGCCGCGAAATTATCGTCCCACGGATACATATTGCCCTGCTGGTCGTGATCATTAACCACATCGCTCAGGTAGGCATAAGGGTTGTGACGCTTCACGTAATCGCCGTAGGTATACCCCATGAAGCCCTGCGATGGCATGGATTGAAAGTACCCTCTCCACGTCATATGACTCGCATTCAGCTCCCGAACCATGTTGTCCTGCGTGTAGGGATGCTGGCAGTTATCGCCGTTGCAGTTGCCGTTGTCGGACTCGCCGTTTACCGGATGGGAGCCGGCCACAACTTCAAGATAGGCATTGAAGGAGCCGTGCGAGGGTGAGTACGCCTGCAGCCCTCGTCCGTATTGGTCTGTCAATCCGGCAAGGTAAGGCATGTACCGCATCGCCTGATCATCGCTGCGGTTTTCAAGCATCAGGATGAACACGTGGGACGACTGTTGCGCTGAAGCTACGGTCGCGAGCAACAACCCAAAGAGCAACGTGAATAGGCTACGCATAGCCCGGAATATAGCTGGCCAGAGTTGTTCCTCAGTTCCACATCAAACCCTAAGGCTGTCACTCTTTTACCCTAGTACACGCGTAGTACCGATGTTTCAAACTCTTGAAAATGCAGTGTACATCCATAGAAGCAATGAGTTTAGGGACTAAGGTTCGCACCCGCACTGGACTGTCGATTCGCGCAATCGGCACGGTGGAAGCTACTGGCCTGCTTTCTTGAGCAGCACGATTTGTCCCAGATGGTAGATGTGGTGCTCGATCAACCCATGCGCCTCATCATAGAAGGTGCGCTTGCCGGCGGCGCTCAAGGCATCCAGCTTCGCCGCATCCAGTTGAGATAGTGCTTCGCGGAACCCACGATTTGAGGCGCGAAGCTGGTCCAGCGTTTTGCTCCAAGCCTCGTCCGTGTGCTCCGGCATGGGAGGAAAATTGCGCTCCTCGACCAGTCCGGCGCGCCGTCCAGCCAGGCGCTCTGTCGCGACCTCCTCCCAGAAGATCATGTGCATCACGATTTCCCAGATGGTGTGAGCTTCCGGCACAGCGTGGGCGGCCGCAGTTTCGGCGGAAATGCCTTCCAGGATTTGCCACATGGAATCACCGTGCCAAGCCGCGCCGCGTAGCACTTCATCGTAGTGGACGAGAATACGATCAACCTCGGACATCGTTCCTCCTAACCTTCTATAACAATAACACAGGTTAGGCAGTTCGGGTGTTCATTGTGCCATCGCACCGCAGAAGCTCGACTTCTCTCCGCAAGAAATATGGTGCTACTCCAGCTGTCGCGGGTTTAACATTCGTGCCGCTGGAATTTATCTCTTCAGGAGGCAATGTGAAGACGAGAGTGAGGACGTTGACGCTGTTGGTATCGCTGGGATGCGGCGCTCTTGCGGCACAGGACAATATGAAGCCCGCAAACGTTGACGAGGGCAAACCCCCGCAATCAGCAGCCATGCAGATGCCTGCGCCCGCGCCGGAGATGACCAGGTTGATCAAGGCCCTCTCGGGCGCGTGGACGGTCACAGAAAAACAGGATCCCAACCCCATGAACCCCAAAGGCAGTACCGGCAAGGGGACAGCAGTTCTTACTCCCGGACCGGGCAATCTGTCGCTGATCGAGAAGTATCACTCGGTGGGCACAATGGGCGGAATCAACGGCTTGGGCGTCTTCTGGTGGGATGCCAAGAAGCAGGTTTATCGCAGTCTGTGGTGTGACAATGGTTCGCCGAATGGTTGCGACGCCTCCGGTACCACAAAGTGGGAGGGCAATGATCTGGTGGGGACGACCGAAAGCGAGATGAACGGCCAGACGACGATGATGCGTTTCACGTATTCCGATTGGAAGCCAAATTCGTTTGTCATGACCATGGAGATGGGGCCCAATGCGTCCTCCATGAACAAGTTCATGACGATCACGTACAGCAAGGGCGGCGCAATGGCTGCCAAAGCGGAAAAACCTGCGCAGTAAAGGTAAGGTGCCGAGGCGCGGCTCTCGACCGCGCCTGACGCCCTCATGCGACTTCCAGGGCG
>Ga0187871_10003322_pt1 | contig 12519 bp, 5 predicted proteins | sample June2016WEW_16_1_FD_132988 | JGI IMG/M metagenome (GOLD analysis project Ga0187871, IMG submission 132988) | Peatland microbial communities from SPRUCE experiment site at the Marcell Experimental Forest, Minnesota, USA - June2016WEW_16_10 | ecosystem: Environmental > Terrestrial > Soil >... | reverse complement strand
CCAATTCGGCACGCAGTCGAATTACCACGACACTCCTCCGTTTGATCGTAACGTCCAACCATTTTCCAGACTCGACCCATCATACTGCGTGCCAAACCTACGACGGCGCGGATTTTTACGACGGCTCTGGACGGATTTCCCGGTTTTTTACGATAACAATTCGGCCAAAAGTACGATGTCAAAAAAGTTCGTAACACCTTGAGGGGTGGAGGGAAGAGTCATCCCTGTTTGGTGGCGTGTCACTAAAAACCGCATCCAGTATTCATCGAGATATTTGATGTGAGCGATAATCCTGACCTTGGGGTCTGAGCCGATCTCCGACTGCATGGCAGCGTACTGCCGCTGCCAACGTCGCTTTTCAAGGTGTCTCTGGACCGTATTCAAAAATAGACAGCTTTGGCTACCGCAATGCCGCATTAATCGCAGCTTGAACCGCATGAAATGGTGAGCGATTCCACGCAGAGAGCTGCTTGCTTATCAAGCTGACCAAGCCCCGCAGCCAACTGATCAAATGCAGCGAAATATTTTGTGAACGAAATGCCACATTCCATTTCGCCTCTTCCCAACTTATCCCAGTCTGTTTTGGCAACAAGGGTCGCCGCCTCAACAACGAGAAATATTTCGTGCGAAAGAAGCGATGAGCTGGGAGTGGAGAAACGCGCTAAAAATTGACAAAAGCGATTCATGAAAAGTAAAAGGTGCCGACGATGAAATTCCATAATTGTGATGTCCTTAGAGCGGTCCCTTTTCTGGATATAGTTCTCCATCATGTTTCGGATTTTTTCTTCACGAGTCATGGTTTTCAATGGAAGATGGAACTCAAGGCTACGGTTGCGTTGTAATTTGGCAACTGGTTGCCATAGAATGTCATAGAATTCATTGCTGCTACCTGCCCATTCACTTTGCCAACCGTCCCAATCCAATAACCAGGAGCAAGAGAGCCATTGGCTGTTAAGGCACCATTTTGAGCGGCAAATTCGGCATGAGATAGCATAGAACCAACCGGCTGTTGAGCGACTAATTGGCCATTTTGAGTCAAGACAAGGGCAGCCTCTCCTTCCGCAAGATTAATCGTGGTTGCTGACGTTACTACTGCTGCGGTGGTCGTTGTAATCGCTGCCGTTGTGCCAGCTTCGAGAGCATCGGCCATAAAGCCGCCTACAGGAGCGGCGATTGCAGGTGCCAGCATCTTCGCCAGATAAACCTCTGCGGCATAACCCTCCGTTGCATCCGGCCCTGAACCGGGAAGCGCGGTCAGGCCATAAAATGAATTTACGTTGCCATTGAAGCCATTGGCCGAAACACCGTGGCAGGTAATGCAAGGCTGAGACGTGTTGTAATTGAAATTGAATGGATTTTGGGGATCTGCCGGAGTGCCGCTGGCATTGTTAATCCACGAGGCGGCGGCGTTATTATCACCCACTGCGCCGAGCCCGGTCGGGTCAACATTGCTGATCGGATTTCCGTTGGCGAAAACATACATATTCAACCCGCCGGCAAAGCCGGAAGGGTCTGCATTTAGGAACCGGCAAATGTACGGGTTGTAATATCGGGCCCGCATGTAAAGCAGGCCGTTTGGGTCGGTTTGGAGGCCGAATTGCCCATTGTAAAGGAATGGCGTGTCATTAGTTCCGACGCGATACGTCACCATCCCGTATGCGCTGTATTCCATGCGGTCGGTTATGTTGCCGTTGGTGTCCGTCAGCGCTACGGTGCTTCCGCGTGAGTCGAAATGATAATAAAGAATGGTGGTGTTCGTCCCCGCCACGTCGATCTCGTACTGCAATCCCGCGCCGTAAATGTAATAGTTGGTCACTCCCGGCTTGATGCGCATCAAGACCTGGGATGTCTTCGGATCAACCACGAAAGTTTCATTTGTTGAACCGTTGGTCAGCGATATTCGATTGCCTGCCGGGTCATAGCCGTACGTCAGTCCGCCCGCGCCGGTGAGGCGGTTGCGAGCGTCGTAATTGTACGTTAGGAACGTGTTGTTCGTACCAGGACCATACGTCATGTTCCCTTGTCCGTCAATCGTCACGGTGTTTCCGTTGAACGTCGCCAGGTGGTTGTCGTTGTCGTAGGTCATCGTCCGCGACGGCGGGGTGTATGGATGAGGCAAGGGCGCGACAAACTCCCATTGCATCCGCGCCGCGTTGTTCCAACTCTCAGCGAAATAATCAATCGCCATCGCCCCGGTTGAGTATCGCTCCACGATATTCGTGGTCTCCCCAGCGGCGTCATAAGCCACGATGCGAATGGTGCCGTTCGGGCGGGATATGCTGGTCAATTCTGACCCCAAATCGTAAGTGTTGGTCGTTTGGCGTCCGGCCCAGTCCGTCACGTTCGTCAAGCGGTTCAGGTTGTCATAGTAATACTTGACTGTGAGATTACCGGGATAAATCAAATTCGTCAGATTGCCGTTGGCGTCATAGAGGTACTGCATTGGGTTTCCATTGACATCCGTGCAACTGGCGGTCCGGTCGTAGGCGTCATAAACCCACGACAAGCCAGAGCCTTGCCCGACATTGGTCACCGCCGTCAGATTGTCGTCTGCGTCGAACTGGTAGCCGACGTTGCCGATGGTGTCATTTCGGTTAGTCATTCTTCCCTTGGCGTCATAGGAATAGGTTGCCGTGTTGGTGGCCGCCACCGTCAACGATTGCAAGAGTCCCCGGTTGTTGAACACCCTTCCCGTCGTGATTCCCAAAGGAGAAATTGTGTTCGTCAATCGGTTGGCTCCGTCGAACTGGAATTGCCAGACTTTGCCGTTCCGGTTGGTCAAGAACAGCAAATTGCCCGCCGCGTCATAAGCCTTTCCGACAATATGTGTCGCCGGGTCCGTCACCGTCACCGTTTCCCCCCGAGCATCATAGGTGAGCGACGTTGTTTCCGAGGCCGCATCGGTGGAGTTGGTGAGGTCGCTGTCGGCGTTGTAGGCAAGGGTGTTCGTTCGCTGGAGGGCGTCGGCCTGAGAGACCAATTGTCGAGCGGGGTTGTAGGCGTAGTAGGTGGGCTGATTGAGAGGATTGAGCGTATTCGTCAACAAGTCGCGCACATCGTAGAAATTGGTGATGACCGGTGTTCCTTGAGCGGTGGAGGGAAGAGACATCCCGGTTTGCTGGCGCGTCACGCTCCACGAATAGCTTGTCGAATTGTTGCGGGCGTCCGTTGTGGATTGCAGATTTCCAATGGCGTCGTAGCTTATGGTGGCCGTCAAATTGGTTGGAGCGACTGTGTTGGTCAGTTGGCGTCGCAGGTTGTAGCCATACGTCGTGACAAAACCGCGCGGGTTGCTGTGACTGGTTGGGTCCCCCATGACGTTGTTGACAAAACTTTCGGTTCCCAGGCTTCCGGGATTAGTTATGCTGTTCAACTGGCCGTAGCCATCGTAACCATAGGAGGTGGTGCCGCCGGGGTCGGCGCGCGTGGCGAGTGTGCCGTTGCCGTTATAGGTGAACGTGATGCTGTTGCCGGCCCCATTTGTCGAGGCGGTCAGGCTGAATTGGGAGTTATATCCAAACGTGTTGCTGTGTCCCAGCGGGTCAATCGTCTCGACGAGGTTGTTGTTTGCGTCGTAAATAAATAAGTTGGTGAACCCCAGCGGATCAACGGCTGCGGTCAAATTGTTGTTGCCATCGTAGATGAACTGGCTGGTCTCATTCAGCGGGGAAACCGTGTTCGTGACGTGATTTTGGCCGTCATAAAAGTACTGGGTCACATTCCCCGAAGCGTCCTGAACGGCAGTCAGCCTTGATTGGTCATCATAGGTATAGACACGCTGGTCTCCAGCCGGGTCAATTTCCACGGTGTAAGAACCCGATGGAAAAATCTGCCACTGCTTGGTCGTCAATCCCTGGGTCAACTGGTTCGTGACGTGTCCGAAACCGTCGTAAGTGTTCGTGACGACCAAGCGCCCCAAAGCGTCGAATGTCGCCAGGATGTCGTTGTTCGTGTCGTACGTGTAACCGTTCGTGCTGCCCTGGGCGTCCGTGAACGCGGTCAGATTGCCGCCCGTATATCCATAATAAACGGTGCGGGTCCCATCGGTAACAGAGGTGAGATTCGAGCCTGTGTAGTTGAATGTGAGCGTGCGGTTGGTCCAGTCCGTCACGGTGTGGACCCAATTGCTGGAATTATAGGCGAGTGTCATCGTTTGCCCGTATTGGTCAACAATGTTGGTGAGCAAGTTGTTGGTTCCAAATTTGAAAGTGCGCCCATGCCGTTCCTGGAGCCAATAAGCGCTATTGGTTGGGATGAGCGACAGGGTGCAATTGGCCGGCGGCGTGTAGGAGCCGTCAGGCTGTTTCAGGAATTGGAGGGTGTCCTTGCCCAAGTTCACGGAGACGGCGTTGTTGATAAGTTGGTCAATTCCCCATTTTGCGATCAGCGCGGTCACCGTCCAGTTCTTTGCGTCAAGAGTTCCGGTATTGGTATAGAGATTGAGGGCGGCGCAGGTGGCAACAATCATCGGGACCATTTGTTGCGCGGTGCCCTGGCCCAAGCCGAGTTGCGGGGCGCTCATGGGCAGCACGTTGCAATAGTAACTGTGCAACCAACCGGGGGCCATTCCGGCAGGACTGGAATTACGGCGGTCGGATGAATAATAGCGTGTGAGGTTTAGTCCACGCGGTTCCTGCTGTCCCAACGTCAGGTCGCTGGACGTGATCTCGAAGCTCCCATCCACCAGGTTGACCGGGTCAGCTCCCGTTTGCCCTGATAATGGCAAGGTTGCGGGTTGCGGGTTGTAATACGTCGGTTGGTTGTCGTCAATTGACGTGATGACAGTTGGATCGGGGGTGGCAGTAGGGTCGCTGACATAGCCTCCATTATAGCCGCCGCCAATAATCATCCCCATTGCCCGGGCACCACCGTTTGTTCCCAACTCGACATAACCCTGCCCAGCCCATGTACCTGCTCCCGCAACACTGTTGGAGCCGTTCTGCGGGAGAAGGAGGCTATAGCCAGCGCTGATGAGGGCGTTCAAAGTGTTTGTGGTCGAACCGTAATGAACCAGACTGTTCCGGACGGTGCTCCAATTGCCGCTGTTGGCCAAATAAACGGCCTGCGAGTTTGTGCTGGCAATCTCAATCATCTTGACCGTGGATGCCGCAACAAGGTTGCTGTTCTGCAATTGCTGGATAATTCCGTGCTCCATCGCGCTCCAGATGTAACTGCTCACGTCAAAAACCTGATACTCGTTTTGGATGTCGTTCGTGTTGTAGCCGGTGCTGGGGAATGTTCCGTCCAGTTGCAGATAAACATCCACGTAGTAGCCGCGCCCCGCCTCTTGCGCCATGCGCCCGAAACGATGATGATTTTGCGGCAATTGCCCCCACTCCTGCGAGAGCAGTTCCTCGGCCAACTCCGTCTGCACCATCCAGCCCAAACCCATCACATTGAGCGTCTCGGTGGTCACTTGGCGTGATCCGTTCGTGCAGCCTGATGCCAGATAGGCGTCCAGCTTTTGTTGCCGCTCCGTCAGCCATGCCGGGCTGGCGTCGAACGCATACATGATGGCGTAGCTTGAATTGGTGCGCTGATAATTATTAGTAGAACTCCTGTCAAATCCCGCCGAAACACCGTTGTCATATTGAAGGTTTTGGCTGCTGTTGTAACCTCCGTAGGGGTGGGTGGCGCTCAAGATCACGGGGAGCGTGTTGGATGTCCCTGTGTTGGAGGTTTCCAAGACTAGGTTATCGTCCAGCCAAAGCTGGGCCAACCCGTTGTTGCTGAACGTCAACGACACGCGCTGGCCCTCCAATTGCGGCGTGTACCAAGTCTGGTTGGTGCCCGCAAAGGTAATGGAAAATGTTCCCATCAGATTCGTCGGTTGGTTTGTCCAGTTAAGAAGCAGGAAAGTGGAGTTGCTGTAAATGGAAAAGGCGAGGTTGGTGCTCAATGGTAGGCCAGTCGAGGAAACAATCTGCTGCCCGCCAATGACCTGCTCCACAGTGGCATTAGGGATGTTGTTCGACAGGTAACCCAAGAGGTTGCTGTTGCAGGTTTGCAACGCTCCTCGCAAAGCCCCCTCGTTTAAGTTTGTAACATAGGTGCCGGTATCGGTGCCTCCTGCCTTAGTCCACAGCGTGCTCGTATTCAGACTCATTGCTGACGCCAGATTGATGCTCGGAATCGGCTGACTGACCTTGAAGGATGGGTCGAGGTAATAATTCGTCCCCCCGATGTTCAAAGTTACCCAGATGCGTTGGAAGAGGAAATCGTTCGTATCGCCATAGCCAGTGAAATTATAGAGGCTGTAATAGCCCCGACTGCCAAAGAATTGCGCCAGATAGCCGCTCGTATTATTGTAGTTGGTGTTGTAGAAATTCAAGCCCAGCCAATGGTGCAGGTCTTGGGCATTGTTAGTGTCATAGGGCATTTTCATCCAGCCGAATTGATAACCCACATTGGTCAAGTTCGCCGCCTGTAGCAATGCAACGAGCAGGGCGCACTGGTCAAAATCGTTGCCACTGCGCTCAAGAAGGGTCAATTCCGCGCCTTTCTTCGAGCCGAAATAATGCACATATCGAATTTGATCATGGACGTAATTAAAGATGCGGGTGGGGTCATTACCCAAATTCCCGGCCAAAGTCTGGATGTCCGGCGTCACCGCCTCCGCGATGGCGGATGAGGTTTGGGTCATAGGCGTCGTTTCAGGCCGGAAAAGAGCTTGGAACCCGCTCCCGACCGCAACCGACAGGGCAGAGTTGGTGGGGGCTTGAGACCTTCCGGGGTCGCCGTCGTCTTGTGCGTTCGCAACCGCCGCCATAAAACAAAAGCCAAAAATCAGGAAGAATGCGTTTTTCATTTTGGTTTTCTCCTCAGTGTGCTTGAAGTATGTTGCCTTCGGGATCGTTGGTTATGGTTTCGTTTCGGATGCCCGTCACGGCACTCAGCCGGCCTATCGGATCATAGGTGTAATTTATCCGCTGTCCCGAATTGCCGAGGTAGTTTTGGCTGGGAATCAGCCCCAGGCTGAACGCCCAGCCCAAGGGCATCCCTGGACTGCCAGAGTCCGAAGCGAACGCGTTGGTGGTTTGCATGACCAGCGATTCATAGGCTGCGGTAAATCCGCTGCCGTCCGAAGCCAACTGTGGCGTTCCAAGCATATAAAACGACTGCGCCGATGGAGGCTCTCCAAGCGCGAGCAACAATGGTGGCGATGGTTGGTTGGTAATTTGGTAAATGCCGCAGTTGGTTCCCTGGCCCAGCCATGTCCAAGATGAGTTGGCGATGCCCGATCCCATGAGGTTGCTCGTGGAAAAGACATCGTACAACGCGCCGTTGGTTCCCCCTTCAATGGTGAAGACGAAAGTCATTCCGCCGTCACCGTTCGTGTCCGGCATGGGACTCATGTTCGTGATATAGACGTTGGTGCCACTAACACAGGAGCCGCTCGAACCGATGGCCGTCAGATTGCCCGCGCCGATTGATGCCATCATCGTGCCAAAACCGCTGCTCATTCCCATCGTCATCATGCCGCCAAAGCCACTGCTGGCCAAAGTGCCTTGCCAGGCAACGATGGCGTTTGAATATTCAATCCAATCGTTCGTATACCAACCGCCATACATATCTCCAAATGTAGTCATATTCCATATTGCTCCACGCATTTGCTCTTCCCCGTTGTTGTCCGAGCCAACAAATACTCCGTTGGTGGAGAACCCGTTGCTGTCATATCCCGTCGCCGGAACAATGCTCAATTCAGTCCCCGTGGCGGCCAATGCTCCATCCAGATACAGCATGATGCCGGGATGTCGTCTGCTGCCACTTCTGGACCATTCAACACCGATTTGGTGAAACGTATTGGAAGTCCACGAAATTGCCGCAGTTGCATATATGTTTGTGACTCCAGACCCAACCCCGCCAACGTAAATGTTGGAACCAACCGAATCGGCATAGATGGTGAACAGGCCATTGGGCGATCCCGTGCTCCAATCGCCGCTTCCGATGAAATACGCCGTCTCGCCAGGGCCAGTTCCCCCTTGACTTACGCTGGTCCAGTTTGGCGAGAAGAAGAATAGCACCGTGCCTGGGTCGTAACTGAAGTTGTCAATCCCATTTGCGTCCGTGACTGCATATTCGAGGTAAGCTGGGTCTGAATTTGTTGTGTCCAGAATCAAGGCGTTATCCCCACCAAGGAGGTCAACCGGCACGGAGATAAGGTTTGTCGTATAGGCGATTGGCGTACTGCCGTATGTTGTCAAGTATAAAGGCGGCGGAAAGTAGAACCAGTCTATAGGTATTGTAGGCTGAGAAAATGCGCTTAGTTGTGATAAAAACAGAACAAACATGGTCATGCAACCGATGCGCAAAGCCGCCCGGAGCGCGGGGCTGCGTACTCCGCGCGGCTTTGCGGCCCGACCTGAAGCGCCGCTTTGGTTCACCGGGATTTTGGTCGCTTGGCGCGAAATTGCGCCCCAGTGAGAATTTATTTTCATAGTGGTATGGTGCAAGTTTGCTTTCAGGCATTTATTGTGGGGGTGGGGGTCTTTTCGAAAGAAGGTCCGCCGCTGCTGAGAGGGGGCGCGTTGTTCAATTTGGCTGTCGTTGAGCCATTTGTTATTGTACCAGTACAATAATTTTCAAAGCTCGGTAATGCCGGCCCGGAGTGAATGTGAATAACAGGGACATAAGCCGCGCATGGCTCAGTTGGGGAGGCTTCCGCAGCCTGCGCTTTCCATTCCCGCACAGCGGCGTACAAAGCCTTTAAACCCCGCTGTCCAAACTGACCCCGAACGTATTCGACGAGTTTAACGGCGTCCGGCGATCGCTTTCGCCCCCCTCCTTTTTTGCGTGTCCGCAGCCCGAGAGCGCAGAAAATGCGGCTCAACCTGCCGGACACAGTTTTTCTCCGGTGTCCGGCATCCACGCACCAAAGGAACAGGGTGGCAGGCGATACGCCCTGTTCAGCTAAACGCTTAACGAGATCGCGGAGGGAAGTCGCACGCGTGGGAGCAGCAAAGCACTGAAGGAACTCCTTTTTCAGCATTTCCGTTTGTTCCATCCCGTTCGGGGTTTTCATCCGATTTTTTTTCCAAAATTGGCTGATTTCATAAGTCCGCTGGCAAACGCATTGGCAATTTCCAGCGCCACGCTGACTTCAGAACGAGATTAACCCGGCCCTTTCGCCCATTAAAACACAATTTTTGTCACTTTTTGGTGACGAAAAAGCGCATCTGATCCGGGCAGTTTTCTCGCTTCAGAGGGGTTTTTACCAAGTCCGGCGCCGATAATGCAAGAAAAAAGTGCGGAAAAAAGTGCAGTAGTGCGAACATTTAGTTGACGGCCCGCCTGTTAGGGTGTCATGCATTAAAGACCGCACCAGACAATTAAATGTGGTTGGACCACAGGTACGCAAGCTCCGTGAGGAAAAGGGCTGGTCGCAGGAGGAGCTTGCGGTAAAATTGCAGTTGTTTGGCTGGGATACGAGCCGGCTTTCCGTCACCAGACTGGAAAACCAGGAACGCCGCGTGCCTGATGTGGAACTTTTCGTTTTTGCCAGAGTTTTGGGAGTCACCACCGACAATTTGTTTCCGCGAAACCTGCGCGGACAAATCAAAACGCTCTGGCCGCAATACCGGGTGAAGCTTTCGCGCGGACAGGTTCCGCCGACGATGTAATGCTGGCTGACGGGACTTGTGGCGAAAACTTACGTGTTCACGGAGCCGGGGCAAGCTGTCTTTGGCGATTTGAGACGGTAGAATGGCGTGGAAATGGAAGCGCGGGCTGGTGGGGCGGTTCAATGGGCGCGGGGCCGCGATGTTCTGACTTCTGACGGCCGGGCGAGACGGGGGCCGTCGCCTGATGGATGGAGGGCAGGCGTGAGGCCAGCGGATTGCCCGGACGGCAGAGGTCGGACTGAATTTGGGGGGCGCGGTGAGGGCGGAAGTTTCGACAAGGTCCTGATGCGCGGCTTGCCGGGTGAGGGGACTTGGCGAAAGCTGCCGCTCTCGTGGCGCCGGGGCAGCCTGTCTTGGACGATTTGAGACGGTGTAGCGGAGTGGAATGGAAGTGCGGGCCGGTGGAGCGGTTCACCGGCTGGCGCTGGAATGGAGCGGAGTGGAACCGGCTTGAATCGGCGAAGTCAGGCCCCTCCCTGGCCGATGTGTCGGTGGAAGCTGCTTCCGACGACTCATCGGGGGTCGGGGGTCCGCGGTCCTGGCTGAGTGCTATTGTTGAGATGCCGGCTCGGATTGCAATGCACCGAGTTGTCGCATCAGGAGGGCGGCTTCCTTCGCGGGGGCAGCTTCACAGGCTCGGCAGAACCAAAAGAACTCAACCATGTCCAGACGGCGTTCGCCCAATTCCAAGCGGCCAACCAAGCTGCGTTCACGGTCGAGTTTCCCGGCCAATTGCCTCTGGGTCAATCGGGCTTTGGTGCGCAAAGCTACCAGGGTCTTGCGGACGCACTCGCTCTGGCGGGAATAAATCGTTTTGTTCATGCCCGCATGTTGCGGGCGCTATTCGCTTGCTTCCAAATTGCGAGCAGGCAGGATTACGGTCGCCATGTGGATTCACGCATGGCGAACAAAACATGAAGGAATTGCAGCAAGAAATAACGCTGGCAAAAGTGCGGTTGCATTGGGGAGTTTTCATTCCCGTGCTGCTCTTTGCATTCGGGCCGCTTGTCGCATTGTTGCCCTTGATTTTCATTCTTCACGGATTCCTGCACTCGCTGACCCAAATGGAAATGCGGGTCAATCAGTCACCGAGTATTGGGAGCCTTAACGTGACCTGGCTGCTACCTCTGGTCCCTTACTTGGTGATTGTCATCGGATTGCTCTTGGGAACGTGGTTTTCGTATTTAAAATCCGAAGTGACTTTGACGAATCGGAGATTGCTTTTCCGCACTGGATTTTTGTCGAGGCGTTCCGGGGAGGTGCCGTTGGAAAATGTCGAAGCAATTTACATTTCCGAACCGCTGATCGGGCGCATGTTTGGGTACGGGACCGTAATGGTCACCACGGTTGGCGGGGCGCGTTTTCCCTTGGCATTTATCGGCTCGCCGCAAAGTTTCCATTCGGCGCTACAACAAGCCGCTCTGGACGCCAAAGAGTCCATCAGAGGTGATCCAAAGCCGCCCGGATCGGGACCGCCTCCGCGAGATGGTGGTTCGCGGTATAAGCCAGAAAGATAGATAGTATTTTATGCGCTTGGATTCCGTGTGGGAGCATTAGCGGATTGGCTTGTCGGCGAAAGTGGGTCGGAACTCTATTATCTCCCAATACAGGGCTTGGTCAACCGCCTCCTTGATCTCGGGGGGAATATAACGCTCGCTGTCGAGAATATAGTGTGCGTTGAGCAATTTCATGTCCGCACCATGTGGAAGGACAGGTGTTTCAATCAAATAATAATGGACCAGCCAACCGCGAGGCAAAATGAACTCCACCAGCTTGTCAGGCTTGTAATGCTTGTCGTCCTGGTATCCGAGGACACGGGCATATTCAGGAAACTTGCGTAAATCAGTGACGCGATATTTGCGTTTTTCAGAATTGCCGGTCTCAATGAGAATGTTGCGGATGGATTGTGTCAAGTGAAAATCGTCGGCTATTTTCATTAGGGCTGCCTGAAGAGCCGAGTTGACCGTGTACATTTTGAACTTCCCGCCGCGATTCGAAGCGAGAAAAAGCAACTGGAGTTGGTGGAAGATTTTGATCAACAGAAGCTTGAATTCTTTTTCGTCGTACCCTGGGACGCTGCGGGAAAAAGTGTTGGCCTCTTTGGTGTACGGGTGGCCCCTCGTGTCAAGTGCTTTTGCGTCAGGCCCGCCAAGGAGTGAGGCGGCGTCTGCCCCTGTTGCCTCAAAAATGCTGATCGCCAGTTTGGGACTCAATGGAAGGGTGCCAATTTCGACGCGCTGAACGGTGACGGCAGCGCAACCGATGAGCTTGGCGAAAGCTGGTTGGGAAAGACCAAGGCAGGTTCTGACCTGCCGGACAGGATGAATGAATTTCGGCTTCCGGGGCATAACATACCACGTATGTATTAAACTTACCGAAGTGTCCAGCCAAAATTGTAAAATTCTCTGGGCAACTCAAAATCGGCTTGTGGAAAAAGAACAGTTCAATTCGAGTGGTGCCGGCGGGGTTATCAACCTGAACGGCATTGCTCGCGCATTGGAAGTGGCCAAGCCGATGTGTCCCCTTTCCGGCCAGTCCGCCCGCCCGTCCAGCGGGGATGGAGCGAGCAACGGACAAATCGTTGGTAGATCCAACGGCGAAGGTCGTGGCGCCACCTGTCGCGCAGTTAAGCCAAATGGATAAACATGAAACAAAATGAAGCAGTTAATCAATTCTTGGCGGGCCGCCGCGTGGTTCTCGTCAAGTTTGTAGCGCATCGCTACAAGGAAGTTCAGAACAAGGCCAAGAAAGTCGTCGGCATCGTGAACTTTTACGAAGTTCAGTGTGCCGACGGGAAGGCGCCCACGGTGCAGTTGTCGTGCCCTCGCAGCGTCCAGACGGTCGAGCAGGCCGCCAAAGACTGTCCGTGCCAGTTCAAGGAGGGACAGAAAATGGTCGT
>Ga0187871_10003320_pt1 | contig 12522 bp, 14 predicted proteins | sample June2016WEW_16_1_FD_132988 | JGI IMG/M metagenome (GOLD analysis project Ga0187871, IMG submission 132988) | Peatland microbial communities from SPRUCE experiment site at the Marcell Experimental Forest, Minnesota, USA - June2016WEW_16_10 | ecosystem: Environmental > Terrestrial > Soil >... | reverse complement strand
CGGTGGGTGCGCGTTCGAAGCCGAGGAGTGAGGAATCACGCTGCCGGTGAGCAGCAAATCGCGTGCGGCGGGAACGTAGTAGCCGGCTTCGTCCCAGAAATAAGGCAACTGCAACAGCGGCAGGTGCAGCAGAAAAATGAATACAAAAATCGCCGCAAACACCAGCGCCGGATAAGCGCCTGACCATCGCGCCGAACTGCTTCGGTCAGACGGGTAGTCTCTCAGTGGGATCCTTTCTAGTGCACCGGCCCGGCCGGATTCATGCGAGGATCCAGCTTAATCTCGCCGAAGGCGCTCTCGTAGCCGGCAATGTTTTGCTGTAGCAATCCGAGCAACGCCTTCGCCTGTTGCGGGCTGAGGTAGATGCCCTGAAAGTTGCGAATCTCTACCTGGGTTTCGGTCTGCTGTTGCAGGGTCCCGAAGACCATGAAAAAATCCCAGACATTCACTCGCATCTGCACGCTGTTGGCGTAGGCCTCGCGGTAGTCGGGCGCATTGATCAGCTTGAGGTTGGGTTGGGCAGGAAGGCTCATAGAAAAGCAGTTTAATGACTTAGAGACGCGAAGGGAAGCAGCAGCAGTAGAAATCCTGCGTGTTGAGCTGAGACCGCCGCCGGGCTGCGCGAGAAGACCGGCCTCCCCAACAAAAGCCGACAAAAAATGTCAATCGATTTACAAGTTTCTGGCTTTTCGCGACGGTTTGGCATGCCGCGAAAGGTCATGGACGTAAGCTACTTTGCTGAAACCAAAGGGGTTGTAGGATGTCAGTATACGTGCCGATAGGTATTCGAAATGCCGTACTTGAAGCGGTTCCTAAATTGAATTGTTCGCGAGTTACTCTATGACCCACAAGCCTGAAGACGCGGCTGTTGAAGAATTTATTCTCCCCGAGAATTTGGTCCCGCTGGGGTCTGTGCTGGAAGAAGGCGTCACCGCGCTCGATGTCAGCATGGTATTGGCGAAAGTGTTTCGCGTTCAGCATGCCGAAGTCGCGCTGCTGCGGCTGGATGGCGGCCTGCTCAAATTCATCCTGCCCGAGCACCTGCGCACCACTGGAGCCATTCCGATTTCAAGCAAAGCCGTGGCTGCCCATACCGCGTTGAGCAAGAAGCCCGAGATCTTCAATAATTTTGCCCGGGTAAAACACGCCAGCATCTTCGAGACGATCAGGCCGGTCGGAGCCGATGCCGAGGAGGCTTCGACGCCCGCGCCCATTCAGAAACTGATGTCTGTACCGATTCTGGATCGCCATTTGACGGTGTTGGGCGTTATTCAAATCTCGCGGAAAGGTTTGGATCCGCGCTTCACTCAGGATTTCAGCCGCGAAGATCTGCACGACCTGGAACTCGCAGCCGGAGTGCTGGCCGCTTCGCCCGTCATGCAGGCAAACTGAAATCACCATCCTCCAAGTCAAGCTCTGAAGCTTGTCCATTTCGTCCTCCGGATGTATACATGTGCGCGGACTCTCGCGCTATTTGCGACGGAGCGTAAGAGCCAAAACTTTCCTGCATCCACAAAGGGGACGAAAATGAAAATTACAATACGGACGAGAATTGTCCGGCTGCTCCTGAGTGCTCTCACGCTCATGTTGATCATCGGTTCTGCCAGGCAGCAGGGCTATGGCCAGGAACAACAACGGAGAGTGGTGAATCTAGCGCCGGCCAGAGGACTACCTTTCAGCGACGGCATTGTGGCGGGCAACACTCTCTACATCGCGGGGCAGGAAGGTACGGATGATTCCGGCAGACTGCCCGCAGGCGGCATTGGTCCAGAAACCACGGCAGCGCTCGAAAATATCCAGAAGGTTCTGAAGGCTGCCGGCTTCGAGCTAAAGGACGTGGTCAGCGTCACGGTCTATCTCGCCGACATTCACGAGTTCGGCGATATGAATAAGATTTACAAAACCGTGATGCCCGACCCGAAGCCCGTCCGCGCGACCGTTCAGGTAGCGGCTCTGGTGAACAACGCCCGAATCGAAATCTCCGCAATAGCGGCGAAACAGAAATAGATCATGCCGCAGGCGCATTGGTGCGAAAGGGGGGACTCGAACCCCCATGGGTTACCCCGCCAGATCCTAAGTCTGGTGCGTCTGCCAATTCCGCCACTTTCGCAACGCTCTTGACCCCTGGATTATACAAGGGGTTGAGCTTCGCGGATGTGCCCGAAACTGTGGGGCTGGCCCATTTCACAAGTCCAAACTTTACGGCTCGGGGATTCTCGTCGGGCGACAGGAGTCGCCCGACGGAATCGCTATTTCGATAACAAGCAGACACGCCACCGGAGCTTGATAAACCAGACGACTCGACGGCCACGCATCGGTCATCAACCTGAACGTGCCGGCTCGGGTCACACCCGTGCCCGGAAGGACAAGAAATTCCTGGTTACGCTGGAGCGTTTTTCAGCGAGAGGTAAAGACCGAGACTTGCGCCCACTCCCACTGAGATCCAGAAAGCAAGCGGCCCGTAGATCTGGCTGTAGCCGATAATCAGGTCGATCAGGATCAGAAAGGGGGCGACAACCCAGTTGCCGTGGGCCACACGGAAGTCTCGACTAATGATTCCTGATACATCTGGGGCCTTTGCTCCAAAGACGACCGCGAGGAGACCGACAGCGACCAGAATAACTCCAGTGCAGCAAACTTTCGCGAATACGCCCTTCACATCCCGCGAAAAGACGAGATTCACTATCAGAATAATCGCTATGGTGAGAGGAACTGTCTCTCGTACAGCCGCCCAAAAGACCTTTTCGACGCTTGCAGTTATAGCTGGGGGGACGACGATGCCTAGACCGATTAAAGCCCACTCATACGTGTGATGGATATGGAGGAACTCCTCAATCCATTCGCCAACTTCGAACTCAGCCATGGTCGCCAATCCTCGTTAGATTCTACCCTTCCGAAGCAAAGTTTCGGGAGTTATGCCGCTCTTTTCTCTTTCCCCATTCGTCATCAGACCTCCCCATCTGAGAAACCAGATTGAGGGAATTCTTATTGCAGCGCTCGGGGATTCTCGTCGGGCGACAGGAGTCGCCCGACGGAATCGCTATTTCAATAACAAGCAGACACGCCACCGGAACTTGATAAACCAGACAATCCGACGGCCACGCATGGGTCAGCAACCTGAACATGCCCGCTCAGGTCACACCCGTGCCCAGAAGTACAAGAAAGTCCTGATTGATCCGTTGCCCCGCTTAATCCCGTCATTTTTGGGATGTTGGCGTAGACATACAGACTGCAAGTCTCCGCACTCTGGTTGGTTCCTGGTCGCGGTCCCCAACAATTAACATAATTGCTGCCGCTTGCTGCTTCCGCGGCAGACGCCCAGGCCCAAAAGGGCGAGCCAGTAGACCCGCCGCAAGCCGCTCCGCACCAATCCCAATCAGTTGCAACATCATCATGCCAGCCGGCGTATTCCGCTAAAGACCCAGATCGATTGGAGGTTTCTCCTATGTAACTTCCGTAGTGCGCAAAACGCGTCAAGAAAACGATCTGAAACGCTTTTACCTTGGGTATAGTTGTGCCGTCGCTATAAGTACATGAAGGCTTCGACGGGTCCATACAGTTTAATTGTTGGTCCGTGTAGTCCGCGAAGTAGAGCATGCCCTCCTGGGGCCTATAAGTGCTCTGCTTGCCGACGCTATAGCAAGAAAGCGTCCCTGGCGTTCCAGTGCCGGGAAACACAGCAGGTTTCTTTATTCCTCCAGGAGCACTTACACAATCCGTAGAGTCATACTCGGCATGGGGTATTACTTCGTCTACTACAAATTCGTTGACTCGATTCGTTCCCGCAAACGGGGCCAACCCGAGGGAGGATGTAAGATTACCTTGCCCGGAAGGATTAGTGCTTTGCCAGTCTCTCGAGGTGTAGTAGTTTGCCACCGAACTGGCCGAACTGTACCACTTCGGAAAAATGCACGGAGAACTAACTGTTCCGCTCCCTGCGGTTCCTGGACAAGTTCCGGCGTAGGTCCTCGTCGTGTAGCCCGGTGCCCCATAAACGCTAACAACCATGCCTGTCGCTTGATCGAAGATCGTGATCTGTGCGTCGGCATTCCCTGTAGAGTTTGCGCCTGGAAGCTCCACGTTAGACGGCATGTGGAACGGTCCAGATGTCCAACCGGCAGAGCAATAGGAACAACCGTTGATAACCCACCACGGGTCCGTGGCCTGACCCCAGTATATCGCGCTGGTATCGTAGTTCCCGTACTGCGAGTAACTAATAGCCCCCCAGTATTGGTTTCCGACACCACCTGACGTTACTGCCCCACAATCCGTCGTGATGCATTTGCCATAGAGGTTCGAATTCGAGACATTACTGGTATTTCCCCACAGATGCTTCAGTACATCAGTGGGCAGACGTTTCCCCATAATGCTGTTGGGGTTTGAAGAATACGCTGCTGGTGTGTTGGGTTGCTGATTCATCAGGGTATACTTCTGTGCACTAGCCAGGGCCGCGCTAGCTAACAACACCCCACTAAGCAAAACTCTTGTTGCTCGTAGCATCGCAATGTTCCTCCTGTTTTGGATAAATGCCAAGATGTCCATCGCACCAAGCGTGGTGGTGGATAAATACACCGGCGCCGCTATTTGCTACTTGTCAAGCACAGCCGGCTCCGAGAGCAACCGCGTGGCCACGGCTACCTCGAATAATCGCAAAAACATAGTGCCCTCACCTCTGACGCGCTCCCATATAAATTATTCAGTTATTCAGTTACGCAGGTATTCAAGGACCAATGTGAATCCGTGCACTGGCTTTTGGTGAGCCTTTGCACTGGAATGGTTATGCGGCAGCGACTTCTGGGAGGAAGTCGACAGCCGTATTGTCGCGAATTGCTCGGGGGGTTCAGGTTCGATTTCCCGCCGGGCTTCCCGCTTCCTAACGTGCGATCACCTTAAGACAACTCTCGAGGTTTCGCAAAATAGTAAGGGCACGGATATCATTCACACGCGCGGCATGCTGCTAAACGAACTGCGACGCGCAGAAGGCAGGAACCATGACGCATACGGCTGGCATCTTCTTGCAGAGTGCTTTGGTTATGCGAAGTGGCGATGTCGAAAGAGATTCTTTCAACAGAGGAGAGCACAAGGCTGCCGGAAGTAACTGAGGCAGACACGGCTACACAACACTATTCGAGTTGTCGACTTGGGGCCTTACCGCGAGCGCGCGTCGCGATCCGGTACGGTAAGCGCGAGTTGAAACGGTGGCAGAAGCCGCGTGGCCAATACTTGAGAGCTACAATACGCCGACTCCGCTCCGAGTCGCGAGCGTGGATTTTACAGTGGATTAGTCATTACAGGAGTGCTTGGATGCGGTTGGCAGCAGGCACAGACTGCCACCTGCGTTCAAAGCGGTTAGATTTCTTGGGGTGAGGATATGTTCCTCGGCATGGCAAAGCAGACAGCGTCTCGGCAAATGGCCCTCCGAGACGTACGTCTGCGATTCGTCAGCCGCCTACTGGACGGCGTTCAATCCCTGATAGATGAGCATGCCGGCGAGCACGAGCAACAGCACTCCCGAGCCGGCGCCAAATACCCAGACTGGGACCGTGAGCCGGTTGACCTTCACCAGCAACTCGGTCTGCTCCTGCTGCATATGCTGGCTCGCGTCGTCGAGATACAACGACTCTTCCTCATGCATGGTGAGCGTGCTGCGGTAAATGAGAAGGATGATCAGGCCGACGGTGAAAACACCCCACACGATCGCAAGCCCAAGCATTAAAGGAGTCCATGTCCAATTCATAGGCCACCTCGACACTTTCCCAAGCCTGTTGGCGACTCCTCCGAAATCCCGGACGCAGGCTTAGCCTACAAGCCTCTACGTGGAGGAGGGCCTAACGCGAACATTATAGCCCCAATTGGCAAGTGTTGCCGTGAGAATCGTTACCCGCCTGGAGGGCATCGAATTGGAAGGGGTTTCGCGGCTAGGTACTCGATTCTCTCTGTCACCAGTTCGGCGCCTCTGCTATAATTTAGACACTTTAGAGCCAAGGAGATACGAATGGCAACGACAACCGTCCCCGGAGTGAATACCAACGTTCCCGAAGTCAAGAAAACCCCGCCGGTTTCGCTTACCGCGAGCGCGGTTTCCAAAGTGAAAGAGATTATGGGACAGCAGAATCCCGTTCCCGCCGGCCTGCGCATCGGCGTGGTCGGTGGCGGCTGCTCCGGGTTCTCCTATTCCATGCAGTTTGAAAATGCCGCTGGAATGATGGACAAGACCTTCGACATGGATGGACTGAAGGTGTTCGTCGATGCGACCTCGGTGATGTATCTAAACGGCTGCATCGTGGATTACGTTGAGACGCTGGAAGGTGCCGGCTTCAAGTTTGAGAATCCGAACGTGAAGAGCACTTGCGGCTGCGGATCGTCATTCAGCGTGTAAGCTCACGATCGATAAACGCCAAGACTTCTGACGCATAAGTCGTGGCGCGCTTCGGAATTGAAATAAGACAAGAACGGCCCCATCCCCGGATGAGGCCGTTCTTTTTTTGCGGCAGCGAAGTGGTCAATGATCGAGCTACTGCTGTTGCGGGGTCGATGTGGGCGGGGGCGTCGGCGTCGATCCTCCCGAATTATTACCAAAGCCCGATTGCCCGAAGCCAGACTGCCCGGACCCGGATTGTCCAAACCCAGATTGCCCGGACTGCCCAAAACCAGACTGCCCAAACGAAGACTGACCGCTGGGGGATGAACTGCCGTTGGTGCCTCCGGTTTGCAAATTATTCGTCGCGAAGTTCTGCAGAGGCTGATAAGGCGTCGTGATCAAGCCGCCGCGGTCGATGGTGGGGTCGTACAGAAACTGCCACTCGTTATATCTTTTCTTCTTATTGAATTCGCGAATCGTGCTTTTCTTGCAGAAGCTGGCGACGCCGACGATGGGCCCGCTGGCGATGAGTTGCTGGCCGCTGGAACTACTATTTCCCTGCGCTCCGCCTGTGGCACCCTGAGCAGAAGTGTCCGATCCACCAGGAGTCGTGCCCTGATCCGTGGGTCCCTGGGTGTTGGAGTTCGGCCCGTTCCCGGACGACTGCGCGAACACTCCGGAGCTGTTTACCCCGGAATTGCCAAATCCCGAACCGCCACCCAATCCAGGACCACCAAATGCCGATGCACTCTGCCCGGGGCCATTCAGTCCTCCCGGAGAGCCCGCCGGGCTCGCTCCGGGAATGCTTCCTCCTCCCATGCCAACGAGGCCTCCGGCCAGCGTTACTCCCTGTTCGCCGTAGTGCAGCAGCCGGAAGTCCTGGTTCTTATTGAGGGGATCTTTGTAGTGCTTGCGCAGGTAGCGCAGATTGTTGGTGTTGTCGAGGTCCTCAAGCTTGGTGGGGTAACGCTGGAATTTCTTGTAGTAGGCGCGGATGGCGCGGGTGTATTGCACTCCGCGGTGAATCATTTCCGTTTCCTGGTCGCGCCGGATCTCAAACTCGACTGTGGTATAAGCTGCGAGTGCGAATATGCCCATCAAAGCGACGACGAGAAGCATCGTGAGCAGGACGTATCCTTTTTCCCCGGAACGAGTTTCCCGAAGACGATCGCGTCTGCGCTCTAGTGGGGCGAACTGCTTCACGACGGGTTCCCCTGCGTCAGTGGTATGTTTTGCGGCGGGCTGCTGCCCACAACGTCCTGGATATCGACCGAGGTGGGAGTAATGCGCACCACTTTGTAACGGCGGTCCACGATGTCACCCTCGCCCGCGATGAAAGTATCATCACCTTTGATGAGGAAAACCTTCCTGGGTTCTCCGGGCCGGTTCGCAAAGCCGAAAAACTTCAGCGGAATTGGCGTCACCACCGGCGCTGCCGGTGGATGGTAGATCTGGTCTTCCTTCTTGCCGTCCGGCGTCCCCGGGCTCAGCGGGGTCGGAATCACTACATCGGCCTGTGATATGAAAATGTTTCTTCCCGAGCCTTCATATTTGATGGCTTCGGTGGCGGCGAGCAGCTTCAGTTGGAGTGTGGGATCAAGGCTTTGCGGGGGACGTTCCTTTTTTGCCGGCGCGGAACCGTGGCGCGGCGCGGGACGCACAGCCGGCAGGGCGAGCGGGTCCGCTGCGCTTGTGGCCGGCACGGTCGAGGCTATGGTCGAGGAAGACGGCATGAACTGGTAGGCGAGAATGATCAGCAGCAGCACTCCTAACACAGAGGCTACGATCATCTCCTTCCGGTTTTCGGTCCCCAGTTTCACTACGCGCCCGCCTTCAAATAGGTTTCGAGTTTCATTTGCAGCTTGATGGGCCCCTTCTGTTCGCCGGCCAGGGTGATGCTGCTGATCAGGAAAAACATGTCATCACGTTCCAGCGCATTGATAAACTTCGCCAGCGAAACGTAATTGCCTGTGAGGTCCGCTTCCAGTTCAACCGGATACAGCCGCCCGATCTCCTCGTCTTTCACATCCACCGGATACTTCGCCGATTCAATGGTGACCCCGTTGGCCACCGCCAGCTTGCCGAATTCGGTCGCGATCTGCGAATCCTGAGCAGGGAAGCGCTTCTTGTAGAAGTCCGTAATCTGCCGGTCCGCCGTGCGCACTTTATCGGGAAGATTCGTCAGCGGCTCAACCTGGCGGGTTTTTATCTGCAGTTCGCTCCACAACTGGTTCAGTTCATGGCGCCGCGAGTCGACCGAGCCGACCAGCGGCGAAAATAGCACGACGAGCGCCACCACATCCACGCCCAATAGGACCGCCAGCGCGGTCTTGATGTTTTTCCGGGTCTGCCGCAAGTCTGGCATCAGGGCTTGCCCCCCTTGGAAGTTTTTGCCGAGTTCGGAGTCAAGTTCGGAGTCGGGGCCGAAGTCTTTGCCGGGTTTAGAGTCTTGGTCTCGGCTGCGGGAGTCAATGCCGGCTCCGGCGACGGCAAGGTCCCCGGGACATAAACTCCGTTGATGTCGAATTGAACCGTATCTCCGCTGCCCGCCGTCGCCCCAGTTTCGGTCGCGATGTAGGTTTGCGCGAAATGTCCCGAATCCTCCATGCGGCGAGCTAACTCCAGTGCCCGGTCGCGAGAATCGCCCCCCACGACCAACTTCAACGTGAGCTGGTTGTCCTCATCGAGCGCGGGATGAATCGAAATCAGATGGACCCGTGGCGGCATCACCTTCTCCAGAGCTTCCAGTACCTGCGTCCAGGAGAGAGTTTTGCGCTCAATCAACTGGTTGAGGAATTGGGACTGGTCACGGGTGGCGCGGTTCTCCGGCCGGTTGAGAAACTCCTCGGCCTGCTGGCGCTTCCGGTCGCGCTGCGCGATTTCGGCGCGATAAGTGGCGATGGTGGCGTGGTCACGCCGGGCCGCGAACCAGTCCGAGATGGTGTAGGTCACCAGCGCCAGCGTCAGGATCACCGCGACGGCCAGCGCCGTCCCCCAGCGCATCCAGAACTGCCGCGCATCTTCGTAGGGCTGGCTCGCGAGATTGATGTCAAGACGCATATGTAAACCCGTTGTCAGCCGCCAGTAGCCAGTTGCTGTGTTCAGTTTCCAGTCGGTTTTTACTGGCAACTGGCGGCTGGCTACTTCTCTTCTACGAGATCAGCGCTCCCACCACTCCGGCCATTCTCCAGCGTGGCACCGAACCTCCCGTACTCACTCCCAGCTGCGCTGCGCTCACCAATTCCTGAACCTCTGCGCCGGTTTGCGCGCGCAACGCGGGAGCCGCGCTGCCCGTGTCCGATATTCCCGCGACGAATATCTTCTCGATGTTTAGATGATACGTGTCCTGAAAAAAAACCACTGAAGGGTAAACGTCTTCAGCCAACTGATCTCCGGTAATCGTAACCCCCCGCGTGTTTTCGAGGGTACGGAAAAGCTGAAGCTGGTCGCCGTTGAGGATTGCGATACTCGTGGTTCGCGCATCCACCTTCACCACCAGGGTGGGACGCTCGCCCTCTGCCGCGCCCAATGCCGCCAGCATGGAAGGCAAAATCACTCCGGGGCTGAACCCGGCATCGCGGAAAGCAGCTTCGTAATCCTCGACCACGCTGGCCACGGCGACCGCCGCTACTACGCGAACGCCATCCTTCGATTTCTGCGCATGGTAGGAAACCCGGGCCTTGTCGACGTCAAAGGGCAAAGATTTTTTCAAGCGAAACCGCACCACGCTGGCGGCTTCTTCGGAGTCGGCCGGCAGCGTATCGAATTCCAGCAGCACCACGCGGACTGCGGCGTCGGGGACCACCGCGATCACATCGTGAGTACGCCCCGCCACACTGCTCAAAACCTCTTCCACGGCCGCTGTCACGGCACTGCGCTGGCGCAAGTTGCCTTCAACCAGATCGGGAACCACGCTGCCCGGCGCCAGTTCGCGGGCGGCGCAGGCAGCCAGGGTGCGGCCATCGTCTGCCAACCGCCCCACCAGCACGCGGTCGGCTGCGATTTCGCAAGCCAATTTGGGTTTCGCCGTATTGGAACCAGATCTCATATGAGAGGCAGTGGTTAGTGGTCAGTGGCCAGTAAATCTCGTTAACCGCCAAGCTGCACACTAACCGCAGACACTTACTTTAGGTCCTTATACAATTCAAACGCCATACGGCGCCAAATGCAATAGCTGAAGGGGCACTTCAGACAGTGGCCAATGGCCAGTGACCAGTGACCAGTGGTCAGTAGGTTCAGAGCTAACAAGCTGGCCACCAGCTACTGACCACTGCTATTACCGCATAGCCTCGATGAAGGTGACCTTGTTGATCTCTTTCAGTGTTGTCAGGCCGAGTCGGACCTTGTCCAGGGCCGATTCGCGCAGAAAGCGCATGCCCTCTTCCCGCGCGGCGCGGCGGATTTCCGACGTCGGCTTCCGCGCCAGAATCATCTCCCGGATGCGGTCGCTCAAATCCAGCAACTCGTGGATCGCGGTTCGTCCGCGGAAGCCGGTGCCCGCGCACTCGATACATCCCGGCCCTTCATACAATGCCACCTTCGACCACTGCACGGGGTCGAGTCCGCTCGCTTCCAGAACGTCCGGAGAATAATTCACCTGGGTGCGGCAGGATTCGCAGATCAGGCGCACCAGCCGCTGCGCCAGAATGCAGTTCAATGCCGAGACAAAGTTATAAGGCTCAACACCCATGTTCAGGAAACGGCCAATGACGTCGACGACGTTGTTGGCGTGGACCGTTGTGAAAACCAGGTGGCCGGTGAGCGCGGACTGAATGGCGATCTGCGCCGTCTCGGTATCGCGAATTTCGCCGACCATGATTTTGTCAGGGTCGTGGCGCAGAATCGAGCGCAGGCCGCGCGCGAAGGTCAGTCCTTTTTTCTCGTTGACTGGAATCTGCGTGATGCCGCGAAGCTGGTACTCGACCGGATCTTCAATCGTGATGATCTTGTCTTCGTCGGTCTTGATCTCATTCACCGCGGCGTAGAGCGTGGTGGTCTTGCCGCTGCCCGTCGGTCCCGTAACCAGCACCATGCCGTAAGGCTCTTTGATGTAACGCCGGAACTTCTTCAGGTCATCCTCATCAAAGCCAACTACTTCCAATGTCAGCGAACGGAACTTCTCGCTCATCGATTCTTTATCGAGCACGCGAAGCACGGCGTCTTCGCCGTGAATCGAAGGCATGATGGAGACGCGGAAGTCGATGGCGCGCCCGTTGTACTTCACCCGAAAGCGGCCGTCCTGGGGCACGCGGCGCTCGGAAATATCCAGCTCACTCATTACCTTGATACGCGAGATCACGGTCGAGTGATGCTCTTTGCCGATGGGCGGCATCGCCTGGGTCAGCACACCGTCGATGCGGAACTTGATCACGACCGAGTCGTCGCGGGTTTCGATATGAATGTCGGAAGCTCGCCTCTGCAGCGCCGTGAAGATCGTGGTGTCGACCAGCCGGATGATCGGGCTGGTGTCGCCCGCGGCCGTCAGCTTGTCGATGGTCAGCGTTTCTTCGGCGCCGGTCGCCTCATCTTCACGGATGATCTGGAAACCTTCGCTGGCCTCTTCAAGAACGCGCTGCGACTGCTCAGTCTTCTTGAGGATGTCCGAAATCTGCTTCAGCGTCGCCACCTTGGTGACGATGCGCTTCTGCAGCAGCAGACTGATCTCGTCGATCATCATCAGCTGACTGGGGTCGGCGATCGCAATGGCCAGCTTGCCATCCGGCGTTTCCTCGAGCGGAACGAAGTTGTAGCGGAACATCAGTTCAGGCGAAAACTTCTTGAACAGCTCATGGTGAAGCTGGAAGTCGGTGAGGTCAACGAACTCGCAGCGATAGCGCCGCGCCACATCCTGGGCGCGCTCCAGGTCGGTGATGGGATTCCCCGTGGTCACCATGTGCCCGCCGTTTTCGCCGTTCACGAAAAGTGATTTCTTGTCCGCTGTCGCCATTCTTAAGATCCCCGCGTGCTATCCCAACTGTCATCCTGAGGCGACGGCTTCATCGTCGCCGAAGGACCTGGGCGAGCCGCGCGACGTGGCGCGCTTTCTGCGCCACAAAACTCGCGCGTTTGGCTCGCTTCCCTTAGTGGACTCCCAGAGTGAAGATCGGCAAATACAGCGAGATCAACACTCCGCCCACAAAAACCGCCATAATGATCAGAAT
>Ga0187871_10003319_pt1 | contig 12530 bp, 9 predicted proteins | sample June2016WEW_16_1_FD_132988 | JGI IMG/M metagenome (GOLD analysis project Ga0187871, IMG submission 132988) | Peatland microbial communities from SPRUCE experiment site at the Marcell Experimental Forest, Minnesota, USA - June2016WEW_16_10 | ecosystem: Environmental > Terrestrial > Soil >... | reverse complement strand
ATCGGTATCGCCGGCCCGGCCAACGCCGACTGGCTGACGTTCCTCAGGGTCACCCCGGTGACCTACGGCGAGGACCTGGCTGACCGCCTGAAGGCCGCTGTCCCGCAGGGCATTGACGCCTTCATCGACTGTTTCGGCGGTGGTTACGTGGACCTGGCCCTCGGGCTGGGCGTGCCGAAGGAACGGATCGACACGATCATCGACTGGCCGGCCGCCCAGCGGACCGGCGCCAAGATGGAAGGCCTCGCCGCGGTCGCGGATCCCGCCGCCGTTCTATCCGAGCTGGCCGGCCTGGTCGCGGCCGGCGAGCTAGCGGTCCCGGTCGCCGATACCTACCCGCTTGAGCAGGTGCGGGAGGCGTACACGCAGCTGGAGGAGCGGCACCTGCGGGGCAAGATCGTCCTTCTGCCCACCCGGCCGCCGGACTGACCTGGCAGCCGCGTAGCAGGCGCTCGGCACCGGCTTAGTTTGCCGTTGTGGCCGGGGCGCGCCAGCCGTGGCCTTTCGGCATGCCGCTTTCGGCCGGTCCATGCTGTGCGCTTCCCCGGTAATTCTCGGCCGGCAAGTCCGGACAATGACCCTCGTGCGCTCGAAACTCCGTCTCCCGAGCTGAGCGAACAGGCCGGCTGCCGTCCGCGGCTATGTCTGCCATTCTGATCTAACCTCTATTAGTCTCCGTAACGTCCGGCATTGCCGGAATGTGTGCGTTCCGGGCTGACATACCAGTGGCCGGGAACTCCGGCCATACGGAGCCAATGCGCTGGTTTGCCTGGGTATGAGAAAGACCATAGGTCACGGCGTGGGCCGCGCCGGTCCTGAATTGATGAGATTTCCTGTCACGGGTAATCCAGTCAGTTAGGTGAAGCGTCTTAATGGAGAGTAACCACTGCATTACATTGTGCTCATGCCAGTGGTGCCGTCCCGGGGGGCAACCCGAAACGGCACCGTGAGCCCACCACCTGACTAGGACGGGAAGCGGACTCTTGCGCCACCATAACGGTGCCGCCCAGATCGCACGTGCTGTCGGCACGTGCTGTCGCTTGCCCACGTCAAGGGCGGCCGGCTCGCACCCCGCTCAGCGAAGCGCTGGCGTTAGCTGGCTACGGCGGGCGGCGCAGGCGTCCGCTTGGGACAGTCGTCATCGTCTCGGCCCGGAACCAGGAGGCACTGGCGCGCCAGCCGCGGCCGAGCCGCCATAACGCGGTCGCCATCCTCGCCATCATCTGCGCGGGTATCGTTCGCGGCCCTGCGCGGAGCCAGCCCGGTCGAGGGACGCCTGGGTGGCCGGGAAAGCCGCTGCGGCACTGGCGCGCCGAATACCTGGCCACCAGGCGGGTCGCTGTGCAGCAGTCCCATCGTTAGAAAGGCGCATGATGAGGCCGAAGCTGGTTGCTGCGGTGCTGGCCGGGGGGATTCTCGTTCTGGGCGTGGGCAGCGCGGTGGCCGCATCGCTGCCGTCGTCCCCGGCGCGGCTGGCACGCGCGGCCGCGACGGCGATGCCGACGGCTAGGACGGTCCTGCGGCCTGCGAAGTCACGTGCCGGTTCCAGTGCCACCTACACGGTCAAGGCGGGCGACACGCTGTCGGGAATCGCCGAGTGGTTCAAGTTGCATGGGTACGGGGCGCTGTATGCCGCCAATGAGCCGGTCATCGGTTCTAACCCGAACCTGATCCTCCCGGGCGAGCGCATCACGATCACCAAAGGCGGGCTGAAGCTTAGCGGCGCCCCCTAACGGCCTTGCTGCGCGCGTGTCCGCCAGACGGCGGCGTCCCATCCCTTTCCCCGAGGAGCCCTATGAGCCCGAAGAGCGGCGTACCTGTCATGTCCGCTGCCCCTGCTGACCCCGCCTCGGTCCTTATCGTTGGTGGCACCGCTGCCACCCATCAGGCGGCGGCCAGTCTCGAGCTTGCCGGGGTGACCATCATTTCGGCTGCTAGCGGTCGCGATGCGCTAGAGCGGGTGACGGACCTCGCGCCCGACCTCGTTGTGATCGGAAAGGGCAAAACCCATGATGTGGCGGACGATGGCGCGGTCCACCGGCTGCGCGCCCGGTCCGGCAACCGCCCCCCGGTAGTCGTGATCGGCAGGCCGGAGAGCGCTGGCGGGGACTTCGGTGCAGGGAGCGACGATGACCGGCCGGCGGCCGGGGAAGACTACCTTCCGGCCGATGTGGGCGCGGCGGAGCTGGTCGATCACATCCGCGCGCGGCTCCACCGGCTGTCACCACCGACGGCCGCGCCGCGTCGCCCGGCGGTAGCAGCGCAGCGCCTGGGCGAGGAGATCGGCCGGGAGCTACAGCGCGCTGAGCTCTCCCAGCGGCCCGGGGTCCTGGCAGCGGTCGGCGTCGCCGAGCTGCCTCAGCTTCGCGAACGGCTGGGGGCTCATGCCGAGCAAGCGGTCGCCGCCGCGTTCGACGAGCTGTTCGCCCTGGACGCCGGGGTTCTCGAGCAACACAGTGCCCGTGCCGGCGGCGGGTTCTGGTTGCTGATGCCCGAAACCGATTCGGTGGCGGCGCGCAGCCGCCTGGAGAGGCTGGCGCGGCGGGTCGCGGGCGCCGTTCTCGACGTCGCCGGTGAGCAGGTGCGCATGACCCCGGTCATCGGCTACGCCCCCTACGCACACGCCGCTTCGACACGCGAGCTGTGCGATCGTGCCGACACCGCGTTGCAGGATGCGTGCCTGCACCTGGATCTGGTACCGGTGAGATTCTCGCTTGGGCTGGCCGGCCCGGCGGTCCCCGTCGCCAAACGTGACCGGCTGCTGTGGCTGGTCGAGCGGCTGCGCTCCCCGCTTGAGGTCGTCTTCACCATGGCGGTGCTGCTCAGCCTGCCGTTCATCGTCTACGTGATGGTCTGGTACGCCGGTTTCGACCTGACGGCGGTGACCTACCCATTGATGGCGGCAGCCCTGGCTTGCACGGCAGCCGCCCTGTGGATGGAGAGCTTCCAGGCCGTGGGGGCGGTCGAGGTTCCCGCCGGGGGCGGGGGACCGTCCCCTCCTGCGACCGCCATTATCGCCGCCTACCTGCCCAACGAGGCGGCCACGATCGTCGACACCGTGACCCACCTCCTTAGCCAGGACTATCCGGGAGGTTTCCAGGTCATCCTGGCGTACAACGCTCCGCAGCGGCTGCCCATCGAGGACGCTCTGGAGGAGCTGGCCGCCCGCGATTCCCGTCTGCTGCTGCTACGGGTCGAGGCCAGCACGTCGAAAGCCCAGAACGTCAACGCTGCTTTAGCGTACGTCCGGGGAGAGTTCGTAGGTATTTTTGACGCCGACCATCACCCGGCGCAGGGCTCGTTCTCGAGGGCGTGGCGGTGGCTGTCCGACGGCCACGACGTTGTGCAAGGTCATTGCGTGGTGCGCAACGGGGACGCGTCATGGGTCGCGCGCATGATCGCAGTCGAGTTCGAGACCATCTATGCCGTGAGCCACCCCGGGCGCGCCCGGCTGCACGGCTTCGGGATCTTCGGTGGCTCCAACGGCTATTGGCGACGCGATGCCCTCCGGCAGATCAGGATGCAGCGCATGCTCACCGAGGACATCGAAGCGTCCATGCGAAGCCTGCGTGCCGGGTTCAACATCGTGTCTGACCCGGGTCTGGTCTCGACTGAACTCGCCCCGACCACACTGGGGGCGCTGTGGCATCAGCGCATGCGCTGGGCGCAGGGCTGGAGCCAGACCGCCCGGCGCCACCTCCGGCCCGCACTGACCTCGGACCGGTTAAGCGGACGCCAGAAGCTCGGCGCCGCGTTCCTGCTCGGCTGGGCGCAGGTGGTCCCCTGGGTGACCGTTCAGGTGATCCCCATCCTCGGGTTCACCGCCTGGCGTGACGGCGGCCTCGGGCGCCTCAACTGGCTGATACCGCTGTTCGTCCTGCTGTCAATCTTCACCTTGAGCGCGGGGGGTGCCCAGACGATCTTCGCCTACATGCTCGGCGACCCCCGGATACGACGCCACCGCGCATGGTTCGTGCTTTACGCGATCCACTCGATGCTGTGGTTCGGTGAATTCAAGAATCTCATCGCCCGGGTGGCCCAGCTCAAAGAGGTTACCGGCGAACGTCAGTGGCGAGTCACACCACGCAGCGCGGCCACACCCGGCGCTCATGCCAATGGCAGGCACGCCGGCGGCGCCGACCCGGCCGAGCGGCCGCCGCGTCCTACCGTTCGGGCCGGGTAGTGCCGGCCGGAGGCCCGCTGGGCGCTCAGCGGCCGCGGCGCCCGTCGATTCCGGCCGCCATGGGATCGGTCGTGGCTCCCATCGGCCCCGTACCCGCCACGCGGGCGGCCGGACACCACGAGGAACTCGACGGCCACCGCGGCATCGCTGCGGTCGCCGTCGTTGTATTCCACGTTTACCAGTTCTGCAACGTCGACCACTTTCTGTATTTCGGGACACCGGCATATACGCTGCTCAACTCGCTCGACGCCATGGTGCCGTGGTTCTTTGTGCTCACCGCCTTTCTCCTGTTCGAGCCCGTCGCCCGATCAGCCATCGAGGGCCGCCAGCCGATCTCGGCTCGAGGCTTCCTGACCCGCCGGGCAGTCCGCCTTCTCCCCGTGTACTACGTCGCGGTGGTCGTGGTCTGGTTCTCCCGCCAGCAGACTCTGCCTGGCGACTGGCGCGACCTGCTCGAACACCTGACCTTCACGCAGATCTTCGACGAGAAGCGCATCTTCTACACCATCGGGCCGGCCTGGTCGCTCTCCGTCGAAGTGTTCTTCTACCTGGCCCTGATGATCCTCAGCGTCGGCCTGGCACGCGTCTGCCGGCGCCTGGCCAGCAGAAAACAGCGCATCTCCGTGCTGGCGGCCAGCACAGCCGCACTCGCCGCTGTCTCCGTCGCGTGGAAGGCTTGGTCGTTCTCCATCGAGCACAGACCGACAACGGGCGCGTTCACTACCTGGTTCGGCCCGATGGCCAACCTCGACATTTTCGCCGTCGGCATGGCCGTCGCCGTCATCGCGGCTGCCCTCGGCGACAACCGGCCCCTCACGCCGCGGAGCCGCCTGGCGCTGCGCCTCGCCGCCCTCGCAATCTTGTGTGTTGCGTTCGCCACCCGGCAAGCCAACGCCTGGTCGGGGGTGTACTTCACCTCGCTATGCGCAGCCGGCTTCGGGTGCCTTATTGCCGCCGCGGTGCTCGGGCCCCCCGAAGACCGCTGGGGGCGGGCGTTGAGCTGCAGGCCGCTACTATGGCTCGGCGCCATCTCCTACAGCATCTACCTGTGGCATGAACCGGTACTGCTGGCACTAGCGGGATGGGAAGGTCAGGTCCGCCAGACTCCCGGTGCATTCCTTCCCGATACCGTCACCGTCGTGGTTGCCTCGATACTGGTCGGCTGGCTCAGCTACTCGCTCATCGAACGTCCTACCAGCCAACTCGGAAATGTATTCGGACGCGACGGGCACCTCATTCCGCCCGCCACCGGTGCCGGCGGCGACCACATCGAATGGGAAAGCTTCCGCAGCGGCAACCCCTTCTGAGCCCAGCCGCGACGAGGCGCTGACGAAGGGCGGCCGGGGCGGAACTCAGCGGGCAGGTACCGCCACCGGCAGCCGGTCCGGCCTGCGTACAGGATTGCCTCCACGACCCGGCGGGAGGGGTGGACCGGGGGCCTGCCCCGGTCCGCCCCTGCCGGTAGCATGTTCTCGCAGGTTGGGGGCGATCAGCTGGCACCCGGCGTCGGATAGGTCACGGGGATGGCACCGGGTTGGGGGGCCGCGGTCCGACACACCGCGAACCCCTGCCGAATCACTGGCGATCCGGGCCAGAGCGGCAATCCAGTTCGCTTTCCAAGACACTCACGATGGAAAGCGAAACACTGAGAAGACATTTGCTGGCCTTGGGCGTAGCCGTGGCAAGCTCGCTTGCCACGCTGCTAGGCGCCGGGGTGCCCTCCGCACAGGCACAGGCACAGGCACGGGTCAGTGCCGGTGGGGGCACTTCGTCCCCGCGGGTAAATGTCTGGATCACCACGGCTAATGGCCAGCAGAAGCTGAACGCGCAAGCTCCGGTGGCGTTCAGCCCGGACCCCCCGGCCGACTTGACCGTGACGGTTGACCCAGCCCGCAGGTTCCAGGCCATGACCGGCTTCGGCGGCTCGATCACAGACTCCTCGGCAGCCGTGCTGTACTCGCTGTCACCATCAGCGCGTGACGCAGCGATGCATCTCCTGTTCGACCCGGCGGCAGGCGATGGCCTGGACTTCCTCCGGCAACCGATCGGCGCGTCGGATTTCGTCGCCACCCGGGACTACACCTATGACGACATGCCGCCCGGCCAGGTCGATTACTCTCAGCAGCACTTCTCCATCGCCCACGACGAGGCGGAGATCCTGCCCCTGCTGCGGGAAGCCGAGAAGATCAATCCCAAGCTCACCATAATGGCCACCCCATGGAGCCCGCCCGCCTGGATGAAGACCACCGACTCGCTCATCGGGGGTCGCCTGATCGATAACCCGAAGATCTACTTCTCCTACGCTTTGTACCTCCTGAAGTTCGTGGAGGCGTACCGCGCTCAGGGGGTGAACGTCGACGCCATTACCGTGCAGAACGAGCCGCAGAACCGCAACCCCGGCACCTATCCGGGCAGTGACATGCCGGCCATCCAGGAGGAAAAGGTCATCGAGGATCTCGGTCCCATGCTGCGTGCCTCCGGGCTCGGCACCGAGATCCTCGCCTACGACCACAACTGGGCCGAATACCCAAAGGACATTGCCTCGACCCCCCCGGACGAGATCTCCGACATCAACGACTACCCACAGGAAGTCCTCTCATCACCGGCGGCACGGTGGGTCTCAGGCGTCTCATATCACTGCTACTACGGTGACCCCAGCGCCATGACCGCGCTGCACAATCAGTTCCCGGACAAGGACATTTACCAGACCGAGTGCTCGGGAAGCCAGTCCGGCGATCCGGCGGACACGTTCTCCGACACGCTCCAATGGCAGGCGCGCAACCTTGAGATCGGCTCCGCCCGAAACTGGTCCAAGACGGTCGTGAACTGGAACGTCGCCCTCGACCCCAGTGGCGGGCCGCACGTTGGTGGCTGCGGTACCTGCACCGGCATCCTCACGGTCGGCCCCGGCGACACCGTGACTCCCGGCGCCGAGTATTACGCCCTTGGCCAGGTCAGCCGGTTCGTTCAGCCCGGAGCAGTGAGGATCGCCAGCACCTCCTTCGGCACCACGGGCTGGAACGGCCAGATTATGGACGTGGCGTTCGTCAACCTCAACGGATCAACCGTCCTGGTCGCGGACAACGAAAACGATAGCCCGCAAAGCTTCTCGGTCAGCGAGAACGGGCAGCGGTTCGACTACAGGCTGCCCGGCGGCTCCCTCGCCACTTTCGTCTGGGACCGCCCCCCGGAGCCGGCCCTGCAGTCGCCACGCCACCCAGGCCGATCTGGGTGATCGGCTGGCCATAGTGCTGCTGCTTGGCCGTTCGCGTGCCTGTCCCTGGCCCGGTCCCCCGCGCCCTTGGCTCCCGCGGAATGAGCTTGGGGTCGCCTGGTTGAAGACTAGGGACGACAAACGACGACAGAACGGAAGGGCAGTTGATGGCTGTGAAGAGCTGGTTCATTACCGGCACGTCGCGTGGCTTCGGCCGCGAGTGGGCGATCGCGGCGCTCGGCCGCGGTGACAAGGTCGCAGCGACCGCGCGGGACACCTCCAGCCTCGGTGATCTCGTGGCCAGGTATGGTGACGCGATCCTGCCGATCCAGCTGGACGTTACTGACCGCGACGCCGCCTTCGCCGCGGTGCGGCAGGCGCGTGAGCACTTCGGGCGGCTCGACGTCATCGTGAACAACGCCGGATACGGGCAGTTCGGCATGGTCGAGGAGATCAGCGAGCAGGAGATCCGGGCGCAGCTGGAAACGAACGTGCTCGGCGCGCTCTGGGTCACCCAGGCGGCCCTGCCCTGCCTGCGCGAGCAGGGCAGCGGCCACATCCTGCAGGTGTCATCGATCGGCGGGATCTCGGCATTCCGGAACACCGGCGCCTACCACGCCTCGAAGTGGGCCCTGGAAGGGCTCAGCCAGAGCCTGGCCCAGGAAGTGGCCGGGTTCGGCATCAAGGTCACGCTGATCGAGCCGACCGGCTACTCGACGGACTGGGCCGGATCGTCGGCGAAGCACGCGACGGAGCTGCCGGCCTACGAGCCGGTCCGGCGGCAGGCCGCGCAGGCGCGCGCCAAGCGCTTCACGCCCGGAGATCCGGCCGCGACCCGCGATGCCGTGCTGCGGCTCGTGGATAGCCCCAACCCGCCGCTGCGCCTGTTCCTCGGCGAGGCGCCGCTTGGTATCGCGACCGCGGACTACGAGTCCCGGCTGGCAACCTGGCGCGAGTGGCAGCCGGTGGCCGCCGCCGCCCAGGGCAACGGGACCTAGCTGGCCGACGGCCAGTTGGGTCAGCGCTTCACGATGACGGTCGTGACCGGGAGCTTGAACCTCCGCTCGGCCTGATGGGGCAGGTCGGTCCCGAGCCAGCGCGAGAGGGGCTGCGGCAGCGTGGCGACGATGATCTCGTCGAACTGGCGGTCGGTGAGGACCTTCTCCATTGCCTCGAGCGGCCGGGAACTCCCGAGGTCGCCCTCGGCGGCGGCGCCGTGCGCAGCGAGGTCTGCCAGTTTCTCGCCGAGCCGTTCCCTGGCCTGCGCGCTTGCCTCCTCGTCGGTGGCGGGGCCACGGTAGTCCGTCGCCCACCAGGCCAGGCTGGGCGGGAGAGCGCCGCTGTCGGCGGGAATCTGGTAGTCCGCGGCGCTGGTGTTCGGGACGAGCACGTAGAAGGAACTCGGTCCTGACTCGATTCGCTGGCGAAGCTCTTCCTGTAGCTCAGCACTCAGCAGTGTCCGGTTGGCGACGACAAGGCACCGGCGCATGACGACCATCCAGTTGGTCTTGGCCTGCCGCGTGATAGCGGTATCAGGTAAATGTAACTCTCTGCCGGACGGCGCTCCACGAAAAATGGCGCCTGCCGCCAGCCGGCAGGCTCGCGGCGCCGTGCGCGAGCTCATCCGGCGCGCAGCGCGAGGGCTGCCGGCGTGCGGGCCGGCCGCGCGACCGGCTGCAGCGGCCCGCCGTCGGGCGGCGACATTGGCCTTGCGCGGCCGCGGCCGGCCGGCTTCAGGCGCGGCAGCCGGCCGGCGGCGTGCCAGGTCGTCCGCGATCTGCCTGGCGGGTGCGGGCAGTCAGCGGACCGCGCGCCCGGCTGACCGGCGCGCTGCCGCGAGCTCATGCGTCAGCGGCCCGGACGTCCGGAACAGGAATTCCTGGTAGGTCTCTGCTGCCCGGCCCGGATCAGGCAGGTACCTGTCCGGACTGCCCTGCAGCACGGCGAGCCGGCGCTGCGCGTAGCTGCACTCGGCCACGACGGCGGCAATCCGTCGGCCAAGCTGCCGCAGGCCCAGCTCAATCCGCCGCCGCAAGGATGGCTGGCGCCGACCGGTCCTCGTCATGGATGCACCGTCCTTCCGTCTCGAGCCCCTTCAGCTCCGTTTCTTCAGGCTCGCCGTAAGGCCCGGCCGGCCGCATCCGGCAGATGCCCTATCTAGGGGCTCGAGGCCGGCCTTATCTGTGCCTAGCCAGGCGCGAGGCCTGCCTTATGTCTGCGCGGCACTGCCTCAGCCCAGCCTCAGCCCTGCATCCGGGCCTGCTCGGCCGCACCGGATAGGGTTGGCCAGTACCTCCGATGAGAGGAGTTGCTGGCCTGGTGGATGAGTCGGTCCTGCCGTCTGACCACGAGGAGAGCACTGCCACGGCGAACGATGCGGATCCGCGGCGACCGGCCGGCGATCACAGTTTTGTGGTAGCCGCCAGCCGGCTGCCGGTGGACCGGGTCGACGGCCCGGACGGGGAAGACGAGTGGCGGCCCAGCCCTGGCGGGCTCGTCACCGCGCTCGAACCGGTCATGCGGGAAGCCGGCGGCGCCTGGGTCGGCTGGCCGGGCACCGCGGGTGCCGTGCCCGAGCCGTTCGACACCGGCGGCATGCACCTGGTCAGCGTGAGCCTGTCCGCCGACGAGGTCCGCGACTACTACGAGGGCTTCTGCAACGCCACGCTGTGGCCCCTGTATCACGATGTCATCGCGCCGCCGGAGTTCCATCGCCCGTGGTGGGACGCCTATGTCAGGGTCAACCGCCGCTACGCGCACGAAATAGCCAAGCAGGCAGCCGCCGGCGCGACCGTGTGGATACACGACTACCAGCTCCAGCTGGTTCCGGGAATGCTGCGCGAGATGCGCGGCGACGTGCGCATCGGTCACTTCACCCACATCCCGTTTCCCGGCTACGAGATCTTCGCCCAGCTTCCCTGGCGCAGGCAGATCGTCGAGGGCCTGATCGGTGCCGACCTGCTGGGCTTCCAGCGCCACAGCGACGCGACCAACTTCCTGCGGGCCTGCAGGCGCAGCGCCGGGCTGGTGACCCACGGGTCGCTCGTCACCGTTCCTGATGCCGCGCCGGGCAACGTAGGTACCACTGCCGCCGGCTGGGGCACCACCGCAGCCGGGACCCGGCGGCGGCGCCCGGCGCACGGCGGATCCGGCGGCCGTGAGGTCCGGGCCGCGGCATTTCCCATCTCGATCGACTCGGCGGCGGTCGGGGAGATGGCCAGGCGCCCGAATGTCCTGGCCCGGGCCAGGGAGATCCGCGCGGCGCTGGGAAACCCCGAGACCGTCCTGCTCGGTGTTGACCGGCTCGACTACACCAAGGGCATCCTGCACCGCCTCAACGCTTACGGCGAAGTGCTGAACGAGGGCCGGCTCGGGTCTCCAGAAGCTGTCCTCGTCCAGGTGGCCAGCCCCAGCAGGGAACGCGTCGAGCACTACCGCCGGCTCCGTGATGAGGTCGAGGTGACGGTTGGGAGGATCAACGGGGAGCACGGCGAGGTGGGCAGCCCGCCGGTCCACTACCTGCACCAGGCCTACCCGCGCGAGGAGATGATCGCGCTGTACCTCGCGGCCGACGTGATGCTGGTGACCCCGCTGCGGGACGGGATGAACCTCGTGGCCAAGGAGTACGTCGCGTGCCGCAACGATGAGACCGGCGCGCTGGTGCTCAGCGAGTTCACCGGCGCCGCAGACGAACTGGGCAGCGCGTTCATCGTTAACCCGCACGACATCGAGGGCCTGAAGGACGCCATCGTGCGGGCCGCGACCATCTCCCCGCGCGAGGCCAAGCGCCGGATGCGATCGTTGCGCCGGCGGGTGCGCGACCACGACGTGGCCTACTGGGCGGCGACCTTCCTGGACGCCCTGCACGAGACACCCGGCCAGATCCAGCAGGCCAGCGCCTCCTGACCATGCTGACGAGCGGCACGAACTGCGCAGGCCCGGGAGGCTGACGACATGCCGACGCGCCCAGTGCACCTGGTGGTGGACGCTGCCGACCCTGCCGGGCTGGCCCGGTTCTGGGCGGCCGCGCTCGGCTGGGACGTGGCGGCAGCGGAATCGGGCGAGGTAGACGTCTGGCCGGCAGGCTTCGACTATCCGGACCCGGCCGCGCTGCCGCTGGTTTTCGTGCCCGTCCCGGAGCCGAAGACCGGCAAGAACCGGGTGCACCTCGACCTCGCGACCACCTCGGCGGCACACCAGGCGGCCCTGGTCAGCCGGGTGCAGGACCTGGGGGCGGCGCCCGCTGATATCGGCCAGGGCGACGTGCCCTGGGTGGTGCTGACCGACCCGGAAGGGAACGAGTTCTGCGTGCTCGAGCCGCGGGCCAGCTACTCCGGCACCGGGCCGGTCGCCGCCGTCATCATCGACAGCACCGATCCGCGGGCGCTAGCGCGGTTCTGGTCTGCTGCCGCGGGCTGGCTGCCGGATGGCAGGGACGGGGACCTGTGGGGGCTGCGATCACCCAGCGGCAGCGGCCCCTACCTTGAACTACTGCGGAACGGCGGCGCCAGGCACGGCAAGAACCGGCTGCACATCGACCTGGCGCCCCGTCGTGGCGACGATCCCCTGAACGAAGTGGCTCGCCTGCTGCAATTGGGCGCCACGCCCGCCGATGTCGGCCAGGGCGACGTGCCGTGGACGGTGCTGGCCGACCCTGAAGGAAACGAGTTCTGCGTGCTGACGCCGCGCTGAGAAGCGTGCCCCGGCTCCCGCTCGCTGGTTACGGCTCCAGGTACACGCCGAAGTCACAGCCGTCATACGACAAGCCGCCCGGCTGGGCCTCAGCGCGGCCGGACCTGCCGCTCCTGGTCATCTTTACCTCGTGATGCGCATACCACCCGGTCACGAGGCCACCGATAAGCGGCCGTTCCTAGCGCCCGGCAGCCCGGTCCTCGACGACGGCGCAAACGCCGCGATTTAGTATGTCAGCAGCGCCGGGCAGGTCTGGCCTCAAGCCGACGGGATATCAGGCATCCCCCGTTAATGCTGGGACGGCGCAGTCCTCGATCCCGTTCCCAAGGTCTTCACCGGCGAGGAGGCAGCAATTGCGCTCCGACGGACATCGGTCCACGTTGCGAGCTGACTGCCAACGCTGCTCCGGATTGTGCTGCGTCGCGCCGGCCTTCTCGGCCT
>Ga0187871_10003318_pt1 | contig 12532 bp, 10 predicted proteins | sample June2016WEW_16_1_FD_132988 | JGI IMG/M metagenome (GOLD analysis project Ga0187871, IMG submission 132988) | Peatland microbial communities from SPRUCE experiment site at the Marcell Experimental Forest, Minnesota, USA - June2016WEW_16_10 | ecosystem: Environmental > Terrestrial > Soil >... | reverse complement strand
TATCGCATCGAGATGGTCGGTTATGTGGAAGTTCTGTACCGCCGTGTTTCTGCTTGCGCTCGCCGCGTGCGGTGGTAGTTCGAGCAACGGCCAACTTGCCCCATCGAGTCAAAACAACTCTGTCGCCGGGGCCACCAGCTCCGTCGCCGCGGCTCCAAACTCTGTCGCCGCGGCCCAGTGCACCCCCCAAGAGCATTGCGCACCGTGATAGCGAGGGACGCGATCCGGCGAAACATCCCGGCCCAATGGTGAAGGATCCCCAGCGGCGGAGATTTCTGCGCCAATCGATCGGCGCCCTCGGGGCTGTAGGCGCGTTCGGACTGCTGCCAACGTCCATTCGCCGTGCGCTTGCAACCGCCGCGCAGGTCGAGACAGGCACCATTCAGGATGTCAAACACATCGTCATTCTCATGCAGGAGAATCGATCCTTCGATCATTACTTCGGTACATTGAGCGGAGTGCGTGGATTCGGCGACCGCTTCCCGATACAGCTCGAAAGCGGGCAGCCGGTATGGGCACAATCCGACGGACAGGGCGTCATTCCTCCTTATCACCTGAACTCGGCGACCACCAGCGCATTGCTGGTTCCCGACACGCCGCACTCGTTCTCGGACTCTCAAGCGGCGTGGAGTCAGGGCAAGTTCGGGCAGTGGCCGCTCTACAAGACAGAATATTCGATGGGGTACTACGAGCGCTCGGATATTCCCTTCCAGTTTGCGCTGGCCGAGGCCTTCACTCTCTGCGACTCCTATCACTGCTCGGTGACCTCGGCCACGGATCCCAACCGCATCGTGTTTTTTTCAGGCTCGAACTTCGATCCCACGCTCGCTCAATCGGGTGTCAATTGCACGTCCACGAACGCCGAGCCCAATAATTACCGCTGCTCGGTGACCGGCACCATGCCGTATGGGTATACCTACCAAGGGTCCGCCTTCCAATGGCCGACACTCCCCGATCTGCTGCAGCAGGCGGGAATCAGCTGGAAGATTTACCAAAACCCGAACGACAATTACCAAGGCCTCATGCATGGCGGACTCGCCTTTCAGAGCTTCCGTAGTGCAACGGTCCAATCCGGTTCGCCGTTGTACGTCAACGGCATGACACTGTTTACGCTCGAGGATCTCGCCAACGACGTCACGAACGGAACACTGCCGGCCGTCTCCTGGGTGCTTCCGAGCGCGGTGGAGTCCGAGCACCCCTCCGCGTCCAATCCGATCGAGGGAGCAGACTTCACCGCGCAAGTGCTGTCCGCCGTGACGGCGAGCGTCGACTCCTGGAGCCAAACCGTCCTCTTCCTGACCTATGATGAGAACGACGGCTTCTTCGATCACGTTCCTCCACCGGCCGTGCCCTCCTTCAATGCCGACGGCACGCTGGCGGGTGGCTCAACCCTGTCGCTCGCGGGCGAGTACTTTTCGGATCCGGATGGAAGTTATCTCGACGCAGCGGACACGATCAGCGGCACCGTCCGCCCCTGGGGGCTCGGAGCTCGTGTGCCGTTTCTCATCATCTCGCCGTGGAGCAGAGGCGGTTGGGTCAATTCCCAGGTCTTCGATCATACCTCGCTGGCCATGTTTCTCGAGAAGCGCTTCGGTATTTCGGTCCCGAACATCAGTCCGTGGCATCGGGCCGTCTGCGGCGACCTGACGTCTGCGTTCAATTTCTCGACACCGAACGATGCGCCGTTCCCCCCATTACCCGACACGAGCAATTATGCGACCGTGCAGACTCAGCAGAGCGCGCTGCCTCAACCCGTGCCGCCGAGCACGGCGCAAGCTTTGTATCAGGAGACCGGCACGCGCTATTCACGCGCGCTTCCTTATGAGCTGCACACGAGTGCGCGCGTCCACGCGGGGAATACGGTGACGCTCCTGATCAGCAATACCGGTCAGCAAGGAGCGGTGTTTCATGTCTACGACCAGCTCAATCTGCATTTGATCCCGAGACGTTACACGGTCGAGGCGGGCAAGACGCTGAGCGATGCTTGGAATACTGCGGCCGGCGGTGACTACAGCTTGTATGTGTACAGCACCAACGGCTTTTTCCGCGGCTTCCAGGGCAATTCAGTCTTGGAAGCCTCCGCCGCCTTTGCCCCGGAGGTCCAGGTTTGCTACGAGCCGTGCACCAGCCAGCTGTATTTGAAAGTGAACAACTCGGGCTCACAGGCGGGGCAGGTCACTGTCACGGCAAACGCCTATCTGAGTGCAACTCCATCGACCGTGGCGGTGCCTGCCGGCGGCACCGGGGTACAAAGCTGGACCTTGACGGCGAGCGGATGCTGGTACGACTTCACGGTCACGGCGGGTAACTTCATCCGCCGGTTCGCCGGCCGCATGGAGACGGGTCAGGATGGCATCAGCGATCCTGCGATGGCGGCCGGCTGACTCGCCTCGAGGGCATCTGCACGGTGCGGCCGCCGTAGCTTGCCGACAGGCTGCGCTCGGCGGCGATGATATCCGCAAAATCGGGTCCGTCGGCGGTGCTTTCCAGCGCCCGGGCACGTTCATCCAAGCGTTGGATTGCTGCGAGCTTCTCGCCGCGGCCCAGGTTGGCAGCGCCCACGGCGCTCTTGAGCAACCGAAGGGTCTCATCGTAAACCTTGAGCGGCACGGGAAACGGATGTCCATCCTTGCCGCCGTGTGCCAACGAGAACCGCGCCGGATCCGTGAACCGGTAAGGCGCGCCATGCACCACTTCGGCAACGAAGGCGAGTGAGGCAACGGTTCTCGCGCCGACACCCGGAGTCAACAGCAGATCGGCAAAGTCCACGGGCCCGCGCTCAGCCGCAGCGGCAAGTGTGCCGTGAAGCCGCTTCAGATCGATGTCCGATGCCTGGAGCGCGTGGCGGTTGGGCAGGTCGAGGTGCGGAGATGGAGGAGCGCCATTCTCCGGCCTGCCCCAGTCGGGGTCGTTGTCGGCAAACAGATCGAGGCTTCGATTGTTGCGCGCGGCAAGCCGCCGCAGCACGCGGATGGCGCCGTCGGGTCCGTCCCGAAGCAGCGCGAGTTCCGCGCTGCGATTGCGCTCGGCCCCTTTATCCGCCAAGTTGATGATGGGCCCCACATTGCGGCCCTCGATCGCCTTGTGGGGCGAATCGAAGAAACCCGTCAGATGCTCCGATTGCCAATGGTAGCGTCGCGCTTCCCGTTGATGCTCATTCATGCCCTGCTGCACGACGCACCACCTGCCATCGACCGTGGCGAAGAAGCCGTGGAGGTAGAGATCGTAACCATCTTGTACCGCGGCATTGTCGATCTTTGCCACGAGCCGGCTGGCTCTCACCAGCGCCGTGGCATCCACGCCGGTCCGCTCGCCCATATCCACGAGTTCCGCCGGGGTAAGGCGGGACTGGGCACCCTTGCCGCCACAGACGAAAACACCGAGTTCCGCCTGCAGCGGGGCTAGGCCGCGCTTGAGCGCTCCGATGACGCTCGTCGTAATCCCGGAGGAGTGCCAATCCATGCCCATCACGGCGCCGAACGCTTGAAACCAAAAAGGACTGGCGAGACGGCGCAGCAACTCGTCCCGGCCATAGTGGTGGACGATCGCTTCCACGATCACGCGGCCAAGAGCCGCCATTCGCGCCGACAGCCAGGCGGGGACCTGTCCGCCGTGGAGCGGTAAATCGGCACTTCCGCTGCGCTGGGTCATTCCGGGGAAATGATACCGAAGGCAGGCAGCGTCCGGCTCGCAACCCTCCTTACAACATGGCATCGAACCCGGTCTTCGCCGCATCGGCTGCGGCGACCACTACGAGTGAGCGCGCTGCGGTATTCATGGGATCCCCGATGAGTGATGGGAGAGGCGGCGTGCCGACCCAGAAATCCGGTCGCGGAGCGCTCGCCGGGTGAATCGCATAGCCGTATGCGTGGTCGACGCAATGAATTGCGGCAATCCCCGATCTCGCTTCGCCGCACGCTGCCGTCATAATGATCCAGCAAACTCACTGAAAGGTGAGGACGCAAAGCTTCCGGTCTAAGGGTTGTTGCCTATGACAGCGGGGTTGCCTGGGCCGTAAGGCCTTGTTGTGCGAGTCAGCCAGCCTCGCCGAAAGCGACTCCGTTGTATCGGCTCCCAAGAATCCGGATTTTCAATTGGGAGCGGCGATGCAGATATTTACCGGACGATCACCAGCACAAGAAGCTCTCTCAGGGCTTCAATACGTCGTGGAGCTGCGCGTATCGCCAACTCCCATCGACCCTCACAGCGTGCCTTCGCTCGATATCTTCGATGTGTATCATCTCTATGGCGAGATCGGGCGGGAGAACGGTCGCGTTCGCCATGCGCTTCAGCTCGGATATTTCAAGCAGAGCGATACCGCGACGTCGGTCGCCAACTACCTGGCCGCGTATTTTGATGCGCCCCGGGTGGTGCTAACGGTGCCGTCCCGCTCCCTGCATCTGAAATTCGTGCCTCTCAAGGACATCGGTGCGACAGGCTCACACTCGGTGATCGAGCTGGCGGGTGAGCGTCCCATTCCCCCGCCGGCGGCTTCGCCCCTGCCCGCGCCTTCGCCCGCCAAAGGTCGCTTGCCTGCGCAGGATCGCGCACCGAATCCCGCGGTGGTGGCCGACCGTAAGGCCACATCGCCGTCGCTGCTGGCGCGCATCTTGGATCTGCACCGATAGCAGAGCGCCGGCGGCCGCCTCGCCTCCGCGTTAGACGAAACGCCGCTTCATCGGTGCTTCGCTGTCTGCCGATCTTTGTTGCCTTCGAGGCATTCGACGTGGTGGCGAAAGTCCGGGAAGGAACAAATACTCGCAGTCAATCGCCGAGCGGTGAACAAAGGCGTGGTGGAAACGACGACTGCCGCCATGATGGCGATCAATGCGGTGGCTTCCACGAGCGTAAACCTTGATTGCGGGCGTTTCATGTTGTTACTTGCGTCGATTAACAACATATCCTCGCACCGTATGAGTCCGATAGCTGCAACGTGGATCACGTTCGACGCTCTGTTTAGCTAAGTGCTTCCACGTAGCGACAACAATGACTCTAGATGGCTTTTCACATTGGGCAACAGAAGTGCTGCAAGCATGCTCGCTGGCTTAGGGAACATCACCATCCGCTAGCGCTTTTCGGGCTTTGAATGCCGCGACGCACACCGGCAACTCGCCGAACATCCTCGGAACCATGACGCCATCGGCAGCGCGAATCGAATTGCCATAGTCCTTCCAGAACCGCTCGCAATAGGCTGGATCATTGTGTTGATCCGCCTTGCATTTCGCGATCTCCATATCGCGTAGCGGCTTGATCTTGGCTTCCCGCTCCGCCTCGCACTGAGCCTCGAGCGCCGCGACATCGCTCTCTTGATCCGCAAAGACCATGACTGGGCGGCACCAGACTACGAGCATCGCGGCAACCGCAAGCCCAGGGTAATTTCCATAAATTCGTGGTGAGCGCGGCTGCATCCCTTCCATCCCAATCCACGGACGACCGCTTGCGAGCTTAAGCCGGAAAATATCAATAGACAAAGCAATTCTGGCCACGGGACCGGCGAGAGCTGATACTCAAGCTCCCATGGACCGCTTCATCATCTCCAACGCCGGTATCCGCATCCCCCCCATCATTTACGGCACCGCCTGGAAGAAGGACGCCACCGAAAGACTAGTCCGCCTCGCCATCCGGAACGGCTTCCGCGGCATCGACACCGCCTGCCAGCCCAAGCATTACGACGAAGCGGGCGCGGGCGCCGGCGTCGCCGCCGGTATCAAACAGGGATTGGCCCGCCGCGATCTCTACCTGCAAACCAAATTCACCTCGCTCTCCGGCCAAGACCCGAAGCGAGTGCCCTATGATCCCAAGGCAACGCTACCGGACCAGGTGGCAGAGTCGATCGCCGCGTCCTTGAGGAACCTGCAAACCGACTACCTGGACTGCGTGCTTCTGCATTCCCCCATGCCGACCATGGCCCAAACTCAAGCCGTGTGGCGCAGCCTCGAAGCGTTCGTCGACAGCGGTCGAATTCGCCAACTCGGGATTAGCAACTGCTATGGTCTAACGGATCTCAAAACCCTATACGAGGCCGCCCGTATCAGACCCGCGGTCCTGCAAAATCGCTTCTATGCCGACACCCGCTACGATCGCGACATACGCGCCTATTGCAAACGAAAGACGATCATCTACCAGAGTTTCTGGACCTTGAGCGCCAATCCCCACCTCCTCGCTCACCCGACAGTGATCGCCCTCGCCTCCACCTATGGACGAACCGCCGCGCAAATCCTGTTTCGTTACCTGACTCAGATAGGCGTTGTCCCCCTGAGCGGCACGCAATCCGAGGCCCACATGCACGATGCCCTCGCCATCTTTGACTTCGAGCTCACCCAGGAGCAGCAGCACGCGATCGAGGAGCTCTGCTAGCCCGGCCAGAACTCCGGGGCCGAAGCTGCATCCCCAGCGAGTTCGAGCCGCGCACGCGTCCGGCCGCCCTATAACCAATCGGCACATGGTCATGCCGAATTGCTAGTCGACCGGCGCGCAGCGGGTAGGCTAAGTTCCTCGAAAGCATCGGGAGCATCAGAATTTGACAATCCTCGAGCAATCGGCCCCTGCCCCGGCGGACGGCGTGCGCCCGCCCCTCGACCGCGCTGGACGCGGCCGGGTGCTGCGCAACGAAGATTGGGTCAGCAGCCTTCTGGGCCTCGGCTTGATTGTCGCCGCCGCCTCCGTTTTCGCCGCCGGCGGCAGTATCAAGTGGCTCGCGGTCGCTCCGCAGAAATGGAGTCACGCGGGCGAGATCGCCCAACAGCTGCGCCTCAACGGTCTTCGGTACGCGGCGCTGTTCGTCGTCTGGGCGGTTTTGCTCGGCGCGGCCGCCGCCGCGCTCGGCTTCGGCGCCGTCAGGTATTTGCGGGCATTCGCGCCGATCTTCCTGGTGACGGCCGCCGTATATTTCCTCGGACTTTGGGACCAGGCGGCTCACTACAACTTGGAACCGCCGCTCGTGGCGCTCGGCATCGGGCTTCTGGTGTCCAATACCCTCGGCGTTCCGCGCTGGCTCGATCCCGGATTGCGGGTCGAGCTGTACATCAAGGTGGGCATCGTTCTGTTGGGCTCGAGCCTGCCGCTCACCCTACTCGCCTGGGCGGGGCCGGTGGCGATCCTGCAAGCCGCCATCGTCTCGCTGGTCACATTCGGCGTGATCTATGCGGCCGCAACGCGCCTGGGTCTCGATCGCCGGCTCGCCGCGACCTTGGGGACGGGCGGCGCGGTGTGCGGCGTCTCCGGGGCGATCGCCATCGGCGGCGCGGTCGGCGCCAAGAAGCAGGATATCTCGGTGGCGATCTCCCTCGTCGTACTCTGGGCCATCATCATGATTTTCGTGCTCCCCCTGACGGCGCGAGCGTTGGGGCTTTCCACGGGAGTGGCGGGCGCCTGGATCGGCACCTCGGAGTTTGCCGATGCCGCCGGCCTCGCCGCCGCGCAGACCTACGGCGGCTATGCAGGCAACGTCGCGGGAATTTCGGGACACCCGGATGCCGCCGTCGCGGCATTCACGCTGATGAAAGTGATCGGCCGGGACATGTGGATCGGCGTATGGGCTTTCGTGCTGTCGCTCATCGCGGCCACGCGCTGGGAGCGCACCGGCATCGAAGGCCGCAGCGGCGTGATCGAGATCTGGAGCCGATTTCCGAAGTTCGTGCTCGGCTTTCTGCTCGCCTCGCTCCTCGTCACCTGGTTCGCGAGCGGATATGCCTATGGGGAGTACAAGACGAGCGTGCTCCCCGGGCTGGTCGCACCGCTCCAGGTGCTTCGGACTTGGGGCTTCACCTTCGCCTTTTTGAGCATCGGCTTGACCACGCGCATCCGTGAATTCGTGTCCGTGGGTGTGCGGCCGTTCGCCGCGTTCACTCTGGGCGCGGCGGTCAACGTGCTGCTTGGATTTTTCCTGTCGACGCGGGTGTTCGGCGCGTTCTGGAGCGGCCTCGGCCCGTGAATTGCTCGAGCTGCACGCACTTCGATCCCCGGCCCGCCTCCATCGAGGCCGCGTTTCCGGGGCTATCGAGCTTGAGCTCGGGGTATGCCGCAGTGAAGGCCGGAGACGGCCTATGTGCGCAGCACGAGCGCTACGTCGCCGCCTCGAGCGTCTGCGCGGCGTATGCGGGCTCGACCTGCACCAGACAGTCGTAGAACAGCGGCGCCTTGCCCATGTCGGTGAGCGCGTCGCTCCGAGTGAGTTCATTGGCATTCTTGCCGTCGCGCGCCAGCTTCTTCCACCATACCGATAGCGCCACCACCACCCCGCGCCTCGCCCGGTCGGTGACTCGCGCGCGCAGCGTGAGGCTCCCGCGATCGTTGAATACCCGCACGTAACTCTCGTCCGCCACGCCGCGCGCCCGTGCGTCGTCCGGATGGATATCCAGACACGGCTCGCCTTCGGCTGCGCGAAGGCTCGTGACGTTGACGAAACTCGAGTTCAGAAAGTGCCGGGCCGGCGGCGAGATCATCGCCAGAGGGAAGCGCTTCGCAAGCTCGCTGCGCGTATCTTCGAGCGGCGGGATGTAATCCGGGAGCGGACCGAGCCCGGCGGCGGCCGCCTCCGCCGAGTAGAACTCCACCTTGCCGGACGGCGTACCGAATCCGCCCGCGGCGAATCGAGCGGTGCCGGCGGGAGCGCCGATGCGCTTCCAGCCCACCGCGCGCACCGCGGTGAAATCCCAATCCTCCGCCAGGGCGGATTGCGCCAGGGCCTCGTCCGAATCCCGGAAGCACGCGTCCTCGAATCCCATCGCGGCCGCCAGCAGCCTGAAGATCTCGGTGTTGGGCTTGGCCTCTCCCAGGGGCTGAATCGCGGGATTGTTGGCGACCATGTAGTAGTGGCCATAGGGCCGCACGATATCGAGGTGCTCTAGCTGCGTGGTCGCGGGCAGTACGATATCGGCGTAGTCGACGGTATCGGTCCCGAACTGTTCCAGCACCACGGTGAACAGGTCCTCGCGCGCGAAACCGGCTGCGACTCGCACGGAGTCCGGGGCCACGGCCACCGGGTTCGAGTTATAGACGACCATGGCGCGGATGGGCGGAGATGCATCGGCCAACGCCCGGCCGATACTCGACATATTGACGGTGCGCGGCATGCGTCCGTGCAACAGGTCCGGCCTCGAGAGCGCCGTGTTGTCGATGGTGAAATTGCCGGAGGTCGCGAGGAACATCCCGCCCGCGGCGTCGCGAAACGCGCCGGTGAGCGCAGGTAGACAGGCGATGTTGCGCATCGCCATGCCGCCTCCCTTCACCCGCTGCAGCCCGTAGTTGGCACGGATCAATGCGGGCCGCGTGGTCGCGTAACGGCGCGCCAGCGATTCGATCTCGTGCTCGGATACGCCGCAAATGCCGGCCACGCGCGTCGGGGTCCAGCCGCTCACCCGTTCGCGGAGCTCGTCGAAGCCGACGCTATGGCGGGTCACGTAGTCGTGATCGACGAGATCGTCGCGGACGATCACATGCATCAATCCGAGTGCCAGCGCTCCATCGGTGCCGGGCAGCAAGGCGATGTGTTCATGGCATTTCTCGGCGGTGAGCGAGCGATACGGATCGATGGCGATCAGCGTCGCACCGCGGCGTTTCGCTTCCTGGGCCCGCGCCCAGAAATGCACGCTCGAGGTGATGGCGTTGCAGCCCCAGAAGACAATGAGCTTCGCCTGGTCGGCGACTTCAACGTCGACGCCGATGCTCGGCCCCAGCGTGAGCTTGTGGCCGGCCGTTCCCGCCGATGCGCAGATGGTGCGCTCCAAGAGACTCCCCCCCAGCCGGTGAAAGAAGCGCTGGGACATCGATTCGCCCTGCACGAGGCCCATCGTGCCTGCATAGCTGTACGGAAGAATCTGCTCCGGATCCTCCGCCGCAATGGCGGACAGCCGCGCCGCCACGGTCGCGATGGCTTCCTCCCAGCCGATCCGCTCGAAGCGGCCCTCGCCTTTTCGGCCGACCCGGCGCAGCGGATGCAGCAGGCGATCGGGGTGGTAGGTCCGCTCGGTATAGCGGGCGACCTTGGTGCACAAAACGCCCGCGGTCGGTGCGTGCGCCGCGGACCCGCTCACCTTGAGGGCCACGCCGTCCTTGACGTGCACTTCCAGCGCGCAGGTGTCCGGGCAATCGTGCGGACACGCGCCCTTGACGATGCTCACGCCGGCAGCCTCGCCATCGCGCGCCCGAATCACGCGGCGTACCCCGTGGCCAGGATGCGGTTCATGAAGGTCTCGCATTTCCCCAGTTGGTCGAGCGCGACGAACTCGTTCGGCCGATGCGCCTCGGCGATGTCGCCCGGTCCGAGAATGACGGTGGGCACGCCCATCTTCTGAAACAGCCCCGCCTCGGTTCCATAAGACACCTTGCCGGTCTGATTGGAACGCGCGAGCCGCATCGCCCATTGCACGATGGCATCGCTCTCGGAGGACGCGAGACCGATGGTCTGACTCGCCCACTCCAGCTCGATCCCCGATTGCGGATCAATGGCGCGCATCTCCCGCGACAGGGTCTCGGCTTGCGCCCGAATTTCCTCATAGAGCGCATCGGCCGAGGCATTCGGCAGCGTGCGCATGTCGAATTGGAATTCGCATTCCTTGGGAATGACGTTCGAGGCGATGCCGCCGCGAATCAATCCGGTGGACATGGTCGTGTAGGGCACCGTGAACCCATAATCGCGCCTCTCGAATTCCGCCAACCGATCGGCGATCTGCCGGATATAAACCACGAGACGCGCGGCGTATTCGATGGCGTTGATGCCATGGGTCACGTAGCTCGAATGCGCCTCGCGGCCGCGTACCGTACAGCGAAACCGGTTCATGCCCTTGTGGGCGATGATGGGCTGCATCGAGGTGGGCTCGCCCACGACGCAGCCGGCCGGACGGATGCCGTTCTCCTCGAGGTCACGGATCAAGCCGCGCACCCCGATACAGCCCACCTCCTCGTCGTAGCTCAGCGCGTAATGGAGCGGTGCGTCCAGCCGCTTGGCGTTAAGCGCCTCGAGGAATTTGGGCGCCTGCGTGAGTGCGACGCCGATGAAGCCTTTCATGTCGGCCGAGCCGCGCGCATACAGCTTGCCGTCGCGCTCGACGGCCTGGAAGGGGTCGGTATCCCAGTTCTGGCCGTCCACCGGCACCACGTCGGTATGACCCGAGAGGATCAATCCCGGCCGGCCGGAATCGCCGAGGGTCGCAAAGAGATTTGCCTTCTTCCCGCTGGCATCATGCGTGAGCCGCGTGGTGGCGCCGAGCTTGGCGAGATAGTCCCGAGTCCACTCGATCAGCCCGAGATTCGAATCCCTCGAGACGGTGCTGAAAGCGATCAGGCGCTCGACCATGGCGCGTGCATCGGCGCTTGGAGTCGAGGATTCGGGAACGGCGTCCATGGGGAGGGCCTCGGGGTGAAAGCGCCTATTTTAACTCAATCAGCCTCAGACTCCGGAAACGATGCGCACATCGCGCACCGCACCGCCTTCGAGCGCCGCCAGCGCCTCTTTGTAGGCCGGACTGTCGTGGGCCGCGATCGCTCGTTCCACCGAGTCGAATTCGATGACGACGATACGCTCCAACTGGCCGGCCTCGTACGCTTTGGCGGCCGTGCCGCGGGCCAGGAAGCGTCCCCCGCCCGCCTCGAGTGCCGGTCCCGCGAGCTTGGCGTATGCCGCGAACTTCGCGGGATCGCTGATCTGCCGGTAGCAGGAAACAAAATATCCCTTGGCCATGATTGTTCTCCATCGCTGAATTCAATGAATCTTTGGTTGCCGCTCGGGCGGTGATCGCCAAGCACCTCATCATAGGCGGCACGCGGTTTCGTTGGCAACGAACCCGGTGTTTGCCGCATACTCCGCTGTCGTTTGAGCAGGGGAGCGGCTTTCCTATGTCAAGATCGGGACTCGCGCGCCGCATCGGCGCGTGCGCGTTTTTTATCGGCTGCGCTTGGCAGAGCGCCGTCCACGCAAGCGATACGCTGCTGATCCACGGACACATATACACCGGCAACGCGCGCGCGCCATGGGCCTCCGCGATTGCGATCAAGGATACGCGCATCGAGGCGGTGGGCTCGGATGCGGAGATTCTCGAGCATCGCGGCAGCCGTGCGAAAGTCGTCGACCTGCATGGACGAACGGTCATTCCCGGTGTCGTCGATTCCCACCTGCACATGCTTTACGGAGCCTTTGCGTTGCACGGCCTCAATCTCTCGACGCCGGAATCGAGCATCACGCCGGACAAGCCGGACCTCTTGATCGAGCGATTGCGCGCCTATGCGGCCGAACATCCGAAGGATGCCGTGCTCTTCGCCCGGGCGGATTTCAGCACCGTTCCGCCGACCACGCCGCGCAGCTTACTTCTCGACCGGGCTGTCCCCGACCGGCCGCTGGTGGTCCACAACACCTCCGAGCATGCTCTGTGGCTCAACACCGCAGCCATGAAGCTGGCGGGCCTCACCGACCGCCCGGTGGCCGACGCCGACGAAGAACGCGGTGTGGTGCGCGATGCAAGCGGTCATCCGACGGGCGTTCTGCTCGAGGCCGCAATGCAGATTGCCGCCCGCGCGGTGCTCGCCCGAGTACCCG
>Ga0187871_10003317_pt1 | contig 12533 bp, 10 predicted proteins | sample June2016WEW_16_1_FD_132988 | JGI IMG/M metagenome (GOLD analysis project Ga0187871, IMG submission 132988) | Peatland microbial communities from SPRUCE experiment site at the Marcell Experimental Forest, Minnesota, USA - June2016WEW_16_10 | ecosystem: Environmental > Terrestrial > Soil >... | reverse complement strand
GTGGACGCCGCGGTTCCGGAAAAGCTGCTCGCTCAAATTAAGATGCTGCCCGGCGTTAAAGAGGCCAAGGCACTGGCGTTCTAAAGCGTGTCCCGAAAAAGTTACTCGACTTTTTGGTTAATGCGCCAGTTTGGAATTTCGGCTTCATGCCAATAGCGGCCATCACAGACCTCCCTGCCGAGGAAACTCAGCCGCGGCGCGCCGCCTTGATTGCAGCGATGTCTATTTTCTTCATTGTCATCATCGCATCAAACGCGCGCTTTGCTTCATCGCCGCCGGCCGCCATCGCCTCGGTCAGCACACGCGGCGTGATTTGCCACGAAATGCCCCACTTGTCTTTGCACCAGCCGCAAGCGCTCTCCTGGCCGCCATTGCCGACGATGGCGTTCCAATAGCGGTCGGTTTCAGCTTGATAGTCAGTGGCGATCTGGAACGAGAAGGCTTCGTTATGTTTGAACGTGGGACCGCCGTTGAGGCCGATACAAGAGATGCCTGCAACTTTGAATTCGACTGTGAGCACATCTCCCTTCTTGCCAGATGGGTAGTCACCCGGTGCACGGTGGATGGCACCCACCGTGCTGTCGGGAAAGGTCTCGGCATAAAAGCGAGCAGCGGCCTCGGCATCCTTATCGTACCAGAGACAAATCGTGTTCTTTGCCATTGCATGTCCTTTCGCTTCGAACCACGCCCCAATCGCCATCCATTCCCTTCAAAATAGGTAGCCCAATCGCTGCTCTCAACTGGAGAAGGGGCCGGTTTCGCGCTGGCCATGCAGCTTCGACGTCCGCTTTGAATCAAAAGCGACGGCTTGACGATGTCCGAGTCACTTCCGCTTTTCCCCTCCTGATAGCCGACGTTCGTCAAATCGATGTTAGCGCCGACTTGTGCTTTCGGCTCATTACAGATGGAATAATCGAACCGTCAGGAGGGCCGAAATCCACAATGCGATTTGTAAGGCTGCTACAGGAGCATTTTGCCGAATCCCATCTCGCAAAGTTGCGATGAGGGAAACCACGACCAACGGAATCTGTGCAACCATGCTCAATTGGTAGACGTGCGCCAAAGCCCCCTCATCTCCCGGAGGGTCGCGCACGATACCAATCCAAGCAATCACGCAAACGGTTAGCGCCAATAGCGACAAGATTTGGGGAGCTATCCGGCTAAATCGACAAATGCTGGGCCAACCCATCTGAGCATTCCATCACTTGGCTAATGCGTTCCCTTATAGGCGTTGTATATGGCAAATTCATGGGGACGCTAAATGTCTCATTTGGGTCAAAGCAGAAATTCAAATTGACCCACTACCGACTTTTCCGGGACATGCTCTAGGACAATGAAAAGGTGGACTGCGGCAGCCGAAAATTCCGCTCAGACCGGCGGCATAAAACTGAGCACGCGATCTGTTGGAAAATCGTAAAGCATGCCTGTTTGCGTCCATTCCGGTGCGCAAAGTGCGAGAATTTTCGGAGCGAGTTCTTCCGGAGTCCGCAAACTCATTGGGTCTTCGCCGGGCATGGCCGCTGCCCGCATCTTTGTCCGCAGCGGCCCGGGATCGACGGCCATGACTCTCACGCGAGAAATATTCATCGTTTCCGCTGCATAAGTGCGGGCGAGCGCGTCGAGCGCGGCCTTGGTCACCGCATATGGCCCCCAATAGGGTTTTAGATGGGCGGCATGTCCGGCGCTCGATGAAATGAACACCACGCGCCCCGCCTCGGCGGCGCGGAGCAAAGGGTCGAGCGACCGGATCAGCCGCCAATTGGCGGTGACATTGACCGCCACCACTGCGTCCCATTGTTTCGGTTCGACATGGGCGAGAGGCGTCAGCGGCCCGAGCACGCCAGCGTTACAGATAAAAATATCGAGCTTGCCCCAGCGTTCGAAGATGGCGGCACCAAGCCGGTCGAGCGCTTCGAAATCCTTGAGGTCGCACGGCACAAGGGTCGCTTCGCTTCCTTCGCGCCGGATCGCATCGTCGAGTTCCTCAAGCGCGCCTTGAGTGCGTGCGAGCGCGATCACATGGGCGCCGGAGCGGGCAAGTTCCAAAGCCACCGCGCGCCCGATGCCGCGCGAGGCGCCCGTCACAAGGGCAATACGGCCTTCAAACGGGAGAGGCATGCGATTTATTCAAGCATCGCCCCGGTGCCTTCGCAACGCCCTACCCCACTTCCGCGAGAAGCGAAAGCTGGGCCTTGGTATCTCCCCCGATATCGGTGAGATTTGTCGGATAATCCCCGGTGAAACAATGGTCGGTGAATTGCGGCCGGACCGGATCGCGGCCTTTCTCTCCCATGGCCCGGTAGATGCCATCAACTGAAAGAAAGGCAAGCGAATCGCAGCCGATATAGCTGCGCATTTCGTCGAGCGTGTGCGTCGCGGCGAGCAATTTATCGCGTTCTGGCGTATCGATCCCGTAATAGTCGGGATGGGTAATCGGCGGCGAGGAAATCCGGAAATGCACCTCACGCGCACCGGCATCGCGCATCATCTGCACGATTTTCACGGACGTCGTCCCGCGCACGATCGAATCATCGATGAGCACGATGCGTTTGCCCGTGACGACCGATCGATTGGCGCTATGTTTCAAACGCACACCCAACTCGCGGCCGGATTGGAACGGTTGAATGAAAGTGCGGCCGACATAGTGATTGCGGATAATGCCGAGTTCAAAGGGAATGCCGGAATATTGCGCGAAACCGAGCGCCGCTGGCACGCCGGAATCCGGAACAGGAACGACAACATCGGCCTCGACCGGTGCCTCATGCGCGAGTTCGGCGCCCATCGCCTTGCGAACAGTGTAAACGGGCTTTCCATGCACGATTGAATCTGGCCGTGCGAAATAGATGTATTCGAAGATGCAGGGCCGCGCGGGCCTTGGCGGAAACGGCCGCAGGCTCTCGACGCCCTCCTCGGAGATCACGACGATTTCGCCATTCGCGATATCGCGCACGAAGCGCGCGCCGATGATGTCGAGCGCACATGTTTCCGAGGCGAGAATGTAATGTCCGTCGATTTCGCCAAGGACGAGCGGTCTGATTCCCAGCGGATCGCGGGCCCCAATCAGCTTTTTGTTAGTGAGCGCGACAAGAGAATAGGCGCCTTCAATCGTCCGCAAGGCTTCGATGAACCGGTCGATCATTTGCGGGCGCCGGCTGCGCGCGACGAGATGAAGAATAGCCTCCGTGTCGGAGGTCGACTGATAGATTGCGCCGCTTTGCACAAGATCGCGGCGGAGCGAAAGCCCATTGGTGAGATTGCCATTATGCGCGACCGCGAACCCCCCCGTACTGAGTTCGGCGAAAAGCGGCTGGACATTGCGCAGAATGGTTTCGCCCGTCGTCGAATAGCGCACATGGCCGATGGCGGATTCTCCGGGCAGACGCTCGATCGTCGATGCCTTGGAGAAATGATCGCTGACAAGACCGAGCCGGCGTTCGGAATTATATCTGTGGCCGTCGAAAGTAACGATGCCCGCCGCCTCCTGACCACGATGTTGCAAGGCATGCAGTCCAAGAGCCGTGATCGCTGCGGCGGCGGGATGGCCGAAAATTCCAAAAATCCCGCATTCCTCCCGCAGGCGGTCGGCCTCGAGGTCAAGATCGAGTGGGCCGGGTTCGGTATGCTTCCTATCCAAAGGCCCTGGGCTAAAATCAAGGCTCTGTGCGGCGTCCTCCGCTTCACCCATCGACAGCCTCTCCAAAGCTTTAAGCATGATCCGCGAATGCAAATATAGGTTTCGCGATGGGATCACGCGACTGTAATGCGACAAGAATAACAGCGCTTTAACTGGCGCACGCGCAAGCGGCCCCGAATCGACACGCCTGCCTCGAACGGCCGGCATGGGACAATCCCGGCACAAGTAACCCCCGCCAAGGTGAGGCGGAGCGGCCAGCCGCGAACGTCTTACGATCTCCATAATTGACCTTGGAGCAAATGTCAGCCACGAACAGGTGGCCATGATCAAGTTTGTGTGTGGGGTACGCCGAAGCAGCTTCAAACCAGCAAGCGTTTTCCCCAAAAATCAGTGGCGGCCCCTCTCGCCAACGCGCTGTCCCGCCCCCTCTGGTACAAGCGCTCTAGGTTCCCTTCTCGCCCTTCTTTGGCTCCTGATCCGTGTCGGGCACCGCCTCCTCGCTGGGACCGGTGGTTTTTGGCTTCTTGAGCTTGTTAAAAAGCCCTTCAAGATCATCCGGCATGGGCAGAACAGCCATGAGCTGATCGCCTGTTGCCTGCAAAAGCGGTCGCATGCGCGCGGTCTTGACCCATTCCGGCTGGGTCTGCATTGGCACCAGCCAATTGAAGAACACAAAGGCGATAACGCACAGAAGCAGCCCCCGAACCGCGCCAAAGAGGAAACCCAGCGACCGGTCGAGCGCCCCAACCTTGGAATCAAGGATCGCGTCCGACAATTTCACGGTAATCACAGATACGACAATCAAGGTGACCAAGAAAACCGCAGCGGCGGCGAGCCCGCGTGCAACGTTCTCGTTGAGATCGGCTTTGATATAAGTTTTGACGTAAGGCACGACGAGCGGGTGAAAATAGAAAGCCGCGACTGCCGCGGCGCCCCACGATGCAATGGCGAGAACTTCACGGGTAAAGCCGCGCAACATCGCGAGGAAGGCGGAAATCAAGACGACGGCAATCAAGCCGAGATCGAGCCATGGTGGCATTAGCTTTGGTCCTCGTCCCTTCGGTTCACGGTTATATTTCGCGGCCTGTGCGCCTCGAGCGCTAGAAAAATCGTCGAACAGGCTGGCTTTTCTCTTAATCGCCGCGACAAAGCAAGGGCCTAACCATGTCCGGTGTCTTTCCAATCGGGTGCGAACCACACGCCCGGCATGGCACCCTTATCAGCGAGATTTCAGCCGCGTTTTATCTCTCTCTTGCTCGATGGGTCTTTTCCCGCCGCTATTGCAGCGACGAGTCCTGAAATATGGGTGCAATTTCGTACCGTGAGATCTTTCGCCTGGGCTTCGCCATTCTCCGGCGCGCCCTGCGGAATGGTGGCACGGCAAAAGCCTAACTTTGCCGCTTCCTTAAGCCTCGCCAGGCCATGCGCGACAGGCCGGATCGCTCCCGAAAGGGCGATTTCACCAAAATACACCGAATCGGCGGCAAGGCCGATGCCGCTCAAGGAAGAAACAAGCGCTGCCGCGGCGGCAAGATCGGCGGCCGGCTCGCCGACACGCAACCCCCCGGCGACATTGAGATAAATATCATATTGGCCGAGCTTGACGCCGGCATGCGCTTCGAGAACGGCGACAACCATGGCAAGCCGCGCCGTGTCCCAGCCGACGACCGCCCGGCGCGGCGTGCCAAGCGGGCTCGGCGCGACAAGAGCCTGGATCTCAACGAGCAGCGGCCGTGTGCCTTCCATTCCGGCAAACACGGCAGCACCAGGGGCCGCGGCGTCCCGCGAAGACAGAAACAAAGCAGACGGATTGGCGACCTCGGCAAGCCCGCGCCCGGTCATTTCGAAAACGCCGATTTCCTCGGTTGGGCCAAAGCGGTTCTTGACCGCGCGAAGAATCCGGAAATTGCGGCCGCCCTCGCCTTCGAAAGAAATCACGGCGTCGACCATATGTTCGACAACGCGGGGACCGGCGATTTGGCCATCCTTGGTGACATGTCCGACAAGAATCACCGCCGCACCGGTTGTCTTCGCGAAACGGATCAGCGCTTGCGCGGCGCCGCGTACCTGCGAGACCGTGCCAGGCGTCGATTCAATAAGCTCGGTCCACATCGTCTGAATGGAATCAATAACAACAAGGGACGGCCGCTTGCCATGTGAAAGCGTCGCGACAATATCCTCGACGCTGGTCTCTGCGGCGAGTTCGACAGGCGCCGCGGCAAGGCCGAGCCGCAAGGCGCGCAGCCGGATCTGATCGACCGCCTCTTCGCCGGAGATATAGACGACGCGCCGGTCCTTCGCGGCCATAGCGGCGCAGGCCTGAATGAGCAGAGTCGATTTGCCGATGCCGGGTTCGCCGCCGAGGAGAAGAACGGAGCCCGGCACGAAGCCGCCGCCGGTCACGCGGTCGAGTTCGCCAATGCCCGTCGTGACGCGCGGCGGCGGCGCCTGGTCCGCTTCGTGCAAATTTGAAAGGCCGAAAACCCGGCCCTTGCGCACGCCCTGCGTGGCTCTGGCGCCGATCCCTGATGCCACGCTTTCCTCGGAGATGCTATTCCAGGCACCGCACGCCTCGCAGCGGCCTTGCCAACGCTGGGCGACGGCCCCGCAATTTTGGCAAACGAAGGAAGCGTGAGATTTGGCCATCGCCGGTCCTTAGAGCATGTCCCGATCAAATGGACTCATTTGATCGATAAGGACGCAGCTCAAAATCAAAGTATTGGAGCATGTAAAAACCGAAAAAGTCGAGCAACTTTTTCAGACTTAGCTCCAATCGCAATGCCCGCTAAAAATGCTCCGGCAGGCTGTCCTCGCGCGCCAGATTGGAAAACCGTGTCATCTCGGCTTCGAAAGCAAGTTCGACGGTGCCGGTGGGGCCGTGCCGTTGTTTGCCGATGATAATTTCGGCTTTGCCATGCGCCTTTTCCATGTCGGCCTGCCACTTGATGAACTCTTCGGTTCCCTCACGGGGCTGTTTGTTGTTCAAATAATATTCCTCGCGAAAGACGAAGAGGACGACATCAGCGTCCTGCTCGATCGAGCCCGATTCCCGCAAATCGGACAATTGCGGGCGCTTATCGTCGCGGTTCTCGACCTGCCGCGACAATTGCGAAAGCGCGATCACCGGAACGTTCAAATCCTTGGCCAGCGCCTTGGGCCCGGTGGTGATTTCGGTCACTTCCTGCACCCGGCTGTCGCTCCGCGTTTTCGAGCCGCCAAGCAATTGCAGATAATCGATCACCAAAACGTCGAGACCGCGCTGACGTTTGAGCCGCCGCGCCCGCGCCGCCAATTGGGCGATTGAAAGACCGCCGCTCTGATCGATATAGAAAGGAATAGTCTGCATGTCCCGCGCGGCCTGCGCGATGCGATGAAATTCAGGCTCGCCGATATCGCCACGGCGGATCTTGTAGGACGGAACAACCGCCTGTTCGGCGATGATGCGGGTCGCCAATTGCTCGGCCGACATTTCGAGCGAGAAAAAGCCGACAATCCCGCCGTTGACGGTCTCTTCGGTCCCATCGGGTTTGGGCTTGGAGTCATGGGCGCGGGCAATATTGAAGGCGATGTTAGTCGCAAGCGCGGTCTTGCCCATGCCGGGGCGCCCGGCAACGATGATCAAATCGGACGGCTGCAGGCCACCCATGTAGCGATCGAGATCGGTGAGGCCGGTCGCGATCCCCGACAAGCGTCCATCGCGCTCGAAGGCCTTCGCCGCCATATCGACGGCCGTGGTCAAGGCGTCCGAGAAGCGCTGAAAGCCGCCCTCGTAGCGGCCGGTCTCGGCAACGGAATAGAGCTTGCGCTCGGCCTCCTCGATTTGTTCGCGCGGACTCACACCGACCGGCGCATCATAGGCGGCATTGACGATATCCTCGCCGATGAGGATCAGATCGCGCCGCAGGGCGAGATCATGAATGGTGCGTCCATAATCCTCGGCGTTGATGATAGTTGTTGCTTCCGCCGCGAGCCGGGCGAGATATTGCGGCACGGTGACACCGCCAAGATCATGCTCGCCCAGAAAAGTCTTCAAGGTGATGGGCGAGGCGAGCTTGCCGGCACGAATCAATTGCGAGGCGACGTCGAAAATCCGCCGATGCATCTCCTCGGAAAAATGCTCGGGCTTGAGAAAATCGGAGACCCGGTCGAAGGCGTCGTTGTTGACGAGGATCGCGCCGAGCAGCGCTTGTTCCGCTTCGATATTGTGCGGCGCCAGACGGAATGTGGGATCGGGGTCGGTGCCGCTCGCAAAGCGGGTTCTTACAGGGAGATTGTCGATTGCTGGCATGGTGTTTCTCGACCGGCGTCCGCGCGTGGCTGCGCCGAATCAGTTCAACAGTCATCTTCTTGTCGCATAGGGGCGTGGCAAAAAGGAGGAAATTTTTGGCCTGGCGGAATGGGCTCACGCTATCCACACAGCCAAAAAATTTCGCAAAAAAAACGGCTGGACAGGGCGCGCGTTTGGCGCGGTGAGGCGTCCTCTCTGTGCCGGTTGCAGAAGCCTCGCCCTCATCCTGAGGGGCTTAGGCTCTGGCAAATTTTTGAAATTGGGGCTTTAAGCCTGTTTGTGAAGTTTGCAGTGAGGCTGATCTTTCAACCATCAGTTTTGTCCGATTCCGGGGCTCAATCGGACAAAAGTGTTTCACGTGAAACGTTTGGTACGATTGGCGGACGGAAGGATCATACGTTCGCAAGGCGTGACAATTGCCTTTTGTACGAAATCTTTTGTCCGGTTCGGGGAGAAGCGGCTTATGGCACTGACCCGGCAGGTCGAAACGAGCACGGCCCTTGCGTGTTACAGAAGGGTGTTTCTCTGCAAGCCCGGTGCTATGTGCCTGGCGTCCGAGCTGGAAGGCTCCTCTTGGCCAGATTAACGATACCGGCCGCCGTGTCGCTCGCATTGGCATTGAAGATCGAATTGCCGGGAGTCGCCCGGCTTCTAAAATGTGCTTTATCGAGCCCGACCCGTTCTAGGTTCGTTAGGCGTTGAAAAAGCCCGGCTTAACGATGCGCCCACGCGTCATACCGCGGCCACTTTGGAGGACCGGCCGAGATGACAGTCACGGAGTTGCCGATGACATTTGACACGAAGACTTTCCTGCGGATGGGATCGACAGCCACTCCAAAATTCTTGTCACCAGGTATCGTGATGGTGTCGGTCAGCTTGTTTGTCCGCAAGTCGAAGACAGCCACGGTGCCGAAGTGAAAGTTTGCCGCGTAGCCCATCCCGTTGATGGGGTCTATTGCCACCTCCTCGGTGATCACGTTCTCGTTGCCGGCGGGCGGAGTCGGCGACGTATTTAATTGGGCCGTAATTTTATTAGTCCGCTCGTCAATAACGAACACGCTGCCCGGCACGGAGCAGCCTGAAGTATTGCTGCAGCCGCTGCCTCCGACGTAAACAAGTCCGCGATCGCGATCTATCGCGATGCCCGTTTCAACTGCCTCTGGCATCGAAATGGTAGCGGTTACTTTGTCAGTCTCCTCGTCGATAGCGTAGACAGTGTAGGGTCCGGCGGGCCCGGCTAACACGTAAAGGGTTCCCCGAATCGGGTCCACAGCAAGATCCTGCGGAAATTGGGCTAGTTCGATTTTTTTGATCAGTTTGTTGGTCGCCTCATCGTAGACGGCCACGTATGCAAGATTTGGAACTGAATCTGCTTGAAATCCTTGTTCAAGACTGACGTAGTATTTCCCCCGGACAGGGTCGACCGCTACTCCAAGCGAGTTACCCCCGCCAGGTGGGGTGATATTAGCGATCACTGTGTCGGTTGCCTCATCGATGATCGACAGGATCGCCGGGTTGTAGCTCACCGCGAAGACCTTCCCGTGCAAAGAGTCGTGCGTTATTGTAAAACCACTCGCGCCCGGGGCGGAGATATTTGCGGTTACCTTGTCGGTGGCCTCGTCGATGACCGTCACACCGTTGGGGCCGCCCGTTACATAGGCTTTCCCGCGAACTTCGTCGATTGTGATCCCGGTGCCGCCCCCAGGGATTGTGGCAATGATGGTGTTGGCAGGTGCTCGCGTTTGACTCGTCTGTGCCGAGACTGGACCGGCGAGCGTCAAAGCTGCCAGTGCAGCCGCGAGTGCCATGCTCGCGGCCCGTATGTGTTTTTGAACCGAAACGGTTCTGCGCGGGATTCGTGCCTTGTTCATGCTTTTCTCTAAGCGTAACATTTGATCACTCTCTTGCGTCCAGAGTCTCCGCCCACACACGGCACAACGGCGCCCGGCTCACTTTCCGTTGAGCCTTGCGCAAATTGACCGGCCGATAAGGCCGAGGTGATATATCAATGATACAGAACGAGGAGGGAATGTCGTTTAAAGAGTGCATTGTCAAGCGACAATGTTGCTGTCTTATTTATGACAATTGTTATATCAAAGACAAATGCAACATTGTCTAAGTAATACTGGAATGTTATTCCAGTATTAGGCGCAAATGATTGTAATGGATTTAAATATTGGTATTTTGATCTGTGCCAAAACGAACGGCCGGAAGCCCCCCGTTTGCGGCATCGCGAGGCGCGTCAATTGTCTGGTTGTAAGGCGTTCGCAACCGCCTCACACCATTTCCTTCAGCTTCTTCGCCACGCGGGGCGCGAAATAGGTAAGCACTGCATCGGCGCCTGCACGTTTAAAACTGATCAAACTCTCCAGCATGACTTTGTCGCCATCGATGAAACCGCGCTCCGCCGCCGCCATGATCATCGCATATTCGCCGGAGACCTGATAGGCGAAGGTCGGCATGCCAAATGTGTCTTTCACCCGGAAAATAATATCGAGATAGGGAAGGCCGGGTTTCACCATCACGATGTCGGCGCCCTCCTCGAAGTCCAGGGCGACCTCGCGCAAGGCCTCGTTGGTATTGGCCGGGTCCATCTGATAGGTGCGCTTGTCGCCGATGAGCGTCGCATTGGTGCCGACGGCGTCGCGGAACGGCCCATAAAAGGCGGAGGCGTATTTGGCGGCGTAAGCCAAAATCTGCACCTCCTCAAAATTTTCCGCATCGAGCCCGGCACGGATCGCGCCGACGCGCCCATCCATCATGTCGGAGGGCGCGATGATGTCGGCGCCCGCGCGCGCCTGGTTCAGCGCCTGCTGCACAAGCACAACAACCGTCTCGTCATTAAGAATCCGCTCGCCACGCAAAATCCCGTCATGGCCATGACTCGTATAGGGATCGAGCGCGACATCGGTGACGAGGCCGAGATTTGGCACTTCGCGTTTTATCGCGCGGCAAGCGCGGCAGACTAGGTTTTGCGGATTGAGCGCCTCGCTGGCCTGCTCGTTCCGCAGGCTCGGGTCGGTAAAGGGAAACAATGCAAGCGCCGGAATGCCGAGCTCCGCCGCCTCGGCTGCGGCGCGTACCGCCAAGTCGATGGAGAGGCGCTCGACGCCGGGCATGGCGGCAATGGGCTGGCGCGTGTTTTCCCCTTCGCAGATAAAAATCGGCCAGATGAGATCGTCGACACTCAGAGTGTTTTCGCGGACAAGCCGGCGGGCCCAGTCCGCCTTGCGGTTGCGCCGCAAACGCGTGGCAAGATCGAGTTTTTTCGTAGCCGTGGCGGCGGGTGCGGCCTGCTCCGGCGCGGGTTCGCGTTTTGGGCGTTGAGGCATAGGCCAAACCATGCAAGGTTCCGGTTGGAGGGTTCGGGTTTCCTAACACAGGTCAGGAGCCCGCTTCCAAGCCTTTGTCGAAATGGCCGAGAAACCTTCAAGCTCCCGCCATAGTCATGGCGTTTCAGTTGGACACGACAAGATTTCCCGCGCTTTTGCGATTGCTTCCGGATGTTGCCCAGCATGGGCCGAAAAGGCGAGCAGCAGCTGCTCGTCGGAGGCGAGATGGTCGAGAATCGCGGCCAAAAATCCGGGTTCCGCCGCCGCCGCCCGCAAATTCTCCACGCCAATGCCGGAGAGGGCCAAAAAACGGTCAAACCGCATCGGATCCGCGGCGAGATAGCTAAAAACCTCGATGGCAATGGTTTCGGCGGCGGATTTCGTGAGTTTGGGCTGTTTGGCTGAAGGGGACCTAAAAGTGAAATTTTGCATTATAACGATTTCCCTTTCGTCAATTTCTATCCGTTAATGACGAGTGCGGCTGGACTTTCTGGGGCACGGATGGTCCGCCGCCCGGAACCGGGTTTTTTCGATGCAAAAAAGCATTCTGATCGTAGAAGACAATGAATTGAACATGAAACTTTTCAACGATCTTTTGGAGGCGCATGGCTACAAGACTGTGCAAACACGCAGCGGCGTCGAGGCGTTGGTCCTCGCGCGGCAGCACAAACCCGATCTGATATTGATGGATATTCAATTGCCCGAAGTGTCGGGACTCGAGGTCACCAAATGGATCAAGGACGACGCAGAGCTGCGCCATATTCCGGTGATCGCGATTACCGCCTTCGCCATGAAGGGAGACGAGGAAAAGATCAGGCAAGGCGGATGCGAAGCCTATCTTTCAAAACCAATTTCCATCGTGAAGTTCCTCGAAACCGTGCGCAATTATCTCCACGAACAATAGTCACGGGAGTGCTTTGCCGGGACTGGGACCATCGGCCAGGCACAGCCTTTAGCTTAGCATTGGCTGACGCGATGCTCTGCCGCTCGAAACGAGAGCATGTTCGGAAAAACTTGTTCGCCTTTTTCGCTGAGAACATGCACCAAATGCAAAAGCCGGTTGCATTTCGCTGCGTTCACGGGTTAACTGACGCGGCCGGACATGATTTTTATCTGGTGGCGCGAAGCAGGCTCCCTAAGAGAAAGCCGTGCTCGTTGTCGTGCGTATCGTAATGCGTATTCGGCAAAGAACTTTTAGATACCCTGCGGAGTGCTCGGGTCCGCCGCATCTCCTGGGTCCGTAGGGTTGGCCGGTGTGCAGATGGTTGTAGGAGTGGCC
>Ga0187871_10003315_pt1 | contig 12534 bp, 12 predicted proteins | sample June2016WEW_16_1_FD_132988 | JGI IMG/M metagenome (GOLD analysis project Ga0187871, IMG submission 132988) | Peatland microbial communities from SPRUCE experiment site at the Marcell Experimental Forest, Minnesota, USA - June2016WEW_16_10 | ecosystem: Environmental > Terrestrial > Soil >... | reverse complement strand
TGGCGACGTAGAACAGCCACGCCAGCGCGATCCCGGCCAGGCCGAATGCCACCGAGACAACCACCGGCCCGATGTCATGACTCTCTTCGACCGGCGGAAACAGCGGTGCCAGGAACTCGGGCACCTTGAAGAAGTAGCCGCCGCCCAGGGACAGCGCGGCCAACACCGCCAGCGGTGCGATCATTACCAACGGCGATTCGTGCGGATGCGCTTTACCGCGATAATTGCCGAAAAACGCCAGGAACATCGCGCGGAAAACGTAGAACGCCGTCATGCCCGCGGTGATCACGCCGACCCAATACATCCAGTGCGCGTGATTGTCGGCCGCCGCCAGGATCGCATCCTTGCTGTAGAACCCCGCGAACGGCGGTACGCCGGCGATGGCCACCGAGGCGCACATCATGGTCCAGAACGTCCACGGAATTTTTTTGCGCAACCCGCCCATGTTACGCACATCCTGCTCGCCGCCCAGCGCGTGAATCACGCTGCCCGCGCCCAGGAACAACAGCGCTTTGAAGAACGCGTGCGTCACGAGGTGGTAGATGCCCGCCGAAAACGCGCCCACTCCCGCGCCCAGGAACATGTAGCCAAGCTGCGAAACGGTGGAATAGGCGAACACCTTCTTGATATCGTTCTGCGCCAACCCGATGGTGGCCGCGAAGAACGCCGTCGCCAGGCCGACGATAGCCACGGCTTCCATGGCCGCGGGTGCGTGGGTGTAAATCGCCGCCGAGCGCGCCACCATGTAGACGCCCGCCGTCACCATGGTCGCCGCGTGGATCAAGGCCGATACGGGCGTCGGACCGGCCATGGCGTCCGGCAGCCAGACATATAACGGAATTTGCGCGGACTTGCCGCAAGCGCCCACCAGCAGCAGGAAAGCGATAGCGGTAAGTGTGGCTTCCGATTTTCCCACGACGGAGGTGAACACGGTGCCGAAATCCAGCGATCCGAAATTCACCACGATCAAAAACATCGCGAGGGAAAAACCGAAATCGCCGATGCGGTTTACGATGAAGGCCTTGTTGCCCGCGTCGGTGGCGAACTTCTTATCGAAGTAGAAGCCGATCAGCAGATAGCTGCACAGCCCCACGCCTTCCCAGCCCACGAACATCACCAGGTAATTGGCGGCCAGCACCAGCGTGAGCATGAAAAACATGAACAGGTTCATGTAGGCGAAGAAGCGGGAATAGCCGCCCTCGTGCGCCATGTAGCCGATTGAGTAGATATGGATCAGGGAGCCGATGCCGGTCACCACCAGCAGCATCACGGCGGTCAGGCGGTCGACGGTGAAATCGAAACCAATGTTGAGGCTGCCGCTTTGAATCCAGGTGAAGTATTGCTCGGTGTGCGCGGTGTTCAGATCGCCGAGACCGGCCAGCGTCTTCAGCACCCATGCGAACGAAAGCAGCACCGAGCCGACGGCGATCGCATTGATGACGGTTTTGGAAAGGCGCCGCCCTAAGATCCCGTTCAGCAGGAACCCGGCGAGAGGAAGGACGGGAATGAGCCAGAGTTGCATCAGTGATAACGCTCCGTGGCACGCGGCGGGGCGGCCTGAGAGGCCGCCGCAGGCTGAGAGCCTGCCCCACAAGAGAGCCAGAACTGGTCCCACAGATGGTAAAGGCTAAGCATCAGTTTTTCATCGAACTCACGTCATCGATATTCAACGTCGAGCGATTCTTGAACACCGTCAGAATAATCGCCAGGCCCACGGCCGCTTCAGCCGCCGCCACCACCATCACGAAGAAGCTGAATATGTGCCCATTGACTTGCTTCAGTTGGTACGAAAACGTGATGAAGGTCAGGTTCACGGCGTTGAGCATCAGCTCGATCGACATGAAAACCGTGATCACGTTGCGGCGTAGGATGAATCCGGCGATGCCCAGGCTGAACAACACCGCGCTCAGGATCAGGTACCAGGAAAGCGGCACGCCGGCGGACATGTTACTCCATCTCCTTTTGCGCCAGAACCACCGCGCCCAGAATGGCGATCAGGATCAGCACCGAAACCACTTCGAAGGGCAGCAAATATTGGGTGAACAGCGCGCGCCCGACATCCAGCGCCGTGCCATGCTGGAACCCGCCGAAGCGCACATCGGCCGCGCCCGGAAACATGTTCCTCGCGAAATACGCCATCAGCCCCAGGAAGGTGAACAGCAGCGGAATCCCCAGCACCTGCGCCAGCAGCGCCCGCCCTTTTCGAATCTCCGCGCCGGCGTTCAGCAGCATGATCACGAAAATGAACAGCACCATGATGGCCCCGGCGTACACGATCACCTGCGCGGCCGCCAGGAACTCCGCGCCCAGCAGCAGGTACAGCACGGCCAACGAACCCATCACTCCGATCAGCGAGATGGCGCTCGCGATCGGGTGCGACTGCACCACCACGTTGAAGCCGCAAACCACCGCAATCGCCGCGAAGATGAGGAAGAGGATGACGTCCATATCAGGAAAACAACGCCACCAGCAGGCCGGTGACCAGCAGGTTGAGGACGGCCACCGGGAACATGAACTTCCACGCGAAGGCCATCAGTTGATCGTAGCGGAAGCGCGGCAGCGTCCCGCGAATCCAGATAAAGAGAAACAGCAGTGCGCCGGTCTTGGCCGCGAACCAGAACAGCGGCAGCAGCGCCTCCTTCAAAACGGGAATCAGAAACACCGCGGCGATCACGAAGAACACCAACGCCACCACCGGCAGCGTCAGGCGGTCCAGCCTGCGCGCCGGATTCAGCCCGTGGTATAAACTGATCGCGCCGGCCAGCAGAAACACAATCGCAGGCACATAATTCGATCCCGCCGATGCCGGCCACAACGGCAGCCATCCGCCCAGGAACAACGTGGTGGTGATGGCGCACACCGTGATCATGTTCGAGTACTCGGCCATGAAAAACGCCGCGAACTTCATGCTGCTGTACTCGGTGTGAAAGCCGGCCACCAGCTCGTTCTCCGCTTCCGGCAGATCGAAGGGCACGCGGTTGGTTTCCGCGAAGGCCGCGATCAGGAAGATGATGAAGCTGAAGATCTGCGGCATGGGCGTCTGGAAGATGCTCCAGCGCGGAATGAAGCCCAGGTAGTATCCGGCCTGCCCCTCCACGATGTGGCGCAGGCTCAGGGTATTCGCCAGCAGCAGCGGCGCGGCCACCGCCATGCTCAGCGGTAATTCGTAGCTGATCATCTGCGCCGAGCTGCGCAGGCCGCCCAGCAGCGCGTACTTGTTATTGGACGCCCACCCGTCCAGCGCAATTCCGTACACGCTCACCGACGAAACCGCCAGCACGAACAGGATGCCGATATTCAGGTCGGCCAACTGCATCCAAGTCGTGCCGCCCGGGAAATGAATCTGGGACCCGAACGGTATCACCGAAATCGACAGCAGCGCCATGGTGATGGCGAAGAAGGGCGCCGCCAGGTACAGGAATTTGTTGACGTAGGGCGGGATCAGATCTTCCTTGGTGATGAGCTTGATGACGTCCGCCAGCGGCTGCAATAGCCCGTGCGGGCCGACGCGCGAAGGCCCCATGCGCACCTGGATATGTGCGATGACCTTGCGCTCCACCCATTGCAGGTACGCCAGCGTGGTGAGGAGCACGGCCGCTACCACCACAGCCTTGATCAGGCTCAGCAGGAAGAAGTTCATTTATCGATTGCCGTGACTCTCCACTACAGAGTTCAGTACCTTAGAATAGCGCCCCAGCGTGCCCGAGGTGAATAAATTCTCGTGGGCGGATCGTATCAATTCCGGACGGCCATCGAGCGGCACGCGCCCGTTCAACGCCGCGGTTTGCGCCGCGCCGCCCATTTCCAGCACCGGCAATGGGACGTCGTATCCGCGAACGTTCTTGCGGATCTCCGCGAAAACGGTATCCGGAATCCAGGGGCCCAGCTCGGCGGCCACGCCCATTTCACGGGCCAGCAGGCCCATGATCTCCAGGTCGGGTTTGGCGCCCATCGCGCCCACGGCTTTGCGCAGCCGCTGCACCTCGCCGCATACATTGGTGACGGTGCCGTTCTTTTCGTAGGCCGAAGCGGCGGGGAATACCACATCCGCGATATGCGCGCTTTCCGTCATGAAGAGGTCCTGGACCACCACAAACCGCCCCGCAAACCGGGTTACCGCGCCGCGGCTGTCGGGGAGCGGATTCTCCCCCACTACCCACAAGACGTCCAAATCCTCTGCCGCAACCATCTCCGGCAGCGCCAGTGCACCCGCGTCGGGAAGCAGCCCCATATCCACCGCGCCGCGCGAATTCGAATCGTCCACCAGGCAGACATATTGCACCGGAATTCCCAGCGATTCGCCAAAATCGACCAGCCGCCGCACACCGTCGCCTTTGACCGCGTCGCCGAAAACAATCACCAGCTCCGGCTCGGCTTTCAGACGGTCGCGCAGCGATTCCACTCGATCCAGCTCGCCGCCGGGGGCAACCCGCAGGCTGGCCGCGGCATACTTATCCTCGCGCACAGGCCCAGCGGTCACCACATAGACGCGCGCCTGGTGATGCCGGTAATTGGCGCGAATCTGGAACGACAGGAAGGGCTGCTCCAGCGCCAGGTCCGCGCCGATGACGAGCACCGCCTTCTTCTCGTACAGGTCAGCGGTGGTGGCCAGTTTGCCGCTCTTGCCGCTCAACGCGTCCAGCAAAGCCGGCACATCGCCCGTGCGGCGGTGATCGATATTGCCCGTCCCCAGCACCTTGCGCGCGAACTTCTGCAGATAGTAATTCTCTTCGTTGGTGGTGTGGTTGGAGCCGATCACGCCGAACTTGCCGTGGCGCCCGCGGACCTCGTTGAACTTTGCGGCCACAGTCTCGATGGCCTTCGACCAGGAGGCCTCTTCCAGCTTCCCTTGCACGCGCACCAGCGGCGCCAGCAAGCGCTCCGGATGATTGTAGAAATCGAAGGCGTAGCGCCCCTTGATGCACAGGAACTCGCCGTTAATCCCGGAGCGGTCGCGATTGTTGCCGCGGATGATTTCGTCGTTGCGCACGCCCAGCGTGGTTTTGCAGCCATTCGAACAATGCGTGCAGATGGTGCCCACGTGGTCCATCTCCCAAGGCCGTGTGTGATAGCGATAGATGCCGCTGGTCAGCGCGCCCACCGGGCAGATGTCGATGCACATGCCGCATTCGTCGCACTCCAGGTGGTCGCCCTTGTTCGGCGCGATTTCGGAAACCACGCCGCGGTTGATCACGCCCAGCGCGCCCACCCCCATGCCTTCGCTGCAAATGCGCACGCAGCGATAGCACAGAATGCAGCGCGGATTATCGAAGAACACCACCGGCGAAAATTGTTTTTCGTCCACGTGGACCTTCATCTCGGTGAAACGGCTTTCGCCCGCGCCGTAGCGGAAAGTCATGTCCTGCAGTTCGCACTCGCCGCCCTTGTCGCATACCGGACAATCCAGCGGATGGTTGGCCAGCAGGAACTCCAGCATGGATTTGCGCGCGGCGGCAACTTGCGGCGTTTCGGTGCGCACCACCATGCCTTCGGCCACCGGCAGAGTGCATGCCGTCATCAGCTTCGGCATCTTCTCCACTTCCACCAGGCACATGCGGCAGGCGGCCGCCAGCGTCAGCCCTTCGTAGTAACAGAAGGACGGTACTTCGATGCCGGAGTGTTTGGCGGCGTCGATGAGCAGGGTGCCAGGGGCCGCCTGGATGGTGCGGCCGTCGATCGTGAGTGTGACTAAGTCAGCCATTCAATACCTTGATCCAATCGCGACCCCCATATCGACGTCGGAGAGCGTCTGGTACTCATTTGCGGTTGCCTGGTGCTGGGGCAAGGCCTCTGAGAGATATCTTATGCGGTCCGATTCGACTGATCCAGGCGAACCGTTCGGGGGCTGTCTCAATCGTTGCAACGAATTCTGACAGCGGCCCCAGTACATGTCGACGCCGCCGATGAAAGCCTCTTTCGCGCCGTCGCTGGCCCCCTGCAGTTTCGCCTTCAGCGGTGAATCGGGAAAGCCCGCCAAGGCCTTTTCCAAAGGCCAGACCGGCTGACGACTTACCGAGGCGATCGCGGCGTTAACACGGTCGTCATCCAGATGGGCGGGGTCAAGGGCGCTGAAGATAGACACGCAGCGGGCCGACTCAATCGCCTCGCCAAGCCTTTCGAACCGCATGTATTCGATGTCCTCGGGATCGCCATCGGCAGCCGCCGGGCCATCCCCGAAGAGCACGGCGGCGACCCGTATGACCCAATTCCTGCGCGTCTGCGGCTTGCCAATTACAACTGTCTCTGTCGCTTCCGATTTCAAAGCAACAGGCTCATGGTACTTGGCCTCCGTCCCAATATACAGGCCCAAGGATGAGATAGGTCTTCCAGAGACGTTTCGCACTGTAACCGAAACCTGATAAGCGTTGAGGTCTTCCACCTTCACGACGTTGACGGCTTTCGTGGAGTACTCGATCGCCCATTGGCCGATCCTCTGCCGCGCACGGAATATCGCCGGCCGGCCGGCGAATACCGCCCACGCGAGCAGAACCAAAGCTACGGGGCGGGCCAGATTACGCGTTCGGTCGATCATTGCCTTTGTCCTGCCAAAGGGGCGGCCTGAGAGGCCGCCGCAGGCCGGGGGCCTGCCCCACTTTCATAGGGGCAGGGTTTGCCGTTCAAGTGATCTTCGAATTCGTGATAGAACTTCTCCACGATCGAGATGGTCGGCAGCGCCGCCGCATCGCCCAACGGGCAGAAGGTTTTGCCTAGCATGTTCTTGGCCAGATCGCCGATCAGCGCGATATCGCTGCGCTGCCCCATGCCGTCGTGAAAGCGCTGCAGCAGCTTGCGAATCCAGGAGGTGCCTTCACGGCAGGGGATGCACCACCCACAGCTTTCGTGCGCATAAAACCGCATGATGCGCAGCGCCGCTTTCACCATGCAGGTATCTTCGTGCATGATCACCACGCCGCCCGATCCCAGCATGCTCTTCGCCTTGGCCATCGAATCGTAATCCATGGTCAGACCCTCGCACTCCGCCGCCGTCAGCACCGGGCACGACGAACCGCCGGGAATGAACGCCTTCAGCCTCTTGCCGCCCAGGATGCCGCCGCCGACTTCCTCGATCATGGTTTTTACCGGGAAGCCCAGCTTCAATTCGTAAACGCCCGGACGGTTCACGTGACCGGTCAAACAAGTCAGCTTCGTGCCGCCGGCCTTCGGTATTCCCAGCGCCGCGAACGCCGCGCCGCCATCGCGAATGATCGCGGGCACCGCGCAATACGTCTCCACGTTGTTCAGAATGGTGGGGCATTGAAACGCCCCCGAGACCGCCGGAAATGGCGGCCGGATGCGCGGAATGCCGCGCTTGCCTTCAAGCGACTCCAGCAGCGCCGATTCCTCGCCGCATTCATAAGCGCCCGCGCCGGTGTGCGTGTACAGATCGAAGTCGAAACCCGTGCCGCGGATGTTCTTGCCCAGATAACCGCGCGCGTAGGCCTCCGCAATGGCTTTGTCCACGATCTCGATCAGGTAGCGATACTCGCCGCGGATGTAAATATAACCCGCGTGCGCATCCACCGCCAGCGCCGCGATCAGCGTGCCTTCGATCAACTGGTGCGGGTCGTTCTCCATCAGCAGACGGTCTTTGCAAGTGCCTGGTTCGCTCTCATCCGCATTCACCACGATGTACTTGGGCTTGGGCGACGTGCGCGGCACGAAGCTCCACTTCATGCCAGCCGGGAATCCCGCGCCGCCGCGCCCGCGCAGGTTCGAGATCTTCATTTCGTCGATGATCTGCTCGGGCTTCATGCCCGCGGCTTTCTCGAAGGCCCGATAGCCGTCGGTCGCCAGATAGGTATCGATCGAAGCCGAGTTCTCCAGGCCGAAGCGGCGCGTCAGTACCTTGGTTTCGAGCGGATGCGGTTCGTTGTACAGCATCGGATTACTGAATCTTCCTCAGGCTATCGAGCAGCCGGTCGAGTTTCTCGGGAGTCACTTGATGGTAAAAATCGTAATTCACCTGCACCGCCGGCGCCCACGAGCACGCCCCTATGCATTCCACTTCTTCGAGCGAGATCTGCCCATCGGCCGTCACTTCCTTGTGGCCCACGCCGACCTTCTCACGAGCATGTTCCCAAAGCTCCATGCCCCCGCGCAGGAGGCAACTGATGTTGGTGCAGATCTGCACATGGTACTTACCCAAAGGCTTCTTGTGCAGCATGGAATAGTAGCCTACAACCTCATCCACCTGCAGAGGAGTCACGCCCGTCCGCCGAGCCACTTCTTCGATCAGTTCCGGCGTGACCGACCCAATCTCATCCTGCGCATAAAGCAGCATGGGAATCACTGCCGAGCGCTGCCGCCCCGGCGGATAGCTGTTCAACAGCTTGGCAAACCTGTTTTCCAACTCACTAGAAAAAGTCATCAAAAATCTTTCAGCCGCAGATGAACGCAGATAAACGCAGATAAAACACAGACTTCCTATCCGCGTGCATCCGCGTGCATCTACGGCTAAATTTCATCTGTCGCAATCCCCCAACACGAAGTCCATACTTCCAATCGACGCGATCACGTCTGCGATCAGAGTGCCTTCCACCATCCGCGGCACACCTTGCAAATTGCCGAAACTCGGACCGCGCACGTGCACCCGGTAGGGGTGCGTGGTACCGTCGCTGACCACGTAATAGCCCACTTCGCCGCGCGGCGATTCGATCGCCTGGTAAACCTCGCCCGCCGGCACGCGGAAGCCCTCGGTCACAATCTTGAAGTGATAGATGAGCGCCTCCATCTGCGTCTTCATCTTCTCCCGATCCGGCAAAACCACGTGCGGCGCGTCCGCCGTCCAACGCCCGGCGGGCATGCCTTCGAGCGCCTGCTTCACGATCCGCGCGCTCTGCCGCATTTCCTCCACGCGCACCTGGTAGCGCGCATACACATCGCCTTCGGTTTGCGTCGGCACTTCGAAATCGAACTGGTCGTAGCTGGAATACGGCTGGTCCTTGCGCAGATCGCACTTCAACCCGGCGGCCCGCAGCATCGGTCCGGTCACGCCCAGGTCCAGCATGTCTTCGAGCGACATGTAGCCGACGCCGCGCGTGCGCCCGATCCAGATGCGATTGCTGGTCAGCAGCTCTTCGTACTCGTCCACCTTGCTCGGAAACGCGTCGATGAAGGTGCGCACGCGCTGCTGCCATCCGCGGGGCGGCTCCAGCGCCAGCCCGCCGATGCGGAAATAGCTGGTCATCATGCGCTGTCCCGAATACATCTCGAAAATCCGCAGGATGTCTTCGCGCTCGCGGAAACAATACAGGAACACGCTCATCGCCCCAATGTCGATAGCGTGCGTGCCCAGCCACACCAGGTGGCTGTTCAAGCGCGTCAACTCCGTCAGCATCACGCGCGTCCACTGCGCCAGCGGCGGGATGTCCAGGCCCAGCAGCTTCTCCACGGCCAGGCAGTAGCACAGATTATTCGAGAGCGGCGCCAGATAGTCGATACGGTCGGTCAGCGTAACCGCCTGCTGGTACGTCTTGACTTCGAATTCTTTCTCGATGCCGGTGTGCAGATACCCGATGTCCGGCCGGCACTTCACGATGGTCTCGCCGTCCAGTTCCAGTTCGAGGCGCAGCACGCCGTGCGTCGAAGGATGCTGCGGGCCCATGTTCAGGCTCATGCTGCGCGGCTTCGTGCCGCTCGCCGCTACCGCCGCCGACTCGGGAATAGGTGTAGCAACTGTATCGCTCACGTTCGTTCCTGTCTCAAACCCGGTCGCCCGTTATGCTGGAATCCTTGCGCAGCGGATGCCCTTCCCAATTGTCCGGCAGCATGATGCGCCGCAAATCCGGATGGTTGCGAAACCGCACGCCGAACAGGTCGAAAGTTTCCCGCTCGAACCAGTTCGCGCCACGCCAGACTTCCGTCACCGAATCGATCTCCGGATCGCCGCCCGGCAAGCGGCATTTCACGCGCAGCCGCTCGTTCCGGTCGAGCGAGTGCAGATGATACACCACTTCAAAGCGCGGCTCCGCCGGATACCAGTCCACGCCGGTAACGGTGCTCAGGCGGACAAACCCCTGATCGTATTTCAAGAATCCGCACACGCTCACGATCTTCTCAGGCACGATCTCGACGGTCAACTCGTCCCGGTCGAACCTAGCCGTAACCACGGCGTTCGCGTCGAACGCTTCCAGGGCCGCCGCGGTCGCGTGTTCTTTCAGATTTTCAGGAAGCATGCGATTGGGTTACCGTTTCCGCGGCTGGCCGGCGCCGGACCAATCCAGCGCGCCTTTTTTCCAGATGTAGAAAAATCCCGCCAGGACGAGGGCGATGAACACCAGCATCTCGAAAAACGCGAACATCTTCAGTTCCCGGTACACCACCGCCCACGGATACAGGAAGATGGCTTCAATATCGAACAAGATGAACAGCATGCCTACCAGGTAGAACTTCACGCTGAACCGCTCGCGCGCGCTGCCCGTGGGCGTGATGCCACATTCATAGGGCATGTCCTTCACGCGATTCCGGACTTTGTGGCCCAGAATGTATGAAATGCCGACCATGCCGGCGGCCACCGCCATGGCGATGAGCGCCTGGAGCAGCACGGGCCAATAGGTTTCCGCGTAGGTCTGGGGCATGGGCTTAAATATGACTATAATGGTTGCCAAAGAACAGTGTCAACCAACGTCCAGATCGAGGTGACCCTCAACGGCGAGGTTCGGGCGATTCCGCAAGGGCAGACGATTCTGCGATTGCTGGAATCGCTGGGGCTGGACCCGGCCCGCGTAGCCGTGGAACTCGATCGCCGCATCGTCAAGCCGCACGATTGGGGCACCACGCCCATCGGTGGTGGCGCCCGTCTGGAGATCGTGCAATTCGTCGGAGGCGGCTAGTGCTAGTGGGGCGGGCGTCCACGCCTGCGGCGGGTCTCCAGAGCCGCCCGCGCGGACAGGCCAGGAGGCCCGTCCCGCCCCCAAGAAAAAACAGGAGAAATACGACGCATTGATGCTACTACCGTACGGAACCGTGGAAGGTCGGCGTGGACGCCGGCCGCGGCTTGCCGCTATGGAAGAGGCGGCCTGAGAGGCCGCCGCAGGCTGAGAGCCTGCCTCACAACTGCTATGGAAAGGCGAGCGTGATATCGTGCCCATCACTTACTACAAACTGCCCAACGGCCTGCGCGTGATCCTTTCGCCCGACGACACCGCGCCCACGGTGGTCGCCGCGGTCTATTACCGCATCGGATTCCGCGTCGAGCCCAAGGATCGCACCGGCTTCGCGCACCTGTTCGAACACATGATGTTTCAAGGCTCCCAAAACCTGGGCAAGATGGAATTCATCCGCCTGGTGCAGCAAAACGGAGGCGTCCTGAACGGCTCCACGCGCTTCGATTTCACCAACTACTTCGAACTGCTCCCCTCCAACAAGCTCGAAACCGCGCTGTGGGCCGAGGCGGACCGCATGAAGGGGCTGGCCATCACCGACGAGAATCTGAAAAACCAGCAAGACGTCGTCATCAACGAGGTGAAGACGGCCGTTCTCAACCAGCCCTACGGCGGCTTCCCCTGGCTGTGGATGCCGCAATACGCCAACTCGAACTGGTATAACTCCCACAATTTCTACGGCGAGCTAAAAGACATCGAAGCCGCCACGCTCGCCGACGTGCAGGCGTTCTTCAAAACCTACTACGCGCCCAACAACGCGGCTCTGGCCATCGTGGGCGACTTCGATCCCGGCGAAGCCACGGCCATGATCGCGAAATATTTCGCCGGAATTGCGCCGGCCGAATTGCCGCCGCCGCCCGACCTCAGCGAGTCGCGCCAGGAAGAGGAGAAGACCGCCACCCGCCAGGACCCGCTGGCGAACCGCCCGGCCCTGGCCTTCTCGTACCACATGCCGCCGCGGAATTCGCCGGAATACTTCGCCATGGGTCTGCTCGACCAAATGCTGGTGCAGGGCGACGACAGCCTCCTCTACCAGGAACTGGTCAAGAAACACGGGTTCGCCGGTGAAGTGGCCGGAGCCATCAACGAGCTGGGAAACATGTTCGATTACGACGGCCCCATGCTGTGGACCACATCGCTTTTCCATGACGCCACCGTCCAGCCTGAGCAGATCCTGGCGGCCGTCGATACCGTCATCGAGGGACTGCGGTCGAAGCCCGTGGACCAAAGCCTGGTAGATCGCAGCATCACCAAGATGCGATCTTACCTGTACGACACCTTGACGCAGTTCGGAGGCTTCGGGCGCGCCGACCTGATGGCTTGTTACGCGTTGTTCGACGACGACCCTTCCCAGATCGATTCCCTCGAATCGGAATTCCGCAAAGTGACGCCGCAACTGGTCGAAAGCACCGCGCGGGAGTATCTGCGCAAGACCAATCGCACCGTGCTGCTGATCGATCCCGGCGCCGGCGCACCCGAAGAGGAACCGCAATGAGGCTCCGCCATGTCCAGTGAAGTGTTCGCCGGCCCCCGGGAAACCCCGCCGCAAGGGCCGCCGCCGAAGCCGTTCCATCTGCCCGCCACCACGGATTTCAGCTTGCCGAACGGCATGCAGGTGACTATCGTCCCTTATGGGATCGTGCCGAAAGTC
>Ga0187871_10003309_pt1 | contig 12539 bp, 10 predicted proteins | sample June2016WEW_16_1_FD_132988 | JGI IMG/M metagenome (GOLD analysis project Ga0187871, IMG submission 132988) | Peatland microbial communities from SPRUCE experiment site at the Marcell Experimental Forest, Minnesota, USA - June2016WEW_16_10 | ecosystem: Environmental > Terrestrial > Soil >... | reverse complement strand
TACCACCAGGGCCACGGGGAGTTATTCTTCTTTCTTCATCTGCTGGACGAAGCTGAGAATATCGAACTGATTGAGCTTGCGGTCGGGGAAGAAGCTATTGACGGCGTCGGTTTCGTCGGTGAAAGTTTCGAAAACGGTGGCCAGCTTGCTCATCACCAACAGCTCGATATTGCGGCGGCTCAGGTTCAGCAGCTTTACCGTTCCACCGGCTTTTCGCATGGTGGTGGAAGACATGACTACCGCGCCCAGACCGGTGGAATCGATGAAATCCACCTGCGCGAGATTCAGCACCAGTTGTCGAATGCTGTCGGACACGGCCGCCGCCACGGCCTCGCGCAATGCGGTGGCTTCCGGGCCCACCGTGATGCGGCCTTTCATATCAAGGATGGTGACACCTTCGCGTTCCTTGCGTTGAATTTCGAGAGGCATGATGTAGGGACGGAACTCAGACGGGCATCTTAATGCCGAACTGGGCCTCCACGGCTTCGATGGGCACCATTTCGATGGCGTCCCACGGACAGCCGTCCAGGAACGCGCCATCCGGGCCTTTGCTAGTGCACTTCTTGCAGCCGATGCAGAGCACCGGATCGACTTCGATACGGCCGAACGGCGCATGGTTTTCATCCGGCACCCAGTACATGCAGTCCGCCACTGGACAGTACGGCACGCAGGCCGGCGAGCCGGCGCAACCCGTGCAACACTCCGTAATTATCGCGAGCTCCTTGGGCCGCTTCTTGCGAGGGGTCATGATCCCCTCGGATTTCGGCTCCATCTTTACGACGGCCGTAGACATGGAGAAAGTATATCATTGATGGAACCGTGAGCACCCAACCCGCTTCCACCGTGGTCTCCGAGGAGTCCCGGCTCTCTAAACAACTTGGGCTTCGCGACCTGATTCTGGCGCAGATTTTATGCGTGGTGGGATCGAGTTGGGTGGGCGTGGCGGCGAAATTGGGCCGCGCGCACGTGGTCTTCTGGCTCGTCTCGATGCTCCTGTTTTACCTCCCGCTGGCTGCCGTGGTGATCTATTTGAATCGCTTGCTTCCGCTCGAAGGAGGGTTGTATCAGTGGGCTAAAGCAGGCTTCGGCGAAATGGCCGGATTTCTGACGGCGTGGAATTTGTGGGTTTATGCCGTGATTGTGGTGGGGGCGATCGTGTTCGTGGTGCCCACCGACCTGGGCTACATGCTCGGGCCTTCGGCGGCATGGCTGGCATCGAGCAGGATCGCCACATTGCTGATTACCGGCAGCATAGTGGCTGCCATCACCATGGTGGCAATCCATGGTCTGGATATCGGTAAATGGCTGCACAATGCGGGCAGCATTTTGATCCTGCTGGCGTATGCCATACTGCTGCTCTTGCCGCTGTGGGCTCTGTGGCGCGGAACGTTGCACTCGTATCAGCCGGTGCCGTTCGAATGGCCAAGGCTAGACTGGTTCAGCCTGGCGGTGTTCGGCCAGATGACCGTCGGGGGACTGAGCGGGTTTGAGTACGTGGCGATTATGGCCGGCGAGTGCCGCAGCGCGGCGCGCACTATCGGCCAGTCGGTGGTGTTTTCCGCGCCGATAATCTGCCTGATGTTCATCCTGGGCACGAGCTCGGTGCTGGCATTCGTCGGCAACCAGCCGATTAACGTGATCGGACCGATTCCGCAGACTTTCCGCCTGGCGTTTGGAGATACCGGCGCGGCATCCTGGGTGGCGCCAGTTGCCATCTTCATGCTGATCGCGCGCGCCATCGCCTCGGCCAGTTTGATTTTCACCGGCCTGACGCGGTTGCCGATGACCGCCTCGTGGGATCACGTGGTGCCAGATTGGTTTTCGCGCCTCCACCCGCAACGGCGGACGCCCGTGAATTCCATCCTGTTCGTTGCCGTGGTAGTGGTGCTTCTCATTCTGCTGAGCATGCTCGGGGTCCATGAGCAGGAGGCGAACCAGTTGCTGTCGAACGCTTCCACGGTGCACTACGCAGTGGCGTACATCGCGTTGTTCGCCATTCCTCTTATTGGCGCGCTTCGCCGGCAAGTGCCCGGTTGGTTAAAGGCGGCGGCAGCCGCGGGATTGTTCGCCAGCGCGGTCTCGCTTGCCATCGCAGTTTACCCGATCGTGGACGTCGTCAGTAAAACCGCATATGCCGCCAAGATCGTCAGCGTGGTGGTGCTCACAAACGGCGCCGGCGTATTGATTTTTCGTGCCGGTCAGCGTCGGCGGGCCGACACTATGAAATCAATTTAACCTTTCGAGGCTCATAGCGCGGTCTGCAGATTTTCATATTTAACAATTGCTATCAGTGCGCTATTACACCCCAAAAGGCTCAGTATAGCCATCGCAATATGACTCGAATTAGCTGCCAACGGACTGTAAGTCACAAGTGCGCCTACTGGCTAACCAATTGCTAGATCCGACGTAAAGGTTAGTAAGCACCCAAATCTGAAAGGATAAAGAACAAATGGTGAGATTAACATCCCCCCTGGCTGCGGCGTGTCTCGGCCTCGCGATGCTGACGGTTGCCTCCGCGCAATCGATCACGTCAGGCGACATCACGGGAACGGTCATCGATCCCAGCGGCGCGGCAACACCGAAGGCCGCAGTCACTCTCAAAAACGTTCAAACCAACGCTACGCAGAACACGGCAACCAGCGAACAGGGAACCTACCGCTTCGCTTTCCTGCCTCCCGGGACTTATAACGTAACCGTAAGAGCCAGCGGATTCCAGCCCGCGCAATTAAGCGGCATCGCGGTGACGGCGGGACAACCCACTGTTGCCGACGTCAGACTACAAGTCGCCACCTCGTCGACAACTATCGAAGTATCGGCGGCGAGCGAGACGATCCAGACCGGCAATGCGGACGTGAATACCACGTATAACGCACAGATGATTCAGAATTTGCCCAATCCAGGCGGCGATATCACTTATTTCGCGCAGACCGCTCCCGGCGTGGTGATGAACACCCAGGCGGGGTACGGCAACTTCGTTGCGGACGGCATGCCGGCGACGTCTAACCTGTTTACGATCAACGGCACGAACAATAACGATCCGTTCTTCGGAATTAACAATAGCGGCGCTTCCAACTTACTGCTTGGGTCCAACGATATCGCGGAAGCAAGTGTGATCAACAGCCCCTACTCCGGGCAATACGGCCAATATGCCGGATCGCAGATCACTTACACCACTAAGTCGGGAACCAACGATTTCCACGGCGATGCCATTTACATGTGGAACGGAAGGTATCTCAACGCCAACCAGTATTTCAGCAATCAGGTGGGCCTGGCGCGGCCGTTTAACAATTTCAATCAGTGGCAGACCGGTGTACAGGGTCCGATCTGGAAAAATCGTACGTTCTTCGACGTGGACTACGAAGGACTGCGCAACGTTCTGCCGACCGCCAGCACGCTGACCCTGGTTCCCAGTCCGCAATTCCAGGCAGCGACATTGGCCAACCTGGCAGCCAACGGCAACGCCGCCGAGATCCCGTTCTATAAGCAGGTATTTGCCGTTTATAACAATGCCCCAGGCGTGGGCGCAGCCGTCCCGGTTGCCAACAACGGAGGCTGCCAGGACTTCACCGGATTGGCGGCCGGGGTTCCTTGCGCGCTGCAGTTTCGCACCACCCCGCCGAACACCAACAAGGAGTATCTATGGTCGGCGCGCGTAGACCATAATTTCAGCGATGTCGACCACGGCTACATCCGCGTGCTGCGGGACAACGGCTACCAACCCAGTTACACCAGCCCGTTCGGCGCCACTTTCAACGATCAGAGCAATCAGCCTCAAATGACCGGCCAAGTCTCGGAAACGCACACTTTCGGACCGAATACCGTGAACGAATTCAAAGCTTCTACGCTGTTCTATGCCGCCGTCTTCGTGCCTTCCGACCCAACCGGCGCGCTGGCGGCACTGCCCACGTTCCTAACCTTCTCGGGTACACCGTTCTCCAGCACAGGCGCTTACGGCGAACCCGGCCCGTTCTTCTTCCCGCAAGGACGGCGCGTTTTCCAGTACCAGATTTTGGACGATTTCTCGCACGTGGTCGGCGCGCATACTTTCCGTGCCGGCTTCAGCTGGCTGCACGACAGCATTACCGACCTGGATTTCGAGGCGCTGGCCGGCCCGATCAACGGCTCCGTCACGACCACTATCGGCGACTTCTTCAATGGCGGCGGCCCCAGCACGTCTTTGCAGCAGGCCTTCCCTTCGTCTCCCGAAGAAGGCATCCGCTTCAACACCTACGGCGGCTACCTGGCCGACGACTGGAAGGTAAGTCGGCACCTCACGGTATCGCTGAATTTGCGGCTGGAGAGTTACCAGAATCCCACTTGCGATGCCAACTGTTTCTCCCGGCTGGGTTCGGCTTTTACCGGCGACCCCAATCCCACCGCCGCGTCAACCCCGTATAACCAATTCATTACCGGCGGCCTGCACAGCGCTTACCAGAATACTCAGCCTCTCGTCTGGGAACCTCGAGTCGGCATCGCCTGGAAACCGTTTAAGAGCGATAACACCGTGATCCGTGCGGGCGCCGGCATTTTCGCCGACGAACTGCCGGGCGGACTCACCGAAGATGCGGCTTTCAATGCGCCCGGCCTGAATGCTTTCACCATCGGAAACGGCACGCTGGCGCCGGGCGTCCCCGGCAGCTTGTTTGCCACCGCTGCCAGCGCCAATCAGGCTCTGCTCAACCAGTTCAAGACCGGCGGCAGCTTTAGTTCCATCTCCGCTGCCGTTCCAGGCTTCTCGGCGCCGAATTTCTTCTCGTTCCCGAACACCTTTAACCAGCCGACTTACTACAAATGGAATTTCGAAGTCGAACAGGCGCTGGGAAAGGCGATGACGCTGACCGCGAATTACTCGGGCATGCACGGCATTCACATTCCGGTAGCGGATGGCGGGCTGAACGCGTATTGTCCGCCGTCGGTTTGTCCTAACGGTTTCGTCGGCCTGCCGGCAACGGTTCCCAACGCTGCGCTGGGAACGGTGACGCAGTACCTTTCGGCCGGTACGGCGAACTATAACGGCCTGAGCCTGAGCTTACAGCGCCGCATGGCGGCGGGCATCAGCTTTAACTTGAACTACACCTGGAGCCACACCTTCGACGACGTTTCCAATGGCGGCGTGGCCAACGAACCGTTCGGAATCCTCGACACGGACCCGAGCGTCACCCTCCTGCAGAATCCCCACAATGTGCGCGGTAACTACGGCCCGGCCGATTACGACGTACGCAACTACGTAAGCTTGAGCTTCGTGTGGACCGACTTGCTGCGGCATGCCGGTTTCCATTGGGGGCCGAACCGCGTATTCAGCGGTTGGACGCTCTCGACCAACTGGTTCTGGCGCACCGGTCTGCCGTTCAGCATCCTCGATACCAGCGCGGAGGCTCCGCTGCTCGGTTTGAACTTCGACGGTCCGATCTTCGCGACTCCGGTCACGAACGTGCCGACGTCGTGCGGCGCCAGCGCGGTGAACACGCCGTGCCTGAACGCGTCGATGTTCGCACCGGCGGCGAACGGCAGTCCCACCGGCTTCGGCACGATGGGCCGCAATTCCGTCTACGGTCCGAACTTCTGGGATGTGGACGCCGCGCTCACCAAGGAGGTCCGAATCAAAGAGCACGTCACCTTCTCATTCGGCGCACAGGCCTACAATCTGTTCAACCACGCCAATTTCGACCAGCCGGTGAACGACATCTCTAATCCGCAGTTCGGATCGAGCATCGCCACGGTGGGTCCGCCCACCAGTCTGCTGGGCTCGTTCGTGGGAGCCGGCAGTTCGCCACGATTCCTGGAGATCAAGGGGACCGTTCGCTTCTAATCGCACGACGTGGCGCAGGCTTCAGCCTGCAGCGCTGAGACTCTTCTCGGCGCGACGGGTCGAGAAGGGTCTCGACCCGGCAGACTGAAGTCTGCGCCACGATCGAAATACGGTAATGTATGAGTTCATGCCGCGACAACTCGTTGAGTGCGTACCCAATTTCTCCGAAGGGCGCGACAGCGCCAAGATGGACGCCATCGTCCAGGCGATCCTCAGCGTTCCGGAAGTTGTTCTCCTCGACCGCGAATCGGACGCCGACCACAATCGCTGTGTCCTCACCTTTGTAGGCCCTCCCGCGGCGGTGGCGGACGCGGCATTGCGCAGCGTCGCCAAAGCGGTAGAACTCATCGATCTCACCACGCATCAGGGCGCCCACCCTCGTATAGGGGCAGCCGATGTCATCCCTTTCATCCCCATCGAAGGTGTCACGCTGGAGGAATGCGTGCGCCTGGCGGAGCGGGTAGCGGGTGAAATCTGGAGCAAGCTGCGTGTGCCGGTGTACCTCTACGAATCGGCCGCCCGCCGGCCCGATCGCGTCAACCTGGAGAACATTCGCCGCGGACAGTTCGAGGCGGTGGTGCGCGAAATGGGCACCGTCGCGGACCGCGCTCCCGACGTTGGCGATCCCATCTGCCATCCGACCGCCGGCGCTACAGTGGTGGGCGCGCGCAAATTCCTGATCGCTTACAACGTGAACCTCGGCACTCCCGATATCGCCATCGCGCGCAAGATCGCCAAGACCATCCGCTTCTCCAACGGCGGCTTTCGCTTCGTGAAATCCATGGGAGTGATGCTCACCAGCCGGAATCTGGCGCAGGTGTCGATCAATCTCACCGATTTCGAGCAGACCCCCATGCATCTGGTTTGCGAAACGGTACGGCGCGAGGCCGAGCGGTACGGCGTTCCGGTGGTGGGCAGCGAGATCGTCGGGCTGATTCCCAAGAAGGCCATCGAGATGTCGGCGGAATATTTTCTGCGCTACGAGAATTTCCGGCCGGAGCTGGTGCTGGAGAATCGCATTGCCGAAGCGGTCGGTTCGCGGAGCGGATTGCCGGAATTTCTGGACGCGCTGGCCGCCCCCACGGCTACTCCTGGAGGTGGCAGCGCCAGTGCCGCGGCGGCGGCGATGGCGGCCGCGCTCGGCGCCATGGTGACGCGTCTGGCGAAGCAGGATCCCGACCCGTTCGAGCAGGACCGGCGCTACTTTACGGAGGCTGTCGACCGCGACGCCGAGGCGTTTCAACGCGTGATGGCGGCGTATAAGCGGCCGAAAGACGAACGCGCTCCCTTCGTGGAGGAAGCGCTGCATGGCGCCACGCTGGTGCCCTTGGAAGCGCTGGAGCGCGCCCACGCCATGCAGGCGCGGCTCGATGCGCTGGAGATCCCGGCGCGCTACGGGTCGGACTTGGCAGTCGCCAAGGCGCTGACCGTCGCGGCGAAGGCGGGCGTGCTGGAGAACGTGAAGATCAATCTCGATTCCATCGGCGACGACGCTTTCAAGACGTCCGTGCAGGCGCGTCTGGCGGTCGTGGGCGCATGATGGAGGCTGGCGGATCGCAAGGGTTCACAGGAGCTATCAAAGATTCGACTTAAGGAATCGAAAGCGCTCCTCAAGTTTGAATTGGCTGACGGAGCGTATTACCTCGCTGGGTATGCGGTCGAGTGTGCGTTAAAGGCTTGTATTGCGAAGGAAACGAAGAGATACGAGTTTCCGGATAAGAAGAGGGTCGATTCGAGCTATTCGCATAATTTGGATCTTCTTGTCAAGCTCGCCGGATTGGAAGGCGCCCGCGCGGCTTACTTTGGTCGAAGTCCGGAGTTTCGAAAGCACTGGGACGTGCTGCAATTGTGGTCGGAGGAGAGCAGGTATCAGCGGCATTCGCCACAAGCCGCCGCTGCACTTGTGGCAGCCGTAGGCGATAGCGTTCATGGGGTGATTTCGTGGATCAAACTGTACTGGTGAGCATGGATATCCAGAGAGGCGCCGACGTAGTGGCCGCTCTCGATCAGTCAAAGGTCAAGGTCAGTGTAGCCCTTTTTGCCGTCCTCTCTGAATACGGGGACTGGCGGATGGTGCTGGCGGCCCGCGCTTTCGATGAGCTTAGAATCACCGATGCATACGGACTGCTTCACGAATCGCTCTCCGCCGCCGGAATCGGCCCGGAGAAGACCCCGGTGACTCTGATCTTTCCCATGGGCGATCCGTTCATTAGGCAACTGCGCAAAATATTCGGCAAGACTAAGAGCGTCGAAGGCATGCGGCTTGGCGGCCAGTCGTTTGGCGGACGGTTCGTAGAGGACGGGTACGTGTACCGGATTCGGTAAACCACCGAAATGCGGAATACCGCCGTTCTTCTGATCGATTGTCCCGACCGCAAAGGGCTGGTAGCCGGCGTTTCGGGGCTCCTCTATTCGACACGGAGCGAACATCGCGCATGCCGATCAGCACCTGGATGACGAAGCCGGTCTGTTCTTCATGCGGGTGGAATGGTGGCTGGACGGGTTCGATCTTCACGCCTTTCGCGCGGAATTCGAGAAAGTCGCGGCGGACTTGCAGATGCAGTGGCAGCTCAAGGTGATGTCGGATGTCCCGCGTGTGGCCCTGTTCGTATCGCAGCATTTGCACTGCCTCGTCGATATCCTGCATCGCCAGCAGGCCGGAGAGCTGCACTGCGAAATTCCGCTGGCGATCGGCAATCACCCTGACGCGGAACCACTGGCGAAGTTCTATGGCGTGGAATCCGGCACATCCCCGTGAAGCCGGAGACAAAGAAAGAAGCGGAACAAGAGCAGATCGGGCTCCTGACAGCGAGGGGCATCGACCTTATCGTGCTCGCGCGCTACATGCAGATCCTCTCGCCGGAATTCGTGGCGCAATACCCGCGCCGCATTATCAACGTGCATCACTCCTTTCTGCCGGCGTTCATGGGCGCGAAGCCGTACCATGCGGCCTTCCAGCGTGGCGTGAAACTCATCGGCGCCACCAGCCATTACGTCACCGCGGCGCTCGACGATGGCCCAATTATCGAACAGGATGTGCTGCGGGTGTCGCACCGCGATCATGTGGAGGCGTTGATCGAAAAGGGCCCGGGACATCGAGCGGACGGTACTCTCGCGGGCGGTGAAGTGGCGCCTCGACCACCGCATTCTGACTTACGGCAATAAAACCGTCGTCTTCGATTAGCGTTGTTAATTGTGCGGTTCGGGAAATCCGTTCCCCTCCCAGGCTCGTACAGGACAGGTGAGGGACCGAAATGAGCTTCATTCGCACCAGCCTGTTGCTGACCGCCCTGTCGTTCACAGCCCTTGCCCATCCCATGGGGAACTTCAGCGTGAACCACTATTCGCGCCTGCATTTCCGCCGATCGGGAGTGGAACTCACCTACGTGCTCGATTTGGCGGAGATTCCCACGTTCCAATTGCAGGGAGAGCCCGCGAAGCTCGCGCAGGAATGGGTCTCGAAGCTGGCGCTCACTCGGGACGGTCGGCCGGTTGCCTGGCACATTCGATCCGTCACGCCGAAGAAAACCGACGGCGCCGGCGGAATGCCGATACTAAGGGTGGTGATCGAGGCCGATGCTTCGCTCGAGGCCGGCAAGGTCGAGTATCGCGACCTGAATTTCCCCGGACGGGCTGGGTGGAAGGAAATCGTAGTAGATCGTGGTCCCCAAGAATCTAAGGACCTCAGCAAAGCGCTGACCGTTTACCCCACCGATCCCTCCGTTACCCCGCCGCAGGATCTTACCGCGACCGTCGACTGGTCGCCCGCGCCAGCGATTACCGCCGTGACGACTGCGGAGCCCGCCCCGGCGGCCAGTTCCTTCGTGGCGCAGCAGCCGACCGCGCCGGGTAGCGTGGTGCGCGGCGATTTCCTCTCCCGCATGCTGCAAAAAAAGAATCTCGGCTGGCGCCTGCTGCTGATTTGTGTGGCGGCGGCGTCCGGACTCGGCGCGATGCACGCCATGTCACCGGGCCACGGAAAAACGATCGTTGCGGCGTATCTGGTCGGTTCACGTGGCACCATCAAGCACGCTGGCATTTTAGGTCTGGTGGTCACCTTCACCCACACCTTCACCGTGTTCCTGCTCGGCCTCGGCGTGCTGTTCTTCCAGCAGTACGTGGTCCCCGAGAAGATCATTCCCACGCTCGGCGGGATTTCGGGCCTGTCGATCGTCGTGGTCGGGATCTCGCTGTTGTACCGGCGCACGCGCTTGCTTCTGGCGGGCGGCCGCGCTCATCGCCATCACGAGCACAGCCACATGATCGAAGGCGAAATCACCCCCGCCAGCCTGATCGCGCTGGGCGTGGGCGGCGGCCTGGTACCGTGCCCCTCGGCGCTCATCCTGATGTTGAGCACGATCGCCATCGGCCGGGCCGGTTTCGGACTGCTGCTGCTGGTGGCGTTCAGCTCGGGGCTCGCGCTGGTGCTGATGGCGATCGGCGGGCTGGCGCTCTACGCGCGGCATCTGCTGCCCGATGGCCAGAATGCCAGCCGGCATCCGGCGTTCCGGCTGATTCCGGTGTTCTCGTCGGTGGTAGTGATTGTTTTGGGGCTGGCGATTACCGCCGCTTCGGCGGGATGGATCCAGCCCATGCGTTTCCTTTCTTAACGGAGCAAGAAAATGACTCAATTAACCTCGATTTGTTCCCTGGTGTGTCTGCTGGCCGCGCCCGTCTTCTGCCAGACGGAGGAGAGCGCTTCGGCCCGCCAGCGCGACGTGAAGGCCGCCCGCCTTGCCTCCAACGAGCGGATCGCCACGTATGAGAAGCTCTTGCAGAAATCGCCCGCCGATCCCAAGATTCAAGCGGGCTTGGCCGAGGCGTTTATTCAAAAACTGCGCGAAACCACCGATTTCGCGTACCTCAATCGCGCTTCCGCGCTGGTCGATAAGATGCTCGCCGCCGACCCGAAAAGTTACGACGCCATCCGCCTGCGCATCGAGATCGAGACCCATCGCCACAATTTTCCGAAAGCCGCGGAATTAGCGCAGGAACTGGTGGAACGTAATCCCAGCGACACCGGCAGCCTGGGCATGCTGGGCGATTCCCTCATGGAAGAAGGGCAGTATGTCGCTGCCGGCAAGGTGTATCGGCACATGCTGGAGCTCTCGCCCAATCTCACTAGCTACAATCGCGTGGCGTACCACGACTTCGTTACCGGCAACAGCGGGCAGGCATTGTCGTGGATGAATCTGGCGGTGCAGGCCGGCAGTCCGATCCCCGAAAATCTGGCGTGGTGCCTGGTGGAGTTCGGCGACATGCTTTTCAAGGCTGGGTATACCAAAGAGGCGCAGACGGTTTACGATCGCGCACTCGAAACTTTGCCCGGCTATCATCGCGCATATGCCGCGCTCGGCCGCTTCTACGCCGCTACCGGCGAGTATGCGCGCGCAGCGGAGAATTTCCAGAAAGCGCAGGACGTGATCCCGCTTCCCGACTACGCGGCGGCGCTCGAAATTCTCGACCGTAAGCTCGGCAAACCGGCGGAGGCAGCCAAACAGCGGCAGCTGCTCGATGTGATCGACAAGTTGGGCGCGGTGAACGGCGAGAAGGGCAATCGCATGCTCGCCATGGTGTTCGCGGACGAGAATCGCAATCTGGATCGCGCGCTCGCACTCGCCGAGGGCGAGCTGGAAACGCGCAAGGATGTCTACACCTACGACGCGCTCAGTTGGGTGCTGTACCGCACCGGCCGGCAGAAGGAAGCCGAGGACGCCAGCGCTCAGGCCATGACGGAGAATACGCCGGAGCCCATATTTTTCTACCATGCCGGCGTGATCGCTATGGCCGGCGGCCGGACGGAAGAGGGCCAGGCGATGCTCCGCAAGGCGCTGGCGATCAATCCCAACTTCTCTTTCCCGCAGGCGGACGACGCCCGTCAGCGCCTGGCCGGGGATTCCGCCAGTGCTACGATTTCACAATTCGTAATACACTAAGAAAGTAGCTACTGCCGGACACAAGTGCCATGCACATACCAGACGGATACCTCAGCCCGGCTACCTGTGCGGTCGGTTACGCCGCATCGATCCCCTTCTGGCACATCGCGCTGAAGCGGGTCAAAAAGCAGATGAACTCGCGGCAGGTGCCGCTGGTGTCCCTGTTTGCGGCGCTCTCGTTCGTCATCATGATGTTCAATCTGCCGCTGCCCGGCGGCACCACGGGCCACGCTACCGGGATCGGCCTGGCGACGGTGGTGATCGGACCGTGGGCGGCGATGCTCGCCGTGTCGGTCGCGCTGGTGGTGCAAGCGCTGTTTTTCGGCGATGGCGGGGTGACGGCCATCGGCGCGAACTGTTTCAACATGGCCATTGCCGGTGCGCTCGTGGCTTACGTGGTCTACCGGCTGGTGGCCGGCCGTTCACCTCTGGCCTCCGCGCGCCGTGTGGTGGCCGCGGGAGTGGCGGGATATGTCGCCATCAACTTCTCGGCGCTGCTGGCGGCGATTGAATTCGGCATTCAGCCGCTGCTCTATAAGGATGCCGGCGGCGCACCCCTGTACTGCCCGTACCCCTTGAGCATCGCGATTCCCGCCATGATGATCGGCCATCTGACCATCGCGGGACTGGCGGAATTGGCCGTATCGGCGGGCGTAGTGGCTTTCTTGCAGCGGTCCGATCTGTCGCTGCTGCGCACCACCAGCGGCAAGGTCAGCGAGTCTTCGGATCTGCTGCCGCAAGCAGCGCCCAAATCGCTTCGCCCCCTGTGGGCCGGGCTGGCCATCCTCTGTGTG
>Ga0187871_10003305_pt1 | contig 12542 bp, 15 predicted proteins | sample June2016WEW_16_1_FD_132988 | JGI IMG/M metagenome (GOLD analysis project Ga0187871, IMG submission 132988) | Peatland microbial communities from SPRUCE experiment site at the Marcell Experimental Forest, Minnesota, USA - June2016WEW_16_10 | ecosystem: Environmental > Terrestrial > Soil >... | reverse complement strand
GGTCCGTATAGAAGCGTATAAAAACGTATTGAACTAGCGGCTCGGGGCGCGCTATCCTGCTGCCTCGCTTGAGGTGCAATCGTGCAGAGGCTGCTGGCGCCGCGGGAAGCGGCCAACATTTTGGGAATCAGCTACCCGACGCTGAAGCAATGGATCTATCGCAATAAGATTAAGACCGCGAAGACGCCCGGAGGCCATCACCGCGTACCGGAAAGCGAGATCGACCGCCTGATCCCAAAAAACCTGGAGCGCGGCGACATTCAGACGCGCCGCGGAAACTTTCGCAAGATCAGCGGTCGCAATCAACTGATCGGCCGCGTGCTTGCGGTCAAATACAGCGGCCTGCTGGCTCAGGTGACGATGGCGATCGGCGAGCAGCACATCACCGCGATCATCACCGCAGACGCGGCTAAAGAGATGAGGCTCAAAGCCGGAGAACGCGCCGCGGCGCTGATCAAATCGACCGAAGTCATGATTCTGAGGGTATGATCGATGATTCGTGATCCACTTATCCTATGATCTATAACAAAGCAATTCGACGCAGTTGTCTCGCGTTACTCGCCCTTGTTTTCTCCATTTCTTTCACTTGGCGTGAGCTCTCCGCGCAAGAGCAGGGAGTGCGAATCGCCGCCGCCGCGGATTTGCAGTTCGCGATGGCCGATCTGGCGCAGCAGTACAAGAACCAGACCGGGAAAACGCTCAGCGTGACATATGGATCGAGCGGGAATTTCTTCTCACAAATCCTGAACGGCGCGCCCTTCGACCTGTTTTTCTCAGCGGACATCGACTATCCGAGACAATTGGTAATCGCGAGTCTCGCCGACCCCGCAACGTTTTATAAATATGCGGTCGGCCGCATCGTGATTTGGATACCACCGGGTTCCAAGATCGACGTCGCCAATCAAAAGTGGAACGCTCTGCTCGATCCCACAGTCCAAAAAATCGCCATCGGCAATCCGGAGCACGCTCCCTACGGAAAAGCGGCCGTTGCGGCCATGCAAAAAGCCGGGATCTACGAAAAGGTGAAAGCAAAGCTTGTCCTGGGAGAAAATATTTCGCAAGCGGCGCAGTTCGTGCAGTCAGGCAATGCGCAGGTTGGAATCGTCGCGTTATCACTCGCGATCTCGCCGGCGATGAAAGACGGCCAGCGCTGGGAAATTCCCGCTGAGACGTATCCCGCGATCGAGCAAGCCGCCATCGTGCTGAACAGCGCAAACAACAAGGATGCGGCGCGCGCCTTTCTGGAATTTGTGAAGAGCGACTCTGGCCGCGAGACACTCGGCAAGTACGGCTTCGCGGTCCCGTCAGGGCAACGTTGAAGACGTGAGCTGTTGTCTGTCGCCGGCCGCGATAAAGATCCATCAGCAAACCTGGTGACCATGGAAGCCCTCTTGCTGTCAATTCGTCTGGCGGTCTGCGTCTCGGCGATCCTCTTCGTGATCGGGCTGCCGCTTGCGTATTGGCTGGCGTACTCGCGATGGAGAGGAAAATTTCTGGTGGAGTCCGTGGTCGCGCTGCCGTTGGTGTTGCCGCCCACCGTGCTCGGATTCTATGTACTGGTAGCCCTGGGCACGCGAGGGCCGCTCGGAAAATTGTGGCAAGCGGCGTTCGGCCACGGACTGGCATTCACATTCACCGGTTTGGTGGTCGCATCCGTACTGTACAGTTTGCCGTTCGCGGTCCAGCCGCTGGTGGCATCGTTTGAGAGCGTCGATCGCAAGCTCCTGGACGCATCGGCGGTTCTGGGCGCAAGCACGCTGCGCACCTTCCGCCGCGTCATCCTCCCCATGTCCGTCCCTGGCGTGATTACCGCACTGGTACTGAGTTTTGCACACACGCTAGGCGAGTTCGGAGTGGTCCTGATGGTGGGCGGCAATTTAGCGGGCGCGACGCGCACGGTGTCGATCGATATCTACGATCACGTGCAATCACTCGATTACGCGGAAGCGAATCGCATGGCGCTGATCCTGCTGGTATTTTCGTTCGTCGTGCTATCGATCGTGTATGGAGTCAATCGCCGCATCGGCCGGCGAGTTTGGTCCCCGTGGCCGGCGAAATGAGCGGCGCGCATCTGGCGCTGCAGGTCAAGGTGCTGCGGCGCAACTCCATCGCGTCGCCCTTCACCCTCGATGTCGCGCTCGAGATCCCGTCCGGGATCACCATCCTGTTCGGTCCGTCCGGAGCAGGCAAATCCACGTTGCTGGATTGCATCGCCGGCCTGTTGCGTCCGGACGCTGGCCGAATCGTGGCGGGCGAAGATACGCTCTTCGATTCCGAAAAGCGCGTCGACCTTTCGCCGCAACGCCGCCGCACGGCCTACGTTTTCCAGTCGCTCGCACTATTCCCAAAGATGACCGTCGAAGAAAACGTCGGATATGGCATCGCGAATGTGCCGGAGGAGGAACGATTCGCGCGAATCGGCGAGCTCTTGCAAGCCTTTCGCGTTGAAAAGCTCCGCGCGCGAAGGCCTGGCGAAATATCCGGCGGAGAAAAGCAGCGAGTCGCACTGGCTCGCTCGCTGGTCACCTTGCCCCAGGTGCTTTTACTCGACGAACCGCTGACCGGGCTGGACGCGGAACTGAAAGCGTCGATTGTCGACGATCTACGCGCCTGGAACGCAGCGCAGAAAATCCCGATCCTATACGTGACGCACAGCCGCGACGAAGTCGAAGCCCTCGGCGAGCGGGTCGTCGCCCTCGACCACGGCAGCGTCGTCAGCGAAGGCGGCCCGCACGAAGTGCTCGGCGCGCCGCGCAGCAAAAGGCTCGCATTGGCCGTCGGATTCGAAAACCTGCTCGATGCCGTGGTTCTGGACCTGCGGGAAGCCGATGGCGTGATGCGTGTGCGCCTTGCGGAAAGCGCGAGCGAAATCGAGGTGCCACTGGGCTACGCTGCGCCGAACGACCGAGTAAAGATTGCGATCCGTGCGGGAGACATTTTGCTCGCGACCCAGCGTCCGGCTGGGCTCAGCGCCCGCAATATCCTGGAAGGGAAACTTGTGTCACTGGAGCAACGTGGCACGGTAGTCGTTGCGGGCGTTGAGGCTGGAGTGATCTTCACCGTGCACGTAACGCCCAGCGCAGCGCGCGCCCTGGAACTCAGCGCGGGCAAACCTGTCTGGATCGTCCTTAAGACGCATTCCTGCCATCTCGTCAGCGATTAGTTTGTTTCTGCGAGGCGCAATCTCTGCGACGATTTGTCAGGCCCGTAGAATAGACTCTTGAGTCTTGAGAAAACGCCTCGCGCGCCAATTATTTCGGCGAAGAAGGAGGGGCAGCGCCCGGAACGGAAAACTTTACTTCGTCGGCAGACAACGTATCGCCAGTGGGCGTGGCGTGAATCACCACGCGATCGCCAACCGCCAAATCCGAGAGCTTGGCGGCTTTGCCGTCCCGGCTGACGTACATAGTTTCGGCAACAAGTTTCACTTCCACCGACTTTCCGTCGGCTTGCTTGACCACGACGGAGTCGGCATTGATTTTTTGCAGCGTGCCCATCACGTGCTTCTTATCGCCGTGGGCGACGGCCACACTCGCCAGCAACGCGATGACTGCCAGGAACGAGATTATTCGATGCATCATAAATTCTCCGTGGCCCTGTACGGGTTCGACAGAGCGCCAACCCTCACTAAGGATGATGCACCGATTCGGGCTTTTGTTGCACCGGCGCACCCCCCAGAAAATCCTGTTCTTCCTGATCTTCCTTGTGTTCGTGTGGCCCTTTCGGGTTGTCGCGCTCCATCTCCACGCGTTCTTCCATGGTCAGCTGCGGCAGATGCCGAATGAAGAGTACCAGTTTCCAGCTGTCCTCCTGCGATCCATGCGTGCTGCCGAACGCCGGCATGCCGGTGAAGCGGATTCCGTTTTCGATGATCCAGAACAGTTCGCCGTCGGAAAGCTTCTGCGTTTCCGGCAAGCGCAAATCCGGCGGCTTTGGGTATAGGCCTTTGCCGTACAGGGTATCGCCGCTGCCATCGTTGCCGTGACACGTCGCGCAATGATCCGCGAAGTGCGCCATCGCTTCTTGAAGATTCTGATCGGACGGCGCGATGGGATTGTGTTCGTTGCGAGCATTCGCTGGAATCGCCATACGGCGGGCGTTTCGGGCGAGCATCGCTTCCATCGCGGTCGGCGTGGCATGCGCGCTCAGGCCGTTGTGGAGCATCGAAACGCCGGCGCCGATGGCCAGCCCGGCGGCCAGCACCAGCAGCAGAAGAATGAGATTCCAGCGTTTCATGTTTCACGTATGATAGCCGACCGGTGTTCTTGACCGCCACGGATTTGACGCGCCGCGATCGCCTGTCGTTTGTCAAACCCGTGTTAAATTCTGGAGCGGGAAGGCTCCGAGACTGGGGACCTGCGAAGCACGAGCCTCTCTGTTACGATACCCTTTGACGCTGCGTTGGACTCTCTAGCTTTCGCGATTCGTTTATGAGCACCGCAACACAACTGGGGAACTCTGCCGCGCTGGCCTCATGTCCACCGGATGTGCGCGACTATCTCGTTGCGGCCCACGAAGGCGCTGAGCTTTCTTTCGAGCAGGGACTGCGGCTGGCCACCGCCGAAGGCCCCGCGCTCGACGCGCTGATTGCCGCAGCGGATGCCTTGCGGCGCGAAACCGTTGGCGACGCCATCACCTACGTCGTGAACCGCAACATTAACTTCACCAACGTGTGCTTCGTCGGCTGCAGCTTTTGTGGTTTTGCCAGAGGCCCGGGCGCGCCCGATGCCTATTCCCACTCCGCCGAGGATGTCGTTCGCAAAGCTCGCGAGGCCTGGGACCGCGGCGCGACCGAAGTCTGCATCCAAGGCGGCTTGCCGCGCGATCTCGATGGGTTTTTTTACCGCGATATTCTGCGTGCTATCAAACGCGCCATTCCCCCGATGCACGTACACGCATTTTCGCCGATGGAAATTTCCTATGGCGTGGATAAAACGGGAATGCCGTTGCGCGAGTATCTGCAAATGATGAAAGACGAAGGTCTCGGCAGCATCCCGGGCACCGCGGCGGAAATACTGGACGATCGCGTGCGGCAACAGTTGAGTCCGAACAAACTTCCGGTCGCCCGCTGGGTTGAGATCATTACCGCCGCACACGAACTAGGCATTCCCACGACTTCGACCATGATGTACGGCCACGTGGAAGAACCAGCGGATTGGGTGCGGCACATTCTGTTGCTGAGATCGATCCAGAAGCGCACTGGCGGCTTTACGGAATTTGTGCCGCTTGGCTTCATTCATGAAAAAACGCGCTTGTACAAGCATGGTGGCGCTCGGGCTGGAGCGGAACGCGAGGATCACCTGCGCGTGCACGCTCTGTCGCGCGTGCTGCTGCACGGCGCGATCAAAAACCTGCAAGTGTCCTGGGTAAAGCTGGGGTTTGCGATGTCGCTCGAATGTCTGAAAGCAGGCGCCAACGATTTCAGCGGCACCTTGATGGAAGAAAGTATCTCGAAAGCTGCAGGAGCCAATTTTGGCGAGTTCGTCTCTCCTGAAGAATTCCGGCGCATGATTCGCTCGATTGGCCGCGTTCCCGCGGAGCGCAGCACTACGTACAAGATTCGCCGCACCTTCGATGTGGCGGAAGAGTCGGACAATCGCGTTCCCGAGTCGCTACCCTTGGTGCAGGACAAAAATCATCAGCCCTACGCCGAAGGCGCTTACTAGAATCCGATGCGCGTCCTCCTGCTTCCGATCAAGGATTTGCGAAATGCCAAACAACGCCTAGCCGGAATTCTGACGCCGGAGGAACGGTTTGCTTTGGCGCAGGCGATGCTGGCCGACACCATCCGTGCGGTCCGCGAGGTGCAGCAAGCCGAAAAGATATTTGTCGTCACCAACTATGAGCCGGCAATGCAAGCGGCGCGCGATAATGGATGGGAGATTCTTCGCGAGGAACAGCAAATCTCAGAGAGCGTGTCGGTGGACGCCGCGTCGCGCCAGTGCGAGGAACGCGGCATCCGCGCGGTGCTGCGCTTGCCGCTCGATTTGCCGCTGGTGACATCGAAGGACATCGACGAGCTGCTCGCCGTAGAATGCTCCGCGCCCGCGGTTGTGATCGTCCCGTCGCGCGATGGAACCGGAACCAACGCGATCCTGCGGACGCCCCCAACCCTGTTTCCCTCGCACTTCGGCAATGGCAGCTTCGCCAAACATTGCGGCGAAGCGATGCGCGCGGAAGCTCGCATTATTAAGCTGCGAAACGTTCGCTTGGAAATGGACGTCGACGATGAAGCGGATTTGCTTGCCCTGCTGCAGCATGATTTGAGCGGCACGCGAACGGGGACTTGGTTACACGACAGCGGAGTCTTGAAAAAGGTGGGTTTAAGGCCTATGACAAAGGCTAGTGTTGCAGCGCAGAGCTGAGCGGTTCGTCTTACTGATGATCCAGACGGACATCTTTATTTCGAGCGGTGGATGAAGCAAAAGGTCTTTTCAGACATCGACGCGATCGTCGCGGACGTGCCGGATGGCGCTCGAATCATGTTCGGCGGATTCGGCGGCGCGGGTTTTCCGAATAATTTGATTGCCGCGTTGGCGCGCAAAGGCGCGAAAGAGCTCGTGGCCATCAGCAACAATTGCGGAACGCGCGACGGCGAACTGGGAATCTTGTTCAAGCTCGATCGCATTCGCCACGTCATCGCATCCTTCCCCGGCCCGCATTCCAACTATTTTCAAGAGCGGTTGGCGGCGAAGCAAGTAACCATCGAGCTGGTACCGCAAGGAATCTTGTGCGAACGCATGCGCGCGGCTGCCGCGGGACTTCTCGGGTTCTACACCACGGTCGGCGTCGGCACCGAAGTCGCGGTGGGCAAAGAAGAACGTACTCTCGATGGCAAGCGCTGCATCCTGGAAATGCCCATTCACGCCGATTTCGCCTTCATCAAGGCGCAGAAAGCAGACGAGCTTGGCAACCTGACCTACCGCTTGGCGGCGCAGAATTTCAATCCGATCATGGCCATGGCCGCCAATACGACAATTGTAGAAGTCGAAGAGATTGTGCCTGTGGGTGCGATCGATCCCGAAAGCGTGATGACTCCCGCCATTTTTGTGCATCGCATCGTGCAGGCCAAAGGGATTCGCTATGCCGGGTAAGCCGCGCCTCACGCGAGAGCAGATCGCGCGCCGCGCAGCTCTCGAATTGCCAGATGGCGGCTACGTCAATCTTGGTTGGGGAATTCCCAATCTAATCGCCGATTATTTACCGCCGGGCATCACGGTGTATTTTCACAGCGAAAACGGAATTCTGGGAATGGGCCGGCGCGCCAAACCGGGGGAAGAAGATTACGATCTGGTGGACGCGATGAAAGTTCCGGTGACGTTGGTCCCGGGCGCTTCGTTCTTTCACCAGGCCGACGCGCACCTGATGACGCGGGGCGGACACTTGGATGTAGCCGTCCTCGGCGGATTTCAAGTTTCCGAAAACGGTGACCTCGCCAACTGGAAGATTCCCGGCGCAAAGGGTTCCGGAGCGATCGGTGGAGCGATGGATATCGCGGCCGGAACGAAGACGTTGATCGTTTGCATGGAGCATACGACCAAAGAAGGCGCCCCGAAGATCGTGCGCGAATGCACCTATCCCTTGACAGGGCTCGCGTGCGTCACCACCATCATCACCGATCTTGCGGTCATCGATGTTAGGCCCGATGGGCTGGCGCTGCGCGAAGTTGCGCCGGGCTGGACCGCCGCGGAAGTGCAGGCATTGACTGGCGCGACATTGACAGTGCCGGACCGCGTCCCGGAGATTCATTTCACATAGCGCAGCTGCAAAGCAGCCATGATCTCGACCGAGTTGAGGGTTTCCATGACCGCCATATTTGCACCTCCGGATCTTTCCTCCAGGCCCTTCAACGTGAGCGTATCGCGGGACATGGCCGCAACGCCGGCAGTTTTATATCGGGCGTGGACGCAACAGTTCGATCGCTGGTTCGCGGTCCCAGGAACGGTGTTGATGACCGGCGAGGTCAATTCGGTTTTCTTTTTCGAGACGCAGTTCGAGCGAGCGCGGCATCCGCACTATGGCCGCTTCCTGCGGCTCGAACGAGATCGTCTCGTGGAACTCACATGGCTTACCTCCGCAACCAATGGCTTTGAAACTGTCGTCACCGTGGACCTCGCACCCAATGCCGACGGTGGAACGCAACTCCGGCTCGCGCACGCCGGTTTCCCCAATGAAGAATTGCGAAAGCGGCACGAACAAGCGTGGCCCATCGTGCTCGAACATCTCGACCGGTGCGTCGCCGCTTGAAACTGGCCGGTGGAAAGGATTACGACGCGGATGATTCGTGCCGCCTTACTCATCGCGTTGGCGGCGCTCGGTTTGCCGGGTCGCGCTGCCAGCGAAGAAATTCTGACGTATAGCATTCGTTACGACTTGGCTGTTCCTTCCGTGGTTCATATCTCGGTAAAGCTTCCCGCGCCCAGCGACGCGCCGCTGACCCTGATCATGCCACGCTCGGTTCCTGGCGGTTACGCGCAGCGGCCCTATGACCCGTTCGTGATCAACGTCAAGGCGTATACCGCGGCTGGCAGCGCCGCGGAAGTGCGGCGCGACGAAATTGGGCCTCGATGGGCGATCGGCAGCCGCGGCGAACGTGTAAGTCGCGTCGAATACGACGTTGACGTCACACGAATGGAGCGCGAGATTTTCGACGCATCCGCCACCTCCAAGATTCGCGATGGCTATGTAGGTTTGCTGGGTTACTCTGTGTTTGCATTCTTTGACGGCTGGGAAAACCGCGCCATTGATCTCGAAGTCGCAGCCCCTCCTGGCTGGCCGGTATTTTCCACGCTGGCGCCACGGTTTCCGGCCGAAACCGCCACATTGACGGCGCGTGCACCGAACTATTACGCGCTGGCCGACTCGCAGATCATGCTGGGCCCGAAACTCCAATTGCGAAAAATAGACGGCGGCATTCCACTTTTTCTTTCAGTCTATTCCGAATCGGAAGACGACGTGGTCCTGGAGAGTGCGCTGGCGCGCGACGTGCTAGATAAAGTGACCGCCTATTTCGGCAAAGCTCCCTTTTCCAACTACACCGTGGTGCTGGAATTCCTGCGGCCGGTCTCCCCGCGGCATGAATACGGCTTCAGCATGGAGCATTTAAACAGTGGAACGTTTTATTTGGATGTGGACCATGTGCTTACGGCGAGAAGCACCGACCTCGAAAAAGAAGCCCATCATTTCAATTACGCTCACCATATCGCCCATTCCTGGATTCCCAAGCACGCCTACGGCGTCGGGTACCTTCCCTTCACCTGGGAAATGACGCCGGTCATCGACACCATCTGGTTCAACGAAGGCTTTGGACGTTACGTGGCCATCGCCGCCCTGGCCGATGCGCTGCCGAACGACGAGGCCGCGCGTTACCGCAAGGAAAAACTGCATCGGCTGCGGCGCATCATCGCGGAAGCGCCAGAATTTATCCAGCGCATGCGCCTGGACGAGCTCTCGCGCGAGGGATCATTCCTCTACGCCGACGATTTTCGTGTCGGAATGAACCTGTTTGCTCGTGGAGCGCTGATGGCCGGAGAAATGGACGATCGCATTCGCTCCCAGACACGCGGTCAGAAATCCCTGCGCGACGCCTTGCGCCACCTGATGGACTGGAGTGAGCAGAACCATCGCGCCTTTCGCACCGAAGAGTTGCCGGTAATTTTCCGCGAGGCCACCGGAGTCGACACGGCGAGTATTCTCGACCGCTGGATGCAGCCTGCAATCCGGGCCGCCATGCAGCCATCGGTGCATTGATCTGCGCAGAAGTGGTAGAGTCTTGTTGCGTAGCCCAGTCACGACAAAAGAACTTTCGGAGGTCCCATGGCCGAACAAGTACCCGACAAATATGCTGATTTGTTCAAGAAAAAAGCATTCGCCAATCTGGCAACCTTGATGAAAGACGGCAGCCCGCAGGTAACGCCGGTGTGGTGCGACTACGACGGCAAAAATGTGCGCGTCAATTCGGCGCTGGGCCGCGTGAAGGACAAGAACATCCGCCGCGATCCGCGCGTGTCGCTGGCGATCCAGGATCCCGAGAATCCCTACCGCTATATGGAAATCCGCGGCAAGGTCGTGGAGATCACCCAGAACGGCGCGGACGATCACATCAACAGCTTGTCGCAAAAATATCTGGGCAATCCCGTTTATCCCTATCGCCAGCCCGGCGAAGTACGCGTGCTCTACAAGATCGAGCCGGAAAAAGTCAGCTCGATGGGGTAGGAGCAGAGTAATCTGCGGCAGGTCGTCGGGTGTCGACAGTCGAAACCTGCGGCGTCTGTATACCCTTATAACTCGGAGCATCTGAAATTGACGATGCCTGATTACTCGATGCGTCCTATAGGTGTGGTTCGATCCCCAGTCAAACAACCCAGCGATGATTGCTGGGCCGGCTTGATTTCAACAATCGAACTGGACTCCGATCAATTCACTCCGGAAAGCACGGCCGGACTAGACCAGTTCTCTCACGTCGAGATCGTGTTCCTGTTCCACCGCGTAGCGCCGGAAGCGGTGCAGACCGGATCTCGACATCCCCGAGAACGCGCGGATTGGCCCAAGGTCGGCATCTTCGCCCAGCGCGCAAAAGATCGCCCCAACCGCATCGGCACCACCCTGTGTAAAATCGAACGCATCGATGGGCTGCACATTTCCGTCCGCGAACTCGATGCGATCGATGGCACGCCAGTCCTGGACATCAAGCCGTACATGGAAGAATTCGGACCACGAGAGCCGGTGGTTCAGCCATCGTGGTCGAAGCAACTGATGGCAGGGTACTTCCGCCCAAGGACCAAGTAACCGCCTGTAACGGTTTTGTAGCGGCGAGCTTGACTCGCCACTTATTGCTGCGTTCCGCGATCGATAAATCCCGCAATCTGGTTGTGCAGGTTCACGCGATCTTCATCGTGCAAATACATCATGTGGCCCGCCGAGTAGTAATCCTCTTTGATGTTTTTCTGCAGCGCTTCGGGCAAGCCGAGGTGCTCCATCGTGAATTCCGTAGCAAAAAACGGCGTGGCAAAATCGAAATAGCCATTTTCCACCTGAACTAGAAGCCGCGGATTGGTGATCATGGCCTGCGCCAGATCCCCTTCGACGTTGGGAGCACCCGGAAAGAACCGCCGAGGTCCATTCGATTGCCGCGTCCAGTTCCAGTTCGTATTGCCAGCGCTGTTGTGATAGACCTTGTCGCGGCCGAATTTCAGTTCGTCGTGATTGTAAGCATTGATCAGCGCCGTAAACGCGCCTCCCACGGCCGGCCCCTCCGGGTCACCCTGCGCATTTTCCTCCAGCAGATCGTACGTATAGCCGGTGAATCGCGCGTCAATGCGCCCGGTAGTCAAGCCGGCGCTGCGCTGTAGTTCGACGCGGAATTGGCTCAGCGTCACGCGCAGGTCCGCTTTCATCAGGTAGTCTTCGCTCAATCCAGTAAAGTAGGAGAGTTTTTTCGCGACGCCGGCCTTTTCGCCGCCGGGAAGCTTATCGCCCTTGTAGAGCGCCGCGGCATATTCGCCCTGAGCATATTTGCGCGCCTCCTCGATGAAAGCAGGCAAATCGCCAGGACGATCCTTCAGCGCTTTGTGGTACCACGCGACCGCCGCATAACTTGGCAGGTAGAAAACGTACGGACGATCGTCGCCAGGCGCAAACGTGAGCGTCGCGAGATCGAGAACCGACGAGATCAAGCAAATCCCATTCAAATGCACGGTGTCGTGGTTCTGCAGATAATTCCCCAATGCCGCGGACCGAAACGTCCCGTAGCTTTCGCCGATTAGAAACTTCGGCGAATTCCAGCGATCATTGCGGCTCAAGTACGTCACGATGAATTGCGCAAAGGCTTCGACGTCTTCGTCGATCCCATAAAAATCTTTGTCCTGCGCCTTGCAGACGGCATGGCTGTAACCGGTCCCCATCGCATCGATGAAAACGAGATCGGTTTTGTCGAGGAGACTTTCGGAGTTGTCCACCAGCTTGTACGGCGCCGGAGGCGTGAAGGTGCCGTCCACGGTGTGCGCGCGCCGCGGACCGAATGCGCCCATATGCAGCCACATGGTCGCCGAGCCGGGTCCGCCGTTATACAGGAACGACACCGGGCGCAGGCTCAGATCTTTCACGTCGCTGCGCGTATACGCGACCGAATACATCAATCCCGTCGCGTCGCCTTTATCATTCTTCAGCAGCGTCGTGCTCGCCGTGGCTTTGTAGGGAATCGCCTGCCCGCCGAGTCGGATGGTGTGGTCGGTTACGGAAACTTCTTCCTTGGTCGCCGCGGCGTCACATTTATCCGGTGCTTTGGCTTCCGGAGCTTTCGCGTCCTTGTCGGGTTGCGCCTGTGCCCCGGCACGCGGTGATTGCGATAACAAAAACAATGCCGCCGCGACGCAAAGAATCAACCGGTCTTTCATCCCAGTGCTCCCCTCAGCCGTTTCGCCTGCTCGAAAAAAAAGGCAGGGCTTCGCGGACTCGACCCCGCGTTACAGCGACGCGAACCGGCGGATTGTATGTTGGGGTGCCGCCAGTGTCAAAGAAGGTCCAGCAGAAAGTCCAGTAGC
>Ga0187871_10003303_pt1 | contig 12547 bp, 10 predicted proteins | sample June2016WEW_16_1_FD_132988 | JGI IMG/M metagenome (GOLD analysis project Ga0187871, IMG submission 132988) | Peatland microbial communities from SPRUCE experiment site at the Marcell Experimental Forest, Minnesota, USA - June2016WEW_16_10 | ecosystem: Environmental > Terrestrial > Soil >... | reverse complement strand
CATTTCCGTCGGTCTGCAAGGCGCCAGCAACGTCGTCACCGATCCGGGCCCATTCTTCGTCATCTCCACCGTGATCACGCTGACGGGCGGCACCATGTTCCTGATGTGGCTCGGCGAGCAGATCACGCAGCGCGGCATCGGCAACGGCACGTCGCTGATCATCATGTCGGGGATCGTGGCGCAACTGCCCTCGGCCATCGCCGGCACCCTTGAACTCGGCCGCCAGGGCGCGCTTTCGACCGGGCTCATTCTCATCGTCATCGTGATGGTGGTGGCCGTCATCACCTTCATTGTGTTCATGGAGCGCGCGCAACGCCGCCTGCTGATCCAGTATCCCAAGCGGCAGGTCGGTAATCGCATGTTCGAGGGCCAATCCTCGCATCTGCCGCTCAAGCTCAACACCTCGGGCGTCATTCCGCCGATCTTTGCCTCCTCGCTGCTGCTGCTGCCGACCACGGTCGCCAACTTCACCGCCGGGCAGGGGCCGGGATGGCTGACGCTGATCACCACGCAGCTCTCGCACGGGCGGCCGCTGTTTCTGGCGCTCTATGTCGGGCTCATTGTCTTCTTCGCCTTCTTCTACACGGCGATCGTGTTCAATCCGACCGAGACCGCCGAGAATTTGAAGAAGCACGGCGGCTTCATCCCCGGCATCCGGCCGGGCGAGCGCACCGCTGAGTACATCGATTACGTATTGTCGCGGATTACAGTGATCGGCGCGGCTTATCTGGCGGTCGTTTGCCTGTTCCCGGAAATACTGATCTCGTATGCAGCGGTGCCGTTCTATTTCGGCGGCACCTCGCTGCTCATCGTCGTCAGCGTGACCATGGATACGGTGGCGCAAGTGCAGGGATACCTGCTGGCCCACCAATACGAAGGCTTGATCAAGCGATCGAAACTGAGGGGGCGCCGTCGATGAGATTGATCCTGCTGGGCCCGCCGGGGGCTGGCAAGGGAACGCAGGCTCAGCGTCTCGTCGCCAAATACGGCATCGTTCAGCTCTCGACCGGGGACATGCTCCGCGCCGCCGTGAAGGCGGGCACCCCGGTTGGCCGGCAGGCTCAGGAGATCATGGCGCGCGGCGGGCTTGTGCCCGACGATGTCGTGGTCGAGATCGTGGCGCAACGGATCGAGCAGCCGGACGCGCGCAAAGGTTTCATTCTCGACGGGTTTCCGCGCACGGTGCCGCAGGCCGCGGCACTTGATCGCATGCTGGCGGAGCGGAACCTGGCGCTCGACGGCGTGATCGAGTTGCGCGTCGATGAGGACGCGCTCATCAAGCGTATCGAGCGCCGAATCGAGGAGATGAAGGCGCGAGGCGAAGCGCTCCGGGAGGATGACAACCCTGAGGTGCTGCATCGCCGATTGAAGGCCTACCGCGAGCAAACCTCGCCCCTGATCGACTATTATCGGGATAAAGGCGCGCTGATTACCGTCAACGGCATGGCGCCGATCCCGGAGGTCGCCGCCGCCATCGACCGGGCGCTACCGGCGGAGCCGGCAATAGGAAAAAAGTCCAGGAGGGAGCGTCGATGACGGCCAAACCGGCCGAATGATACCGGCGAGGCGCTCGATCAGCCGAAAACCGGGAGACTCGGCGCCCAGTGATAACTATTTACACGAAATCGCCAGCCGAGGTTGACGAAAGCGCGGGGAATCCATTAATAAGCATAGAATATCAGGTCGGAGATTTAGCAGCGATGCCAAGCCGCAAGGGCAGGCAGGCGTTGGCTTTTTACGTTTGTGGCCTTCTCAGGTGACATTCGAATCGACAGATCGCAGCCGGGCGGTGCAGGGACACCCTGGGCTGGCCCGCATAAGGAGTAACTGAGGTGGCCCGTATCGCCGGCGTCAATATCCCGACCAACAAGCGCGTCGTGGTCGCGCTGCAATATATCCACGGCATTGGCCCGGCCAAGGCCAAGGAAATTGTGCACAAAGTGTCGATTCCCGACGCGCGCCGGGTATCGCAATTGACCGATCAAGAAGTGCTGCAGCTGCGCGAGGTGATCGACCGCGACTATATCGTGGAGGGCGATCTGCGGCGCGAAGTGGCCATGAACATCAAGCGGCTGATGGATCTCGGTTGCTATCGCGGATTGCGTCATCGTCGCGGCCTGCCGGTCCGCGGGCAGCGTACGCATACCAATGCACGCACCCGCAAGGGACCGGCCAAGCCGATCGCCGGCAAGAAGAAATAGCGCGTCGAACAATGTGACGGCACGGTGCGGCCGGGCCGATCCGAAAGGGTTCAGAATGGGTAAGGAAGCTACGCGCGTCCGCCGACGCGAACGCAAGAACATCGCCTCGGGCGTCGCGCACGTGAATGCCACATTCAACAACACCATGATTACGATCACCGACGTGCAAGGCAATACCATTGCCTGGTCGTCGTCTGGCACGATGGGGTTCAAGGGCTCGCGCAAGTCGACGCCCTACGCTGCGCAGGTCGCCGCCGAGGACGCCGCCAAGAAGGCGCAGGAGCACGGCATGCGCACGCTCGAGGTCGAGGTCGCGGGCCCCGGATCGGGGCGGGAATCGGCGCTGCGCTCGCTGCAGGCCGCCGGTTTCACCATTACCTCGATCCGCGACGTAACCCCGATTCCGCACAATGGATGCCGGCCGCGCAAGCGGCGGCGCGTATAGGACATCCGGCCGATGGAACAAGTGGAACATCTGCCGCCGCAAGACCTTGGCCTCACGGAGCGGAGTGAGGCGCGCGAGCGGATCGCGCCGCGCAACGCGATGGGTGACAACGTGACGATTCAGAAGAATTGGCAGGAATTGATCAGGCCGGGCAAGCTGCAGGTCAGCGCCGGCGCCGACGCGCGGCGGGTGGCGACGGTGGTCGCCGAGCCGCTGGAACGCGGCTTCGGCGTGACGCTCGGCAACGCGTTGCGGCGCATTCTGTTGTCCTCGCTGCAGGGCGCCGCGGTGCAGTCGGTGCATATCGACGGCGTGCTGCACGAGTTCTCCTCGATTGCCGGCGTGCGCGAGGACGTCACCGACATCGTGCTCAACATCAAGGACATCGCCATCAAGATGCAGGGCGACGGGCCCAAGCGCATGGTGGTGAAGAAGCAAGGCCCGGGCACCGTCACCGCCGCCGACATCCAGACCGTGGGCGATATTGTCGTGCTCAATCCGGAGCTCGTGCTGTGCACGCTCGACGAGGGCGCCGAGATCCGCATGGAATTCACGGTCAATACCGGCAAGGGCTACGTGCCGGCCGAACGCAATCGTCCGGAGGACGCGCCGATCGGGCTGATCCCGGTCGACAGCCTCTACTCGCCGGTGCGCAAGGTCTCCTACAAGGTGGAGAACACCCGCGAAGGCCAGATCCTCGACTATGACAAGCTGACGCTGTCGATCGAGACCAACGGCGCCGTGAGTCCCGAGGACGCGCTCGCCTACGCCGCGCGCATCCTGCAGGACCAGCTCAACGTGTTCGTGAACTTCGAGGAGCCCAAGCGCGAGACTGCGCAGGAGGCGATCCCCGATCTTGCCTTCAATCCGGCGTTCCTCAAGAAGGTCGACGAGCTCGAGCTCTCGGTGCGTTCGGCCAATTGCCTGAAGAACGACAACATCGTCTATATCGGTGATCTGGTGCAGAAGACCGAGGCCGAGATGCTGCGGACGCCGAACTTCGGCAGGAAGTCGCTCAACGAGATCAAGGAAGTGCTGGTGCAGATGGGCCTGCATCTGGGCATGGAAGTTCCCGGCTGGCCGCCGGAGAACATCGAGGAACTGGCCAAGCGGTTCGAGGATCACTACTGAGGAGAGGACGGACGACAGGGACAGAGGACAGATGATGAGAATGCCTAATTCCGTCGTCCGTCGTCCGTCGTCTGTTATCTGACGAAGTCAATGCGTCACGCCAAAACCCACCGCAAGTTCGGCCGCCGCTCGGACCATCGCCGCTCGATGCTGGCGAACCTTGCCGCGTCGCTGATCAAGCACGAGCAGATCGTCACCACGCTGCCGAAGGCGAAGGACTTGCGCCCGGTCGTGGAGAAGCTGGTCACTCTCGGCAAGCGCGGCGATCTGCACGCCCGCCGGCAGGCGATCGCGCAGATGCGCGATCTGGCGATGGTCAAAAAGCTTTTCGAGGTCATCGGCCCGCGCTACAAGGAACGCAGTGGTGGCTATACCCGCGTGCTCAAAGCGGGCTTCCGCTACGGCGATTCGGCGCCGGTCGCGGTGATCGAGTTCGTCGACCGCGACGTCGAGGCGAAGGGCAAGGATTCCGGCCCGGTCCAAGTGCGCGCCGAGGAGCCGGCTCCCGCCGCCGCCTAGCGCGCCGCGCCCTTCTAAAGCCCGGCTCGCGCGCCTATATGGGACGGCATCGATTCGGGGTCTCTGCATGCCGCTTCTGCGCGCCTCCGGCACCGTACTGGATGCCGCCGTTTTTGCATTCCTGACGCTCGCGAGCACAAGCGCGCAGGAACGCGTGGTGCCGGGCTCGTCCGCCGAGTTGGTGCTGTCGTTCGCGCCGGTGGTCAAGCGCGTGGCGCCGGCGGTGGTCAATGTCTATGCCGCCCGGGTCATCGAGAATCGCAACCCGTTCATGAACGACCCGCTGTTCCGCCAGTTCTTCGGCGCGATGCCGCGCGAGCAGGTGCAACGCTCGCTGGGCTCCGGCGTCATCGTCGATCCGTCGGGCCTCGTCGTCACCAACTACCACGTCATCGAAGGCGCCAGCGAAGTGAAGGTGGCGCTCGCCGACAAGCGCGAGTTCGACGCCGAGATCGTGCTCAAGGACGAGCGCAGCGACCTCACCATTCTGCGCATCAAGGACGCGCACGAGCGATTTCCCCTGCTGGAGTTCGGCAATTCCGATGAGCTGCAGGTCGGCGATGTTGTGTTGGCGATCGGCGATCCGTTCGGCGTCGGCCAGACGGTGACGCACGGCATCGTCTCGGCGCTGGCGCGCACCCAGGTCGGCATCTCCGATTATCAGTTCTTCATCCAGACCGACGCCGCGATCAATCCGGGAAATTCCGGCGGCGCTCTGGTCGATCTCAAAGGCCGGCTCGTCGGCATCAACACCGCGATCTATTCGCGTTCCGGCGGCTCGCAGGGCATCGGCTTCGCCATTCCGGCGAACATGGTACGGGTGGTGGTTTCGTCCGCCAAGGGCGGCAGCGCTGCGGTCAAGCGTCCATGGCTCGGCGCCAAGCTCCAAGGCGTGACGCCGGAGATCGCCGAAAGCCTCGGGCTGAAGCGGCCGAGCGGTGCCCTGGTCGCCAACGTCACTGCCGGCAGTCCCGCGGCCCGCGCCGGTATCAAGACCGGCGACCTGATCGTCAGCGTCGACGGCACGGTCGTCGACGATCCCAATGCCTTCGATTACCGCTTTGCCACCAAGCCGCTGGGTGACAGCGCGCAGATCGGTGTCGTCCGGCAAGGCCGGGAGATGGCCGTGACCGTCGCGCTGCAGAGCATTCCCGAATCGCCACGCGACGAAGTGGAAATCCGCTCGCGTTCGCCGTTCAGCGGCGCCACCGTCGCCAACCTTTCGCCGGCGCTCGCCGACGAGCTGCGGCTCGATCCGCAGAGCGAGGGCGTCGTCGTCGTCGGCGTCGCCGACGGCTCGGCGGCGCAGTCGGTCGGCTTCCAGAAGGGCGACATCGTGGTCTCGGTCAATAACCAGAAGATCGCGAAATCCGCCGATCTCGATCACATCGTACGCGCCGGCGGACGGCAGTGGCGCATCACCATCAAGCGCGGTGCCCAGCAGATATCGGTCATATTCAGTGGATGAATGAGCACGCGCCCGAAGCAGAGCTCGCCGACTTTGTTCGCAGCCGCCGGCCTCGAGCACAACGCGCCGCGGCCGCTCGCCGATAAGCTTCGACCGGACCAGCTTGCCGATGTCGTCGGGCAGGATCATCTGCTCGGCCCCGACGGCACGCTGACCCGCATGCTGGAGACGCGCTCGCTCGGATCGCTCGTCTTCTGGGGCCCGCCGGGCACCGGCAAGACCACGGTGGCGCGGCTGCTGGCACGGGCGACCGATCTGCACTTCGAGCAGATCTCGGCGATCTTCTCCGGCGTCGCCGACCTCAAGAGGGTGTTCGACGCGGCGCGGGCGCGGCGCGAGACCGGGCAGGGGACGCTGCTCTTTGTCGACGAGATTCACCGCTTTAACCGCGCCCAGCAGGACTCGTTTTTGCCGGTCGTCGAAGACGGCACCATCGTGCTGGTCGGCGCCACCACGGAAAATCCGTCCTTCGAGCTGATTGCGCCGCTGTTGTCGCGGGCGCGCGTGCTCGTGTTCAAGCCGCTCGACGGCGCGGCGATCGAGAAGCTTTTGCAGCGCGCCGAGGCCATCGAAGGCAAAAAGCTGCCGCTCGACGACGAGGCGCGCGCCTCGCTGATCCGCATGGCCGACGGCGACGGCCGCGCCGCGCTGACACTGGCGGAAGAGGTCTGGCGGGCGACGCGGGCGGGCGAAATCTTCGATGCCGCCGCCTTGCAGGAGATCGTGCAGCGGCGCGCGCCGATCTACGACAAGGCGCAGGACGGTCACTACAATCTCATCAGCGCGCTGCACAAGTCGGTGCGCGGCTCCGACGCCGATGCCGCGCTGTACTATCTCTGCCGCATGCTCGACGCCGGCGAGGACCCGCTCTATCTCGCCCGCCGCGTCGTGCGCATGGCGGTCGAGGATATCGGGCTTGCCGATCCGCAGGCGCTCGTCGTCGCCAATGCCGCCAAGGACGCTTACGACTTCCTCGGCTCGCCGGAAGGTGAGCTCGCCATCGCCGAAGCCCTGATTTACGTGGCGACGGCGCCGAAATCGAACGCCACTTACGTCGCGTTCGGTGAAGCCATGCGCACGGCGAAGGAAGCGGGTTCGCTGCTGCCGCCCAAGCACATCCTCAACGCGCCAACCAAGCTGATGAAAACCGAGGGCTACGGCTCTGGCTACGAATACGACCACGACGCGCCCGAGGCGTTCTCCGGCCAGGACTATTTCCCGGAACAGCTCGGCCGCCACAAATTCTACGATCCGCCCGAGCGCGGCTTTGAGCGCGAGATCCGCAAGCGGCTGGAATATTGGGCGAAGCTGCGCCGGGAACGGGGCGGATCGTGAGAGGCTCCCGCGGACCCCGCCAGCCGGGCGGCGGCAAGCAGATCGCCGGGCCAAGGCATCAGCATGGGCGCAAATTCAAAGCGCGGCGATCTCCCCTCCACCCGCGCAGCGAAGCGGAGCGGCGGAAAGCGGTCGGGGTCGGAGGTGGGGGGCATGTTGTTGCTCGCAAAACGCCTCCCACCCCGGCGCCTGCAGCGCCGACCCTCCCCGCCACTCGCGAAGGCTCGCGGCGGGAGGGTAAGGTGCAAAACGTCGCGGTGACCACCGATGAAGGCGGCATGCGCGTCGATCGGTTTCTCGAAGCGCGGTTTCCCGGACTGAGTTTTTCTCATATCCAGCGCGTCATTCGTAAAGGCGAGGTGCGGGTGAACGGCAAGCGCACGCAGCCGAAGAACCGGCTGGAGGCCGGACAGACCTTGCGCATTCCGCCGCTGCGGCTCGAACAGCCCGAGCCGCGCGAGGCAGGCAGCGAAGCGGAAGAAAAAACCCGCGCGTTCCTCAAATCGATCACGCTCTACGAAGACGCCGACGTGCTGGTAGTCAACAAGCCGATGGGGCTCGCGGTGCAAGGCGGCTCCGGCACCACACGCCATCTCGACGGTATGCTCGAAGTTTTGCGCGACGCCCATGGCCAGCGGCCACGCCTCGTGCATCGGCTCGACAAGGACACTGCCGGCTGTTTGCTCGTCGCCAAGACCCGCTTCGCCGCCGCGGCCTTGGCGAAGACCTTCCGTTCACGCTCGGCGCGAAAGGTCTATTGGGCGCTGGTCGCCGGCGTTCCCAAAGTGCAGCAAGGCCGCATCTCGACCTATCTCGTTAAGGAAGAGCGCGAAGACGAGTCGCTGATGCGCATTGCGCGCCACGGCGAGAAGGGCGCCAGCCATGCGGTGACCTACTACGCGGTGGTGGAAACGTCAGGACCGCTGCTCGCGTGGCTTTCGCTCAAGCCGGTCACCGGCCGCACCCATCAATTGCGCGCGCACATGGCGCATATCGGCCATCCGATCGTCGGCGACCCGAAATATTTTTCGCGGGAGAATTGGCAGCTGCCCGGCGGCATGCAGAACAAGCTGCATCTGCTCGCGCGCCGCATCGTCGTGCCGCATCCGCGCGGCGAGGTGATCGACGTCACCGCGCCGCTGCCGCCGCACATGCAGCAGTCATGGAATCTGCTCGGCCTCGACGCCAAGCGCTATGATCCGATCGTCGAAGCCCCGGAGGAATGACGGTACTCACCGGAGGCTGGCGTTGATCTTGTCTAACGCCGCCGCGCCGGGGCAAAGCTCGCTCTCGCCGAGCGCGTTGAGCGGGTCGTCGACGGTGTTGAGATGGCCGTGCAAGTCCTCGGTCTCGGGCGCGACGTAAAGGAGCCCGGTGACGATCTGGCCTTTGGCGGCATGCTGCTGCTGGAAGGTCATGGCGGCGAGCCGGTCGTGCACGTCGTAGTCGGCGTCGAGCTTGCGCAAAGCGAGCGTCGAGCCGTCGTGCTGCGTGACCAGCTCGATGCTGCCCGGCTCGTAATCGACCTTGATCGGGGCGCGGCCGGTGATGAAGTCGAGCCGGTTGACCGCCTCGTTGTGCTCGCGCACGTAGTCGAAGCTCTTGGTCGAGCCGGCGTGATTGTTGAAGGCGACGCAGGGCGAAATCACGTCGATGAAGGCCGCGCCCTGATGCTCGATGGCGGCCTTGATCAGCGGCGTCAACTGCCCCTTGTCGCCGGAAAACGAGCGGGCGACGAAGGTGGCGCCGACCTGTAGGGCGATCGCGACCAAGTCGATGGCGTTGTCGGTATTGACGACACCGCGCTTCGACTTCGAGCCGGGATCGGCGGTGGCGGAGAACTGGCCCTTGGTCAGGCCGTAAACGCCGTTATTTTCAACGATATAGGTCATGTTGACGCCGCGGCGGATGGCGTGGGCGAACTGGCCGAAACCGATCGAGGCGGAGTCGCCGTCGCCGGAGACGCCGAGATAGATCAGATCGCGGTTGGCCAGATTGGCGCCGGTCAGCACCGACGGCATGCGGCCGTGTACGGAATTAAAGCCGTGCGAATTGCCGAGAAAGTAGGTCGGCGTCTTCGACGAGCAGCCGATGCCGGAGAGCTTCGCCACCCGATGCGGCGCGATCGCCAGCTCGAAGCAGGCCTCGATGATTGCCGCCGAGATCGAGTCGTGGCCGCAGCCGGCGCACAATGTCGACACCGCGCCTTCGTAGTCGCGGTGGGTATAGCCGAGATCGTTCCTCGGCAGCTCGGGATGGTGGAATTTCGGCTTGACGACGTAGGTCATGACACAACCTTGCCCTTACGCAGCGGCGTGACTTTCAGCGCGTCGAGGTGCTCGGCGATCGCGCGGGCGATGAAGCGGGCGGTGATCGGCGTGCCGTCGTAGTGCAGGATCGGCACCAGCCGCACCGGATCGATATTGCATTCGTTGACAATGAGCGAGCGCAATTGCGCGTCGCGGTTCTGCTCGACCACGAACACGAAATCGTGCTCGCCGATAAAGCTGGTCACGCTCGAATGGAACGGAAAGGCGCGTACCCGCAGCCGGTCGAGCGCGTGGCCGTCGGTCTCGAGCAATTCGATCGCTTCGTCCATGGCGGGCGACGTCGAGCCGAAATAGATGACGCCGTATTTGGTCGGCTTGTCGGCATTGGCCTGTAGCGGGCGCGGCACCATGTCTTTGGCGGTCTCGAACTTGCGAAGGAGCCGCTGCATGTTGTCGGCGTAGGCCGGGCCCTCCTCGGTGTAGCGGGCGTAGCGGTCGCGCGAGGTGCCGCGGGTGAAGAACGATCCCTTGGTCGGATGTGTGCCGGGATAGGTGCGGTAGGGAATGCCGTCGCCGTCGACGTCGAGATAGCGGCCGAACTCCTTGCCGGCTTCGAGCGCAGCCGCGGTCATCACCTTGCCGCGGTCGAACTTGCGGCTGTCGTCCCAGGTGAGCGGCCGCGCCAGCCGGTGATTCATGCCGATGTCGAGATCGAGCATGACGAAAACCGGCGTCTGTAGGCGGTCGGCGAGGTCGAAGGCCGCCGCACCGAACTCGAACGCTTCCGCCGCATCCTCGGGAAACAGCAGTACATGCTTGGTATCGCCGTGCGAGGCGTAGGCGCAAGACAGGATATCGGTCTGCTGGGTGCGCGTCGGCATGCCGGTCGAGGGGCCGGCCCGCTGCACGTCGAAGAGCACCGCGGGAATTTCGGCAAAGTAGGCGAGGCCGAGAAACTCCTGCATCAGCGAAATTCCGGGTCCCGAGGTCGCGGTGAAGGCACGGGCGCCGTTCCAGGAGGCGCCGATGACAATGCCGATCGAGGCGAGCTCGTCCTCGGCCTGGATGATCGCGAACTTGTTCTTCTTCGTTTCCGGATCGACGCGCAGGCGCTGGCAATGGCGGGTGAACGCCTCCGCCAGCGACGACGACGGCGTGATCGGATACCAGGCGCACACGGTGGCGCCGCCATAGACCGCGCCCAAGGCCGCGGCGGAATTGCCCTCGATGAAGATGCGGTCACCGACCGCGTCGGCACGCTTCAAACGCAGGCCGATCGGGTGCTCGACATTCATCATCACCCAGTCGCGGCCGAGATGCAGCGCGCTCTTGTTGGCGTCGAACAGTTTCTCCTTGCCCTTGAACTGCTCGGCGATGAGCTTCTCCATTTCGCCGACATCCATGTCGAGCAGCGCCGACAGCGCGCCGACATAGACGATGTTCTTGAACAATTGGCGCTGGCGCGGGTCGCTGTATTCGCGATTGCAGATGGCGGTGAGCGGCACGCCGATGACGGTGATGTCGTCGCGGAATTTCGACTTCGGCATCGGCTTGGTCGAATCGTAGAGCAGATAGCCGCCCGGCTCGATGCCGGCCACGTCGTTGTCCCAGGTCTGCGGATTCATCGCCACCATCAGGTCGGTGCCGCCGCGGGCGCCGAGATGGCCGGCCTCGGAAATCCGCACCTCGTACCAGGTCGGCAGGCCCTGAATGTTGGAGGGGAAAATGTTGCGCGGCGCCACCGGGACGCCCATGCGCAGCACCGAACGGGCGAACAGCTCATTGGCGCTCGCCGAACCGGAACCGTTGACGTTGGCAAATCGGACGACGAAGTCGTTTACGCTTTGGATCGGCATGCTTGCTCTGCGTGAGTCATATCGATGAGGTATTTCTGCATGTCCCAGGCGCCGGTGGGACAACGCTCGGCGCACAGCCCGCAGTGCAGGCAGACGTCCTCGTCCTTGACCATGACGCGGCCGGTTTTCAGGTCGTCGGCGACGTAGAGGTCCTGGGCGCGGTCCTTGGCTGGCGCCTTGAGCCGCGTGCGCAGGTCGGCTTCCACGCCGTTGAACGTGAAAGTGATGCAGTCCATCGGGCAGATATCGACGCAGGCGTCGCATTCGATGCAGAGCTGAGCGGTGAACACGGTCTGCACGTCGCAATTGAGGCAGCGGTCGGCCTCCTTCAGGGCCAGCTCGACGTCATAGCCGAGCTCGACCTCGGCCTTGATGTCGCGCAGCGCCACGACCTTCTCGCGAAGCGGCACCCGGTAGCGCCGGTCGAGCGTGATCTCGTTGTCGTAGCTCCACTCGTGGATGCCCATCTTCTGGCTGGTGACGGTCATCTGCGGCGGCGGCCGGACGTTGACGTCCTCGCCGCGACAGAACTTGTCGATGGAGATCGCCGCCTCGTGGCCGTGCGCCACCGCCCAGATGATGTTCTTCGGCCCGAACGCGGCGTCGCCGCCGAAGAACACTTTGGGATGCGTCGAGGCCATGGTCGTGGCGTCGACCTCGGGCATGTTCCGCTTGTCGAATTCGATGCCGCAATCGCGTTCGATCCAGGGAAAGGCGTTCTCCTGGCCGACGGCGACCAGCACGTCATCGCAGGCAAATTGCTGGTCCGGCTCGCCGGCCGGCACGAGATCGCGGCGGCCCTTGGCGTCGCGCACCGGCTTGACCTTCTGGAAGGTGACGCCGGTCAGCTTGCCGTTCTCGTGGGTGAACTCCTTCGGCACCAGATAATTGAAGATCGGGATGTCTTCGTGCATGGCGTCCTCCTTTTCCCAGGGGGACGCCTTCATTTCCTCGAAGCCGGAGCGCACGACGACCTTGACGTCCTCGCCGCCGAGCCGGCGCGAGGAGCGGCAGCAATCCATGGCGGTGTTGCCGCCGCCGAGCACGATGACGCGCTTGCCGATGCGGTCGATGTGGCCGAAGGAGACGCTGGACAGCCAGTCGATGCCGATATGGATGTTCTTAGCCGCTTCGTTGCGACCGGGGATGTCGAGGTCGCGGCCGCGCGGCGCGCCGCAGCCGACGAAGATCGCGTCAAACCCTTCGGCCAGCAGCGCCTTCATGCTGTCGATGCGCTTGCCGCCGACAAAGGCGATGCCGAGATCGAGAATGTAGTTGCATTCCTCGTCGATCACGCTTTCCGGCAGGCGGAATTTCGGAAT
>Ga0187871_10003296_pt1 | contig 12567 bp, 13 predicted proteins | sample June2016WEW_16_1_FD_132988 | JGI IMG/M metagenome (GOLD analysis project Ga0187871, IMG submission 132988) | Peatland microbial communities from SPRUCE experiment site at the Marcell Experimental Forest, Minnesota, USA - June2016WEW_16_10 | ecosystem: Environmental > Terrestrial > Soil >... | reverse complement strand
GTGCCGCCGCTGCCTGGATGACCTTGCCGACGACGATCTTGGCCTCGGTCGGATGCTCTTCGAGCCAGGATTTGAGCATGTCGTTGATGAGGCCCTCGACCGCCGGCCGCACCTCGGAGGAGACCAGCTTGTCCTTGGTCTGCGATGAAAATTTCGGGTCGGCGACCTTGATCGACAGCACCGCCGTCAAGCCTTCGCGGCAATCGTCGCCGGTCAGCGCGACCTTCTCCTTGCGGGCGATGCCGCCGGATTCGGCGTAGCCGGTGACCTGGCGCGTCAGCGCGCCGCGGAAGCCGGCGAGGTGGGTGCCGCCGTCGCGCTGCGGGATGTTGTTGGTGAAGCAGAGCACGGTCTCGTGGTAGCCGTCGTTCCACCACAACGCGCACTCCACCGCGACGCCGTCGCGCTCGGCTTTGATGACGATCGGTTGCGGCACCAATGGCGTCTTGTTGCGGTCGAGATATTTGACGAACGCCTCGACGCCGCCTTCATAGCGCATCGTTTCACGCTTCTCGACCGCATGCCGCATGTCGGAAAGCACGATATTGACGCCGGAATTGAGGAACGCGAGCTCGCGCAGCCGGTGCTCCAGCGTGGCGAAGTCGAACTCCGTCATGGTGAAGGTCGTCTTCGCCGGCAGGAATGTCACTTCGGTGCCGCGCTTGTCGTGGGCGGCGCCGACCACGGCGAGCGGCGCGACCGGCTCGCCGTCGCGGAATTCCATGAAATGCTCTTTGCCGTCGCGCCAGACCGTAAGCTTCAGCGAGCTCGACAGCGCATTGACCACCGAGACGCCGACGCCGTGCAGGCCGCCGGAAACCTTGTAGGCGTTCTGGTCGAATTTTCCGCCGGCGTGCAGTTGGGTCATGATGACCTCGGCGGCGGACACGCCTTCGCCCTTGTGGATGTCGGTCGGGACGCCGCGGCCATCGTCGCGCACGGTGCAGGAGCCGTCGGGATTGAGCGTGACCACGACTTCCTTGGCGAAGCCGGCCAGCGCCTCGTCGATGGCGTTGTCGACGACCTCGTAGACCATGTGATGCAGGCCCGAACCGTCGTCGGTGTCGCCGATATACATGCCCGGCCGCTTGCGCACGGCATCGAGCCCCTTGAGCACCTTGATCGATTCCGCGTCATAGTCGGAGGGTGCAACGGGGCTTGATTTGCGAATGGGTTCGGCCATGCGAAAAGCTTTCGAATCGTCTGTAAAAAGCGAGGTGAATCGCCGGTTCGTTGTACACGAAAAGCGCGCTTCGTACAGAGCAAAGTGGTTACTCATAAGATATTGTCAGAACGTTATTTTTCAAGGATTTGCCGGTGCCGATTCTGGGCTTTTCAATGGCCGTTCCGGCGGGCCGGATCGAAGGCGCCGCCGCCGCCCGATTGCGGCGGCAAACCGGCGGCTCGGAACGAGCGGCCTGGAGCCCTTTTCAGACCCGATTTCAGCCCTTTCGCGCTTTCAGTTCCAGGCGGCCGGCATTGACTTCGATCATAGCCGCGTCGTCCTTGATTTCAGCAAACACTGCCGGATCGGCGCCGGTCATCCACACTTGCGCGCCGAGCTCGGCGAGTTCGCCATGCAGCGCGGCGCGACGTGCCGGATCGAGATGCGCGACGACCTCGTCGAGCAAAAGCACGGGCGCGGAGCCCGTCATTTCCGTGATCAATCGCGCGTGCGCGAGGACGAGCCCGATCAGCAGGGCCTTCTGTTCGCCGGTCGACGCGTCGGCGGCGGCGATGCCCTTCTGCCGGTAGACGACCAAGAGGTCGGTCAAATGCGGGCCATCGAGTGTGCGCCCGGCCGCGGCGTCGCGGCCGCGATTGTCCCGCAGTACCGCGCGGTAGCGTTCCTCGATTTCAATCGCGGGATGCGCCGGCAGGAGCTTCTCCATCCAGCCGTCGAGCGCAATTTCCACCGGCGGAAAGTCCGAGCCCTGGCGGCTCGCCAGGACCGAGTCGAGCCGGTGCAGCGCCTCGGCGCGCAATCCGGCCACGGCGACGGCGAGCTCCGCGGTCTCGTGTTCGACGGCGTCGAGCCAGTGCGGATCGGGCCGGGCCTCCTCGAGAAGCCGATTGCGCGAGCGGAGCGCCCGCTCCAGCGCGTTGACCCGGCTGGAATGCTCGGCATCGACCGCCAGCGCCAAGCGATCGAGAAAGCGTCGGCGCTCCGACGGCGCGCCGACGAACAAAGAATCCATCGCCGGCACCAGCCAGACCACGCGCAGGTGGTCGGTAAAAGCGGCAGCCGAAGCGACCGATTCACGATCGATCCGGCATTTGCGTTGCACCGGCGCGCCGTCTTCGGGCGCCCGCTCGATGCCGGTGCCGAGCGTGGCGAGCCCCAGCGCGCCCTCGACCTCGGCGGCCACCGCCCAGGAGCCGTCGCCCTCGTGGAATGCCACCTCCTCGAGCGTGGCGCGACGCAGACCGCGGCCCGGCGCGAGGAACGAGATGGCCTCGATCAAATTGGTCTTGCCCGCGCCGTTCGGCCCATAGAGCACGATCGGCCTTAAGTCGGCTTCCAGCGTCGCCGCGCGGTAGTTGCGGAAATTGGTGAGGGTGAGGCGGTGGACGCGGGCCATCAGAAGCCAGTGATCAGTAATCAGTGATCAGAATTAGCGATCAATGAGCGTAACCGCCGCCGCTTCTGATCACTGATTACTGATTGCCGACGCCTGTCAAACGCGCATCGGCATTAGCACATAGAGCGCGCCCCGCGGCTCCTTGTCCTGAATGAGCGTCGGCGAACCGGGATCGGCGAGTTTGAGGACTGCGGCTTCGCTTTCGATCTGCGCGGCGATATCGAGGAGGTAGCGCGAGTTGAAGCCGATGTCGATCGGATCGGCCTCGTATTCGACCTCGAGCTCCTCGGTGGCGCTGCCGGAATCGGGATTGGTGACGGACAATAGGAGCCGCCCGGCCGTGAGCGACAGCTTGACGGCGCGGCCGCGTTCGCTGGAAACCGTCGACACGCGGTCGACGGCGGCCTCGAACTCCTTCTTGTCGACGATCAGTTCCTTGTCGTTGCTCAGCGGGATGACGCGCGCGTAATCGGGAAAGGTGCCGTCGATCAGCTTCGAAGTCAGGACCACCTCGCCGACGGTGAAGCGAATTTTTCCCGGCGACAGCTCGATGGCGGCCTCGGCCTCGCCGTCCTCGATCAGGCGCTGCACTTCGCCGACGGTCTTGCGCGGCACGATGATGCCCGGCATGCCGGCGGCGCCCTTCGGCAGATCGAGCTCCATCTGCGCGAGGCGGTGGCCGTCGGTCGCCACCGCGCGCAGCGTCGGCGCTTGCGCCGTGCCGGCGGTGTGCAGATAGATGCCGTTGAGATAATAGCGGGTTTCCTCGGTCGAGATGGCGAACTGCGTCTTGTCGATCAGCCGTTTGAGATCGGCGGCTTTGAGCGTGAACTTGTGCGTCATTTCGCCCGGCGCGAGATCGGGGAAATCGCTCTCCGGCAGAGTCTGCAGCGTGAACCGCGAACGGCCGGCGCGGATCGAGAGCGCGGCGCGGTCGCCGGAAGATTCCAGAACGACCTGCGCGCCCTCGGGCAATTTGCGCACGATGTCGTAGAACATATGCGCGGGGACGGTCGTCGATCCGCCGGGCGCGGCCTCGGCGGCGATCGTATCGGTCACTTCGAGATCAAGGTCCGTGGCCTTCAGACTGAGCTTCGAGCGGTCGGCGCGAATGAGCACGTTGGCGAGGATGGGAATGGTGTTGCGCCGCTCCACGGCGCGGTGCACGTGGCCGAGCGACCTCAACAATTCGGAACGCTCTATGGTGACCTTCATTGTGAAATCCATTCGCAGTACGGGCGGCAAAAATGGCGCGGCGCGGCCCTTTCGGCAAGGGCGGAGCCCAGTTTCGGCGGGCTTTTCCCTACGTTTCACACCTCCTTCGACAGCCATAACGCGGATGGGGCGGGGAGGTCGAGGCTCATTTCCCTGCGCAGGGCGCGCGGCGAGCCGGCCGAACGGCCGGGCGCGGTGGCGTCGTCTATGGGGCTCCTTCAGTCCTGCAGCTGGCGCTTGAGTGCTTCGATCTCCTCGGCGAAAGCGCTGTCGTTGCCGGCCAGGTTCTCGATCTTGCGCACGGCGTGCAACACGGTGGTGTGGTCGCGGCCCCCGAACCGGCGGCCGATCTCCGGCAGCGAACGCAGCGTCAAGATCTTCGCCAGGTACATCGCCACTTGCCGCGGCCGCACCACGTTCGCGGTGCGCCGCGACGACAGCATGTCGGCGCGGCTGACGTTGTACTGGCGCGCCACGACGCGCTGGATGTCCTCGATTCTCACTCGTTTCGGCTCGGCCGGCCTGATCAGGTCGCGCATCTCGCGTTCGGCCATCTCCAGCGTCACCGGTTGGCCGGAGAGCTTGCTATGGGCCAACAAGCGATTGACGGCGCCTTCGAGGTCGCGACCGTTATGCGTGACGGATTTGGCGATGAAAGTGAGGACCGGGGCCGGGACTTCGAAGCCGGGGTGATGCACGCAAGCCGCCGCAATCCGGTTCTTGAGGATCTCCAGCCGCAATTCTTCGCCGAGCGAGCCGATCTCCACCACAAGGCCGCCGGCCAGCCGGGAGCGGACCCGGTCATCGAGGCTTTCGAGATCCGCGGGCGGACGGTCGCTGGCGATCACGACCTGACGGCCGGCATCGATCAGGGCGTTGAGCGTGTGGCAGAACTCGGCCTGCGTCGACCGGCCCTGCAGGAATTGCATGTCGTCGATCATCAACACGTCGATGGCGCGCACCGCTTCCTTGAAGGCCAGGGTCGTCTGCGTGCGCAACGCCGAGACGAAGCCGTACATGAACCTTTCGGCCGTCAGATACAGGACCTTGCGGTCGCTGCTGTTGCCGGCCCAGGTGATCGCCTGCAACAGGTGGGTTTTGCCGAGCCCGACACCGGCGTGGATGTAGAGCGGGTTGAACATCAGCGGGTCGCCGCGGCGGCCGGTCGCCACTTGCCGCGCCGCGGCATGCGCCAGCGTGTTCGAGCGGCCGACGATGAAAGTCTCGAACGTCAGGCGTGGGTCGAGCGGCGAGCCGCCGAGGGCTTCGTGCACCGTCATGAACGGCACGCTCGCGCGCATTCCGGCGCTGTTGCGTGCGCCGTCGTGCAGCTGGCGCGCTGCGGTTGGAAGTTCCGCTTGCTTCGGTTTCGCCACCTGCGGACGGATCGTGGCCGAGCGGACGCTTAGTTCCAGCCGGGTGACGATCGGCTCTTCCGCCTGCCAATTGCTCAGCACCCGCTCGCTGTAATGCGACTGAATCCAATTGCGCAGGAAACGCGTCGGTACCGACAGTCGGACCGCCCCGTTTTCAACGGCGTCTACCTCCATGCGCGCGAACCAACTCGTGAACACATCCTCGCCGAGTTCAATGCGCAGCCGGTTTTTGACCCTTTGCCAGCGCTCCTGATCCGTGCTCGTCATTTTGGCCTGCTCTTCGCTGGGAATGGACACAAGGCGAGCAACTCAGGCGAGGTACTCTCCACCATGCCCGACATCGGGAAACGCAACGCACATGAGTCATTGGGATTTGCGGCGCTGCGGAAAGCAAAATGCAGCCACCGGTCGGATGAAGAGCGGCTCAGCCGCTGGGGGTGATCGCCGGTCCGCTATAGCGGACCGGCGCCGAGGAACGGACGCGCGCCACTCGGCAAAACACTCTGGACGAAGAGACGCTCGCTACTTGGACAGATTGGCGGATTATTTTCATGCCCCCCTCCATCGCTCACGGATTCGATGGTTTGTGCTGATGTCTCACCTGGATGTCCTGCGAGACCTTGACGCCTGCTCCCTGTGCATTCACTCGGCCTACAACAGGTCTTCCCCTTGGAACTCGACGAAGTCAGAACGGCGCTTTCCTGGACACAGCTCTCCCGCACCCATACTTTGATGAGTTACGCTGAGACGATTTTTGAAGACCTTCGGAAGCCGAAGGAGCCAAAAAATTAACATGACGCTGCCAGCCCGCAACTCAAAAAAACCGCGCCAACACGGGACTTTCAGAAGCCCAGGCGTGTCCGAACGCCGGCGGCCGGCGTGCAAGACTTTGACTCAACGGGCTGATTTACAATTCTGTAACAATCGCGCGGCGACCCAAAACGCACCGGAGCAAATAAAACCGCGCCTATCGAATTCACGGCCGACTCAAAGCCCATGGCTTCGTATGAGCGATAACCCCTTCATTAAGCATCAATTCTTGTGCCCAAGTTTCAAGGGTAACCCTCGCGGCGCGCGCGCGGAGCAAATAAAATCCAGCGGTGCCGACGCGCGAAGCGCGGCCGAGTACCTCCACTCGCAATTTTACGTTTCGACGTGACAATTCTGCAACAGATTAATGGCAATCCACCGCAAATGCTCGCGCGTTGCGGCAGATCGAAATGCCACCGCGCCCTGGAGCTAAATCCGGTGAACGCCAAGCCTCTGCAGGCGGCAGCCGGCGAACGCGGAACGGCTATGATTTGCCGAGTTTCGCGATCCGGTGGGCAAGGCGCGAGACCTTACGGCGGGCGGCGTTGCGGTGCACGACGTTCCTTTGCGCCGCGCGAATGATGACGGGCTCGGCTTCGGCCATGGCGGCGAGCGCGCCTGACCGATCGCCGGCCGCGATCGCCTCCTCGACCTTGCGCACGGCGCCACGCAAGCGCGAGCGCCGCGATTTATTGATCACGGTGCGGCGCGTGATCTGGCGTGCGGCCTTCTTGGCGGATTTTGTATTGGCCATACCGGTAAAACGGAATTTGTGAACGAAGCGCGGCTTATAGGGGCGCCGCGGGTCCTCGTCAACGCTCTCGGCGGGCCAGCGTGCTCGCTAGGACGGCGCGCCGCCCCCTCACGCCACCCGCTTGGCGCGTACCGCGTCGTAACCGGCGATGGCCGCCGTCCGGTCGGCCGCGGCGAGCGGCGACAGCGGCGGCGCGACGCGGGCCCATTGCGGCTCGTCGTGAATATGAGCGAGCAGCGCCTTGACGCCGGGGACCAGCGGCTTGCCGTCGAACAGCTTGCGGATCGCCATCGCCTGCGCGAGCGCCGCGCCGTCGCCGGAACGGTAAAAACGGGCGCACAGATCGGCGTTGAGATTGGCCGTCGCCGAGATGCAGCCGGCGAAGCGGCCGGCGCGGGCCAGCGGCAGTGCCGCTTCGGTCGCGGGAAAGACCCGGAAGCGCGGCGAAAGGCCCGCGGCCTCGTTCGCAAAATCCATGTCGCCGGATGAATCCTTCAGTCCGGCGATGCGTTCGCCGAAGGATTCGAGGAGGCGGCGGATCAGGACGATCCGCCAGGGCAATCCCGACTGCGCCGGGAAGTGATAGAGGTAGATGGGAATTGGCCGCGCTGCGGTCGCGCTGGCGATCGCTTCGATAGTGGCGAAGAGCCCGTCGTCCGAGACGCCCTTATAATAGAACGGCGGCAGCACCAGCGCGCCGGCAAAGCCGAGCGCGGCGGCATGGCCGGTCAGCGTCAGCGCATCGTCGAGCGCGGCGGCACCGGTGCCGACCAGCAGGCGTCGCAGCGGCAAGCCGCTTGCGGCGTAGGCGTTCATGACCGCCAGGCGCTGGCGCAGCGACAGCGAGGTTCCCTCGCCGGTGGTGCCGAGCACGTTGAGCCCGTCGCAGCCGCTGTCGAGAAGGAAGCGGGCGAGCGCGAGCGACTGCGCGCAATTGGGTTCGCCCGTTGCATCGATCGCCGTCGCAATAGCGGCGATCACGCCGCGGAGGGGGCTGTCGGTCATGAAACGCCAGTGTTGGTTGATCTATACACCAAGACGAAGAATTGGTGCGGAGAATCCTGCCGCAGCCTCAGCGTGGCGGCATTTGCTGCCGGCGTGCGCAAGTTCAGCTCACCGCCTCCCGGACGGGAGCCGCTCCCAGCAGCGCCGAAGCGTCACGACCGGCTTTTGCTCCTGAGCGAATCAAGGCTCGCTAGCGCAGGTGAATCGGCAATTGGGGAGAGTTCTTGAGCCTCCTCGATGGCGAGGGTAAAGAGCCGAAGCTCTTCGTCCGAGATCGCATGAACGACCGTCTGCAGCTCAAGCTTTGCCATCTCGAGCAATTGGGCCGTTTGTGTCAGCGAAAGTCTGTGCGCCAGCCCTATGTCATGCGACAGTCGATCGATAAGAGCAAGAATCTGCTCGCCCCTGGTGCTGTTCATCGCCCCCATCCTAACCCACGACCGGTTCCCCTGCGGTCCGGCAATTCAGGACTTCGTGTTCAGTCCTCGACGATCCGGGGTGACCCATGGCGCCACTCCAACGTCTTGCCGGTCACGCAACGTGCCCGCGCGCGCGCGAGCCGGGGGACGTGCTCTTGATCCATGACCGCGTCGTCGTGACCGCGCCATAAAGGCTTATCAGGCGCGTGATGACGTCGTGCACGGCGCACGCCGGTATGCTGTCGAGCGGGTGGCTGGCGGAAGCGTCAGCGACGAACACCAGATTGTGGCCGCGGTGAAAAGCTTCGATCGCCGTCGACAGGCAGGCGACCTCGCCGGCAAATTCGGCGATCACCAAGTTTCCACCACTGTTGGCGATGACCTCAACGAAGTCCTTGCTCGAATAACAAGACGGCTGGCATCGATCAAAGATCATGTCCGTATTCTGGGGCTCGAACCCCTTGATCCAACCGGAGAAGCGCGTCGCTGCATTGAAGAATGGCGATTTGCCGATCCACCGCGTGAAGGCGATCGGCAGTCCCACCGATCGCGCGTGATCCAGTATTTCGCGGCAGTTGGCGAGCTGCTCGGATATTTCGGCAAAAGCCAGCGCCCGCGGTGCGGCAACATATTCCTGCTGCAGGTCGACAAATACGATCACCGGGACCGCTATCGAATTCGTGAATGTCCGCAGATCAATGACCGTACTCATGTCGACGACCTCAGCGCGCCGGGTCGCGTCACCGGACGCGTGGCGGACCTTTTCAGGATCCCGCGCGCGTGCCACCGACCTTCAGGCCGTATGATCACATACGGATCAGTCTCAATCGAAATCGCGTTTGGGTGTCGGGGCTCATCGAGGACGATCTCGACGAAATCGTAATCGGAAAAAACGATGTCGCGCATCGTGTTGGGGACGCGGAACCCGAATTGGCCATACCATTCGACCATGCTCTGTTCGGACTGGCCATAGATGCGGGTATATCCCTTCAGCCGGCAAATCTCGATGCCGGCTTCGATCACCCGATGCGCAAGGCGCCGACCGCGAAACTCGGAGCGCACCGCCAGCCGCTCGATCTTGGCGAAATCCGCGAAGTAGCGAATGCGCAGAGTGGCGGCGGGCTCATGCCCGGCATAGCCGAGCAGATGTGTCCCCGAGAGATCGTTGCCGCCGAACTCCTCGCGATAAGGGCACCTTTGCTCCCCGATGAATACCGCGCTGCGAACCGCCATCACCCGCATGAGGTCCTCCAACGAGCGGGCAACGGTGACGGAAATCTCATCCTCGCCGTTGTGACGCGTGTATCCGTCGTAGCAGGGCAGCTCGCTCGGCAAGACGGGAGATCGGCGAAAGACGTAAAGGTTGCCGGCGAAATGGCTGCGGAATCCCATCCCCTCCAATATGTAACGACTCTCGGGGCTGGCCGCGCGGCCGTAAATATCGACATCGCGACACAGCGGCGTGCTGACTTTTTGCAGGGCGAGGATCAACCCCCCGGAGAGAGGCCCCCGGGCGTACATGAGCCAACCGTAGATGCCCGCCGGCTTTTCATTTTGCGTCGCCAGCAGCGACGGGTCCGGATCAATGGTACTGAAAGTGCCGGCAACAAGCTGTGCCAGTCCGGCTTTATTCAGCATGAGGAAGGAAGGCCATGAAGCCTTCAGCGCGCCGGTTTCTTGAACTGAACCGGTCGCGGCGTGCGATGGCCCAGAACGTATCGGGATTGTGCGAGACCGCGCGGTGCACGGCCTCATTGGCGCCTATCTCGGGCAGGTCCCGACGCGCTTTGTCCATCAGTTCGTCGATTTCGGCCGCGGTCGGCGTGTAGATGACCAATCGCCGTGCCAGATGCTGCGGGCTGATCTCGGCCAAGTTGTGCGCGTCCGCGCGGCAATCCCCGGCCGCTTCGGACCTTCCGGCGCGAAGTACCATCGGTGGCGCCCTTTAGGGTTGCAAGTGGCCAACTACTTTGGGAAGGTTACTGCTCAAGGGAGAAGTTGTATGCGCGCGCTGGCGACCAGGGGTGAGCCTCCAGAGGCGCACGGGGGAGCTTCGACACCGGGCGGTGTGCCTGATTGGGAGAGCGTTCGCCTGTTCATCGAGGTGGTGCGGCGTGGGTCAGCGCGCTGCGTAGAAGACTTGCCAACCTCGAACGGCAACTGAATACACCGCTGATAACCCGGCACGTCGATGGAATCCGCCTCACTGCGGAAGGCCAGCAAATATTCGACGCCGCATGTCAAATGGAAACGGCCGCCTTCGGCATGATGCGGGCAAAAGATGCGACAGCGCCCGACGTATCCGGCGAAGTGAAAATCGCGGTTACCGAGGGCACCGGGACATTTTGGTTGGCGCCGCGGCTGGTGGAACTTCAGCGGGCTTATCCGAAGCTCCTCGTGAACTTGAAATGCTTGATGACGCCGGCGGACGTGTCGAGTCTCGAAGCCGACCTGGCGGTGCAGTTGATACGGCCCAACTCTCCGGAATTAAAAGTCGTGCGGTTGGGTTTCTTGCACACGATGCCGTTCGCCGCACAGTCCTATATCAACACCTATGGCTTGCCGACGAGCTTGGAGGAATTGAAAACACATCGCCTGGTGCTGCATGTGGCGGAGCAGACGGAACACGAAGCGTTGTTCCGGAAGTTCTGGCCGGACGTGCCGTTCATCGGCACGGTGGCGCTGAAGACAAACGTCGCCAGCGCGCATCTGTGGGCCATCGCCAAGGGCGCCGGCATCGGCTGGCTGCCCACCTATACCCACTTCATCGGAGGTCGCATCGTCCCGATCGAGATCAAACCGCGTTTTGTCCTAGCATCCCGATGCCGCACGCATAGCGCGCGTGCGGCGCGTCATAGACTGGGTAAGGGATTCGTTCGACGCCCAGAAATTTCCCTGGTTTGGCGAGCAGTTCATTCATCCGAACGACCTGCCAAAGGCCTATCGCGGCGAGCCTTTAATCAATGTGTTCGAAGGCTTCGCCCGGGCGGACGGTGGAATTGGTCAGGCGTTCGTCCGGCGGAACCGGCCGCTCCTCCCCTGATTTGCTAATCTTCCGAGCAGTGCTAAAGGTGAATTTATGGCTCAAAGAAGTTCGACAGCTGCGGATCGTGAAATCGGTCGCCGCCTTAAAATACGGCGGCTCGACCTCGGCATTTCGCAAACGGCCGTCGCTGATGCGCTCGGGCTGACGTTTCAACAGGTGCAAAAATACGAAAAGGGCACCAACCGTATCAGCGCCGGGCGGCTGCAGCGGCTCGCTGAAATACTCGATGTCCCGATCGCATATTTTTACGACGAGAAGCTTGCCGGGACGAAGAAACATCAGACCGCGTTCGCGCTACTGGAGACCGCATATTCCCTGCGTTTAATCCGGGCATTTAACCGAATAAAGAACCGCCTCATTCAATTGCGGACGGTGGAGCTGGTCGAGGGCATCGCGGATACCGACCACAACCCGACCCACTGACCGGCCGCAACCCCGCCGCAGCTCGTCGGCGCCATGCATGCCGCGCCGGTGTTTGTCGCGACTCTTTGCTGCGGCTATGCCTCGACGATCGCGCTGGATGTGGTCGGGCTGCGGCGGCGCCGGTTGCTGGCGCACGCCTGGGTGCTCTTGCTGACGCCGCTCCATTGGTTCCTGCTCTCGGTCGCCGCTTGGCGTGCGCTGTTCCAGCTGCTTCACGATCCGCAGGGCTGGGAGAAGACCTAGCATGGGCTGGCAAGGACCTCGCGCTTGGCAGAATCGGAGCCTTATTGAACGGTTTTCAGAGATAGCGGCGTAATTCCGCGGCCGCCGCCTCGGGGGTCCGCTTCAGATTGAACGGCGCGACGAAACGGCCGTCCTTGTCCATGAGGTAGACGACGGCGGTATGGTCCATCGTGTAGTCGCCACCTTCGAGCGGAACTTTCTTGGCGTAGACCCTATAGGCCTTGATTGTGGCGTTGACTGCCGCCGGGTCGCCGGTCAGCCCGCGCAGATGCGGATCGAAGCTTGAGAGGTAATCCTTCAGCGCCGCCGGCGTATCGCGTTCCGGATCGACGGTGATGAACAGCGCGCCGATGCGGTCGGCGTCCTTGCCGAGCTCCCGGATGACCTCGGAGATTTCGAACAACGTCGTCGGGCAAATTTCGGGGCAGTGAGTAAAGCCGAAAAACACCAGGAAGGGACGTCCCTTCATGTCCTCGTCGCTGACCGGCTGGCCGTTCTGATCCTCAAGGTGAAACGGGCCGCCGACGGCGGCAATCGCCGGTCCGATCGCCGAAGGCGAGCGTCCGCTGATGTGGATGATGGCGCCGAACACCAGCACCAGCCCGCACAAGAAGGCGCCGAGCACCGGCAGAACGCGGAAGAGCCGTCGCTGCGCGTTCAAAGCGTTCTCCTTTCGTCAACCGAAGCAGGCGAC
>Ga0187871_10003294_pt1 | contig 12574 bp, 10 predicted proteins | sample June2016WEW_16_1_FD_132988 | JGI IMG/M metagenome (GOLD analysis project Ga0187871, IMG submission 132988) | Peatland microbial communities from SPRUCE experiment site at the Marcell Experimental Forest, Minnesota, USA - June2016WEW_16_10 | ecosystem: Environmental > Terrestrial > Soil >... | reverse complement strand
GGGTCGACCCCCAGCAGCCCGAGTTGTTCCTTGGCCGTCTCAAGAACCACGATGTTGTCGTCTTCGGCGTTCTGGGCTATTTCCTGAGCGCTCCGGGGGATCGCCCCATGCTCGAACAGGGAGTTGGCGCGCTCGAGCTGGACTTTGGTCAATTCCTCGTTCTTGACGGCCTGGCGGTAATTGGAAAACGCGTTGGCGATGTCCGAACTGCGCACTTTGAACAGAAGCTGGCCCTTTTTCACCTCGTCGCCGAGGCGCGCGTCGATTTCCACGATGCGCCCCGTGGCCAGCGACGGTACCGGCACCTGCCGCGAGACGTCGGGATTCACGACTCCCGTGGCGTTTAATTTCGGAGCGGCCACGTGTTCGCCGGCCACCGCCAGGACAAATTGCTCCGGGTGCTCCACCTTGAAATTGTTGGAATCCAAATCAGGCTGCACAGTGGAAGGGGCCGGACCGGTGCCGCCCTCCGGGCCTTGCTGCGCGGTAACCTTGCTGCCGCATCCCGTGGCCAGAAAGCCCCATCCCAGACAAACGGATGCTTCGAGAATAAGCAGACGATTCATTGCACAACCTCCTGGCCCGCAGCCATGTTCATTTGCGCCGCGGCGGTCAAGTACGATCCAATCAGATTCAGGTAGGCCAATCGAGTGTCCCGATAAGCTTTTTCCGCGTCCAGGTAATCCAGCAACGACGCGCCTCCGTTTTTGTAGGCAAAAGCCGTGGTGTCGCGAACGTCCGTCGCCAGGGATAGTTAGGTCGCCTTGTAAGGCTTCAGGAGATTCACATTTTGGACCAGCGTCCAGTAGGCGGAATCCACATCGTTGAAGACCTGAGCCATGTTGGCGTCCCGCAGTCGCTCGTTGCGGGAGATGTCTACCTGAGTGCACGCTTTCTCACCCTGGTTCCTGTCGAAGATACGCAAGGGAATCGAGACACTCAGACCCATGTAGACAGGGATAGGAGGATTGCGGGCAAAATCGACACTGAACGTCGGATCGGTCGAGCCGTTCGCGACTGTGAGCTTGTAGCTGATCTTTGCCAGTTCCACGTTCTGCACCGCAGCTTTCAGGTCCGGCCGCGCTTCCAGAGCGATGTTCCGGAACTCCTCAAGGGGCCGTAACTCGTCTGAAAAATCGAACGGTCCGGCGACGTCGAACTGATCGATAGACGTTCGATCGTTCAAAAGCATCACCAGTTGGATCTTGGCTGTCCGCAGATTGACCCAGGCGGTTTCGAAGTCGGATTCAAATTGAACGCGTTGCAGCACCAGGCGGTTCAGATCCACTTGCGCCAGGTCGCCGGCCTTTAGGCGTAAGCGGTTGACGTCCAGTTCCTTATCCCAATACTGCAGGTTCTCTTTGGCGTTCTGAAGAAAGGCTTTGGCTTGCAGTGTTTGCACGAATGCGCTGCGCAGGTTAAACACTAGACCGCGTTCCTGATCCAGGTACGTCGATTCCGCGATGCTGGTGGATTCCCTGGCTTGGTCGCGCCGCAATTCGCGCTTGTGCTGCCGCTCGTGCAGGTAACTGATCGACCCATACGGCTGCGCATAGGCGAAGGGGCTGTAAATGTTCGGGCCTCCGCTTGGGGGAGGCTGCTTCGAGAACGGGTTGATCTGATCGATCGTTCCGCTCAGGTCCGGGTTGGGACGCAGAAAGGCTGTGATCTCGGCCGCGCGCGATTCATCGATATTCAGTTTGGCAGCCTTTAACGTGGGATTGGCGGCCTCGAACCTATCTTTGATTTGCCGCCAGGTGAGGGCCGTCTGCGCAACGACCGAGGCCGGTAGAAGTCCCGCAATCACAATTCGACGACAAGTGCCCAGCCGCATAGAACTAAGAAGACAGAGTCTGACTTTAGCGCACTCAGCGCGTAACGGCGGCCCATCTTCCGTGCGGCGCCGGCATTCTTTCGATCACTCGCCGATTTGCTGCGCGATCCCGCGATAGGTTGAACCCAATCGCCAGACCGATAGATTACTCTTTGCGGCAGCAGAGTTATCTTTCGGTGTAAGTGCTTGGCGCGTGTAACATTCCGCCGTAAGATGACCAGAGACCTGCATGCACGAACATACGGCGGAAAAACCAATTCGGCTGGTCCTCATGGACGGTCAAGTGTTGTTGCGCGCAAGCTTGGCCCGGTTCCTGGCAGCCCAACCAGGTTTCGAACTGGCGGGCGAGTGCGCCACTGCCGATGAGGCGCTCCAGATCCTGAGTGGTTCGCCAGTGGACATCGTCCTCTCGGATTTGGATCTGGTCACGCAGAGCTTCATATGCGCCGCGCGGAGTGCCGGCTACACAGGCCGTTTCTTGATAGTGGCCGGAGCGGCCGATGCGCAGGAACTGTCTGCTGCAATCAAACTTGGAGCATCGGGTATCTTTCTGAAGACCGAGGCTCTGGACCGCCTGGTACAGGCTATCACCCTGGTGGCCAGCGGTGCCGTATGGTTCGACCAAAAGGTCATTCAAGTTCTGGCCGATCGGTTGACCGATTCCCGCCAACTGGATTATCGAATGTCCCGTAGTCTGCTGACCGATAGGGAAGAGAAGGTCCTCTTAGGGATACTAGGAGGCCTTACGAACCGAAAAATCGGAGAAAACATCGGCGCTTCGGAAGGCACGGTGAAAGGAGTCGTGCAGCAGTTGTTCCGCAAGGCTCGCGTTCGCAAACGCGGCCAACTGGTGCGCGCGGCGCTGGAAGGATCGTTGTTGGCCGTTACTCCACAGGTATCGAGATGAGTCATATAGTCACAGAGAACTGCGATACTGTTCCAGGGCCACTCGCACCAGTTGGCTGCGCGTGCGCACGCCGGTTTTGCCGAACAATTGCTGAATGGCGTTCTTAACCGCGCTCTCCGAGATCTCCATCCGTGCGGCGATCTCTTTGTTGGCCAAGCCTTGAACCAACAATCGCAGGACTTCCGTCTCCCGGGCGTTTAACGCGGGGAGTTCCTGCTGCTCCGCCGATGGGACGGTGTCCTCCGCCTCGTCGCGGACTTCCGCGATGATTGCGGCAACCTTGGGGGTGGCACCCTCTTTGTAGGTGGAGAACCAAACATCGGCGGTGAAGGTATCGCCGTCGCCGCGGTGCCCGCGGCATTGCATCGATGCCCGGAACTGGGGAGCCTCCTCCCATCGAAGGGCGTGGTGCAGTTCGGGCAGGAACGCGGCAATCGGATTGCCAATCAAAAGCCCGTCTCGAGGTGCTAGCAAGTCAATAGCCGCACGATTGGCAAGTTCGATAAAGCCCCGCCCATCCACGGTCACGATGGCTGCGGGACTAGTCTCTACCAGCGCCTTCAATCTCGCCTCCCCTTCCGTGCTGAGGCGCCGGTTGCGAATCAACTCGCCAACGAACAACCCACAGCCCGCCAGCGCCAGGGTTTCAAAACCCAAACGAACAAATGACTGGTCGAGCGAACTAAACACTTCGGCTAGGCCGGCACACGCGAATCCCAGCATCGCGACCAGCCAGCGGGGCACGAAGGCCGCCGCCAACATAATTGGAAACAAATAGAGGAAACCCAGCGAAACGTAGGGTTTCGTCCGCCAATCGACTACTGCTACCACGAAAATGATTGCGCTGCTTATGGCTAACACACGCGTGCGGTTGCTCTCTTCCCACAACTGTTCAAGGGGTGGCATATTCCGGCGAGGTGTTCAATTATTATCCCGCGCTTTCCTTCGCGAGGCCGGTAATCAAACGATTGGCCGGGAGATTGCCGGGAATTTCGCATCACCCCCCGCCCAGCAATCCCGCCACAAATCCCTTTTCCAACGGCCAACTTCCCAAAACCCGCGTGCCGAGTTGGTTGAAAGCCCCGGAAGTCAGCACACCGCTCAAGTCGCCCGGATTGGGTGTCTGATGCTCCCGCGCGATCATCTCGCGCAGCATGCCCGTGATGGCGCCGAGCTGTGCGGCCAGCGCGGTGGCCTGCCGTTCGGACCGGCACTGCACGGTGAGCCGCGCTTCGAAGCGGTCGCCCGACGGCGCCATGGCGATGCTGACGTCATCGGCATCTTCCAGGGTGTGCGCGAACATGCGCGTGCCCGGCGGCATGCTGTCGCCGTTCTTCAGCAGCGCGGGGGGGATGGAAATCCAAACGGGTGCATTGGGCATTTCCAGCCTGCGGCGCCGGGAAGCCGTGGACTCCAGATCGATGGCGGCCGAATCGTCGGGGCCGACCGCCAGGCCCATCAGGTTCGGCCGCAAGGGGAAGAACGAGATCTTGCGTTCGGGCGTGCTTCCGCTCATGCGGCAGAGCGCGTCGCGACAGGTACCGCCCTGTTCGCGCGCGTAAGACTGCAAGCTGCTCCAATCGAAGCGCCCCTCCACCACCAGGTATTTGGCGCGCGGCGTGAAGCACGCCAGCACGGCGTCCAGGTCGCGCGTGTAGTCGAACTCGGTCTTCATCACGAAGACCTTGTATTCGGGCTCCTCGGCCACCTGGGACCCGGCCAGCATCTGCAGTACACCGGCCTTGCGCAGAGCGGCGAAATCGATGTAGAAGACCGCGCCATCCTGCGTCGGGAGGCGCTGCAGCCAACCGGCAGTGGTTCGCAGCGACTGATAGCGGAAGCGCGCCACGCCCCACACCGCCAGCCCGCAGAGCGAGGCGATCATGATGATGAGCAGCGCGGCCCGTTTTTTGTAGTTCACGAGGGAAGTATCACACAGCCGCGGCGGCTTCGGCCAGCCGGGCTTCCTTCCATAGGTCGAGATAGGGACGAAGCTGGCGCATCATGGCGCGGAAATCCTCCAGCTTCAGGGATTGCGCGCCGTCGCTGACAGCCTTCTCCGGATTGGGATGCACTTCCACGATCAGCCCGTCCGCTCCAATGGCCACACCGGCGCGCGCCAGGGCGGGCACCAAGCTGCGCTTGCCTGCCGCGTGGCTGGGGTCCAAGATCACGGGCAAGTGCGTCAACTCGTTCAGCACGGGGACCGCCGAGATGTCGAAAGTATTGCGCGTGGCGGTCTCGAATGTGCGGATGCCGCGCTCGCACAGCAGCACGTTGGGATTACCATGTGCCACCACGTACTCGGCGGACATCAGCAGCTCCTTGATGGTGGAGCTCATGCCGCGCTTCAGCAGCACGGGACGCCCGCATCCGCCGAGCGATTTCAGCAGCGAGAAGTTCTGCATGTTGCGCGCGCCCACCTGCATGACATCGGCGTACTCGGCCACCATGCCCACGTCGCTGTCGCTCATGATCTCGGTGACGATGGCCAGTCCGGTAGCCTGCTTGGCCTTGCGCAGCAGCTTGAGGCCTTCCAGTTCCAAGCCCTGGAAATCGTAGGGCGAAGTGCGCGGCTTGAACGCGCCGCCGCGCAACATGCGGGCGCCCGCGGCCGCCACGCCTTCGGCGGTCTCCATGATCTGCCGCTCCGATTCCACCGAACAGGGACCCGCCGTGACGATGAACTCGTCGCCGCCAATTTCCAGACCGTTGATGCGCAAGACGGTGTGCTCCGCCTTGAACTCGCGGCTGACGAATTTGTAGGGCGCCGAGATACGCACCGCGCGTTCGACTCCGGGGGTGGCTTCGAGCGATTCCAGGCAGGCGGTCACATCGCCCACGCCCACCACGCCGATTACCACGCGCTCCTCTCCTTCAATGGAATGGACTTTATATCCGAACTCTTCAATCCGTTCGCAAACGTGCTTAATTTCGTCGCGCGTGGCATGCGGCCGCATCGAGATGATCATGGCTGTGCGCTCCTTAACCGGACAATAAAAAACCCACTCTCACGAGCGGGTTGGAAAAGACATCGTAAAAGGCAAGTATAGGGCAATTGACGAAGACGCCGCAAGAGCGCTGCCATTTGCGGATGGCGCCTACTCGGCTATGGAGTCCTCGCGCGCCGGCGGCTCGGCCGGCCTGCCCGGCCGCGGCCCGTCCCCCACGCGCCGCAAATCGTCGGCCAGAATCACGGCTTCGGCCAAATCGCGCATGGGACGCCGCAGCCGCCGGCTTTCATTACGCAAGCGCAGGTAAGCTTCCTCTTCGGTAAGGTTGTACTTCTGTTGCAGGATGCCTTTGGCGCGCTCCACCAGTTTGCGCGCCTCCAGCGTGCGCTTCATCTCCAGCGTTTCCGACATCAGGCGTGCGTTTTCAATGGCGATCCCGGCCTGGCCGGCCACGGCCTTCACAAAGCCGATCTCTTCGTCGGAGAAGGGGCGCTGTTCGCGCGTGTAGATATTGATGGTGCCGATCACCTTCTCGCGCGTCAACAGCGGCACCGACAGCAGCGATGCCAGTCCGGTTTTGCGCGCCAGTTCCGGATAGCGGTACTGCTTCTCGACGAGCACGTTGGGAACCGTGATGGGGCGGCCCTCACGCACGACGCGGCCGATCAGCGAATCCTCGATCTTCAGCGGCATCTTATGCAGATAGTCGGGCGAAGAGCAGCGCGCCGCCGAAATCACCAGCTCGCGGCGGTCTTCGTCGATCAGCATGATGGAACAAACGGGCGAATCCAGCGTCTCCGCCACCATCTCCGAAATGGCTTGCAGGATGCGGTCCAGATAGTTTTCGGCGGAGATGGTCTGGGCCACCGCCGCCAGGGTTTCCATGCGCTTCGCGGCGGTTTCCGAGCGTTCTTCCAGGCGCCACTTGGCGATGGCGCCGCCCATCTGTTCGCCGATGAAGCTGACCAGCGCGACCTCTTCGGGCGAGTGCGTATGCGGCTCGCGATGGTGTACGTTGATGACGCCGATCAGATCGCCGCCGCTCACCAACGGCACCGAAAGGAAGGCGTCGAAAGTATCTTCCGGCAGGGTTTGGAAGTTCTTGAACCGGGCGTCGGCGGACGCCTTGTCCGACAGCGCTACCACGGATCTGTGTTGCGCCACCCAGCCCGTGATGCCTTCGCCCATCTTGAGGCGGATATTGCCGATCTCGGATGCGTGCGGGAGTTGCGAAGCTTGCAGCACCACCTCGTTGCTGGCGCGGTCGACCAGATACACCAGGCAGGCGTCGCAACGCGTGGTTTCGAGCGTCAGCGAGACCAGTTCTTGCAGCATTTTCTCCAGGCTCAGGTCGGAGCTGACGATGCTGCTGATATGGTGCAAAAGCGCAACTTGGGAAGAACCCTCCGGAACGGCTGGCGTGGTCCGCATGTATCCAGTCTATAGAGCCGGACGCGCCAATGTCGAATCCAAAATTCTTATAGAACGCATCGCCCGCTCAACCGGTCTCCGACCCCCGACCCGGCTTTTCGTGCCGTTCCGCGTGAATTTGAACCAGGTCCTCCCTGGGTGCCGCCGCGGCGGGCGGGCGCAGCAGCGTCCGCGGCAGTTTCGACAAATAGATCAGCCGCTCGATGGCCGGTAGCAGCCTGCGCACCGTCTTGCCATGGAATAACAGGCTGCCCGCCACCAGCGCCGGATGCGGAATCGTGGTGCAGCAACGCGCGCAAATGTCGATCTCGCCCGCCCGTCCGCCGGTGTGGGCGCGGCGCATGCGCTGCATCTCCGTCCCGTTCCAGATGCTCTCCAGCGCCTCTTCCGCGATATTGCCCAGCGGCGCTCCATCCAGCATGTAACTCTGGCAGCACGGGTAAATATCGCCGTTCTGCTTCACGTACATCGGCCCGCGCCACAGGTAATGACAAGGATACTTCCAGTCATCCGCAGCATGCCCCGCGTCGGGATGCATCACGTTGGTCTCGTCTTCCTTGATGCGCACCTGGTCCACGCCCTTCACGCCGCGCCAGAAGGCCACGAAATCCGCCACCTCGCCCGCATTCCGCTCCATGCGCACCATCTGCACCACCACCTGCAGCCGCGACCCGCGCGCGTGCTTCATCTCCGCAAACCGAACGAAGTTATCGCGCACCTTCTCGAACTTCGCGCCCTTGCGATAAAACTCGAAACTCTCCTTGCTGGCGCCGTCGAAGCTCAGCGTGATCTGTTCCAGAGGCGAGGCCAGCACCCGTTCCGCCACGCGCTGGTCCAGAAATGTCCCGTTCGTCGAAAGCAGCGTCGAGATGCTGTGCCGGTGGCAGAATTCGATCCGCTCGAAGATCTGCGGGTCCATGAACGGCTCGCCCAGCCCGATCAGCATCATGTGCTCGGCCGTCGACCCGGCTTCCCGCACCACCCGCTCAAATACATCGCCGGACATGTCCGCCTTGGGCTGCTTGTGTGTCTCGCGCGGACACATGGGGCAATAGAGATTGCACTTGGCGGTGGTCTCCACGATGTACTCCACCGGCAGCGCCGCCAGCGTCGCACGCCGCGCCAGGTAGCCCCACAACAGTTTTGCCCGGTTCCAGGCTCGCATCGGTCCTTTCATTGTACCTGCCGCCACCTGCCTGCTATGACTAGAGTGGTGCACGAACGCGCACGCCAACTCAACTCCGCCCCTGTCCGCCCCGGTGGCGAGTACGTCCTCTACTGGTGCCAGATGAACCGGCGCGCCGAATCGAACCAGGCGCTCGATTTCGCCGTAGGCCTCGCCAACGAACTGCACGTTCCGGTCCTGTTCTACGAAGGGCTGACCTACTCGTACCCCTACGCCAGCGACCGCTTCCATCGCTTCATCCTGGAAGGCGTGCCCGCGACCGCCCGGCGCTTGAACACGCTCGGTATCGGATACATCTTCTATCTTCGCCGCCGGCCCTCCGATCCCAATGACGTGCTGTATCGCTTGGCCGCGCGCGCCGCCGCTGTAGTCACCGACGACTATCCCACCTTCATCGCCGCCCGCCACAATGCCAGCGTGCCTCCCAAGCTGAACATCGCCTTTTACGCGGTGGATGCGAGCTGCATTGTCCCTATGGCTTGTTTCGCAAAGCGCGAATACGCGGCATACACGATCCGGCCGAAAATCCACAAACTGCTGCCGCAATATCTATGGCCCCTGCCGCCCATGAAGGCCGTCAAGCGCTATCCGCGGCGCGATTCCGCATTACACACGTCCGTCACCAGTGCCAATATCGCCGGCCTGGTTGCCTCCTGCCAGATCGACCACACCGTGCCGCCCTCGGTTTCGATCCGCGGCGGACGCCTCGCCGCCCAAGAACAGCTGGCGCATTTTCTGAAGCACGGCCTGGGCCGCTACGCCGGGGAAAGTAATGAGCCATCCGCGCACGCCACCTCAGGGCTAAGCCCATACCTCCACTTCGGACAGATCTCGGCGCTGGAAATCGCCCTGGCCACCAAGGCGTCCGCCGGGTTTCTAGAACAGTTGATCGTCCGCCGCGAGCTGGCCTTCAACTTCGCCCGTTTCGCCCCACGCCTGGACTCTCTCGAAGTGCTCCCCGATTGGGCGCGCGAAACCATGCGCCGGCACCGCCGCGACCGCCGCCATCCTGCCTACACCCCCGAACAGTTCGAGTGCGCCGCCACGCACGATCCTCTATGGAATGCTACTCAGCTTGAACTCCTGACGCGCGGCACAATCCACGGATATTACCGCATGTATTGGGGTAAAAAAATCGTCGAATGGTCGCCCACCTACGAAGACGCGTTCCGCACCATGATTTACCTGCACGACCGCTACGCGCTGGACGGCCGCGATCCCAACACCTACACGAACATCCTCTGGTGCTTCGGCTTGCACGACCGTCCCTGGCCCGAACGCCCCATCTTCGGCACGCTGCGCGCGATGACCCTGGCAGGCATGCGCCGCAAAACCAACGTAGACGCGTACGTGGCGCACGCACTCATGCGCGCCGAGTCGGCACTCGTGCCGACGCCTGGCGCAGTTCGTTCTTCCGGATCTTCCCCGTCACGGTCCGCGGCAACACCCCGAACTCCACCAGCTTCGGACACTTGAAATGCGCCAGCCGCGCGCGGCAAAACTCGATCAGTTCCTCGGCCGTCGCCGCTTGCCCCGGCTTCAGTCCGATATACGCCTTGGGCACCTCGCCCCATTTCTCGTCCGGCGCGGCCACCACCGCCGCCTCCAGCACCGCCGGATGTTCCGCCAACACCTTCTCGACTTCAATCGACGAAATATTCTCGCCGCCTGAAATCACGATGTCCTTCTGCCGGTCGCGCACCTCGATGTAACCATCCGGATGCATGACCGCCAAATCGCCGGAGTGGAACCATCCGCCGCGAAAGGCTTCTTCGGTGGCTTGCGGATTCTTATAATAGCCGAGCATCACGTTGTTGCCGCGCATCGCCACTTCGCCCATGGTCTGGCCATCCGCCGGAACATCCCGCATCTCCCCGTCCATGACGCGCAGATCCATGCCGGCCACGGTATACGCCACGCCCTGCCGGGCCCGGAGCTGAGCGCGTTCCACGGCGGGCAGCGCGTCCCACTCGGGATGCCATGCGCAGATGGTGTGCGGCCCATACGTCTCGGTCAGCCCGTAAGCGTGCGCCAGACTCGCGCCCATCTCTTCCGCCGCCCGTATGACGGCCGGGGTTGGTGGCGCGCCCGCCGTCACGATCTTCAGCCCGCCTTCAAAACGGATGCCCTCGGCCGCGCAGTATTGCGTCAGCGTGCTCACCACTACCGGCGCGCCGCACAAATGCGTCACCCCTTCCGCGCGGATCAACTCCACGATCTTCGGCGGATCCACCTGCCGCAGGCACACATGCCGTGCGCCCGCCGCTGTAACGGCCCAAGGGAAGCACCACCCGTTGCAGTGGAACATCGGCAGCGTCCAAAGGTACACCGAAGCGCTGGTGAGCCCGTGTTCGATCATCTCGCCCAGCGCGTTCAGGTACGCGCCGCGGTGCGTGTACATCACGCCTTTCGGAAACCCGGTGGTCCCGCTGGTGTAGTTGATGGCGATGAAGCCGTCTTCCTCGGGTTCGGGTACGCCCCGCGCCGGAAACTCGCCCGTCTCGAGCCATCCCTCATAATCGGTGATCGCGGGAACCGTTGGTGGCAACCCCGCCGCAAGTTGCGGATCTGCAATTGCGACACGCGCCTCGCAGTGGTTCAGGATCCACGCCAGTTCCCCGGCTTGCAGCCGGGTATTCAACATCACCAGCACCGCGCCCGCCAACAGCACGCCGAAGTGCGCCTCCAGGGCCGCCACGGTATTCGGCGCGAGCACCGCCACGCGATCGCCCGGCTGCACGCCCAAAGCCCGCAGCGCGCTGGCCTGCCAGTGTACCCGCTCGTTCAACTCCGCGTAGGTGAATCGCCGCTCGCCATCGACCACGGCGATGCGATCCCGGTACACCCAGGCGCTCCGCGCCAGAAAATCCAAAGGCGTCAAAACCGATTTCATGCTCGAATGCATTGTACAGCATCTAAGCGGCGCAGACGCCCGTGGACCGCAATGGGCTTTTGAAACGAGCATCAACAGACTGTGAGTGACGCTTCTCCGATGTGCGTGTTCTTCCAATTAACGGGAGCGGGACTTCACGGGACTAATCCCCCGGCCGCGCGCAACCGCACTTTCACCGAGTGGCCGACGATCTGCCCGAAGGTTCCCCGGAGCCGTCCAGGCAGTGTGGGTGCTGATTAGCAGCAGCAGGACATGTAACGCCATTCCATACCGTCGCTACCCTTACGTGGGTATAGAATGGAGCGGATGCTTGGAGATTTGTTGAAGGGCCTGGAAATGGTACTGAGGGCCCTGGGCAGCGAGAATTCAGCCGATAAGAAGCGCGAGAAGCTCGCCAAGGAACTATTTCGGATTCACCTAGACCTCGTGGAACTGGTGGAGCGTGGACGTGAATTGATCCGCCTTGCCGGTGAGGGAGAGGTTCGAAACCGTGGTATTTCGATAACCCTCCTGACGGAACAGGGCCGCGTATTGCAGAGCCTTGCTGAGCGGCTGAGTTCGCAAACCCTTGCAGGAGTGCTGGAACTGCACATGCCTGACTTGACGCAACAGTTGTTCGTTTTCCTTTCCGAGAAGGGAGACCGTGTCTGGTTCAGCCTAGACCAACTCGTAAGCGACGGCAGCAAACTGTCCCCCAAGGATTGGGTGGCACGGTTGGAGCAACGGATGGAAGAATCTGGCGAGCATTACTTTCAGCACAGCCTAGCCTGGGGTGAGGCCGTCCGGATTGAGGACGTGCCCGCGTTGACGGACCCCCTTGAAGGGTCAGGTCATCGTCCGTGGCGTCGGCGATTTGGCGGACCTCCACCGAAGCAGGTCGAGACTATTGTTCTTGCTTCGCCCGGTGAAATTCACCGAGGTAGCGCTTTGCTGGACAACATCGCCCGGGCCGACGAACAGCTACGCGGGTTCTTGGTGCAGAAGTTCAAGCTCGAAGATGTTCTATGAGACCTAACACAAAAGCTTGATCGCGGGGCGCTCTCTGGAGCCGCTACCCGACGGTCAGAAGTGCCGGTGAGGAAACGGCGGCGGCGCCTCCGAGCACATCACGCGCGACCCGTACGAAGGTCGCCGCCACACCCCATTAGCAAGCTCCATCCGTGTCGTCGAACGATTCACTCGGAGTTGGCAACCAGATCGCTGAGTCGGGCGTTTCACGTCAACTGACCCCGTTGGTCCTCTCCCGCGGTAGGTCGGACCCATCCATCTGGTTCCGGCTGAACATCCAGATATCGCCCCCCTGCGGCGTCAACTCCGGTTCTTCGAACGATCCATTTCGGACCAGCATCTCGCCGCGCAACGGTTCCAT
>Ga0187871_10003293_pt1 | contig 12578 bp, 8 predicted proteins | sample June2016WEW_16_1_FD_132988 | JGI IMG/M metagenome (GOLD analysis project Ga0187871, IMG submission 132988) | Peatland microbial communities from SPRUCE experiment site at the Marcell Experimental Forest, Minnesota, USA - June2016WEW_16_10 | ecosystem: Environmental > Terrestrial > Soil >... | reverse complement strand
GCCAGAAACGCGCCGTCGCGATACTCGGCGGGGAACTGTTTGGCGGTGTAGAATTCGAAGTCGAGTACCGCCTGGTGCGCCGGTATCAAAGGCACGTCGGGAACGATAGTCTTGGCAACCAGGCCGGGCGCCTGGCCCTTGTTACGCGGATCTTCATTCGGCCCGATATAGGCATACGGCCAGCCATAGAAGCCGCCCTGCTGGATGTGCGTAAAGTAATCGGGTACCAGGTCGTCGCCCAGCGCGTCGCGCTCCTGCACCGCGGCCCACAGCGTATCGGTCCCGGGGAACCAATGCAGCCCGATCGGATTGCGCGTGCCGGCGGCGTAGGTCTCGTGACCGCTGCCATCGGGATTGTAGCGGTTGATGGCCGCGCGCACGGGATTCTCACCGGGCGACACGTTGGAACCCGAGCCGACCCCCACGTAGAGCTTGTCGCCCACGCGATCGAACAGCAAGCTGCGCGTCCAGTGTCCCTGCCCGAATCCCTTCAGCGAAATCACTTCCTCGCCGGGGCCGGCCGTCATGGCTTTCGCGTCGTACTTATAGCGCTTGATGGACTGCGGTTCGCCGACATAAAGATACTCGTGCCACAACGCCAGCCCGTAAGGGCGATCCAGGCCGGTGATCAACTTCTTGCGGTCGTGCGCCTGGTAGCCATCTGCTTTGTCGAGCGGCATCACATAGACGGTCCCATCCGGACCCTCCGCCGCGTCGCTGAGCAGCAGTTCGCCGCCGGGACCCAGCAGCATGTAGCGAGGACGCTCGAAGTTGTCCGCGTAGACACTCACCGAAAAACCCGCGGGCACGTGCAACTGCGCGCCCGCCGGCTGCGGAATCACGTGCGGGCCATTATTGACGGATGGTGTCGCGTAAGGCGGCGGCAGTTTCACATCGGCGGCGTAGAAGGCCGCGGCTACAACAAGGACGGCAAAACCCAGCAGTATCCCTCTGTCTTTCATAACTCCATTCTACCGTGGGATTGCCGGATCGCCCGCTCACGCGATTGGCGCGGTCTCTCGATCTTGGCCGGCGAAGGCTGCCTGTGCGGGCATCTCCAGCCCGTGCTGATTCGCGAATTGCAGGGCGTGCTTCGGGCAGCAGTATTGCCACCAGTCGCCGCTCTCGGATTCGAAGGACGAGGTTTCCAGCACCAGGTAGGCCGCCCGGGTGGTACATCCCCGCACCTGGCAGGCGCCTGTGCCCCACTCCCGTTTCGCCTGTTTTTCCTGCGGCGTCATCGAACGAATGCTGCGGTCAATTTGCATAAAGCTTCTCCTCACCCGGCGATCTCCGGATCAGACGTTTTCTGCCCTGTTCCGCTTCACCGGCAGGCGAGCTGAACAGCAATCCAACTATGTGTTTGATCCCGCTGCGGCGGCAGTGGCGGACCGAAGCGTTGCCCATCAGGCCGTAAGCCGGCGCTTGCAGGTAGACACGCGTGCGCAAATCGATGGGGTTTTCGCACTCGATCCTCGCCCCCTGGTCCGAGATTTCGATGCACTTTGCCCGGATCACTCTCGTCTCTCCGGAGCGGGTTTGCCACGAAACTTGAACGACGCCTAGAAACGGACGCCGTTCGCCGGTGCGGATATCTTCTTCCTTACCTTGGACGTGCATAGTTCACCTCTTATCAATTCGAATGTCCGGCCTTCATGGACCCAAAGAACAATTCCACCGCGCGTTCCAGGTCCGCTCGGCCAACTCCTAACGGTTGCTCTTCATATGTCTTCATAGCCCGGATAATATGGCACATGTCTCTCGGGTAGGACGGCCTCAGGTCGCCGCCGCGCTCCAGGCAAAGCTTGCGCAGATGCTCATAAGCGCCATCTTCGCAGGGCATTTTAAGACCTACCAGCACCCGCCGGAAGATTTCGTCGAAGACCTCCGGGGAGACCGCGTCCACAAGAATCTTGTTTGGAATACGGCGCAAGAACGCTTCGTCGGCCAGTTCGCTCGGTTCCAGGTTGGTGGCGAAGACGATCATGACCTCGAAAGGAATCTGGAAGCGCACGCCGTAATTCAGGGACAGATAGTCCACACGCCGGTCGAGCGGCACGATCCAGCGGTTGAGCAGGTCGCGCGGCGAGATCAATTGTCTGCCGAAATCGTCGATGATCAGCAATCCCCCGTTGGCCTTCATCTGCACCGGCGGAGCATAGGTTCCGGACGAATCGTCCCGTCGCAACTCCAACATGCTGGGAATCAACTCGCCGCCCACAATCACGCAAGGCCGGTGGCACACGACCCAGCGCGGGTCGGCTTCCTCCATATCGATCTGCACCCGCTCATGAATCGCCGGATCGAACAGGACGATAATCTGATTGTCCACTTCCACGGCATAGGGCATCACGAGTTGATCGTTATAAACGCGCAGCAACCTCTCGGCCAGGCTGGTCTTGCCCGTTCCGGCCGGTCCGTACAGGAACATGGAGTTCTGCGCCACCAGCGCGGGACCCAATTGATCGAGTATCTTGTCGGTCACTACCAGGTCGCCGAACGCCAGGCGCAACGCCGCCCGGTTGACGGTCACCTGAGGCCTTTGATCCAGGATGGCTTGCCGATAAGCGTTCAGGCTGACAGGCGCGGGGCCCGCATACTGGCACGCCCGGCAGCGATCCGCGGCCATGGTGCGTCCCGCGTTCGTTAAACTAAAGACGTAGTCGTCTCCAGTCATGCCGCTCACTTCCAGCAGCCGTTGGTTGCGCACGTCGCGAAAGACCCGCTCCACAATCGGATACGCCAGCGCCATCGACTCGCTTAAGCCGCCAATCGTGTTGCATCTCTTCAGGTGCACATGACGCAAGAATAGATCCTCGATCAGCCCGGAGCCGATTCCAGCCTGCTCCTGCGTGACTGGGGCCGCGGGCAGAAACCGCCGAATCCTGTCGCGCGCCACGAACTCTCCGGCCCGGTTGGACGCCAGCAGAGCCGACAAAACACCAGCATCGGGCGATCCCGCGGCCATATCCGTTGCCATACCTTCGTTTCTCCTTAGTAAAGCCGCTCCCGCGCCGGGCGCACTTGCGGCTGGTACTGCGCGTCCGGTTAACTTCGGATAACCGTGCGCTGCTATCTATGGGTAAGTCCGGATTGCACGATTGATACCGTGGTACCTCAGGTACTTATCCATCTGCATAACTATTGAAACCCGGACATTTACAATTCATTATAACTATATGGCAGCCGCCGTCAGAGCGCAACATAATTCCCGCTCCAGTGTAACAACTTTGGTTGATTGGCGGACGCGCCCGAATGGCAGGTACCAGAGGTGCCGCGGCCGTTTAACCGCCAGACTATCGCGCGCAAGCGGTATTCTGGAGTAACTCGCGATGCCGCTGAAAGCCCGTATCTTCGCCGCTCTCTCCATCGCCACCGGCGCCGTCTTCATCGTGACTTCCGTGTATCCCTGGCAGTCTGGAGACGTCGCGCGCTTCTGTTTCTACCTGGCTCTGTCGACCCTGGCTGCCGGCATGAAGGTCAATCTGCCCGGAATACCCAGCACCATGTCGGTCTGCTTCCTGTTCGGCCTGATCGGCATAGCGGAAATGTCCCTCGGAGAGACCTTGGTCATAACCTGCATCGGAACCCTGGTGCAGTGTTTCTGGAAAGCCAGGCAACGGCCGCGACCCGCCCAGGTTATCTTCAGCGTGGCGAACACCGGTATGGCCACCGCCATCGCCTACCGCTTCTACCACTGGCCGGCCATCTATGCCTTTGGAGCCACGGGTCCGTTCCTATTGGTGGTGGCGGCGCTCCTCTATTTTGCGCTGAACACCGTGCCGATCGCGGCCGCGATTGCGTTCGCGGAGGGCAAACGGCCGGCGGAGGTCTGGCGCGAGACTTACTTCTGGACGTTTCCGTTTTACATAATGGGTTCGTCGATCGCCTGGATGATCAACCTGTTCAGCCGGCAGGTTCACTGGCAGGGCTCCGTGCTGCTGCTGCCGATCATTTACTTCATCCACCGCTCCTACCGTGTGTATCTGGACCGCCTGGACGACGAAAAGCGCCACGTCGAAGAAATGGCCAGTCTGCATCTGCGCACCATCGAAGCGCTGGCGTTGGCCATCGAAGCCAAGGACCACAACACCCACGAGCACCTGCGCCGTGTGCGCGTTTACGCCGTCGAAATCGGGAAGGATATGGGCCTTACCGAACCGCAACTGGAAGCGCTTCGCGCCGCCGCCCTGCTGCATGACATCGGCAAGTTGGCGATTCCCGAGCACATCATCTCCAAGCCGGGGCGCTTGACTCCCGAGGAATTCGAGAAGATGAAGATCCATCCGCTGGTGGGCGCCGAGATACTGGAGCGCGTTTCGTTCCCGTACCCCGTGGTGCCGCTGGTGCGCGCGCATCACGAGAAGTGGGACGGTTCCGGCTATCCGGATGGGCTGAAAGGCGAGGACATTCCACTGGGCGCCCGCATTCTGGCGGCTGTCGATTGTCTGGATGCTATGGCGTCGGACAGACAATACCGCCGCGCGCTGCCGCTCGATGAAGCCATGCAACAGGTGGCTGGCTCGTCCGGTAGAGCTTTCGACCCTGCCGTGATCGCCGTGCTCGGCCGCCGCTACCTGGAGCTGGAACAAATGGCCCAGGCGCAGCCTCCGCGGGAAAACCAGTTATCCACGGGACTCAAGATCTCCAATGGACAGGCGCCTGCGGCCGGATTCGAAGTCTCGCATGCGGACGAGGGGAACCGGGAAGGCGATTTCCTGGCATCCATCGCGGCTGCCCGCCAGGAGGTGCAACTCCTGTTCGAGTTGACCCAGGACTTAGGCAACTCGCTAAGTCTGGATGAGACTCTGTCAGTCGTATCGATGCGTTTAAAGAAGATGGTGCCGTACGACGCCATAGCCGTATATGTCAGCCGCGGCAGGGTCCTGATCCCCCACTATGTGAACGGCGAGAACTACCGCCTGTTTTCCTCGCTCGAAATCCCCATCGGCGAGGGTCTTTCGGGTTGGGTAGCCGAGAACCGCAAAAGCATTCTGAACGGCAACCCTTCGGTCGAAGCTGGATATCTGAACGATCCCGCCAAGTTCAGTACGCTTCGCTCGGCGCTGGCCGTGCCGCTCGAAGGCGTCAGTGGCGTGCTCGGTTCACTGACCCTTTACCGGGCCGACAGGGACGCCTTTTCGCGCGACCACCTGCGCATCCTGCTGGCCATCGTTTCCAAAGTCTCGCTAGCCATCGAAAACGCGCTACGCTTCCAGCTTGCGGAGGATTCCGCCACCACCGACTACCTGACCCTGCTCCCCAACGCCCGGTCCCTGTTCCTGCGGCTGGATAGCGAACTGGCGCGCTGCCGGCGGACCCTGGAGCCTCTTACGGTGCTGGTCTGCGACTTGGACGGCTTCAAACAGGTCAACGATCGCTTCGGCCACCTGGAAGGCAATAAAGTGCTGCGTTACGTAGCGGACGTGCTGCGCGAGAATTGCCGCGAGTACGACTACGTGGCGCGGATGGGTGGTGACGAGTTCGTGATCCTGCTGCCGGGCAGCGACCGGGAAGCCGTCTACCGCCGCATTTCGGAATTCCAAAGCATCGCCTGCAGCGAGGGGGAAACCGTGCACGGCGCCGGCATCGTCACCTTGAGCGTGGGGGAAGCGTTCTATCCCGACGACGGGTCGGATGCCGAGCAGTTACTCGCCGAAGCCGACCGCCGAATGTACAAATCGAAGCATTTGAACAAGACCGGGCGGAGCAACGGCATCCACCTGCTGTCGCCCGGCCATTTCGAGGCGATGGGCGCGGACGGCGGCCAGCCCGGCTCGGTGAATTGATGTCCGCCGGGAAACACTATGTCCATCTGCTCGTTTCGCTCGCCGTTACCGTGCTGATAGGCGGCTTTCTGACCGCCGCGCTGGTGCGTCTCAGTCCGGGCTTCGGCGTGGACGAACACTCGCTCGATCCCACGCGCGATGTGGCGGCCCTGCGGGCGCGGCAGGCCGAGCGGCCAGAGCAGCGCGGTTTCCTGGTTTACTCGGTGCGCCACACGGCCGCGATGTTTCGCGGGGATTTTGGGGTCTCTCGAAACTGGAATCGCCCGGTGGCGGACTTGCTCCGCGAACGCTGGCCCGTGACCGCCCAACTGATGGGAATCGGAATCCTGGGCGGATGGGCGCTGGCCCTGGCTTTCGCCTTGCCAGGAGCGATCTATCCCAGCCGGATTTGGAATGCGCTGGCCACCGGTCTGAGCGGCTTGCTTTTGTGCGTGCCATCGGCTGCGCTGGCGCTGCTCATCTTTGTCTACGCCGGGCCGGTGCGCGCCGTTGTGGCGCTGGCCGTGTTTCCGAGGATCTTTCAATATCTGCAGAATGTGCTGTCGCACGCCGCCGCGCAGCCGCATGTGATGGCGGCCAGAGCACGCGGCATCGGCCCCAGGCGAATTCTGTTATGGCACATTCTCCCCGTAGCCGCGCCGCAGGTGCTGGCGCTGGCCGGCGTGTCCGTGAGCATGGCATTCGGTGCGGCCGTAGCCGTGGAGGTGGTGTGCGATCTTCCCGGCATCGGCCAACTCGCCTGGAAGGCCGCGCTGGCGCGCGATCTGCCGTTGCTGGTCACCCTGACTATGTTGGTCACGCTTGCCACCCAGATGGCGAACGCGGCGGCTGGCATGGTCTCCGGCGAAGAGGGGCGCGCATGAAACGAGCCGGAAGTCAGAAGTCAGAAGTCAGAAGTCAGAAGAAAACCGGCCTTCTGTCTTCTGTCTTCTGTCTTCTGACTTCTGCTTTCTGTCTTCTGTCTTCTGCTTGCCGGCGTTTCCACGCCCGCCAGCTCGCGTGGGTCTTCCTCGCGCTTCTGTTTCTGGCGGCGCTCTTCTCGGATCGGATCGCGGGCGCATCCTACGCGCATCAGTTCCGCGATTTTCCCAGCGCGCCCATCTCCTGGCGTTTCCTCCTGGGCACCGATGCTCTGGGCCGCGACCGCCTCGCGCGCCTGCTGGCCGCTACGCGCATCTCGCTGCTGCTGGCGCCCGGGGCGGCCGTGTTTTCCACGGTGCTGGCGACGCTGATCGGCGGACTCGCCGGCTACTGCGGAGGCCTGATAGACCGCATCGCCGTACGCGCTATCGATCTGATGCTGTCCCTGCCCTGGATCTTCCTGTTAATCGCCGCCCGCGCCCTGCTGCCCTTGAATGTTTCGCCGACCGTCTCCGTGCTCATCACCTTCGCCATGCTGGGCGCCCTCGGCTGGGCCGGGCCGGCACGCGTGATTCGCGCTGGCGTGCGCGACATGCGCAACTCGGATTTCCTGCTGCAGGCGCGCGCCTGCGGATGCCGCGGCTTCCGCCTGCTGCTGCGCCAACTGGCGCCCAACCTTAAGCCCGTGCTGCTGGCCCAGTTCTGGACTTCCATTCCGCTGTTCATCCTGAGCGAAGCCAACCTCGGATTGCTAGGACTAGGCGTGTCCGACCCGCTGCCATCCTGGGGCAACCTGCTGCGCGAGTTGGAAACGGACCTGGCCTTTAATCCCGGCATTGTGGCCTGCCTGGCGTTGATGTTGGTGGTGCTGGGGTGCTTCAGGGTGGTGACTGAACAGAATACAGAAGTCAGAAGACAGAAGTCAGAATAACGGAGGATCGGGTAGCGGGGGCTGCATTCTGACTTCTGACTTCTGTCTTCTGACTTCTGCTTATACTTAGGCATGCTCTATGACGTCGCCGTGATTGGCGCCGGGGTATTTGGCGCGTGGACGGCGTATCATCTTCGTGCGGCCGGCCTGAAGGTTGTGTTGCTGGACGCGCATGGTGCGGCCCACTCGCGATCCAGTTCGGGCGGCGAATCGCGCATCATTCGTATGGGCTACGGCGCGGACGAGATTTACACCCGCTCCGCCATGCGTTCGCTTACATTGTGGCAGGAGTTCTGCCGCGGGGCCGGCCAGCCACTGTTTCACCAGACCGGCGTCCTCTGGACCGCGGCCGAAGGCGATCTGTACACCGAAAACACGCGACTGACGCTCGCCAGGTGCGGCGCGCCTTTTGAAGTGCTCAGCCCGGTGGAGTTGAAATCGCGATACGCCCAAATGGACTTCGCGCCCGGCGTAGGGGGCACCTTCGAGCCGGAGAGCGGCGCGCTGATGGCCCGCCGCGCCGTCGCGGCCGTTGTCGCCGATGCGGTGTGTCATGGCGTCGAGTTTCTGTGTGAAGCCGCTGCCGCACCACAGGGCGCTGGTTCGCCCCAGGAAGTTCGTACCGTTAGCGGAGGCTCGATTCGCGCGGGCGCGTTCGTATTCGCCTGCGGTCCGTGGCTGCCCAAGGTGTTTCCCGACTTGCTCGCCAAACGCATCGAGCCCACGCGCCAGGAGGCGTTCTTCTTTGGAACGCCGCCCGGTGACTCGCGCTTCGTTCCACCCGCCATGCCGGTGTGGATCGACTTCAGCGACCCGCGCGGGCCATACGGTTTCCCCGACCTGGAAAATCGCGGCGTCAAAATCGCCCTCGACCAGCACGGCCCGCCCATCGACCCGGATACCGCCGACCGCGTCCCATCCGCGGATGCGCTGGCCGCCGCGCGCGATTTGCTCGGCCAACGCTTGCCCGCTCTGCGGCACGCTCCGTTGGTGGAGGCGCGCATCTGCCAGTACGAGAATACGTCGAACGGCGATTTCCTGATCGACCGTCACCCGGACTTCACCAACGTCTGGCTGGTGGGCGGAGGCTCCGGGCACGGCTTTAAGCACGGCCCGGCCGTGGGCGAGTATGTCGCCGATCGCATCCTCGATGGCGGGCCGGTGGACCCGCACTATTCTCTGGCGGCCAAGGCAGAGACTCACAGCCGTACGGTCTTTTGAGGGGGTGCTGTACACTGGTGACAGGGCGCTGGTGATCCAAACGATCTTTGCATGGGCGGCAGCGAACCCATTCCTTCACCGCCGGTGGAATCGTGGTTCTGAGCCATTCATCGCCGAAAGGCGAAACTTTTGCTTACGTCACCCGCGATGGCAGGCTGACTATCGGCAGCAACTGTCGACCAGTTGTACTGGCTGCCTTGCGGTTCCTGGCGTCGACCATTTCCCGGCGAACACGATCCCGCTGTGGACCTGGACTGCTGCCTCAGTCGCCGGGGTATGGGACCGGGACGGCGGAGTGGATCGACGCGGCTTTCAGTCCGCCAAAGTCATAAACCCGGGTTTGGGCATCAGTTATATTTACGTGTGTGTAGCCTCGGGAACAATTAAACGAAGTACTTTTTGACGATTGCCAATCCATATGAAAATGGTTTTTTCCTTTCTCATTCCGCTATCGGTCGCGGCGATCTTCGGCGCGCGGCTGCGTGCCCAGCCGGCGGTGGCCGCCTATAAAGATCCATCGCTGGATATCGAGCGGCGCGTGAAAGACCTGCTGGAGCGCATGACTCCCCAGGAGAAGGCAGCGATGCTGAGCGGCTCGGGTTGGATGGAAAGCCAGCCGAACGCGCGGCTGGGCATACCCGCCATCAAAATGGCGGACGGTCCCATGGGCGTGCGGAACTGGCGCGGCCCATCCGCCGTCACCAACGCCGCGTCCACCGCGCCTGTTACGGCGACCGCATTTCCGGCCGGCATCGGCATGGCCGCGAGTTGGGACCTGGAACTGGTGGCGAGCGCGGCCCGCGTCATCGCGCAGGGCGTGAAGGCACTCGGACGCGACATGATTCTCGGACCCACCGTAAACATCAACCGCGTGCCCCTATGGGGCCGCAACTTCGAGGGCTATGGAGAGGACCCCTATCTGGCTGCGCGCATGGGAGTCGCGTACATTAAGGCCGTACAGAACGAAGGAGTGATTCCCTCGGTGAAGCATTTTGCCGCCAACAACGAGGAATACGAGCGCCATCGCATCGACGAGAAGATCGACGAGCGCACGCTCCATGAAATCTATTTCCCGGCGTTCAAAGCGGCCGTCGAGGAAGCCGGCGTGTGGGCGGTGATGTCGGCCTACAACAAGCTGAACGGCGAGTGGTGCGCCGAGGATCCCTACCTGCTGACGGAAACGCTGCGCAAGCGCTGGGGCTTTCGCGGATTCGTCATCTCCGACTGGGGCAGCACTTACAGCACCGAAGGAACCATCAACGCGGGCATGGATCTGGAGATGCCCGGCGGCGAACCCATGCGGATCTGGGCCAAGAAGCCCGAAACCAAACGGGACGGAAATGGCGCCGGTTGGCTCACTGCGGACAAGGTGCTGGCGGCGGTGTCGGCGGGGCGTGTGACCCAGGAGGCTGTGGATGAAGGCGTGCGCCGCATCCTGCGCGTGATGTTCACGGCTGGGCTGTTCGACCACGCGCACGCGGGCGGTGGCGAGGTGGATACGGCGGAGCAGCGCCAGGTGGCGCGCACGGCGGCCAATGAGAGCATCGTGTTGCTGAAGAATGCCGGCGTGCTTCCCCTGCGCGCCGAAAGCGCGCGCAAAATCGCCGTGATCGGTCCTAGCGCGGCACTGGCGCGGACCGGCGGTGGCGGCAGTTCTTTGGTACGTCCCAAGTACGCGATCGCGGCGCTCGCTGGCATCCTCGCTGCAATGAAGGAAGCCGCGGGATCGGGGGCCGATGTCGGCTACGCGTTGGGCGCTGCCATGGAAGGAGAGGATGCAGGCAAGCCGCCGCGGGAGTTGCGCGAGGAAGCCGTCGCGCTGGCCCGCAAATCCGATGTGGCCGTGGTCGTGGTGGGCTACTCTCCCAAGCTGGAAGGCGAGGGATTCGATCGCAAATCCATGGACCTTCCGGCCGGGCAGGACGAACTGATCGAAGCGGTTGCCGGCGCCAACAAGAACACCATCGTTGTAATTGCCGCAGGTGCACCCGTTACGATGACCCGGTGGATCGCCCAGGTGCCCGCGGTGGTGTATGCCTGGTATGGCGGGCAGGAGGCCGGGCATGCCATCGGCGATGTGCTGTTTGGAGCGGTCAATCCGTCGGGCAAGCTGCCGGTGACTTTTCCGAAAGCGTTGCAGGATTCGCCGGCGTACGGTCACTATCCGGGTGAGAACCTGCACGTGGAATACGCAGAGGGCATTTACGTCGGCTATCGAGGGTTCGACAAGCACGATGTCGAGCCGCTCTTTCCGTTCGGTCACGGCCTGTCGTATACCACTTTCGATTACAGCCAACTCAAGGTTTCACCCGGCAGAATCGTGGCGGGCAAGACGGTGAGTGTTAGCGTGACCGTGCGAAACAGCGGAACGCGCGCCGGGGCGGAGGTGGTTCAGTTATATCTGCAGCCGCCGCCGTCGCGGGTGGACCGTCCAGTGAAAGAGTTGAAGGGATTCGGTCGCATCATGCTGCAACCGGGGGAGACCAGGACGGTGTCGTTCGAGCTCGATAAGGCGGCGATGTCGTTCTACGATTCCGCGGTTCACGATTGGGTCGCCGAGCCGGGCCGGTTCACTGTGCTGGTGGGGGCGTCGTCCCGCGACATCCGGGCCAAGGGCGGGGTCGAACTGGCGAGATAGCGAGTGCGCGATAATGAAGTTCAGGCGGTCGATCCAAAACGTGCCCGGGTGGCGAAACCGGCAGATGCAAAGGACTTAAAAGTCCGATCCGGTCAGTCGTTGTTTCGTGCTATCTTTGAATCCGTGCGGGCGTGGCGGAATCGGCAGACGCACCGGACTTAAGCGAAAATTTGAGTGCCCGCCGGGAAACCGGCGATGGTAGAACTGCTCAAAGTCGGGGAACCCTGTGACATGGCGATCCCGAGCCAAGCCCTGCCGGAGCAATCAGCGTTCCGGTTGGGAAGGTGTAGAGACTAGACGGGCAGCGCCTAATCCCGAAACTGAATTTGGGGCATGGCGAAGGGATAGTCCAGACCACAAACCTCGCGGCAATCAAGCGGGGGCGGCGAAAGCCGTAGTTGGCAAGAAAATCCGTTGGACCGCAAGGTCCGTGAGGGTTCAAGTCCCTCCGCCCGCACCAACTTTTCATGCCTCCCACGGCGGGAAACTGTACGGTCCCGCACCGACGCCCCGGGGTGTGGGCCATCCCCTCGTAACCTTTCACCGGCAGGGGACGCCTGCTATCCCGACTCTTTTTGCTCACGATCCGACACTCATGCTTGACGCCTACTTGTATTATGGCGCCCGATTCAATCGGGATACGCATCGCGAAGAATACAGGAGAAGAATATGAAAATACTGATGGTCCTGACATCGCACAACCAACTGGGGAACACGGGGCGCCCGACTGGTTTCTGGCTTGAGGAATTCGCGGCCCCCTATTTCGTATTCAGGGATGCTGGCGTTGAGCTGACGCTCGCCTCTCCGAAGGGCGGGCAGCCTCCGCTCGATCCGAAGAGCGATCTGCCTGAAAATCAAACGCCGGCCATGGCGCGGTTCAAGAAGGACGCGGCGGCGCAAAAGGCTCTCGCCAACACGGTCAAACTTGCGGACGTGAAGGCGGAAGACTTCGACACCGTTTTCTATCCTGGTGGGCACGGCCCGATGTGGGATCTCGCGGAGAGCCCTACGTCGATCGCCCTTCTGGAGGCCTTCTACAATTCCGGCAAGCCAATCGCATTGGTGTGCCATTCGCCCGGAGTGCTTCGCCACGTTACCTACCAGGGCGCTCCGCTGGTGAAAGAAAAACACGTCGCCG
>Ga0187871_10003290_pt1 | contig 12586 bp, 11 predicted proteins | sample June2016WEW_16_1_FD_132988 | JGI IMG/M metagenome (GOLD analysis project Ga0187871, IMG submission 132988) | Peatland microbial communities from SPRUCE experiment site at the Marcell Experimental Forest, Minnesota, USA - June2016WEW_16_10 | ecosystem: Environmental > Terrestrial > Soil >... | reverse complement strand
AACAGCCCCAACGGCACTTCGGTGAATGTGGGAGCGCCGCTGCCGAGCGCCGCAGGTTCTACCTTCATGTACAGCAGCATGAAGATCGACAATGAGCCGTGCAACGGCGCCCAATCCATGGGCTTGCGGGTCCTGCCCAGCCCGTAGCGACAATAACTACGATCTCGTTACCGTATTTCGATCACGCTGCCGCCGGCGGACTCGTGCAGCTCCTTGGTGCGCTCGATCACGCGGTTCGTGAAGGCGAAGATGGATTTCGCGTGCGGCGACTGTTCGCCTTCCATCACGATGGGATGGCCGCCGTCGCCGCCTTTGCGGATCTCGGGGTCGAGTTCGATCGAGCCCAGGAACGGAACGCCAAACTGCTCGGCCGTGCGCTTGCCTCCACCCTTCGAGAAGATGTCAATCTCGTGCTGGCAGTGTGGGCAGACGAAGAAACTCATGTTCTCGACAATGCCGAGGATGTCGACCTTCACCTGCTTGAACATCTCGATGGCCTTGCGCGCGTCCTGCAGCGAGACGTCGCTGGGCGTGGTGACGACCACGGCGCCGGTGAGCGGCACCGTCTGCACCAGCGAGATCACCACGTCGCCGGTGCCCGGCGGCAGATCGACGATAAGGTAATCGAGCACGCCCCACTCCACCTGGCCGAGAAACTGCTTGATGATGGAGTGCAGCATAGGCCCGCGCCACACCAGCGGCTTGTCGCCCGGGCTGAGGAAGCCGACGGAGATGACCTTCATCCCGTAGCGCTCGGGCGGCAGGATGCGGTTGTCGCCGACGATGTTCGGCGGCTCGCTGGAGCCGAGCATCAGCGGGACGTTTGGCCCGTAGACGTCGGCATCGAGCAGCCCGACTTTGTGGCCGGTGCGGGCAAGGGCGACGGCGAGGTTGACGGCGAGCGTGGTCTTGCCGACGCCGCCTTTGCCGGAGCCGACCGCGATGATGCTGCTGACGCCGGGAAGCGGTTGCGGTTCAGCCTGCGAGGGGCCGTGCATATGGGAATGAGAGCTCACGTGGGTTCCTGGTGCGCGTAGGATGGAAGGCGCAAACGATGATTATACGACGCGCAGCCTTGGGCAGAGCGGAAGCCAAGCGGCTCTGCATCTGCTAAGCGAAAATCTGCTTCTAAGTCAGCAGTCCTGCAAGTGAAATTGCGTTCCCGATGACGAACCTCATCCTGGCTCTAGTGTCCGCGAGTCCGCTGTGGACGTGGTTGCACCGCCTCGGCGGTCCTGGACTGATTGTGCTCGGCTTGCTGGACAATTCCGCCATTCCGCTGCCCGGCAGCATGGATGTGTTCGTTATTTTGCTGGCGGCGCACCATCGCGCATGGTGGCCGTATTACGCATTCATGGCGGTCGTGGGGGCCGTGATTGGCGGATTTGTGACCTATCGGCTGGCGGAAAAGGGCGGCGAAGAGACGCTCGAAAAGAAAGTCGGGAAGAGGCGGGCCGAAAAGGTTTATCGCAAGTTCAAGGAACACGGTTTTACGACCATCGTCATAGGCGCTGTTCTGCCCCCGCCGTTTCCTGTCGTTCCGTTTCTCCTCGCGGCCGGGGCATTACATTATCCGAAGAAGAACTTCATTGCGGCGCTGGCAACGGGAAGAGCGATTCGCTATTTTGCCCTGGCGTATCTCGCGCATATTTATGGCAAGGCGATTGTGGATTGGGGAGCGCGCTATTACAAACCGATCTTCTGGTCGCTGATCGCGCTAGCCGTTCTCGGCGGAGTTGCTGCGGCAGTGTACTTCGCGTGGTATCGCCCGAAGAAGCAGCGCGAGGAGCGTCAAAAAGGCAAGAAGGTCGAGCAGTTCCCCATCCCGTTTCGCGAACAGAAAACGCAGGATAAGAAAAGACGAGCCAAGTAATTCAGCAGACACCCTGTCGGCGCGTTGGCCACGGCGCGCAATGACGCTCCCTTTCGGGAACGCGTCAATGCTGAATCTGCTCGTTTAGCTGGCCAAAGCCGCCTTTCGGCCTTAAAATATTGGGGGTTTTCCAGTTGCTCGCTATCCTAGTTGATAGGTTAGAACTGACCAGCGGTACCACTGTGTCCAGCTGACGTACTCTCACTCGCCCCCGTGGCGTATTCCAAGCAGCGGACAGTAATTTAAGGAGCCACGACGTTGTCCCAAAAACGCTATTTGTTTACTTCCGAGTCGGTGACTGAAGGTCATCCCGACAAAATTGCCGATCAGATCTCCGATGCCATTCTCGACGCCTGCATTAAAGAAGATCCCTATAGCCGGGTGGCGTGCGAGACGCTGACCGCGACCGGGCTGGTGGTCATCGCCGGCGAAATCACTACCAAAGCTTATGTCGATTTTCAGACGCTGGTGCGCGGCGTGGTCGCCTCCATCGGCTATGACAACGCGCTGTATGGATTCGACTCCAACACCTGCGCGGTGATCTCCAGCATCAACAAGCAGTCGGGTGACATCGCCATGGGCGTCGACACTGGCGGCGCGGGCGACCAGGGCATGATGTTCGGCTACGCGACCAATGAAAACGACAGCTTCATGCCGACGCCGATTTTCCTGGCGCACAAGCTCTGCCAGCGCCTGAGCGAAGTCCGCAGAAACGGCACCCTTCCTTATCTCCGCCCCGACGGCAAATCCCAAGTCACAGTGGAATATGACGAGAACCATAAGCCGGTGCGCATCGACGCCGTCGTCATCTCGTCGCAGCACTCCGAGACCGTCAACAACGAGGAGCTGCGCGCCGATATCTTGAAGCACGTCATCCAGGCCGCGCTGCCGCCCGAGATGCTGGACGAAGACACCAAGTACCACATCAACCCGACTGGGCGCTTCGTCATCGGCGGCCCGATGGGCGACACCGGACTGACCGGCCGCAAGATCATCGTCGACACCTACGGCGGCATGGGACGCCACGGCGGCGGCGCGTTCAGCGGCAAGGACCCGACCAAGGTCGATCGCTCGGCGTGCTACATGGCGCGCTACATCGCGAAGAACATCGTCGCTGCAGGACTGGCTGATCGCTGCGAAGTCCAGTTGGCCTATGCCATCGGCGTGGCTGAGCCGGTGAGCGTGCTGATCGATACGTTTGGCACCGCGAAAGTCGACGAGGAAAAGATTGCCAAGCTGGTGCGCGCGAACTTCAAGCTGACGCCCAAGGGCATCATGGAGTCGCTGGACCTGCGCCGTCCCATTTATCGCAAGACGGCGGCGTACGGACACTTCGGCCGCAACGATCCCGACTTCACGTGGGAGAAGACCGACAAGGCCGCGGCATTGCGCGAGCAGGCAGGATTAGCCGGCGCGGAGCAGAAGAGCGCGAAAGCGGCAAAGTAGATTCGGTGTCCCACGTTCGCCCGTCGTTTGGGTTAACGTGGGCCCAGGTTAGCGTCCAAACGAAGGACGCGAACCTGGGGCACCGTCGCACCGCTCTTGCTCGAAACTTGAAACTCGAAACTCGAAACTGGTTTTAGGAGCTTATGTCAACAACCACATCCACTCGCATTGCCGGCGATGTCGCCGATCTGGCCCTTGCCGATTTAGGCAAGAAGCGTATCGACTGGGCCAACCAGTCGATGAAAGTGCTGCAAATCATCCGCAAGGATTTCATCAAGAACCAGCCGCTGAAGGGCATCCGCATTTCGGCCTGCCTGCACGTCACGGCGGAAACCGCCAACCTGGGAATCACCCTGCGCGACGGCGGCGCTGAGGTCGTGCTCTGCGCCTCGAACCCGCTCTCGACGCAGGACGACGTCGCCGCATGTCTCGTGCGCGACTACGGCATCCCGGTTTATGCCATCAAAGGCGAGGACAACGACACCTATTACCAGCACATCATGTCGGCGCTGGACCACAAGCCGCACATCACCATGGACGATGGCGCCGATCTCGTGACCACTGCGCTCACCAAGCGCACCGATGTTCTTGACGGCGTGATCGCCGGCACGGAAGAGACGACGACTGGCATCATCCGCCTGCGCGCGATGGCGAAGCAGGGCGTGCTGCGCTATCCCATCATCGCGGTCAACGATGCCGATACCAAGCATCTGTTCGACAACCGTTACGGCACGGGACAATCGACCATCGACGGGATCGTGCGCGCGACCAACTTCCTGCTCGCGGGAGCGAAGTTCGTTGTCGCCGGTTACGGATGGTGCGGCCGCGGATTGGCCAGCCGCGCGCGTGGACTTGGCGCGGAAGTGATCGTGACGGAGATCGATCCGACGAAGGCCATCGAAGCCGTGATGGACGGCTTCCGCGTGATGAGCATGGACGAAGCCGCGAAAATCGGCGACGTCTTTTGCACCGTTACCGGCAACAAGAGCGTGCTGCGGAAGGAACACTTCGAGGCGATGAAGGACGGGGCGATCATCTCCAACTCCGGCCACTTCAATGTCGAGATCGACATCCCTGCGCTGGAGAAGATGTCGTCATCGAAGCGCACCACGCGGCCCATGGTCGAGGAGTTCTCGCTGCGCGATGGCCGCAAGATCAACCTGCTGGGCGAAGGCCGCCTCATTAACCTGGCAGCGGCCGAGGGCCACCCGCCATCGGTGATGGACATGAGCTTCGCCGACCAGGCGCTGTCGGTCGAATATCTGGTGAAGAACCACAGCACGCTGGAGAAGAAGGTCTACGTGGTTCCGGAAGACCTCGATAAGAAGGTGGCACGGCTGAAGTTGGAGTCGATGGGCATCAAGATCGACCGCCTCACGCCGGAGCAGGAAGAGTACCTGGCAAGCTGGAGCGAAGGAACGTAGGTGAAAGGGCACGGCTTCAGCCGTGCCGAAAAGCGTACCTCATCCGATTGCGCTTCAGCCCGGCAGAAGGGGCGGCAGCGATGCCGCCCTTTTCCATTTCACTTTTGAGTTTCAGGTTTCGCCGATCGCGTCTAGCGATACCTCTGCGCCTGTGCGCGCTCGTCGGGAGTCATCTGTTGCCAGATCAGGTCGCGGTTCTGCTGCGCCCATTGGCTGTTGGGATTGGCCGTGAGGGCGGAACTGAGCCAGCGATACGCTTCCACACGGTTGCGCGACACGCAGGTCCCGGTCGAGTACATTGAGGCCAGCCGATTGCGCGCGCGAGCATTTTCCTTTTCCGCTGCCGTCTTCAACAAGACCATCGCCTGCTCGCAACTGCGGGGAACGCCATCGCCCTGGATGTACATATTGGCCAGTTGCACCGGGGCATCGGGATTCCCCTTGGCAGTGGCCTTCCACAACCACGCCGCCTCGGCCGCGGAGTCGCTGGCGTTTTTCGCCCTGGCCATCTCGTCGGCGCCGAGAACCGGCTTGGCGGCATTGTCTGGAGCGGTGTTTGCATCCGCTTGGCGGTTTGTTTGGGGCTTCTTGGGAGCAGCAGTTGGTTCACCGGAGTTGTCGGTGTCGGCCTTCTTTGGGTTAGCGCCCTGGCCGGCTACGACGCCACTCTGTGTCGAAGCCGCATTCCGCGGCGGCGCCGAGCCGCTCTGAACGGTTGTCGCCGCATTGCCCGCGCTCGCGCTGCCTGGCGGCGTCGGTTCAGCGCCGGCATTGCCCGCTCCCGTCGTTGAAGTCTGCACCGGCGAAGTCTGCACCGGCGGCTGCGCATGAGCTTGTTCCTGCACCTGAGTTTCCGGCTTGGCATCGTCATTGCCGGCCGGGGCAGGCTGGCCTGCAATTTCCGACATGGCACTCTGGCCGAGTTTCTGCAGCTTGGTGCGAACCACCTCTACCGGACCATCGTTGGTCTGGTTGACTTGCGCCCGCCACTCCAGCCATGCCAGGCCGCCGATCCCGAGCACCACAGCAACTGCGAACCAGGCCCTCCAGTGGTAGTTACGCGGGGCATAATCTCCCTCTTCCACGCCGATCGCCTCGGCAAAGGTCGTGGGGCGGTCATTCAGACCGAGGAAGGACGGGCCGCTGATCGTCGTGCCGCTGTTGCTCACGGGCTCTATCTGCTTGGGCGGCTCGGCCTTCGTCTCCTTTGCGGGTTGATTAATTTCGAGAAACCGTGGACGTGCAATGCGCGCCTCTGTCGCCGACTCCGGCTCGAGCCCGAGTCGGTTGTCGATGTCGTCGGCGCCTGCAACTGGGGCAGCCCCGAGCGGCGGTTTGATTTCCTCTGCGACGCTTGAACTGAGAAGCGCCACGGGTGTATCTGCAGGTGTGGATGCCTCCTTCGGCGGTTCAGCAACTATCTCCTTGGGCGGCTCGGCTAAGGGGTCAAGCGCCTTGGTCGGCGGCTCGGCAAGCGGCACTGCAACGGGAGCGTCTCCGTGCATGGTAATCTCGCCCGGGTCTTTGGGCGGGTCATAGCGAAACTCGCGGACGTACTCGTCCAGAGGAACGTCCGGTACCAACTCCTTCGGGGGGGCCTGCGTCGCCGAAGCTGTGGTGCTGCTCGCATTGAACGTGACGTCAGCGCTGGCAGGCGCAGGATTGGGAGCACCGCCGTTGGGACTGGTCGCGTCGCCGCGGCTTTCGAGCAACGCGGCTCCGCGCTCCTGCGAGGTTGCGCTGCGTACCGCCCGGGAATCCAATGGGACCCGGGTGAATCTCAGCGTACTATGCGCGCCCGGCGCCGTAATGGGCCGTTGCGGCAACGGCATGCCGCACATTCCGCAAAAGCGCATACCCGCCGGATTTTCAAATGCACAAGCGCTACAGACCACGACTCCTCCTGGTGGCCAACTTATCGTACATGACGGCTGTGAGGAATGGGACTTCTCAGTGAGATGAGAGCTGCGGCGGCGGGTTGCACTATCGCAAAGCCAAAACCGTTTCGCCGTCCCCAGGACGTGGGCACCCGGCAGCCCGACTCGCGTCCGGCCGCTGACCCTAGTTTAAAACGGCTGCATTTTTTGTGGAACTCTTGAACTGATGGGGCTAGGTAGAGCCAGCCTTCAGGCTGCAAAAAAACTAGGGCTGTCGCAGTCATCGAAGATGACCACAACAGCCCCAGAATGTTCAGACGAGCTCGGACGCGGCACTGAAGCGCCGCTCTACGGCAGGCGCTGCGCCAGTCCGGGCAGAGCCTTCATCAGGTCGTTGTAAATTACCACCGCCGCAAACAAAATCAGAAAAACGAACGCCGTCTGGTAAATCCGTTCCTTGATGCGAATGCTAATGTCGCGCCGGATGATGGCCTCAATGATCAGCAGCAGGATGATTCCTCCGTCAAGGATCGGAATCGGCAGCAGGTTGAAGATGCCAAGGTTCAGGCTGATCATCGCACTCAACCCGAGCAGCGGCGTCCAACCCGGCTGACGAGCGGCGTCGCCGGTCGCACGCGCGATTCCAATGGGGCCTTCCATCTGTTTGATCGAGGCCTGATGCTCGAGCATTTTGCGCACCAGGTCGACAATCAGAAAGGAGTAGCGTTTGTTCTCTTCCAGCGATTGGCTCAGCGCTTGGGGAAACGACAGTTTGGCCACCCGCGTCGACGGTCCCGACATCAGGAAACCTAGCCAATAGCCGTTCTGACCGTTCTCTTCCTTGTGGACGGGAGTCATGGTGAAGTGCAGTTCTTTTCCGTCGCGGATTACCGTTACGTCGACCGGTTTGGCGCCGTTCTGCTGCAAGTAATGGCGGATGGCGAGCCGAGCACGAATGGGTTTCCCGTCGATGGCGACGATGCGATCGTTCACTTGCAGACCTGACTTGAGCGCCGGCATGTTCGGCTCAAGTTCCGCCACGGTGATGGTCTGTTCGGGCTCCCAGCCTATGTTGCCGAAGTCGTCGTTGGCGTCCGGTTCGGGTTTGACTTGTTTCTCGAGGATCTCATTTCCGCGCTCGACCGCCAGATTGACCGGCTGGCTAGGGCTCTCGATCAGTTTGAGCAGCACATCTTCCCAGGTCGGGTTGTGCTCGCCGTCGATACGCAGAATGCGGTCGCCCTGCTGAATGCCGGCCTTGGCGGCGGGCGAGTTGTCCTGGACCCAGCCGATGACTGCGGGCTGATCGAAGAACTCAGGCCGCTCGTAGTGCACCATGAACACGATGGTGAGCAGCCCGATGGCGAGCAAAATGTTCATGGCCGGACCGGCAATCGCGATAACGAAACGCTGCCAGCGCGGGTGCGACATGAATTCGTCGGGTTCGCCGCTGCGCGTCTCCAGCGGATTCTCGCCCGCCATTTTGACGTAACCGCCTAGCGGCAACGCGCTGATGCGGTAATCGGTATCGCCGCGCCGGAACCCGCATAAGCGCTTGCCAAAGCCGATGGAGAAGGTGTGAACGCGAACGCCAAATGCCTTAGCGGCAGCATAATGGCCGAACTCGTGGATCAGGATCATGAACCCGAGCACGACGGCCATCGAAATGACCGCAATCAAAAACGATTCCATAAACCTCTTCCGGAGTCTTGATAGGGCACGCCTTTAGGAGCGCCAAAGAAGATCACAATAAAACGGCTTTAGCCTCTGAGGGAAGGCCCTCGGCGCCTAAAGGCCGGTCCCATTTTCTATCCTGACGGCACGGCTGAAGCCTTGCCCTTTCAAGAAATGCTTAATGGCGCTGAAGCCGCGCCGCCGCAACTCTCAAGCCGGTTTCGAGCTGCTGAACCACGCCGTTCGCACGTTGCCGCGCGTCGGCATCCGTTTGCAGGACGTCTTGTATAGATTCGGGTATTCGGGCGGGCGTTTCACCGACTACCGCCTTTATTGTAGCCGGAATGTCGGGAAATCCAATGCTGCCGTCGAGGAATGCCGAAACCGCCACTTCGTCCGCTGCGTTCAGCGCGATCGTCTTTGCCCCTCCCGCTTCGACTGCTTCGTAGGCCAAACGTAAGCAGGGGAATTTCTCCAGATCGGGCGGCGCGAAATCCAGCTGCCGCAGCTCCTGTACAGGGTAGCGCAGCTCGGACTCGATTCGATCAGGAAACGTAAGCGCGTAGAGAATTGGTAACCGCATGTCGGTTACGGAAAGTTGAGCAAGCAGGCTGCCATCGACGAACTCGACCATCGAGTGGATCGTGCTCTGGGGATGAACCAGCACGCTGACGTGATCAGGAGGCATATCGAAGAGGCGGCAGGCCTCGATGACCTCGAAGCCTTTGTTCATCAGAGTTGCGGAATCGATGGTGATGCGCTTACCCATCTTCCAGGTCGGGTGATTCAGCGCCTGCTCCACCGTAATTTTGGAGAACTCGCTCGCCGGAGTATGAAAAAACGGACCGCCTGATGCCGTCAGCCAGATGTGGTGGACCTCGTTGCGGCGGCCACCACGCATGCATTGGTGGATGGCGTTGTGCTCGCTGTCGATAGGCAGCAGCGGCTTGCCCTGGCGGCGAGCTTCGGCAGTGATGAGATCGCCGGCCGCGACGAGGCATTCCTTGTTGGCGAGGCCGACGGTCTTGCCGGCTCTGACGGCTTCGTAAGTGGCTTCGAGTCCGGCGACTCCGACGATGGCGCTGACCACAAAGTCAGCATCAGGATGAGTGGAGACCTTCACGGTTGCAGCCGAGCCGTGCATGACTTCGATCTCGCCGTTTAGTCCAACTTGTTTTAGTTTCTCGAAGAGTTGGTCGGCGGCGTTGGCCGATGCCATGGACAGAATCTCGGGCCGCCAGCGCCGTGCCTGCTCAAAGGCCAGCTCGACGTTATTGCCGGCTGCCATCGAGACGACGGAGAAGCGATCAGGGAAGCTCTCGACAATGCTAAGCGTGCTGCGGCCAATAGAGCCGGTCGAGCCAAGAATGGCGATGCGTTTCATGCGTGCTAAGCTTACTTTGCGAACAACTCGCTGTGCGAACCCATGCGCACGAGTCGCAACGTTTCGTCGTCAGGCCGCTTGTAAATCAGCAGCAAATCCGGTTTCAGGTGGCATTCGCGATGTTCCTTCCAGTTGCCGCCAAGAGCATGCTCGCGGCATCTCTGCTGCAGAGGCTGATCGTGTACTAACAGCTCCACGATTTCGGGGAGCAGGCTTTCAATATCTTTATGCCGGGGCGTCGCCTTGGTACGTTTGTAATCGCGTTTGAATGCGGTAGTCCACTCAATCGCGCGCATTCAGATTGGCCATCATTGCGGCCACGCTGCTCGCTTTGGATACCTCTCCGCGCTCTCCTGCCGCGATCGCTGCAGCCGTCTCGCGATTCGGAACGCGCACCTCAAACGGAAGGGCCTTTTCGGAAGCGATGCGAGTCAGTAAGAGACGCACAGCATCGGAAACCGTCAGGCCCATCGCAGCCAGTGTTTTTGCGGCCTTCGCCTTCACCTTTTCGTCAACCCGGATATGAACCATGCTCGTGGCCATACAAACCTCTTCCTAAGTATACATTGTATATACGCCTCGGTGCCTTGTTAGGACACATAGGCATAGAGAGGTCCGGGAGCCCGAAGGGCGGCATAATCGTAGCCCAGGACGTGAGTCCTGGGTCACTTTCGATTTCACATGGTGGAGTCCCTTCAGGGACGGCAGAGTTCTGTGTCGCCCCTGAAGGGGCTGTGAATTCATACCCACACGCAAACCCAGCGCTCCCGCGCTGGGCTAATTACTTTCGCGCCCCATAGGCTGGCATGGATGGCTGTCACTTGATGCCACTCGGCTCGAAGTACCGGCTCATGCCCAGGAAGTAAAACAATAGTCCGGCCGGCAATGCAAACAGCAGCGCGTCGATGCGATCGAGCACACCGCCGTGTCCGGGCAGCAGCATTCCCGAATCCTTCATCCCCGCGCCACGCTTCAGTGCTGATTCGACAAGGTCCCCGAGCTGCGCAGCGACGTTCACGCAAATTGCGAACAAGGCCACGAACCATATCGGCGGGACTGGTAGGCGACCGGTCGCCTCTAATACGCTCGAGCGAAATGAAGATTGCATCAGCAGATGCGTACTGCGGAACGCCTCGGTGATGGGGTTGACGAAGCGGAACAGCAGTATTCCGACGATCACCGCGCCCACCACAGAAGCGATCGAACCCTCCCAACTCTTGCCCGGACTGATGCGTGGCGCAAGCTTGTGCTTCCCGATCGCTCGGCCTACATAGTAGGCGGCGATATCGCCGCACCAAACCAGCAGCATCAGAAAAAGAAGGTACGTCGCCCCGTTCGGGAAAAAGCGTAGCAGAGGCAGACAAACCAGCGCGCCTCCAATGTATGGATAGAGGAGAAAAGTTATGCCCGCGTCAGGGAGAATGCCGGACAATTGGGCACGTTTCATCCCACCAATAAGAAGCAGGAAGGGCGCTGCAAGGGGAAGAAGGAATACAGCCGTCAATCCGAATCCCATCAGCATCCCGAACTGCGTTACTTCAAAATGTCGTTCCATGTACACGGACAGGAACACCACGAAACCAAACTCGCACGCCAGAAATAAATATCCAATGGCGTCAAACGGCTTGAACCCCGTCTTCTCCGCGATATCGAAGTACTCCCGCGCCGCCAGCAGCGCCACGCCCAGCACCAGCAGCGTGAACAGCCACACCGGCGCTCGGAACAGCGCCAGAATCACAAGCGGAATCAGGACTGCCGCGGTGAGGACGCGCTTCACGCAAGGTGTCCGTTGTCGCCGACCAGGCCTCCGAAGCGGCGCTCGCGCTTCTGGAAGGCTTCGATCGCTTCGAGCAACTGTGTGCCGCGAAAGTCGGGCCACAGGGTCTCGGTGACGTAGATCTCGGCGTAGGCTACTTGCCACAACAGGAAGTTCGAGAGGCGCATTTCGCCGCTGGTGCGGATGACCAGGTCGAGCTCAGGCAGGCCGCTGGTGTAGAGATGGCGCGCGATGGAGCGCTCATCGATCTTCAGGTGCTCGATGCCGCCGTTGCGCGAGGCCTCGTGCAGCAGCGCGTTGAAGCAGTCCACCAGTTCAGTGCGCGAGCCGTAGTTGAGCGCCAGCGTCATCACCATGCCCGTGTTGCGCTCGGTCATCTCGCGCGCCCACGCCATGCGCTCCTGCACCTCCTGCGGCAGCTCATGCTGCCGCCCGATGTACTGCAGCCGGATGTTGTTCTCCATCAGCGTGGGCAGCTCCATCTTCAGATAGCGGCGCAGCAGGTTCATCAGGAACTGCACTTCGCCTTTGGGGCGCTTCCAATTTTCGGCGGAAAACGAATACAGCGTGAGGGCGGGAATGCCGAGGCGCGCGGCAGTCTCCACCGTGGAGCGGACCGCGGCCACGCCGGAACGATGCCCCGCGATGCGGGGCAGATGGCGGCGTTTGGCCCAGCGGCCATTTCCGTCCATGATGATGGCGATGTGGTGGGGCAACCGCTCCGGATCGAGGCGGGAGTAGATCTCGGCCTCTTTGCGGTTCAGCCCAGCCGGCACTTGTGCGCGCAAAGCGTACCTCGGATCATCTCGAAAGTAGCATAGGCGGCAAGGGGTTGCAATGAACGATCTACCGGTTGTAATACGGCAGTGGCCCGCGCAGGTTGCGCCAGACTTCGTCGCAGGCCTTCAGCGCGTCTTCGCTGAGCGGGCCGTCATTCATCGTCGCCAGGTTCTCGTTCAACTGCTCCATGCGCGAGGCGCCGAGGATGATGCAATCGCTCGTGGTCTGATGCAGCAGCCAATTCAGCGCCAGGCTAACCAGCGACCGTCCCACATCCTTCGCGATCTTGCGTAACTGCTCGACGGCGCGGAATTGCTGCTCGTGCCAATAGCGCTCCTGATACATCTTGTT
>Ga0187871_10003288_pt1 | contig 12589 bp, 13 predicted proteins | sample June2016WEW_16_1_FD_132988 | JGI IMG/M metagenome (GOLD analysis project Ga0187871, IMG submission 132988) | Peatland microbial communities from SPRUCE experiment site at the Marcell Experimental Forest, Minnesota, USA - June2016WEW_16_10 | ecosystem: Environmental > Terrestrial > Soil >... | reverse complement strand
TGGGCTTTGATGGTGATGCCGCGCTCGCGCTCGAGGTCCATGGAATCGAGGACCTGGGCCTGCATTTCGCGGGCGGTGAGGGATCCGGTGAGCTCGAGGAGGCGGTCGGCGAGCGTGGATTTGCCGTGGTCGATGTGCGCGATGATCGCGAAATTGCGGATGTGCTGGGAATCCATGGGGACGCGGGTAAGCTTCAATTTTAGCAGGGACGCGCGTGGGGCTTCGCTGCTCCGCGTTTTCTCGGCAGGGGCTAAAGCCCAGGTTCATTGTTAGGCGCTCTGTCGCGGCCCTAAAGGGCCGCTCTTCCTCGGTCATGCCATCGACGGAGAACCGGGTGAGTTCGATCAAGTGCTCGGGAATCCATGAGACGGGCAGGGGACTGGAATTCTAACTGGGGCAGGCGGTTTCAAATTCTGGTCGAACTCTGGCTGTGGGTTAACATTCGGTATGAACGAATCGGTTTTCACCGCAATCGATCACGTGCAACTGGCCATGCCTGTGGGTGAGGAGGAGGCCGCGCGCCGTTTCTATCGCGATTTGCTGGGGATGGTGGAAATTCCCAAGCCGGCGGAACTGGCGAAGCGCGGTGGCTGCTGGTTTGAGAGTGGGAGCGTGCAGTTGCATCTGGGAGTCGAAGTGGATTTCCGTCCGGCGAAGAAGGCGCACCCGGCGTTGCGCTGCAGGGACTATGACGCCCTGACGTCTCGGCTTGGCGCCGCGGGAGTCGAGGTCAAGCCCGATGAGAGCATTCCCGCGGTTCGGCGATGTCATGTTTCGGATCCGTTTGGAAACCGGATCGAGTTGATATCGCTGTAGAAGCTCTCGGTTGAATCTCGAATTCTAATATTCTCAGTTGGCGGCTCGTCTTGGGTTCGACCTATTCTGAATTCCTGTCACGATATTGTGTTTTCTCAGATAGAATCCTGCTCGGCTAACGGAGAAACCGACATGCGCAAATTGCCCGTCATCTTTTTGTTGCTGCTCGCGTGCCGAGTGGCGTGCGCGGCACAGGCTCTTTCGCCGGCAGTGCAGGCTTTCGTGCAGCTCAATGCGCCGGTGGTTGCGTTAACGCACGTGCGCGTGATCGATGGCACGGGCGCGGCGGCGCGTGAGGATCAGACTGTCATTCTCAGCAAGGGGAAGATTGAGTCGGTGGGGGACGCGTCGGCGGCGAAGGTGCCGAGCGATGCGAAGGTGCTCGATCTGCAGGGATACAGTGTGATTCCTGAGCTGGTGGGGATGCACGATCACCTGGTGTATCCCATGGGGAACGGAATCTTTGGGGAAATGGCGTACAGCTTTCCGCGACTTTATCTGGCGGGCGGGGTGACGACGATCCGCACCACGGGAGCGTTGGAGCCTTACACCGATCTTGAACTCAAGAAACAGATCGACGCGGGGCAAGCGCTGGGTCCGAAGATCCATGTAACGGGGCCGTATCTGGAGGGCGCGGGTTCGTGGGCGCTGCAGATGCACCAACTGACCGGGCCCGAGGACGCGACTAAGACGGTGAACTTCTGGCTCGATCAGGGAGTCGATAATTTTAAGGCGTACATGTTCATTACGCGGGCGGAGCTGGGAGCGGCTATTCAAGCGGCGCACAAGCGCGGAGCCAAGGTCACGGGACATCTGTGTTCCGTTACTTTTCGCGAGGCGGCTGATCTGGGGATTGATGACCTGGAGCACGGATTGTTCGTGGACACGGAGTTTCAGCCGGACAAGAAGCCGGACCAATGTCCGGAGAAATCCGAAGATCCCGTTCTGATGGCGAAGCTCGATGTGAATGTGGGCGCGCTGCACGAGGCGATCCTGTATCTGGTGCAGCATCACGTTGCAGTGACCTCGACGCTTCCCGTGTTTGAGATGGGTAGCTTTACGGGACGGCCGACGCTGCAGAAGCGCGTGCTCGACGCGCTGTCACCGGATGCCCGCAGCGCGCTACTGGCGAATCGGGTGCGGTCGAGCGACAGCAACTTTTTGAAACAGAGGTGGGGCAGCGAAGTTTCCCCCTGGCCGTCCGCGTTTAAGAAGGAGTTGGAATTTGAGTATGCGTTCTCGAAAGCAGGCGGACGGCTGCTGGCCGGACTCGACCCGACCGGCATGGGCGGCGTAATCGCCGGCTACGGTGATCAGCGTGAAGTGGAGTTGCTGGTGGAGGCGGGATTCACGCCGCTGGAGGCGATCCACATTGCGACTTTCAACGGGGCGGAGTATTTAGGAGAACTTGATCGCATCGGGACGATTGCGCCCGGCAAGCAGGCGGACCTGGTGGTGATCAAAGGAGATCCGTCGAAGAAGATCGAAGACATTGAAAACGTAGAAACTGTTTTCAAAGACGGCGTCGGCTACGATTCGGCCAAGCTGATTGAGTCTGTGCGCGGCGTGGTGGGGAGCAGATAGAAACCGTTGCCAGTGGCCAGTTGTCAGGGGTCAGATTTCATGCTCGTTCTCGCTTCCGCATCGCCGCGACGGCAGGAACTTTTGCGTAATGCAGGGATTTCGTTTGTGGTGCAGGCGGCAGATATTGATGAGACTCCGCTGGCGGGGGAACCGCCGCGCGAGTGTGCGGAGCGGTTGGCGCGGGAGAAGGCGCTGGCGGTGTGGCATGCTCGGAGCAAAGATGCGCGCCCGAAGGATGTGGTGCTGGGGGCGGATACGGTTGTTGTAGCCGATGAGCTGATCCTGGGGAAGCCGGTCGACGCGGAAGATGCGGCGCGCATGCTGCGGCTGCTCTCGGGGCGGGTGCATTGCGTGATTACGGGAGTGTGCGTGGTGGGAGCAGTTTCGAGTTTCCAGTTTCCAGCGTCGAGTAAAACTGCGCCAGTGCGTGAGTCGCAGACGCGATCGAGCTTCGACGTGCTGAGAACTGAGAACGGAGAACTGAGAACTGGCTCGGAGACTACGCTGGTCACCATGAACGAATTGCCGGACGCGGAGATTCGCGAGTACGTGGCGACGGGCGAGCCGATGGATAAGGCGGGAGCGTACGCGATTCAGGGAAGGGCTTCGCGGTGGATTCCGCGGATTGAGGGCGATTACAGTAACGTAGTGGGATTGCCGGTGGCGCTGGTGTATCGCATGCTGCGCGAGCGAGGGGCGGTGGGCTAGGGTTTTTTCTCTTCTTCAGGGTTTTTCTTGGGTTCTTCTTCTTTCACAGCAGACTTGAAGTTGCGGATGCCTTCTCCGAGGCTCTTGCCAAGGGCGGCGAACTTGCTCGGGCCGAACAATAGCAAGGCGATGGCCACTATGAAGAGGATCTCAGTAAGACCGATTTTGCCTTCCATGGTGCGCCCTCCTCGATCGGGGCAAAGCCTTGCAGGTCGAGCCAACTTCGCCTGTAAAAATTCTAGGCTCAATGCTGCGCAGAGTCAAAAGAGCAACAGTTTGGGCGTATGTCGGCGGGGGTGCCGGTAGAGAACGACGATGAACTTGAGCATGTAGCGGATCTCCGGGTGCGCGCAATCAGGCCTGCTCGATCATTCCGGCGAGAAGCAGGGCGCGGCGCGACAGTTCGGAGATGATGATGTGTTCATGGACGGCGTGAGCGCCCTGACCGGCGGCGCCCAGGCCGTCGAGGGTGGGGATGCCGAGGGCGGCGGTGAAATTTCCGTCGGAGCCTCCGCCGACGGCGGCTTCTTCGAGTTTCCAGTTGATTTGTTTGGCGATGGCCTGCGCCTTGGCATAAAGCGCGGCTACGCCGGGGGTGCGCTCCATGGGCATGCGGTTGATGCCGCCTTCGATCGAGAGTTTGCAGTGTTTGTCGACGGGCTTGAGGGCGCGGAGTTTGCGGTCGAGCGCGGCGGCTTGCTTCGACTGCTTGATGCGGACATCGATTTCAGTGACGGCTTCGGCGGCGATCACGTTGGTGCGCGTTCCGCCGCGAATCACTCCCGGGTTGACGGAGAGACCTTGCGACAGATTGTTCAGCTTGGAGACGGCGATGATTTGGCGGGCGAGTTCTAGGATGGCGCTGTGTCCTTTGCCGGGGTCGAGGCCGGCGTGGGCGGCCACGCCTTTTACGGTGAGCGTGTATTCGCCGACGCCTTTGCGGGCGGTCTTGACGGCGCCGCGCGGGCCGGCTGGTTCGAGCACGAGGACTCCGGCGGAATCTTTGGCGAGGGCTTCGGTGATGGGGCGCGAGGAATAGCTGCCGACCTCTTCGTCGGAAACTAGAAAGACGGTGACGGGGCGGGGCAGCGTGGAGTGCCAGGCTTGCAGGGCTTCGATGGCGTAGAGCATTAGCGCGATGCCGGACTTCATGTCGAGGACGCCGGGGCCGTGCAGGCGTCCGTCGGCGACGTGGCTGGGCATGGTGGCTAGGGTGCCGAGCGGATAGACGGTGTCGAAGTGGCCTAGGAGTAGGACGGGCTTTTGCGCGTCGCGTCCGGGGAAATCGATTTGCAGGTTGTCGCCGAAGTCGGTGGCGTGGTGAACGTGGGCGTGGCCGCCGACGGCTTCGAAGTATCCGGCGAGGAAGGCGCCCATGCGGTCGGTGGAGGGTTTGTGGTCGCTGGGGGATTCGATCTCGACGAACTCGCGGATGGTCTGGACGATTTTTTCCTGGCGGGCTTCGAAGTAGAGGAGGCGCTCGCTCCAGAGTGGGTCGGCTGGGGTGGTTGTTGAGATTGTTTTTTTTCTGGTTGGCATTTTTTGGTCGTTAGGTTCTCGGGCACGGACTGGAATCCTGCTGAGGCGCTCCGCGCGAGATCCCTCCCTTCGCCGCGCTTCGCGCGCCCCCGGCTGAAGCCGGGGGTCTACCAAAGCGGCTCCGGTCGGGATGACGCCTTCCAGAGAGAGCCGGAGTGTGAGGGATCATCCGGTGCAAGCTGTACAGTATAATCTTCAGGCTGTTTTGAGAAGATGCGATTTGGACCGGCGAGTTTGAGACGAATTACCTTTTGGACCAATCATGAATGAGAGCAACCCTGTGCCGGATTTGGCGGGAGCGAAGACCGGGCTCGACATCCACGAGATTCTGAAGATTTTGCCGCACCGGTATCCGTTTTTGCTGATTGACCGGGTGCTGGAGCTGAAGCGCAAGGAGCGCATCGTCGCGATTAAGAACGTGACTATTAATGAGCCGTTTTTTGTGGGGCACTTTCCGGGGCTGCCGATTATGCCGGGGGTGCTGATTGTGGAGGCGATTGCGCAGGCGGGGGGCGCGCTGCTGCTGACTGAGGTGGAAGACCGCAGCGACAAGGTGATGGTGTTTACCGGGATTGAGCGCGCCAAGTTTCGCAAGCCAGTGGGGCCGGGGGACCAGTTGCGGCTGGAAGTGGAGGTCAAGGGCTGGCGATCGGTGCCGGGGATGACTGCGGCGAAGATGCAGGGGTACGCTTACGTGGGGGAGAAGCGCGTCGCGGAGGCGGCGGTTTCTTGCCAGCTGATTGACAGCTCGCGCGGGCGGGGAGCGAGCGAAGACGAAAGATAAGCTGCCGGCTGCAGGTGCAGCTGAGCTTCGCTCGGCCTGTCCGGGTCAGAGACCCGGACCCACACAATCTCTTTCTCGTTGTTTCTCTCTAACTACTGGTTTGCTTTTTCGTTTATGAATGTTCACCCTACGGCCTTGATTGATGCGCGCGCTAAGGTGCCGGCGTCTTGCATGGTTGGGGCTTATTGCGTGATTGGGGCGGAGGTGGAGCTGGGGGAGGGGTGCCGGCTGGGGTCTCATGTGGCGATTGAGGGGCCGACGAGGATTGGGGCTGACAATTCCTTCTTTCCTTTTTGTGCGATTGGGATGGCGCCGCAGGATGTGACTTACCGGGGCGAGCCGACGCGGCTGGAGATTGGCGATCATAATGAAATTCGCGAGTATGTGACCATCAATCGCGGTACGGTGAAGGGCGGCGGGCTCACCAAGGTGGGCAGCCATCTGCTGATCATGGCGTATACGCATATTGGGCACGATTGCGTGATTGAAGATCATGCCATGCTGGTGAACGGCGCGACGCTGGGCGGACATGTGACCGTGGAAGAATGGGCCGTGGTGGGAGCGCTGTGCCCGGTGCATCAGTTTGTGCGCATTGGGGCGCATTCTTATATTGGCGGGGGGACGACGATTACGCAGAATGTTTTGCCGTACTCGATGACTTCGGCGACGCGCGATACGCATGCTTACGGGATGAATAAAGTTGGGCTGGAACGGCGCGGGTTTTCGAAGGAGAGGATTGCGAAGATTCATCATGCTTACAAGATTTTGCTGGCTTCGAAGATGAATACTTCGCAGGCGCTGGAAAAGCTGAAGGCTGAACCGGATCGGGGCGAGGATGTGGAGATGCTGATCCGGTTTATTGAGGAGTCGGAGCGGGGGATTATTAAGTAAACGTGCGGCGATTGTGCGCGGCTTCTGTAGCGAGGATTTGGTAGTGGTGCAGTTTGAATCATTTAATCGATTGAGTCTCATTTTCAATGGCAGATGACGTGCAGCCGGTTTTTCCAGAATACTTCTCCGGGCGAATAATATCGGCGAGTCCTTCGCGTTTGATGATTTCTGGCAGTCCGCTTTTGCGCAGCAAAGGTTCCCAAATGCGAATCTTGTGATGGGTTGCGTCTTCCAATTCTTTTGAATAGCGGTTTGGTGGAAATGCAACAATCACACGTTTATTCGGTTTGAGCTTTCTGACTGCTTGAATGGCGGGAACAATATCTGAATCTCCGGTTACCAAGATCGCCGTCTCATATAGGTCGTTCAGGGCATCGCATATCAAATTTGTAGCGATGTTAACGTCCGTTTTCTTTTCCTGCGGATGGAGGTTTGGGTGCTTGCACTTGTCGCATTCTTTTTTCTCGGGTTCGAAACGTCCTAAAATAACTTTAGCTCGGGGAAGTGTGCGAACTGCGTCAAGGTACGCATTTTGCCGTTGCTTCTTCTTGTGGCCGCCGATGATTGGTGCCGTGAAATATTTTATCGCGACCAATTCCTGTCGATCCGTCAACATTGAACGGCACATTCGGTCCAGATCAAGCCACAGATAGCTATACCAGCGTGGGTCTGGAGCGTCTGGCGTGCCCTGTTTCATCGCTTCCCATCTGATTCCAAAGTACAAATTGAAACCGTCGATGTACACGACAACGGGGTACTTCGGTAATGACTGGACGGCACTTGACAACTGCTCCCGAAATGATAGACTCATGTTGTTAACTCCTACACCTCCAATGTGACGAACATTGGATCCAACGACTGCCCTAACGGGTGGTCGTTTCGCATTTAGAGCAAATCTAGCAATTCTTCAATCTCCCACACATGATCCGTCAGTCCAGCTTCCATCGCAGGCGTGACTCTCAATGTTTTGTGTACGCGACAATAATTGTAGTGCATGAAATACAGCGCAACCATGTGACCATGGTTCTCTAGTTTCTTGCTAAAGGCGTTCGTGAGCCGCGTAAATCGCCGCATTCCCATCCGCATCGAAAGGTTGCTGCGCTCTACGAAACTGGTGGAGATGTGTTCCGGATCGGGCTTTCCTGCAAGAATCCCGGTGCGGCATCCGATGCAAGTTGCGGGGCTGTAGCGCGACTCTGGGTTGTCACCTGAAGCTCCGTAAATCTTGACTAGCATGGCATAATCAATGTCCGCGCCGAACGCATCTTCTACAGCATCGGCGTAGACTCTGTGACCATCTGTTGTGAGTTGAATGCGGTTGGCGATCCTCCCCGCCACGTCTCGCATAAAGCTCTCTGCTGTAGAGGCTCCGCGATCCCCCAGCATGTAGGAAACGATTAGCTTGGTATCGGCATCAAGAGCCGTCCATGTCCAGACGCTTCCTGCGCCTGCTTGCACTTGTTCGATTGTGAGGTTTTTGTCCTTGCCGTATACGAAGGCCCAAATTTCATCGGCTTGTATGCGGCGCACGCGAAGATTACGGACGTGTGCATTATGGTAGGCAGCGCAAGCGCAACCCATGTCCTTCAGGAGCTTCAGTACGGTGTGCTTCGCAACTCCGGTCATCCGGCAGGTCGCGTTTATGGAAACGCCCTCTACTAACGCGGATATGATTTGCGTGCGCTCCATGATGCCAAGGCGATTCATATAACAAAATTGTAATGTGAAAAAGATAATATTGCAATATAATTTTTTTGGTATATCATGGAAAAAGTCGTACAGTTTCCGGGTTCTGGACTACGGCTCAAGGAATTAGTTGGGCCTAGCGGAAAAGGGCTGGTTGCGTCATGGCTTTCCGGTTATCCCGGTGCGCGTGCGAAGTTTCGAGTCCGAGTGAAGTATCTTCGCCTTACTCCCCAAGCTCAGTGGAACAAGAAGCAATTTCGCAATCTCGGAAACGGCCTTTCGGAAATCAAATGGAAATACAACGACAAGCAATTTCGCGCCGTCGGTTTCTATCATGGCGGGTATTTTGTTCTCTTACTCGGATGCACTCATAAACAGGGCGTATATGACCCTCACAACTGGTTGCAAACAGCAAAGCAGCGGAAAAGCGAGGTAGAAAATGGAGAATGGGGCACAATCGACCACGAACCCTAGGATCGACCTCCTAGATGAGCTTGAAAACCGGGAATATAGGGAAGCATTTGTCGAGGCTCACGCAAAAGACACCGTAGCTTTTCAGATCAGGAATCTGCGAAAAGCTCATGAATGGGAGCAGAGGGATCTGGCAGAAAAGCTCGGTAATGCAAAGCTGCAGCCGATGATTTCGCGCTACGAGAACCCTGATTACGGGCGCTACTCGATCACAACTCTCTTAGAATTGGCAAAAGCTTTCGACGTTGCCTTGGTAGTGCATTTTGCTCCTTATAGCGAACTTGTAGAATGGGACTGGCAGACTACTTCTTCTACTCTTGCGCCGCGGCCCTATTCAAAAGACAAAAGACTGTCAACACTGCGCAAAACATGTGCTGGCGGACTTGGACAACTGGCGAGTTTCCCCCCGCGTGAAACAAAGAACGATTCTGAGAAAAAACTAGGTGATTCAGCTTCGAATGAGCCATATTCGCAACAGCCAGAGAAAAGAGAGAATTTGACGAATTCACCAAATACTGCGAATCGGAAACGAGCATGAAATTATTACGAACGTCGCTTGCCCGTGCTATTTGGATGATCGACTCCGAGATCATCGCTCCGGAGGGGAGAAGCTTTTGGGAGTTTTACCAAGCTTTGGCGAAGCGGTATCACTTCGCTAAATTCCCGCAGCATCTCATGGACTTCAACAGCAACAACGCTTTGGAGTTCACTGCGGGAACCTTTGTCAAAAGCAAAAAGATGCATCTCCGGGTTGGATTGGCGATTTACAACAATGCGATTGTGGCGGATGCTCTATCCTCAACTGACGATGCCAACCAGTTCTTGGCTGATATTTCACAATGGGCAGCAAAAGAATTTGATATTTTGTTGGATTCGGGCCTTGTTCGAAAGACTTACCTCAGCCAGGTTGACGTCAAGTTCGATTCCTTGGCGAATGTTGCAAATCCAAAACTGGATTTCGTTGTGGATAGGCTGAATTCAGAGGTCGTACCTTTTGGTGGGAAAAAGGTACCTTTCGGTCTCGGGGGATTGACGTTCTGGACAGAGGATATTCACACGCCACAAGGCCAGACGTTTAAATTGGAGCACAAGCATGAGACGGAATTTACCGAACACATCTACTACTCTGTAGCGCCATTGCAGACACAACAGCACATCACTCTTTTGGAAGATATTGAAAAGGCGTTAAAGAATTAGCGATCTTCTGTAGCTTCCCGCACGATCCGAACAGCGGCTTGGCTGGCATCCTCGCGTTTGCACTCCTGTTCGCGGAGGTCTTCGGGTATTTGCCCGTTCTGGTACATAACAATCGCCCCGCACCGGATGCACTGAGCGCCGACAGTGACGCCGCCTTCATTCACCGCAACTGCAAATTTGTGTTTGGCCATGCCGACAGTTTCCCACAGGCCCGACCCGATTGCCAGACCTGTGAATTTCAAACTGCACCACTACCGAGGATTTAGCAACATTGCGGCGGAACCGGGGTTAGACTTACTGTTGAGTGTCTCCCAAGTAATGTGGCGAAGAAATATTCCTGCGCTCGCTTTTCTTCTGGCATCTGTCGCGGTCTCTGCTCAGCAAGCGTCTGAAGCCGTCGGCCCCACTTTGAAGACTACGGCGCGGTTGGCCGTTGTCGATGTCGTGGTGACGGACTACAACGATCAGCCGATTCCTGGACTGCGTAAGGAAGACTTCAAGGTTTTTGAAGACGGCAAACTACAAACGATCTCGGTCTTCGAGGAACATACAGGCCAGACTCCTGCGGCGATAAAGCCACCAACACTGCCGCCGAATACCTTCGATAACTCCCCCCGTGCCGACGCGCCCGATGCGCTGAACGTGGTTCTGCTGGACGCGCTGAACACGCCAATCGGGGACCAGTCGTTTGTACACCAGCAGGTTCTCAAGTACCTGGCTGGTATGCATGCGAGCGCACCGATGGCGGTTTTCATCTTATCGACGCGGTTGCGCCTGGTGCACGGGTTTACCAGCGATCTGCCGGCCCTGCAGGCCGTTCTCAATGACAAGAAATCGGGGACCAGTCCGCAGGCATCCCCGTTGCTGCTTTCTGGTGGCGAGATTCACGCCGACGAGCAGGCCACCGGTCAGATGCAATCGCTGGCCGTCCTCGATCCGAACGTACAGGCTGCGATGGATGCGCTACGGCAATTTCAGGCTGAGGAGAAGGCGAGCAAGACATTGGACCGAGTAAAAACGACGTTATTGGAAATGCAGCAACTGGCGCAATATCTCGCAGGTTTTCCAGGGCGCAAGAATGTGATTTGGTTTTCTGGAGCATTTCCAGTGACTCTTTTCCAAGACTTCTCTTCCATGGGGGAGAGCGGGGAATACGAAGAGTTGCGCAAGACTGGGGACGCGTTTACGGCGGCGCGAGTGGCGGTTTATCCGATGGAGGCGAAAGGCCTGGCTCCGGATTCGTTTTACGAAGCCAGCGCTCCTCCACTCAAAGTGACCAATGCGAGAGAAGCCACTCAAAGTCAAGTGACGCAGTTGCAAAACAGCACCATCCAGCGCAATGCGAACCAGGCGACTATGAAAGAGTTAGCCCACGAGACTGGCGGGAAGGCTTTTTATAACGCCAATGGGCTGGACGAGGCCTTGGCGCAGGCGATCCGCGATGGGTCTCGCTTCTACACGCTGGACTATGTTCCGACCAATAAGCAGATGAACGGGAAATACCGGCACATCCATGTGACGCTGGCGCACGGCCACTACAAACTTGCTTATCGCCTCGGCTACAACGCAGAGGATAAACGTCCCGCAGTCGCAGTCGCGCAGAAACTCGCCACGGGCGACCCTTTGGTACCGCTGATGGCTTGGGGCCTGCCGGACTTCGCCCAGATTCTATACCGGATGAGCGTGAAGCCCTCGACACCGCAGCCGGAGCTCACAGCCCCGCGCGCCGGAGACAATTTGAAGGTTCAGGGTGCCTTCACGCGCATGGACGTGGACCTGGCGGTCACTGAGAAAGCGCTTCAACTGGAAGCGGCGCCGGATGGACGCCGCAATGGAAAACTTGAAGTCACGCTCATTGCCTACGATCGCTATGGGAACCCGCTGAACTGGCTCGTGCGAAAAATGGAGCTCTCTTTGAGCCCGGAGCAGTACAAAGCGTATTGGGACATCGGACTCCAGCTCCACCTGGAGTTCGACGTGCCTCGGGGTAGTTCGTATCTGCGGTCCGGCGTGTGCGATCTGGCGTCGGGCAAAGCAGGCACGATCGAAGTTCTGCTGACCGTGCCCCCTGCCTCGCCACAAGACGCGAGATGGAACTGAGCGGGGAAATCGATCTTGCCTTCCCTTCTCATTTTCCCTTCTGATCTAAGAGTCTTTCCATCTCATCCATTACACGATTCATTTTCTTGACGGTGAGGTCCAGGGGTTCGTCGGTGGTCATGTCGACGCCGGCGTCTTTCAGGAGGTCGATGGGATATTTTGATTTGCCGGAGGAAATGAATTTCAGGTAGCGCTCGGTGGCTCCGGGCTCACCGGAGAGCACTTTTTCGGACAGGGTAGACGACGCGGTGAAGGACGTCGCGTACTGGAAGACGTAGAACGAGTTGTAGAAATGGGGAATGTAGGCCCACTCGTTGGCGATGTAGTCGTCGACGATGCAGATGCCTTGATCGTGGCCGTAGTATTTCTTGACGATCTCGCCGTAGAGTTTCGAGAGAGCGTCGCCGGTGAGGGGCTGACCTTTTTCAACCATTTCGTGCATGCGCAGCTCGAATTCGGCGAACTGGGCTTGGCGGAAAACCGTGCCTTTGATGCTTTCCAGATAATTGCCCAGCAGGGAGAGGCGGGTCGAGTCGTCTTTGATCTGCTTGAGCATGTAATCGATGAGCAGGGCTTCGTTGAAGGTGGAAGCGACCTCGGCTACAAAAATCGGATAGGAAGACAAGGGATAGGGCTGAGTTTTATTTGAAAAGTAGCTGTGCATGGTGTGGCCTAGTTCGTGGGCCAGCGTGCTCATGTCGTCGTACTTTCCGTTGTAGTTGAGCAGCATGTAGGGGTGAACGTCGTAGGCTCCGCCGTTGGAATATGCGCCGGAAGTTTTGCCTTCGTTGGGGTACATGTCGATCCAGCGCT
>Ga0187871_10003285_pt1 | contig 12600 bp, 17 predicted proteins | sample June2016WEW_16_1_FD_132988 | JGI IMG/M metagenome (GOLD analysis project Ga0187871, IMG submission 132988) | Peatland microbial communities from SPRUCE experiment site at the Marcell Experimental Forest, Minnesota, USA - June2016WEW_16_10 | ecosystem: Environmental > Terrestrial > Soil >... | reverse complement strand
CACGCCGGCGGAAACGATCGCCGCGATCATCGCCGACGAAGCCGCGATCGGCATGATCAACAAGAAAACAACGGCCGTCAGACTGATCCCGGCGGTCGGCAAGCGCGTCGGCGACTGGATCGACTTTGGCGGCCTGCTTGGCCGCGCCCCGGTCATCGCCGTCAACACGCGGTCTTCCAGCCGGCTGATATCGCGCGGCGGCCGGATACCGGCGCCGCTGCAGGCGCTGATCAATTAAAGCATGATCCGGAAAAGTGGATGCCGGTTTTCCGAAAAGATCATGCTTCACCAAGGAATCTAGAGCGCCATTCGATTCAACCTGAAGCGATTGCGCTCTAGCGGCCCATGCGCCGCAGCTTCAGACCGGCGGCTTGTGCGCGAGCCAGCGCCCGGCCTCGGCGGCGGCAAAAAATTCGGCGAGCGCGGCGTTGAAGGCGGCCGGCTCCTCGCTGGTGATGGTGTGGCCGGAACGCGGAATGACAAGGAGCCCCGCGGTCGGCGCCGTGCGCTTGAGAAACAGGCTACCCTCGAGGCAGCTGTCGTCCTCATCGCCGACGATGACCAGAAGCGGCACCGAAAACCGCTGCAACTCCGCTTCCATGTCCCACAGCGTCGGCCGCCTGGCCTGCAGCATCGACATGGTCAGCGCGTGGCCGAGCGCCGAATGCTCGGCGAGCATGCGGGCGAATTCCGCATAGCCGCGCGGGTCCTTGTGCTTGTGCGCCTGCCGCGTCGGGCCGTCGGCATAGAGCGCCGCCGCCGCGGCGATGTCTTTCTCGGTGAACATCTTGGCGGTGTCCGCCGCGACTTGGCGCATCGCCTCGCGCGCCGCGGGATCGGCCACCGAGCCCCAGCCGCAGCCGGCTGCCGTCACCGAGATGCAGCGCCGCGGATGTTTGATGCCGACATGCAGCGCCGTATAGGCGCCCATGGAATGGCCGACCACGTGCGCGCGCTCGATGCCGAGTACATCCATGACGGCGATGACGTCGGCGCGGGCGATGTCCTGACCGTAGCGCGCCGGATCGCTCGGCACGTCCGAAGGCGGATAGCCGCGCGCGGAAAAGGTGACGCAGCGATGCGAGCGCGCGAAGGCGCGCATCTGCGGTTCCCAGGTCCGGTAATCGCCGGCGAACTCGTGGACGAACACGACGGGCGTGCCTGCGCCCGCCTCTTCGTAATAAAGCCGGGTGCCGTCCGCGCTGGTGATCATGGGCATTTGCAATATCTCGTTTTGGTGTAATGCCGGTGGAGGACTTTATGCGGCCCGCGGCAGCATTTCGAGTTCGCAGGCCTGGGTCACCGGCTCGGGCAAGTCGGCACCGGCAATGTCGTAACCGATGGCGCGCAAAATTCCATTGGCCGGGCTCATGGTGACCGCAAGCCGCGTATAGGGATTGAGCACGGGCGGCCGCAGCCAGTCGAAATTCTTCGCCGCACCGCTCCACTCGGCCAGCGCGTCGCGCCGCGCGCGACTGTAGCCTGCCGCGTCGGCGAACGAGCTCACCAGGAATCGCCGCGTGCCGATGCGCCCCTCCCAGCCCGGCCGGCTCGGCACCCAATCGTTGGCGGCGCAGGTATTTTCCTCGCGGGTGACGCAACCGGTTTCGGTGCGCTCGATCACGCAGCGATCGTGCGCGGCGCAGCCGACCAATGTGTAGATCGCCGGACGCGCGACCGGCGTTGATTCCAACAGCCGCCGCGCCGCGGCAAAATCCTCGCAGAGCTCGAACGCCCGGCGCAAAAGCTGATCCGGCGGAATGCGGTCGGCGCGCGACCGCGCGTTCAAGGCATTCGCCCCGAAGTCGTAGGGGCGAAGCCAGCGATGCCGGGTCCGCCGCCGCATCGGTGCCTGGTTGAGAGCGGCCGCGAAGCGCTGCGGCGCCATCGCCGTGAGCACGCCGACATAGCCGGGCCAGGTGACCGCTGATGAAATCGCCGCAAGCGCCGCGCATGTGCGCCAGCTCGGTGTGGCGACCGAGGCCGATGAAGGGCCAATCCAGAGTGCGGATGAGCCAAGGTACGCCATCGTGCTCACTGGCGCGCGCCGTGCAGCCCCAGTGATACGAGGCGTTGAGCAACCAGACGCCCGAGACATCGAGCGCCGCCGCGATCTGCGCGATCTCCGCCAGGTAAGGCGAGCGCGAACGCGCAAGCGAGCGGCGCGACAGCCGATCGAGCACCGGCACCAGCGGCAACATCGCGGGCGGGAAAAAGCCGAGACAGGCGTCGCGCAACGCGCGGGCCCGCATCGCGCTGTGCCGGGCGTGCCGCGGCGGACCGCCTTCGCGGATATCGACGACCGGAATGGCCGGCAACAGCGCGTTCATCGGCGGTCCAAGGGCAGCGGCCTCCGGCATAGTTTCAATGTCGCGGCCTAAATCCAATGTCATCACCCGCGTGAATGTCCCCGCCGCGCCGCCGCGTCAAGGCCGGCGAAAATACCACGCCGCTCGTGGCCGGCGAGCGAATGAGGATACGACTCAATCGTGATTACTGGTTTTTTGGCTGGCTGCTGCAACGGCAGGTGACCAAGCAACTCGCCATCGGCGGTGAAATTTTCCACCAGACGGCGACCGTCGTATTCGGCGGCATTGACAGCGGCGCGGCCACCACCGGCTTCAACATCGGCGCCATCTATGATTTCGACGAACACAACCACCTGCTCGCGTCCGCGGGTGCCGGCCTGCAGAATGCGTCCGCGACCAACCTGTTCTCCCGGTACATCGGCTACCAGATCACCGGACCCTGAGCGCGGCGGTGCCTACGAGCCGATCTCCCGCGCCGCGCTGCGCTTGTGCGCGGCCAGCGCCATCAGGCGACGATCGCGCCAGACCTGGCGGTCGCGCAAACGGCCGGCGCCGAGTTTTTCCCGCCGCTCGGCCTCGACCGTGTCGATCACCGGACCGCCCCAGTCGACCCGACGCTGCATGGCGGCGAACAGGTCCTTGTAGAGAGGCTCATAGCGCTCGACATAATCGCGCACGCCGCCCGGCGCGTTCAGATCGATGGTCTCGAACGGTCCCATGAAGCTCCAGCGCAGCGCCAGGCCTTCGCGAATGCCGATGTCGACGTCCTCGACGCTGGCGTGGCCGTCCGCTACCACGCGGAAAGCCTCCTGCAGAAGCGCCCCCTGCATGCATGACGAAGCCGTCGAGCTCGCGCTTCATGACGATGGGCGCGTGGCCGGCGGTTTTCAAAAAATCGGCGGTGCGCCGGACCGTTTCCGCGGACGTCCACGGCGCCGGCACCACTTCAGCCGCCGGGATGACGTAGGGCGGATTGAGCGGATGGACCACCAGGCAGCGCGCGCGGCCGGCCAGCGCCTCGGTGAATTGCGAAGGCAGGATCGCCGAGGTCGAGCTGGCCAGGATGGCTTGCGGCATCGCCGCGGCATCGAGGCGCGCAAAAATCCGTCGCTTGACCTCGACGTCTTCGGGCGTGTTCTCCTGGACGTGAGCGGCCCCGCCGAGCGCTTGCTCGAGCGTTGTCGCGATGCGCATGCGGGCGCGGACTTGACCCGGCGCGGCGCCGCCGAGGAGATCGTACTCCGCAAGATCGGGCAGGATCGTATCGATGTAGGCGAGCGCGTCGGCGGGCGCGGCCGCCGCCGCGTCCCAGAGCGCTACGTCATGGCCCGCCCGCGCGAAGCTGATGGCCCAGGCACGGCCGATGAATCCTGTACCGACGATGGCGACTTTGCTCATGCGCCCGCTCTCTCACAGCGTTTCGACATTGCCGCAGACTCCGATCGACTGTCCGGAAATGTTCCGTCCCGCGCCGGAAACAAGAAAGACCACGGTCGCGGCGACGTCCTGCGCGGTGACCATGCGGCGTAGCGACACGCGGTCGAGATAGGTCTTTTCCATCTCGGCGTAGCTGACGCCGAGCTTTCCGGCACGCGCCGCAATGACGTTCTCCATCCGCGGGCCGGCGACGATCCCTGGCAGAATGGCATTGACCCTGATGTTTGCCGGCCCGAGCTCCTTGGCGAGGCTCTGGGTCAGGCCGATGACACCCCATTTGGCGGCGGAATAGGGCGTGCGAAACGCATAGCCGAAACGACCAGCGGCCGAAGACATGTTGACGATCGCACCGCCGCCGGCGGCTTTGAGCATCGGCACGGCAAAATGCGCGCAGAGAAACTGGCCGGTGAGACAGATGTCGATCGTGCGCCGCCAGTCGGCGGGCGCGATCTCGTCGATCCCGCCGGTCGGACCGGCGATGCCGGCATTGTTGACGAGCACATCGAGGCCGCCGAGATTTTTCTCGACCTCGATGAACAGCCGCTCGACATCGGCCTCGCTGGCGACGTCGGCGCGGCTGGCGCCGGCCTCGGCGTGGCTCTTACGGAACTCGGCGAGAAAATCGCCGGAGACGTCGCAGATATGAACGCGAGCTCCGCCGGCGATCACGGTTCGGCGATGGCGAGGCCGATGCCGGAGGCGCCGGCCGTCACCAGGGCGCGCATGCCGGCAAGGCTTAGGTTGACGGGCGCAGCACTCATCTGGCGATCTCCCGATCAGTTTCGCTACGGTGTCAAAGTCCGAGATAGGCGTCGCGCAAGAGCTTGTCGTTCTTTACCAGATCGCTGGGCCCGGTGAGCACGACGCGGCCGCGATCGAGCACGTAGGCGCGGTCGCTGAGCGCCAGTGCCTTGCCGACGGCCTGCTCGACCAGCAGGATCGCCTGCCCGGCCTTTTTCAGTTCGAGCAGCGCGGCATAGACCTGGCTGACGATTTGCGGGCCGAGTCCGAGCGAAGGCTCGTCGAGCATGAGCAGCCGCGGCGAATTCATCAAGGCGCGACCGATCGCCAGCATCTGCTGCTGACCGCCGGAGAGATTGGCCGCAACGTCGCTCAGCCGCGGCCGCAACGCCGGAAAAAGACCGAGGACGCGATCGAGATTTGCAGAAAATGTCCCGCGTGCATGTGACGGATAGGCGCCGATTTCCAGGTTCTCGCGCACCGTGAGCAATGCCAGCATGCCGCGCCCTTCGGGAACATAACCCAACCCGAGATGCGCTGGAACCGATGGCCGGGCGTGGCTCAGATCGTGACCGAGAAAACGGACGTGGCCGTGCCAATAGGGAAGCTGCCGCATGATGGCGCGCAACGTCGTCGACTTGCCGGCGCCGTTGGCGCCGAGCACGCACACGCTCTCGCCCTCGTCGACCTTAAGGTCGACGCCGTGAACCACCTCGATGCCTTCGTAGCCGGTCTTGAGCCCGGAAACCTCAAGCATGGGCAAGGTCGCTCTCCTCCTTCCCAAGATAGGCTTCGATCACGCGCGGATCGCTGATCACCTCGTTCGGCTCGCCTGCGGCGACGATCGCGCCGGCATCCAACACCACCAGATGACGAGCCAGCCGTTTGATCACGTCCATCAGATGTTCGACGACCAGAAACGCGACGCCCTGTTCCGCCAGCTTCTCGATGGCGGCGAGCACTTGCGCGAGCTCGCCGGCCGACAGTCCGGCCATCAGCTCGTCGAGCAGCACCAGCCGCGGCGCCAACATCAGCACGCGGGCAAAATCCAATAACTTCAAATGGCCGGTCGGCAATTTGCGCGGCGATTGATCGGCGGCATCGCGCAAGCCAAGCAGAGCCAGGGTATCGAGCGCCTCGCGGCCCGCTTGCGCGATACTCAGGCCGCGCACCAGACCGCCGACCATGACGCCCTCGACGCAGGACATATCGAGGATCGGCGTCGGGCGCTGGAACGTGCGCACCAGGCCAAGCCGCGCCCGCTGCGCCGTCGGCAGGCTGGCGAGCTCGCGGCCGGCAAAATGCACGCTGCCGGCATCCGGCGCATAGACCCCGGTGAGCACATTGATCAACGTGCTTTTGCCGGCGCCGTTGGGGCCGATCAAGCCGACAATGCCGTGCTCGGCGATGGCAAAACTGACATGGGCGAGCGAGCGCACCGCGCCGAACGACTTGGAAATGTCCTTAAGTTCGAGCAGCGCGCTCATGCCACGGCGCTCTGCATGCGGCCGGCGATCGCGCGCACCAACCTGACCGCCATCTCGCAAAGCCCGCGCGGCTCGCTCAGCACGATCGCGACCACGGAAAATCCAAGAATCATGACGTCCCAGCCGCCGGCGGCGCCGAATGCGGCGTTGGCGGCGGCGTCGATCGCCTCGTAGAACATGGCGCCCACGATCGGACCGACCAGATAACCGGTGCCGCCGACCACCGCCGTCAGCGCGATCTGGACCGACAGGGTGAGACCGGAGAGGAAGTTTGGATCGGCGAAGCCGATATAGAACACATAGGCCACCCCGCCTAGCGCGGTGAGCGCCGCGCTCAGGCAGAAGACCGTGACCTTGACGAGCGCGACGCGAATGCCGGCCGCCGCAGCGACCTCTTCGCTGCTCTTGATGGCGGCAATGTAGAAACCAAGCCTGCTGCGCCTAAGGAGACTGATGACCATGGTGACCGCGGCCAATAGCGCCGTCGCGATCAGGTAATACGCGCGCACGTTGGTGAATTCGAGTTCGAGCGGCGCGTCATGGGCGAAGGTGATGGCGATGCCGCTCGGACCGCCGGTGAGATCCGAATAGTGCAGGATCAGCGACAGCACGACGGCCGCCGCCGAAAGCGTCGCCAGGGTGAAATAGGGTCCGCGCAGCCGCAATGTCGCCGCGCCGATGATCGCGGCAAGAACGACCGCGGCGGCGACGCCAAGTATGCCGCCAATCAGGGGCGATAGGCCTCTTTGTTGGAGGATAATCGTCACGTAGGCGGCCACCGCGACGAAGACGGAGTGGCCGAGCGAGATATTCCCGGTCAAGCCGGACAGCACGTTCCAGCTCTGCGCCCACAGGCCGAGAAAGACCATGGTCGTCGCGACGCTCACCAGATAATCGCTTTCGATCGCCACGCCGGCAATGGCGGCGATCGTCCAGACGACGCCGATGATAGCGAGCCTCACAGCGTACGCCTCCCGCGCGTGAACAGCCCTTGCGGGCGCAGCAGCAGCACGGCGAGGAACACCACATAGATGGCCGCCGTCGACAGATCGAGATCGAAATAGGATGCGGTCAGCGACTGCATGACGCCCATCAGCAAGCCGCCGAACACCGCGCCGACGACATTGCCGAGGCCGGCGATGACGATGGCGAGAAACGCCACCACCACGAAATTCTGGCCGACGTTGGGGAATGTGTAATGGTAGGGAATGAGCAGCGCGCCGGCGAGCCCGACCAATCCGATGGCGATCGACGTCGTCACGATATAGACGCGGCGCGCGTCGATGCCGAGCATTTCCGCGGTCTCGACGCTCTCGGCAACCGCGCGGGCGCTTTTGCCGAACCGCGTCATGCGCAGCAGCAAAGCCATCAACATGCTGACGATCAGCGCCACCGTGAAGGCAACGGTGGGTCCGAGTTGCAGATTGAGTCCGCCGAGATGGATCGCGGCGCCGTTGACCGGATTCGGTTGAAGCCTGAAGCCGGAGCCGCGCAAAACCTGGGCCAGGCCTTGGGCGCCGATCGACAGCCCGATGGTGAGCAGGATCTGCGGCGACTCGCCAAATCGCGCGGCGCGATCGAGCAGCAGCAGATAGAAGGCGAAGCCGACTGCCGCCATGACGAACATGGTCGGAATGGCGACCCAATAGATGCCAAACAGCCCGGGCAGCATGCCGAGGCTGGCAAGCCACACGGCGACATACATGCCGGCCATCAGAAACTCGCCGTGCGCAAAGTTGACGAGCTTCATCACGCCGAACATCAGATTGAGGCCCATGGCGACCAGCGCGTAAACGCCGCCGATCAGGAGCCCGTTGACGATCGACTGCAGAAGGATCATGGCGCCGCCCCCGCGGCCATCAGGCGCCCCGTTGCGCGGCTAAAGTCCATCCCGACGAAGGAGCAGGCGGGATGCTACGGCTTCATCACCGTGGCCGTTGCAGCGCTTTCCGGGAACACGGTGCGCGGCACGCCCCCCTGCCACTGGATCATCACCGGAAAGACCCGTGTGTTGGCGCCGTTGGCGTCGAACTCGACTTCGCCCGGTTGCATCATGGCGCCGCTTCCTCCGGTCACATGAATCTTGGCCAGCGCGTCGCGCACTTTGGCCGGATCGTCGGAGCCCGCCGCCTCGATGGCCGCCGCCAGCACGGAGATTCCCGCGTAAGCTTCGCCGGCCTGTTCCGGCATGAAAGTGCCGAACGACTTCAGGTAGCGCTCGGTGACGCCCTCCAGCTTGGCATCGCCCTTGACGTTCATGGAATCCAGGTTCCACGAAGCGACGCTGGTCAGCCCGTCCACCTTGGCGCCGAGCGATTGCCCGATCGGCGGCCAGATGAAGCCGGCACCGCCGCCGATCACCAGTACGTGGGATTCGGCGCTGCGTAACGCCGTGAGGAGCAGGCTGGCGTCGCTGATATAGGAGACCGGAAACAGAACCTGAGCGCCCGATTGCTGGATCTTGGAAACCAGCGGGCTGGCATCGGTGATGCTCTCCGGGTAGGCGGAATTGAGCACGATTTCGAGCCCGGCTTTCTGCGCGAGTTGTTCGATGCCCTTTTCGGTGGCGATGCCATAGGGGTTGTTGACGTAGAGGATCGCCGCCTTAGTGATCCCCATCTTGTACTTGTCATTGAGAAACTCGAGGAACTTGACCTCCTGATTGCCGAACGCGGAGCCCTTCGGCGCGATCTGGAACAGATAACCGCCGTTGTTCGGCGTCACCAGCGCGTCGCTGATCGCGGAGGTGACCACGGCGACGTGGTGCTTGACGAACGACGGCAGCGCCGCGGTGGTGAGCGGCGACAGCGCCAGGCCGTAGCCGCCGGCGACCTTGTTTTGGGTCAGCACGCGCTCGGTGGTGGTGATCGCGCCTTGCGGATCGTTGGTGGCGTCGGCGATGATCGGGGTGAGCTTGGCGCCGCCGAGCGATTTGATGCCGCCGGCTGCGTTGACGTCCTCGACCGCGAGCTTGGTGGCATTGACGATCATTTCACCGACGCTGGCATTCGGCCCCGACAGCGGAACGATCACTGCGATCTCCACCTTGTCTGCTGCTTGTGCGGATTTCAGGTAGGACGCGGGCGCGACGAGAATTACACCGAGCAAAGCCAGTAAGCCGCATTGAATCTTGCGCATTTCACTCCCCGGTGACGCCGGCCCGATGGGCCGTTGGCAGCGATCCTACGCCTGGCCGCTTAGGCGTTCAATGCGACAGCGTGTGACGGCGCGGCAGCGGATCCTGTCGCTGTTGCATCGCCCGATTGTGAGATTGCGGGCGCGCAGGCACGCACGGCGACAAATATTGGTGTCCGGTCAACCGCGTCGACAACGTCTACGGCGACCGAAACCCGGTCTGCACTTGCCCGCCCCTAATGAGTTACAGCGAAACAGCCAGTGATCGGCAGGGTCGGCTTGCGTGGCAAGAGACGGCGTGGTGGCGGACGCAGTCGCTTTCGAACCGGCCTCATCATCGGAAATTCCCGGAGAAAACACGAAAAGCCGCATTGCCGCTGTTTTCATGACACAGGTCTTACCCTTTGCCGATAACCGGACGTTGCGAATCTACCGCCAGTTCGAACGGGGCATCTACGGCACCATGAAAGAAGGCTGAGTGAAGGATTGCGTTGAGAAAATGTTCCCGATCGCGGTAGCGGTCGGGTCGCTTTTACATCGGTCGATGGTTGCTCGCGTCGCTCGGGTGGTGGACAAATTCCGTGCAAGGCCTTGGTCCGTGGCAAAGCGTGGCGTAACGCGTTATCGAACCGTTTTGCAACGACTAGGCGGGGCAACCAAAGCAATACGTGTTATGAAAGAGAGTTGGGACTCCCCGGCAGGGCGTGCCCGAGGCAGCTTCCAGCGCGTCGTCAGAGACTTCGCAGGTGAGGGTCTCTTCCTCTGTCTTTTGGTAATCAAGGTCGCTGGTGTTGTCGCAATTCATTAGCGTTACCTCAGCGTTGGCAGGTGATTCGTGATTCCCCGCGAGAGTCAGCCACGCAGTAGCTTGGTATTAGTCGCCCATTCGCCTTGTCGGCGCGAGTCGCATCAGAGCCCGGTCGTTCCAAGCAATATAAAATAACCGCGCCAACCTGCCGAAGGCGCACGACCGCCCACTCCGCACAGTTGACGGTTGGGTTTGAGTGATTGCGGTCGCCATAGCCGCCTCCGTCCGCGAAACCAGCCCCCCATCCAGTAAGCCTGACATAGGAAGCGACCCGTACTTCCGCTTGTGACAGGCATCACAAAAATTACCTTTGTTCCAAAACCCTTCGACGATAAAAAATGAATCTCGCGACCACGGTGGATACGAGCCTTTTCTTCTGCATCCGCAAGCAAGCGTAAAATATTCGCCGATTCTCGTCGGTCTCTTTCGAAAGCAGTTCGTTAAAGTATTCGACGTCTCGTTGAGTATGGACTTGTCGACCGTGGCTTGACTCAATTGAAGCGCCGCCCCGGTTTCCCCTGCTGCTAACTTAACTCGCGAAGGCAGATTTAGTCGAGCACCAGTTCGAAGTATCAGCGGCGCGGCGAAGCACAAGCAAAATAAAATAAATAAGAATGCGTGGTGGGCCCGGGAGGCCTTCACTGAGCCAATGAATAGAAAGGGTTGGCTAAAAGTGGGGCACTTTCGGGACCTTAATTCACCGCATCTGACCCGCCGCAGTGCCCCACCTTTGCCAGACCTTGCCTGGCTTCTCCCTTCACCCGTTGAAACATCGCTCGCAATGCAGAGCCGCGCGGCTACAATGCGGGGCGATGACTCGTTCTCCAGTTGTCCGCTACACAACCCCCCCCAGCGGTGGGAGCGAAAAACGAATCCATGACTCGCTAAAGGGCAATGCGGGGCCATTGGTGAGCGAAGTCGCAAACGCGGCAACCTGGGCCCCGCTGTCGATTTCCCTCGTTCCGCCGCGCGGCTGATACTTGCCGCTCAGGGTGAGGGCTTGTGGAGCAGCTCCGGGAAGTTCGCCGCCATGCGGCGGGCCTCGTCGCGGCCCAGGGCGTTTTAGGACAGCACGGTCGTGCTTAGTCAAAAGACGAACGCAAGAGCCAACGTTAGGAGGACGCCGCATCCCATGATTGCATTCCGACCGGGTCGTACGCGGGCAGTTTAAACATGCCGGAACACCTCCAGTCGGTTCCTACGCGCGCTACCTGCTGCTCCTACGCCCCCAGCCATGTCTCGCAATAGCTTGGAAAGCGCGAACACCAGTCCAGGCAATCAGATCATCGTTGCAATGAGCACAGCGCATCCCGAAGCTCGAACGACGTGCGGCCATCGTCGTCATGGGTTACATCCTCCCTGTTTCGATTTTTTGGGTAGCCCGAACAAGTAAAAATAGTACGACAGCCGATTACTTGGCGATTCACTTAAATTTTATTGATCGCAATAGGAACTTCTCCTAACGAGGGGGCAAGCGGTTCAGCCAATTTGGGAAATTTCAAACGCTGCGCTGCACAAGGAACTCGTGATGGTTGTGCTCCTCGATCATCCAAGGAGGCGGACAGCGCCCGCGCGGATCGCACCAGGCGACGTCCTGTTCAATTGCCCCCGATTCAGGGTACGTATCGGTTGGTTTGTGGCGCTCGTCATTGAGAGGATGCGATCATGAAGAAGATCATCGTTCTCGCCGCGCTAGCCTTCGCCCTTGGCACCGTCCATCAAGCATCAGCCTGCGACTTTGGCGCTCACGCAGCTAATGCGACGCCGATCGTGGTGGCCAAAACTAAAGCGCCAACCAGCCGGCAGCCTGCCGCCACGACTGAGCCGGCCGCGCCGACGGTCGCCACTGACCTGTCGGCTCCGCCTGTTACCGTGGCTGACTGCTCCGGCTCCAATTGCTAAGCAGCCTTCAGACTGCCTAACAACCGCCATCCCGACCCGTGCGGATCGTGTGTTCCGGAAATGACCGGCATTGACGATGAACGCAGCGCCGTCGAGGGCGCGCGAGACGCCAACGAGTCGAGCAAGACTAGGATGAGTACCCTCGGCCAAGAGAGATGATCCAATGTTCGTCAGATTGGGAAAATTCCTGGGAATCTTCCTTTAACTGGATTGGCTGGGGTTTTGCGGTCCTTCTGATCGGAATAGCGACCATTCTGGCCTTCACATTGAATCCGCTCATACCACTCGTTCTCTGTGGCATCGGCCTGATTGTTTGGGTGTTCGCGATTGAACTCAAGTATAATGCAGATGAACGGTAATTACCGGCAGTCGCCGGGAGGCCGTTCCGCACCAGTTCCGGCCGCTTGGCGAAGTTCGCCGCCATCCGCCGCGCCTCGTCCCTGCTGAGCAGCTTGGCCGCCGAGCGTCGGCCAAGCTCCTCCTCGAAATAGAAATACCCAAGGGCCTGCCCGGTGTTGTCGCGGATGATGAAGTAGGCGTTGTTGTTCTCCTCGATCGTCCAAGGCGGCGGGAAGCGGCGCATGGGAGTGATGATAACGCCATTTCCGCTTTGCGCCGAAAGCGACGCTCAGCCATCCTGAGGCGGCGCGTCGCTAAGGGCCGATTCTGTTGAAAAAGTCGCGAGTCTATAGTCGTTGCAAATCTGCTAAAATACCAACGACATCTTCGATTGACGTTTATTACCGCCGCAGATCGATTTAGAACTCGCTCCGTTGAGTCT
>Ga0187871_10003284_pt1 | contig 12602 bp, 10 predicted proteins | sample June2016WEW_16_1_FD_132988 | JGI IMG/M metagenome (GOLD analysis project Ga0187871, IMG submission 132988) | Peatland microbial communities from SPRUCE experiment site at the Marcell Experimental Forest, Minnesota, USA - June2016WEW_16_10 | ecosystem: Environmental > Terrestrial > Soil >... | reverse complement strand
TTTCTTGCCGTTCGGGATCCCGCCACCGACGTCGAATATCATCTCGCGCAGGCTGGTGCCGAATGGCAGCTCGGCCACGCCGGTGTTGTTGATTTTACCGGCCAGACAGAACACCTTGGTGCCCTTCGTCTTCTCCGTCCCGATGGAGGCGAACCATTTCGCGCCCCTCAGCACGATCGGCCGGATCGTGGCCCAGGTTTCCACGTTGTTGATGTTGGTCGGTTTCCCCCACAGACCGCGCTGGGCTGGAAACGGCGGACGGGGCTGCGGCTGACCGCGACGGCCTTCGACGCTGCGCATCAGGGCCGTTTCTTCCCCGCACACAAACGCGCCGGCGCCGATGCGGACCTCGACATCGAAATCGAAGTCCGTCTCAAAGATCCTCTTGCCGAGCAACCCATGTTTGTACGCCTGCTCGATGGCGATGTGCAGGCGTTTTACGGCCAGGCCGTACTCGGCGCGGATGTAGACAAACCCGCGCTTCGCACCCATCGCATAGGCGCCGATGGCCATCCCTTCGATCACGCTGTGCGGGTCGCCTTCCAGCACCGAACGGTTCATGAACGCGCCGGGGTCGCCCTCGTCCGCGTTGCACACCACGTATTTCGGAAACTCCGGGGCCTGACGCATGATTTCCCATTTCCTGCCCGTGGGAAAACCGGCGCCACCGCGTCCGCGCAGTCCGCTGGCCTTGATTTCCTCGATGACCTGCTCCGGCGTCAGTTCCGTCAGCGCTTTGCCGAGGGCGCTGTATCCGTCGCGGGCGATGTACTCCTCGATGTTCTCGGGATCGATCACACCGCAATTGTCGCGAACGATGCGCATCTGCCGGTTGAAAAATGTGAAGTCCGACTGGGTGAGCACCACGTGCTGGGTCCTGGGATCCTGCGGCAACAACTTCTCGTACGGCCGGCCCTTGAGGAAGTGTTCCTCCACCAGTTTCGGCACTTCCGCCGCCACGACGTTCTTGTAGAACGTGCCCTCGGGATGCACGAGCGCCACCGGGCCGAGGTCGCATCGGCCCATGCAGCCGGTTTCGACCACTTCGACTTCGTTTTCCAGCCCGCGCTTTTTCAGCTCGGCCAGCAACGCGTCGCGCGTGGCCAGGCTGCCACCGCTGGTGCAGCCAGTGCCCGTGCAAACCAAGATGTGCGTGCGAACCATCTTACTTCTTCTGCTCCGATTCCTTGATCTTGCCCACGGCCAGGCCGTCGACGACCTTGCCATTCTGCAGGTGCTCCGAGACGATCTTGCGCGCGCCTTCGGGGCTGACCTTGGCGTAGGTGACTTTCTCGCCGCTCTTTTCCTCGATGCGGATCACCGGCTCGGCGTCCACCAGGCCGATCTCGCCGGTGACGGCGACTTCCACGTTCTCGATGCCGCGTTTATCGAGTTCATCGAGCATGCTGGCCATGACTTCACGCGCACCGGCGGCGATGCCGCTGGTGCCCATGCTGAAGACCACGCGGTACTTCTTATTGCCTTCACGCAGCGCAACCCGCCGTTGCGCCTTTTCCTTGAGCTTCTTGAGTTCGTCCAGGTTCATTGGATTTGCCTTCTTTCGAGCTGAAACAAAATGTCTCGCCGTTCGAGCGGTACCATAGCCGCACGGTCACGCCGGGATGGGCGCAGAGCGCAAGTATGGTGGCGTTGAGATCGCCCATCGGCGGCCGATCGATGTGCGACAGCCGCATCGAAGCCGTAACGGTTGTGCCCCGGCCCGGCGCGGAGCGCAGGTGGAAAGTTCCACCGCACATCTCCGCGGTCTGCCGCAGGAACGCCAGACCGAGACCCAGTGGTTTGGTGCGGCTCTTCTTGCTGGTCAGATTCCGGTTCAGCACGCGGTTCAACGTCTTCGCGTCCATACCCAGCCCGTCGTCCCGGATGCGGATGATCAGCCAATCGCGCTTGGTGTTTTCGATCACGATGACATCGAGATTCTTCACACCCGCGGCCAGCGAATTCATGCCGATGTCCAGGATATGCAGGGAGAGTTCCTCAAACATGGCGCACCTTTGGCGAGGATGTGGTTTGACGAAGCACTAGTGCAGGCAAGATCCACAGGCAGGGACGCCTGTGCCACCATGAGATTGGATGGTTTTGGAAGGGCTCAAGCATACTTCTTCAAATCCTTCTGGCAGAAGCGCGGGATCCTGTCGGGCGTGAGTTTGCCGTACACGTCATCGCCGACCATGACCGCCGGCGCCAGCGCGCAGGCGCCGATGCACCGCGCGGTTTGCAGGCTGAAAAGTCCGTCCTTCGTCGTCTCGCCACGCTCGATCCCGAGTTGCTGGCCGAGACGCTCCACGACGGTCGCCGCCCCGCGCACGTGGCAGGTGGTGCCGGTGCAGACCATGACCTGATATTTGCCGCGCGGCACGACGGAGAAAAAGTTGTAGAACGTGGTAACGCCGTATACGTGAGCCAGCGGCAGCTTCATTGCCACGGCGACGTAACGAAGGACATCGGGTGCGAGGTAGCCGAACATGTGTTGCGCGGCGTGCAGCACCTGAATCAGCGCGGTCGGCTCGTAGTTGTAATGCTGCAGGGTCTGATCCAGCGAGGCGAAGCGCTGGTCGCCGCTCGGGTGATGCGGCAGCATGGGCGCGGTGGTGGCGCCCTCGGCATACGTGGCCGGTTGCGGGGTAATTGCCGCCGTGGCGCTGGGAATAATTGCGGGTTCACTCATGGCTGTTTTCTCCACGAAGCCCGGCGGCCCAGAGTTTGCCCGCCGCCTCGTAGGTGGTCAGCCGGGTGCTCAGCAGCGCAATGCCCTCTTCCTCAGCTTCCGCGACAATCTCCGGCTCGGGTTTCCGTCCGCAAGTAAAGAGCACGACAGCGATGTCCTTGGTGGCGGCAACGGACACGACGTTGCGGTGCGTTTGGATCGTGAGCCACAGCATCCCCGGCTCGGCATAAGCCAGGACGTCACTCAACAAATCCGAAATGTAGCACCCCGTCACCGTTTCGGGCCGACAAACGGTCAATGCCTCGGCTTGCAGGGCAGCCATCAGTGGCGCGAGTTGGAGCGTGGCGGGTGGGTTCATGGTGTCGCTCCCGGTTTGCCAATGCGGATCTCGGAATGCAACCGCGTCCCCTTTTGGCTGTCCGAAGTGATTTTCAGGTCGTCCGAACATCGTTTGATGTTCGGCAAGCCCATGCCGGCGCCAAAACCGAGTTCGCGAGGCAGCCGTCCCGCCGTGGACCAGCCTTCCTGCATCGCCTGGTCGATATTTTCGATGCCGGGGCCGGTATCGACCGCTTCGATGACGACCTTGTCCGGATCGATGGTGGCAGTGATTTCGCCGCCCAGAGAATGGATGATGATGTTGGTTTCGGCTTCGTAGGCAACCACGGCAGCGCGGCGCCGAATTTGCGGATCCACACCGCGTTCACGCAAGACCTGGCGCATCTGCTGCGAGATCTTACCGGCACTGTCGTAATCGCCCGTGCGCACGTGGGCGCGGATGACCACGCGATTGGCGGCCATGTCGGCGGCGCGAGCGGCACGCAACGTCGCCTCTTGCGCAATGGCTTCTTCCGCGCGGCGTTCGAGATGCATCATGAGACAATTGGTGATATCGCCGCGGGTGATGATGCCGACGAGATGCTCATCGCCGTCGAGGACCGGGAACCGCCCGAACTCATGGCGGTCGAACTCGGCTACGGCGCGCACGAGCGAGAAATGGTCGCGGAGGGTGATCACGTTGCGAGCCATGTGGGATTCCGCCGGTTCGTTGATATAGCCCCGGTCCAGCGCGTTGATGATGTCCTCGATGCTGACAAGGCCCAGAAGCACCTCGGCGTTGGTGATCGGCACGCCGGAGATGCGGCGTGACTTCATCAGCGTCTGGATGACACGAAGCGAATCCGTTGGAGCGGCGGTGATGGCGGGCTTGCTCATGGCGTCGCGCACGCGGAGTTCGTAGACGAGAATCTGCGCGAGCGAGGTCCGGCGCGCATCACCGGCCTCACCATCCCGTAAGGAGGCAGGTGCCGGGTGCATTGATACCTCCTAGGGCCCGTGGACGTCCGTGGCCAGCGCGATGCGCGCGTCAGCCACTCGCGCACCCTTGCCTTTGGCGTGGACAATGAGCGGGTTGATATCCAGTTCGGTAATCTCGGGAAAATCGACCACGAGTTGCGAAAGACGCTCCAGACATTCGGCAATCGCCTCGGTATCGGCCTCCGGCTGTCCGCGGAAGCTCTCGAAGACCTTCGCCGCGCGGATCGAGGTGATCATATTGTGGGCGCCCAACTCGCGGATTGGCACGAGGCGGAAGCTCACATCCTTGAGCACTTCCACGTATGTCCCGCCGAGTCCGAACATGATGAGGTGGCCGAACGCGGGATCCTGGCTGATGCCGAGGATGACCTCAACGCCTTTGGCCGCCATGGCCTGAAGTTCCACGCCGAGGAGCCGCGCGGTGGGTAGTTTTTGTTTCACCCCGTTTGTGATCCTTTGATAACCATCACGGGCTTCCTCGGCAGTGGAAATGTTCAACAGCACCCCGCCCACGTCGACTTTGTGCACGACATCGGGTGACACAATCTTCATCGCGACGGGTCCGCCAATTTTTTCAAGCCAGGCGACGGCTTCCTCTTCATTGCGGGCCACACCGTGTTGCAGCAGCGGGAACCCGTAGGCACCCAGCACCGCCAGCGCTTCGGCTTCGGGCAGGAACGTGCGGCCCTCGCTGCGGGCCCTGGCGAAAATCTGTTTAACCGCATCCCGATCCACTTTGAACTGCCGTTCCTGTGTACGCGGGCGGGTCAACCACTGCGTATAGCGGCACATGGCGGCCAGCGAGCGCGCAGCGTTCTCGGGAAACTCGTAGTTGGGTACGCCGTGATCCTCCAGAATACGCACACCGGCCGACACGTCCACGTGGCCAAGGAACGACGCCAGCGTGGGTTTCTTGCTCGACGGAGCGATCTCGCCGATCGTGCGCGCAATGGCTTCGATATCGGTCATCGATTGCGGCGTCAGCAGCACCACCAGCCCGTCGACGTTCGGGTCGCCGAGAACGGCTTCCAGAGCGGCAGTGTAGCGATCGCAAGTGGCGTCGCCGATCACGTCGACGGGGTTGGAAAAGTTCGCGGTCGGGGGCAGCTTCGCCTTAAGGGACTCGAGTGTCTCGGGTCGCAGTCTGGCGAGCTCGAGCCCATGACGGATGGCGGCGTCGGTGGCCATGACGCCGGGACCACCCGCGTTGGTGACGATGGCGAAGCGGTTGCCTTTGGGCAACGGCTGGCGTGAGAACCCGACCGCGAAGTCGAAAAGTTCTTCTACTGTATCGACGCGCAGGATGCCGGCCTGCGCGAAAATTGCATCGAATACCGCGTCACTGCCGGCGAGAGCGCCGGTGTGAGAGCGGGCGGCGGCCGCGCCTTGCGAAGTCCGCCCGGATTTGATGGCCAGAATCGGTTTGCGATGGGCGAGTTCGCCGGTGATCTCGCGAGCCAGTTCGATGAAAGCCCGGCCGTTCGTAAGCGTTTCCAGGTACATCAAAATTACGTGGGTGCTGTCGTCGGCCGCCAGATATCGCAGCAAATCCATTTCGGTCACATCGGCCTTGTTCCCGACGCTGATGAATTTCGAGAAGCCGATGTTGCGGCCGCGGGCGTAATCCAGTATCCCCGCGCACAGAGCGCCGCTCTGGGAGACGAAAGCGATGTTGCCGTGCTTGGGCATGCACCGCGCAAAACTGGCGTTGAGCAATATGTCGGCATCGGTGTTGATCACGCCCAGACAGTTCGGGCCAACCAACGCAATGTTGTGGTTCCGAGCGATCTCCGCCGCCCGGCGTTCCAGCGCGGCACCCTCGGGCCCGACCTCCTTGAATCCGGCGGTAACGATCACGGCGCCGTGCACACCCTTCCGGCCGCATTCCTCGAGGACGCCGGCCACGGCAGTAGCCGGAACCATGATCAGGGCCAGGTCGACTTCGTCCGGGATTTCGCCCACGGCCGTGTACGCATGCACCCCGGCAATCGACGACGCCTTCGGATTTACCGGATAAAGTGTGCCACCGTAGCCGCTGAGCAGGATGTTACGGAAAAGGTCGTGCCCAACGGTTCCAACCCGATTCGATGCTCCGATGACGGCGACGGACTTGGGACTGAAAATCGCGTGCAGCCTATCGCCGTCCCGAAGATCGGTCGCTGGCTCTTTAGACATTTCAGTTGTGCTCTGCACGGTTGAACTCATTGCCCGGATTCAGACTTAGCAACACCCCTGCCAGCTTGGGGCCTGTGATGAACTCATGGCATAAGGTGTTCGTAGTAAGACTGTTGCGGCGTGAAAGATTTCACACACCCGCTCAGTTCGGTTCTCAAACAGGGGACAAACTGTCAACAGACGGCTGGAATCCAGACACATTGTCACGTAATCCGATAGGGGTACGACCGACTTGATTAGAGGGGTTAGAAGAAACCCTCACCCGAACCCTCTCCCTTGGACGCGCGGAAGCACGTCCCTCCGACGGGCTCGGTGGATAAGGGAACGCGATGGCCCAGGAGCGGCGGGATACCTACACCCTTCAACTTCGCTCAGGGCAAGCTAGGCGTCTCGCCCGACAACCGAGGCAGTGGCCGCACGGCCCCGACCTCAGAGCCGGGGTAAACCGCGCGGCCCTACCCACGCGGCGGACGTATCCTAGGATTGGAGAACCACCCGCTAAAGGTTGAGATGCGCGTCAGCTCCGAATCTGTCGTGATCAGGGCTTGCAATAATCCGTTGCGCGATGGCATGACTAACGGCTGACCGATCTGGTTGGCATCGGCATGACGGCGGCGATAATACAAGGCATCGGATGACACAGCAGTCGGCGGGAAAACCAGCGATGGCGACGACATCGCGAAAGCATGCCGCCATCGCGGTGTTGTCTCTGGCCGCGATCTTACTGTACCTCGTGCTCCGTTTCGGCTTGCGCGCCAGTCCGAATGTCCGCGATCTTCCGCTGCTGATCGCGCTGGCGCTGGGTGGGATCCCCCTGGTCTGGGAACTCCTCATCCACCTGGCCAGACGCGAGTACGGGTCTGACCTGCTCGCCGGTATCTCGATTGTGACCTCGGTGGTGCTTGGCCAATATCTCGCCGGCTCGCTGGTGGTACTGATGCTTTCGGGCGGAGAAGCCTTGGAGAATTACGCAGTGCGCAACGCCTCGTCCGTCCTCCAGGCACTGGCAAAACGCATGCCCTCCGTTGCGCGCGTCAAACGCGGTTCGGAAGTTGTCTCCGTTCCGCTGGACCAGATTGCCATTGGCGACATGGTGATGGTTTACCCGCATGACATCTGTCCCGTTGACGGTGTGGTGATGGAAGGGCGGAGCGTCATGGACGAGTCCTATCTGACCGGCGAACCGTTCCAAATGTCCAAGACCCCCGGTTCGGAAGTGCTATCGGGAGCCATTAACGGCGAGGCGGCCCTCACTATCCGCGCTACCAAGCTCGCGGTGGACTCCCGTTATGCCACGATCATGCAGGTAATGCGGGCCTCGGAACAACAACGACCACGGCTGCGGCGACTGGGCGACCAACTGGGCGCTTTCTACACGCCGGTGGCGATGGCGATTGCGATGATCGCGTGGATCGCCAGCGGCCAGGCGACCCGGTTTCTGGCGGTGCTGGTGGTGGCCACGCCGTGCCCGTTGTTGATCGCCATCCCGGTATCCATCATCGGCGCGATCTCGCTGGCTGCCAGGCGCGCCATCATTGTGAAAAACCCGGCCGTGCTTGAGCAGATCAGTACCTGCCGCACGGTCATTTTCGACAAGACGGGCACGTTGACCTACGGCGAACCGAAACTGACCGAGCAAGAGTGCGCGCCCGGGTTGGCTCCGCGGGAAGTGCTGGCGCTGGCCGCCGGCCTGGAACAGTATTCCAAGCATCCGCTGTCGCGAGCCATTCTCGCCGCGGCGCGCAACACCGGCGACAATCTCCAGGAGGCCAGCGAAATCAGTGAGCGGGCGGGACAAGGTTTACGGGGCACCGTTGCGGGCCGGAGCATCCAGATCACGGGTCGCCACCGTCTGATGGCGGAGCAGCCGTCACTGGCGCAGCGGCTTGCCCCGGCAGGCGGCGGAATGGAGTGCATCATTCTGATCGACGGAGCTTACGCGGCGACGTATCGATTCCGCGACGAACCGCGGTCCGAGGGCCCATCGTTCATTGGCCACCTGAAACCCAAGCACTCGTTCCACGAAGTCATGCTGGTGTCCGGCGATCGCGAATCCGAAGTGCGTTATCTCGCCAACCGCGTCGGCATTGCTGAAGTGCACTACAGCAAGAGCCCCGAGGAAAAGCTGGCGATTGTCCGTGACGAAACCCGACGTCGCCGGACCCTGTTTCTGGGCGACGGCATCAACGACGCCCCGGCTCTGATGGCCGCCACCGTCGGCGTGGCCTTTGGTCTGAACAGCGATATCACCAGCGAAGCAGCCAACGCAGTGATTTTGGACAGCTCATTGGAGAAGGTGGACGAGTTACTGCACATCAGTCGCCGGATGCGCGTTGTCGCCCTACAAAGTGCCATTGGCGGCATGGCGTTGAGCGTGATTGGCATGATCTTCGCGGCGCGTGGCCTGTTGCCCCCGGTGGCGGGGGCGATTTGCCAGGAAATCATCGATGTCGCGGTTGTTCTCAATGCTTTGCGGGCGGGGTTGCCGCCGAAGACGCTGACGGATTTCCGATAGCCATGAGTTGAGATTTGTTCTGCGTGTTCGGTCCTCGGTTCTTGAGAACAGAAAAACTGTCCACGGTTTTCCAGCTTAAAGCGACTAACAAAAACTTGTTGTGCGTGGGTCTCCTGACGCCGCACTATTTTCGACCGAAGGTCTCTGTGCCGATATGGATAATATGGAGACGGCGCGGTCAATCAGACGGCGCGGTCAGGAGACCGGCGCCGAACATGGGGCGGGCGGCGCGGTCGGGAGACCGGCGCCGAATGCCCGTTTTGTCAGGGGTTCAAAGACATCCGGTTGCGGATTGACAATCTGTCAGTGGACTCTTAGGCTTTAGTACGGATGTCGCAGTCTGGGAGAGAGCAACGGCTGATGTTTCTCGGGTTAACGCCACGCGATGCGGAATTGCTTCGGGCGTTGCGCCCGTTGTTTGAACAGCATGTGGTGGCAATTGAAGACGCGTTCTACGATAAGTTGCTCAGCTTTCCCGAGACGGCCGAGTTGCTGAACGATCATACGACCGTTGAGCGATTGAAGCAGCTCCAGCGCAGTTACCTCATGCGCATCACCGAGGGCAATTTCGACCATGCGTATATTGACGACCGGCTGCGGATCGGCAAGACGCACGAGCACGTCGGGTTGAGTCCCCATTGGTACTTGTTGGCGTACAATATTTACTTCGAGCTGTTCGTGCCCCTGATTCGCCAATTCTTCGCGAACGATCCGGACCGGGCGAGTGACTGCATCGTCGCGTTGGAGAAAGTGTTCATGCTCGACGCGTCGTTGGCGATGGAAGCCTATATTGCCAGTGACCGGTTCCGCAACTTTCAGTTGCTGGAAAGCATCGTGACGGACTCAGCCGACGTCATTTTTTCACTGGATGCAGACAACCGCATCCGCACCTGGAATCGGGCTGCCGAGGAGGTGTTCGGTTGGCGCGCCCAGGAGGTGCTCGGCAAACCGTTTACGATGCTGGTGCCGCCCGAAGTGCTCAAGACCGGTGAACTGGATCGGATCAACCGCGAAATCGAGCGGGACGGGCACGCCCACCTTGAGACCGTCCGTCTGGCCAAGGGCGGTGGGCGCGTGCCGGTGGAAACCAGCGTCTCGCTGCTGCGCGATGCCCAAGGCCACCCGATCGGGCGCTCGGCCATCCTGCGGGACACGACAGCACGCAAACGGCTGGAGGAGGACAAGTTGCGGGCAGAACGGCTGGCGGTCGTTGGCGCGATGTCGGCACGCCTGGCGCACGAAATTCGCAACCCTCTCAGCTCCATCACGTTGAATATCGATCTGGTGGGCGACGAGATCGACATGCTGGCGGCAGACAAGGCGGGCGCGGAAACCGAGGCGCGGTCGCTGTTGCGGTCGATAGACTCGGAGGTACACCGAATCCAACGGGTGACGGAGGATTATTTGCAGTTCGCGCGGATGCCGAAGCCGCGGCGCGAGCGCGTATCGCTCAACGACGTGATTGCTCAAGGATTATCGTTCATGAACTCACTGTTTGCGGCAGCCCACGTGCGCCTGGAAACGAAATTCGATCCATCGCTGCCGACAATCGACGGCGACGAAAGCCAGTTGTGGCAAGTGGTTCTGAATCTGGTGCGCAACGCGCTGGAAGCCATGCCCGAAGGCGGGACGCTGACGGTGGGCACAAGGCGCACGCCGTCCGGGGTGGCGGTGGCGATCGGCGACACGGGCAAAGGCATGACCGAGGAAGAACGGCTGCAGATTTTCAAACCGTTTTTCAGCACCAAACCGAGCGGCACGGGTCTGGGCCTGCCGCTGGTGCAGCAGGTCGTCGCCGAACACGGCGGGACGATCAACTGTGAGAGCGCTCCGCGCAAAGGCACGACGTTTGTGATGGAACTTCCACGCACCGAGGAACCCTGACATGCCCCAGCGAGCTGACATCCTTTTGGTAGACGACGAAGAGGCGCTCTGCACCGCGGCAGAGAAGATCCTCGCCAAGGAAGGGTACCGCGTGACGTCGGTCAACACCGCGGCGGACGGCCTGGCGAAATTCGAGCGGGACGGCGCGGACCTGCTGATCACGGACCTGATGCTCCCGGATTTGGAGGGCATCCAGGTGCTCAAGCGCGCCAAGGAACTGCGGCCAACGGTTGAGGTGATCATCATTACCGGCCATGCCACGGTGGAGAAGGCCGTGGAGGCGATGCGGTTGGGAGCATACGATTTCATCGAGAAACCACTGGACCGCACGGCCCTGGTGAAGACCGTCAGCAAGGCCATCGAGAAGCAGCGACTGTCGGAAGAGAACCGGCAATTGCGCGAAGAATTGTCGCAGCACCGGGGCGAAGACGCGCTGATCGGCAACAGCGAGGGGATGGTTGCCGTCAAGAAACTCATACGCCAGATTGCGGCGACCGACGTCAGCGTGCTGGTGCAGGGTGAAAGCGGCAGCGGCAAGGAGGTGGCGTCGGACGTGCTCCACAACCTCAGCCTGCGCAGGGACAAGCCGATCGTCAAAATCAGTTGCGCGGCGATCCCCGAGACCTTGCTGGAGAGCGAACTGTTCGGGTACGAACGCGGGGCGTTCACCGGTGCGGCCGGGTCCAAGCCGGGGAAATTTGAACTGGCCGATGGAGGCACGTTGTTCCTCGATGAGATTGCCGAGATGAGCCCGCAATTGCAGGCCAAGCTGCTACGCGTGTTGCAGGACGGACAGTTCCAACGCCTCGGCAGCACCAAGGATATTCATGTGGACGTCCGCGTGATCAGCGCCACGCACGTGAACATACACGAGGCAATTGCTGAAAAGAAATTCCGCGAAGATCTGTATTACCGTCTCAATGTGGTGAGCCTGACACTGCCGCCGTTGCGGCAGCGAACGGAAGACATTCCGCTGCTGGTGGAACATTTTCTCCGCAAATACGCCGTGCGGATGCGAAAGGACGTGCGCGTGGTGGCGCCGGCAGCCATGGAGCAACTGCTCAGCCATACCTGGCCCGGCAATGTGCGCGAGTTGGAGAATGCCATGCAGCGCGCCATCGCGGTGGCGCCGGGCGACACGATCCAGTCGTTCCAGCTTGTGCTGCTGCCCCCGGGATCGGCGACGGACCAATCGCTCGGGCCGTCGGTGACGATTCCCATCGGTTTGCCCATGGCGGAAGCCGAGGACCGGATTATCAATGCCGCGCTCACCCATTGTGGTGGCGATAAGGAGAAGGCGGCCAAATTGCTCGGTATTTCGTCGCGCACCCTTTATAGGCGTTTTTCCAAGCCGGCAAGCTAAACAGCCGATGCTACAGGAGATAGTGGACGCGACGCTTCGCGGCTCAGCGCAAGCTCGGCGGGTCCCTCCAAAAAAGGGAGTGCCAAGTTGTCACGACCAGGGCGTTGGCCTGACAAGCTGACAAGGAAAACACACTGTTTCAGCCGGCGCGTTGCCGCCGAATAGGCTTTGTCACAGCATGTTACATCAGCAATGGAGTCGGTGGCATCGGCAGTGCTTACCAGTCGGATGTGAGCGATGTAAAGAGCGGTGCAACCATTTTGTTGGTCGATGACGACGTTGAAGTTTTGAAAGCGCTGACGAAGGTATTGGAAAAGGGAGGTTATAGCGTTCTTCCTTACTCCGACGCCCAAAGCGCGATGGAAACTATTAATCGCACGAAGCAGAGCTTTGACCTCGTCGTCACCGACGTTTCGATGCCCAAGGTCAATGGCGGGTCGTTCCTAGGCGCCCTCAAGGCAGCCTTTCCCAAAGTGCCGGTGATCATTATCACTGCATTCGGGAACTGGGGGCAGTATATGAACATGCTTCAGGACGGCGCGTACGAGTACCTCAGCAAACCGCTCGAGAAGAATCAGTTGCTCGCCGTCATTAGCCGCGCCCTCGCCAACGGAACCAAGGTTGGCGGTACCAAGCCGACACTGCAGAACTAGCCACGT
>Ga0187871_10003282_pt1 | contig 12606 bp, 8 predicted proteins | sample June2016WEW_16_1_FD_132988 | JGI IMG/M metagenome (GOLD analysis project Ga0187871, IMG submission 132988) | Peatland microbial communities from SPRUCE experiment site at the Marcell Experimental Forest, Minnesota, USA - June2016WEW_16_10 | ecosystem: Environmental > Terrestrial > Soil >... | reverse complement strand
GTGCCGCTGAATCCGGCCATAGCCGTGACGGTTACGGTAGAGGTTGCTGGCTTGCCCGGGTTGACGGTCGCCGGCGAGAGCGCGGCGGCAGAAATCTGGAAGCTCGGACCAGCCGGTGAAGATCCGCCTCCGCAGGCATTCAGTCCCAACAATAGGCCAGCGATGCTCAGCAGCCCCAGCAGTAACCGCATAAAGTGTCTCCAAGCCATTTCCGTCCTCCTCGAACGAATGTCGCCTCCACACAAACTGCACCCTGTTAACTCCGCGTAAGTTTCCCCTAGAGCGGGTAGCAGTTCTGGTACGTTTCGGCAAAGGCACAGCTTAATGGGCTGTTGAAAATACTCGATTTGTATGAGGGCATCACTTCAGCTACGCCGCAAGTGCGAAAAAATCAGTAGCGCCATGAGGGGCTACCGGTCACAATATCACTTTTTTAACAGCCTCTTCGGCCATGACGCTCAGACCCACGATATCTGCCCTTTGGGGCTTGGTGGGAACTCCTGCTCCGGGCCGAAACCGGTTTACGAAACAAGCTCTAGTTTCACAGATACAGCCATACTAGGATTCACAAAACAGGGAAAAAGGAACAGCGTCAGGCCAGTTATCACCAGGTATCGTCGGCCACCTACGAATACGCTTTCCGCCCCAACTTTCTAACCCCCGTGCGCGCTCCAAGTTGCGGTCGAAGGGCCGCGTCGATGCCGACATCCAGAGTCCAGTTAACGGGATCATCTAATTTCCTGTGGATGCGAAACGGCACCATTACCGCAACCTTCGCAGAATTGACAAACCGCGGGACGGCCGAGCAAGATTGCAGTCACACAATCGCGCCTTTCCGTCAGCAAGTTCGTCTTCTGGAGGTTTTGTCATGAAACCTATCCGCATTTTGGTTTTGATGCTATGTGCGTGCTTTGCGTCGGTGGCGCGGGGAGAGCAGCAGGCGTGCAAGTTCCCCCCGGTTTGGGCAGAGTTCCACAAGCACAATATGAGACGGTCCAACCCCTGTGAGAAAGTACTGAGTGTTAAGAATGTTGCTGGCCTCTCCTTGAAGTGGAGCTACCCACTCGGCGAGTTTGCGGAATCTTCGCCCGCTGTGGCGATGGGGATGGTTTTTGTTGGCGGAACCAACACCTTATACGCGCTGAACGCCAAGACCGGCGCCGAAGTGTGGAGCTACCCCACCGGCGATACTGTGTACAGTTCTCCCGCCGTTTCCGATGGAATCGTTTATGTCGGCTCCACGGACAACAACCTATATGCGCTGAACGCCCACACTGGCAAGTTGCTGTGGCTCTACACCGCCGGCGACTGGGTCAATTCCTCGCCCACCGTGTCGAATGGCGTGGTTTACATCGGATCGAACGACGGCAATGTTTACGCCTTGAACGCCAGCACCGGCGCTAAGCTCTGGAGTCACAACACCAATGGCCAAGTCGGTGATTCCTCCCCGGCTCTGGCTGAGGGTACGGTCTTTATAGGTGGTAGCTACACCGTAGAAGCGCTCAATGCTGAAAAGGGAACTCTGTTGTGGAGCGATGCCTTAGGTGACTTTCTGAATTCGCCCGCCGTAGTCGACGGAGTGGTCTACGTGGGTTCGTCTTTCGACTCCCCATTCAATGAGGACGCTCTGTATGCGCTGAGCGGCAAGACCGGCGACAAGTTGTGGACTTTTGCTCCAGGCAACTGGGTGCTTTCCTCGGCCGCTGAGGCAAAAGGTGTAGTCTATGCTGGCTCGTACGACGGTAACCTGTATGCGCTCGATGCCACGACCGGCAAAAAACTATGGAGCTACCTGGCCGGAGGGTATGTAATCCCCTCACCCGCTGAGGCCAACGGGGTGGTTTATATCGCCAACGATGCCGGCACCCTTTACGCCCTGAACGCTGGAACAGGTGCGAAGCTGTGGGAATCTTCCTTTGGGGCAGGGTCGTTCGCCTCGCCCGTCGTCGCCGATGGAATGGTTTACTTGCCGGGTTATGATTACGGAGATAAGGGTAACCTGTACGCGTTCGCCCTGAAGTAAGCTGAGAAGGCGATGTGCTCCAAGGTGCGTCCAGCCGTGGCAAAGCGAACAGTGAGCCCCGACTTGCTGATCGACGGGCGCGCCTCATGAACCCAACGACACACGAGTCTTCGAAACCTGCCGCGGGTGCGAGTATGGCTCCGGGGCCACTGTTCATCGTGGCCATGTGGCGTGGTGGCTCCTCACTTCTTTACGCCCTCCTGAACAAGCATCCCCAGGTCGCATTGACTTTTGAATCTGATCTTTGGCAGTTGCGCTCGGTATTTCGCAAACCCGCAGGTTTTTGCGATTGGGCAGCTCGTTGGGAATTCTGGGACGGCGCCATAACCCGGCTTGGAATCGCGAACGATCTGCCTCCCGGAGCCAAAGACTATGCCACGGCGTTTTCCGCGGTTCAGAAGGCCTTCGCCGCGCGCAAAGGTGCGGTGATCTGGGGAGACAAGTCTCCCAGTTATTATGATTCTCTGCCTGTACTCGCCCGACTATTTCCTCAAGCGCGGTTCATCGTTCAATGGCGAGATCCCGCGGCGACAGCGAACGCCATTGCGCGCGCTGCCCAATCCGGCAACCCTTACTTCCAACAGCGGGGAGTCTATCTGCGAGGGTTGATTGGGTACGAGGTTCTCAAGCGCGGAGTTGATTCTCTTCTCTCCCGCGGACAACCCGTCTGCCAGGTGACGTATGAAGAGTTGACCAGCGATACCGCGAAAGTCATGCGGGAGGTCTGCCGCTTTCTGGAGATTCCCTACCGCGACGAATTGAGTGACCTCCGGGGTGCCGATCGATCTACCATCTTCAAGGGAGCACATCATGCTCTGATACGCGGAGATGAAATAGTCAGTACCCCTCGCACGCTTGTCCTCGACCAGGCAATTCGGCAGAAAATAGATGGCTACGTGAAGCTCTGGAAGCGCCGATACAACGGCGAATGGCCGCCATCCGTTCTGACTGATGCTGACGACGTTGCGCTGCCCCGATTACTACAGAGGGTTGGCGACCAGGTGGCCTATCGCGCGGTACGCGCCTTCGATAAATTCCGACAGGTTTGCTTCGCCTATGCGCCCTTGGCCTTGCTCCAAAGCTATCGTAGCCGAAGACGCGACGTGCGATTCCCTGCGGACAAGCAAACCGGGGACGCTCAGGACTAGATCGAAGCCTTTCGCAGACATGCCCCGGCTCCGCTTGAGATAGGTGGGACTTTGATAACTGGCGTAAAATGTATGGTCCGCAGCCCGATTGCAAGAGGAGATTGATTTGGCGAAGGTGCAGTCTGCGTGATGATCGGGGTTTACTCCGAATCCCGCCCCTGTCGGAGCGATAGTTGGTGTAACTAGGCGTTGGCAAGGTGTCCTTCGGTGTGGTGGGGCGACGGCGCAGTTTTCGAAAGAATGAGGAATCATGGAAATACGTATTGAATCGAGGCAGTTGGGTGATGTTTGTGTGCTGGCGCCGGAAGTGTTTCAGGATGAGCGCGGATTCTTCACCGAAGTCTTCCGCGCGGACCTGTTCAAGGAGCTCGGTCTTCCGACCGACTTTAAACAGGACAACCATTCCGGCTCGGTGCGTGGCGTGCTGCGCGGACTGCATTTCCAGTGGGTACCGCCCATGGGAAAGCTGATGCGCGTGACGCGAGGCACGGCCTTCCTGGTTGCCGTCGATATTCGCAAGGGCTCGCCGACACTGGGCAAGTGGTTTGGAGCGGAGGTCTCAGCCGAGAGCCGCAAGCAGATCTGGGCGCCGGCAGGTTTTGCCCGCGGATTCTGCGTGCTCTCCGACTACGCCGAGATTCAATACAAGTGCACCGCCGTCTACAACAACAAAGGCGAGTCGGGCATTCGCTGGGACGACCCCGAGATCGGCATCCAGTGGCCGATCCGCGATGTTCAGCTTTCCGACAAGGATGGCAAAGCCCAGACCTTAAGAGAATGGCTGGCGCGCCCAGAGTCCAACAATTTCAAATATTCCGAAGTTCAATCTGAAGCACAAACCATGGTGGGGAGATAACAATTGAGAACATGGACAAATTCAAGGATTGGGACAATCCGCAGAATCGACAGCTTGAAGTTGCTCTCCGCAACCAATAGTTTCCGCTCGCTCGCTGAGGTGGCCCGATGAAGGTGCTTCTCATCGGTGCCAACGGCCAGCTAGGCACCGATCTTCTGAAGGTATTTCAAGCAGCGGGCGATACCGTGGTGCCAACCACTCACGCGCAACTCGACGTTTGTTCGGAAGCCCAAATTGCCAAGGCCATGTCGGAAGTCGAACCGGATGTGATCTTGAACACGGCCGCCTTCCACCGGGTCGATGAGTGCGAAACCAACTGTGTGCCTGCCTTTCAAGTCAACGGCATTGCGGTGATGTATCTGGCCAAGGCCGCCAAAGCCGCCGGTGCAAGCCTCGTGCACTACAGCACCGACTACGTCTTCGGAGGCTACGAAAAAGGCTCGCCGTACGATGAAACCGATTTGCCCGCGCCGGTGAATGTTTACGGCACTTCGAAGGTTGTCGGCGAGCACTTGATCGCAGCCTACACCGAGCGCTATTTCGCCATCCGGACGTGTGGTCTGTACGGAGCCGCCGGCAGCAGCGGCAAGGGCGGTAACTTTGTCGAGACCATGCTGAAGAAAGCGATGGCCGGAGATGCGATCCGTGTGGTCGACGACCAGGTTCTCACGCCCACCTACACCGCCGATCTGGCCCAGGCCACGCGCAACTTGATCCTCACCGGACGCTACGGGCTCTACCACGTCAGCTCCGAGGGCCAATGCTCGTGGTACGAATTTACCCGCTACATTTTCGAGCGCGCCGGCCTTGACGCAAAGCTATCGCCGGTGAAGTCGGCGGAGTTTGCCAGCCCCGTCCGGCGCCCGGCAAATTCGGTGCTCTCAAAAGCTAAGCTGCATTCGGTGGGCGTATCAATTCCAACATGGAAGGACGCTCTGCCGAGATACCTCGAGGAGAGATCCAGGAAGAACGCGCCCGTCTCTGCGGTCAGCGTTCCCTGATTCTGATTTAGCCAACAACCATCGAGGGTGCCCCGTCCTTCTCGCGTCCTGTACGAAAGGGCTTTCGAAGCCCTTCGAGTGCCGTGAAGCGAAACTGACGGAAAAGTGTGGAATACATACACTGCAACCCCGTGGAACGCGGGCTGGGCCACGCGTCCCGAGGATTGGACGTGGGGCAGCGCGCCGCACTATGCCACTGGGGAAGAATGTGGGGTCGTCGAGAGCAGTTCGGAATCTATCCGTCGGTCCGGCGTCGCGACGTGAGCTAAAAGCCCCGCCCTCTCGCAAAGAACGCGAGAAGGGCAGGGCACCCAATTTTGGTGTGGGAAAAGGATGGGTCACCCTTTTCTGCACCAGGATATGTGCAAGTTCTACGCGCCTCCGGGTTCGAGGAGGCTCAGATCAGAGGCGGCAAGAAACTAAACTTGGTAATTTTTCTTGGGAGAAGACCGCTTAACGCTATTTTCCCCGGCTCTGCATCCAGTGCCACGCAGTCGACACGCTGTCCCGCAGTGAGCGCTTAGTTTTCCATTGCAGCAACTGCTGCGCCCGCGTCGGATCCGCGACCAGAGCCGGCGGATCGCCCGGACGCCGCGGCACAATCTTGCTCGGAACTTTCTTTCCCGTCACTTCCTCAACCGCTGCGATCACTTCCTTCACCGACGAACCCTGTCCCGTTCCCAGATTCACGGTAAAAGAAGGATTCCCCGCCTGCAGTCTCTGCAACGCCTTGACGTGGGCCTCGCCCAGATCGACGACATTCGTGTAATCACGAATGCAGGTGCCGTCCGGGGTTGGATAGTCGGTGCCATAGAGGTCGAGCTCCGGACCAAAGCCGGCCGCGGCTCGCAGAGCCAGGGGAATGAGATGCGGCTCGGGCTCGTGGCATTCGCCGATCTCACCGCTCTCGTCCGCTCCCGCCGCGTTGAAGTAGCGTAAGCTGGCGTAGCGGATTCCGTAGGCCGTGTCATAAGACTGCAGCGCCTGCTCAAAAAAAAGTTTGGACACGCCGTAAGGGTTGACCGGACTCGGTGGAGTGTCCTCGGCAATGGGCATCTTCGTGGGGGAGCCATAAACCGCACACGTAGATGAGAAAATGACCACGAATTTCTTCTTCCCGCTGTCCACAATCGCGTTCAGAAGAGAGAGCCCACCCTCCACGTTGTTGCGGAAGTACTTTCGCGGATTGACCACCGATTCGCCAACGAAGTGATTGGCAGCAAAATGCATGACCGCATCCGACCGCTTCACCGCCTCCAAAAGCTTTGCGCTGTCGTGGATGTCGCCGACCGTCATCTCGAAGCCTTTTGCCAGAAAATCAAAGCCGGTCGACAAATTGTCGTAGATGAGTACCTCGAGGCCGGCGCTGCGCAAGACTCGCGCCGTCTGACTTCCAATGTATCCAGCTCCGCCCACTACCAGAATCTTCACCTGAACGCTCCTTGTCACAGTGGTTCAACCCGTGACCCATACGCGTCTTCACAACGACGGGATTTTCTTCACGGGAAGATTCCCGGATTACAGAAATATACGAAAGGATTGGATTTAACCGGGCCAGATTAGAGCCAGGCTGACCAACTGATCCTTCTGTGAATCACCAACAATAAGGCATGGGACTGGGACCGTCAACGTCGACTTGAAGAGAGAGGAACAGGCTGCGATCTCTTTCCCGTTTCAGTTCGAGATTCCCAGGTTGGGACGCAGTTGATGGTTTAGCGCTCATTGGATAAGGGCGGCACGATCGAACCAGTAGCCAAATTTTAACCGAACATTCATGCGCAGGTCATCGGCGTGTAACAGCCCGAAGGCAACCTTGAGGCCGCGCTAGGGAAGACATTTCGATTGAGCTCCCGCGCCGAAGGGGACTACTGAAATGACGAAGAGAGCCACGAAGCTGGCAGCGGCGATGTCGCTAACCTTGATCATGCTCATCGGAGCGAACTGCTTTGCAGCAGTCAAACCTTACTTCCTGGCCGCAGGCTCGAGCGGCGCATTCAATTCCTTCGCATTGGCTGCGGGACCAGCGGAAGGTGGAGGGATCTGCGGACAGAACATTTGGACCTACAAAAACGGGGCGCAAGGAGTAGACACCCGTGGCACCGGCCTTCTGGAAACTGGGAACGTTTGGATCGCGTGGAATAACTCCATCACCCCCTCGATTGTTTGTGCTTATATTGCTGTCGACAGCATCATCGGACAGCAGTTGTTCTTCGCCGAGCCAGCGTCGACCTTCAACTGTCTGGAACCAGCCGGGACGGCGGGAATGAACCTGATCCCGACACTTACCGACACCGCGCTCCCGGCGGCCGTGCTTAAGGTTCTCCAAGGTGCTGCCTTCAACGCTGCGCCTTCGGATATTCGTCCAGAAGACGCTTTATTCGAAGAAACCCGCGTTTTGGCTGCGCTAAACACTACCAATTATGACGGCCTTGGTTATGGCCCCGGACCGGTTGGAACTCCCATCCTGAGCCATTTCAGCACCAAGACAGCGACGCCCGCTCTTTACGCCCTGAGCGGCACCGATCCGATCACTGGCCAGGCAATTCCCGCACACAAGACCATCGATGTCGGAACTCAGGTTGTGGTGGTCGCCGTCAATGCGCAACAGGGCAGCGCCCAGAATTCTGGTCATTTTGGCGACTCGACGTCATTCTTTAGCATCAATCGTCGCGATCTCACCTTAGCTTTGAATGGGGGCTACGCTTACACCAAAGACCTGACCTCGATCCCAGGGCAGGGTACGGTGCCGCTTAACGTCATCACTCGCGAGCCTCTTTCCGGAACCTTCACTGTGATGGAGTTCAACATTCCACGGAACCTGGAGACCGGTTCGACCCAAGAACTCGGCGTAAATCCAGCGACAGGTCAGGGTACAACCTGCCCCGGAGCACCTTGCGGGAACCCGCTGAACATTGCCAACGGCGGAGGGTTCCGCTGGAGAGCAATCGGCAACGGCGAAGAACTCTCCGAGATTGAATCAGCCTCCACCGGGGACGCAATCGGCTATGGCTTCTGGAGCGTCGGTAATTTCGCGGGCCAGTCGCCGAACGTCCGTTACCTGGCAGTAGACGGGGTTGACCCCATCAACCTGAATTACATCGACGGAACCTTTCCCACCTGCGCGGCTCCGTGCCCGGGCATCGTTAGTTTTGCCAATGTGGCATCGGGGAGCTATCCAATCTGGAACGTTCTGCGTGTAGTTTCACACACTCCGACCCCGGCTGGAGTTAGCGCTCTGATCTCTACGGCGCAAACTCAGGTGGTTAACATCTACCCGGATTTCCTGCCGCTCAGTGCAATGGGTGTATTGCGCTCTCACTACAAGCAGTCGAATATCTTTGGTCAGAACGGCTCTGGAGGGTCATGCACCCTGGGGGAGGCGGGCGGTGATGTGGGCGGCGCAGTTCTTAGCATCCAGGGCGATCAGGATTATTGCGCGGCGACCGGCTCAAAGGTTGGCCGTGTTGGCTTGAAGCAATAAGTCCGTCCTGAAAACGAACCTGTAAAACGCGAACTACCTGGAGGCAGGCTGCTTGTTATGCAGCCTGCCCCCGGTTATTTGCCGTGGTGGATGGAGATGGAACTGGAGTTGTCGCAGGCGATGCCCGCCGGAAAAACCTGCTCATGAGTGGCGTCCGATGAAACGCCTTGCTTCTAGAACGACGTTACCAGGCGGAAGGTGTACTGCCGTGCCGGGCCGATTGCGTTGCCAGAGAACAATCCGCCGAAGTCGATCAGTTCAAGTGTGTTGCTTAGGTTTGCGACGTCGGCCTGAAAGCGTACCGAGCGTTTTTCACGGTTGTAGAGATCGATGCCCATTGAAGCATTTTGCGTGAAGTACGGAAGGATGCGGTCGCGATTAAAATTGAGGTGACTAACCACGACTTGACCATACTCCGCGGCGTATTGCTGCGGTGTCAAGTCCGGTTGAAACGGCAGCCCGGTATTGTAATCGGCTCCCACGGCGACCCACAAGCGCGGAACGACCTGATAGCGGATGCGTCCACGCACGGTGTTCCGCTGGTCCTGCGAATCGGGAAAATGCCCAGTGGTCGGGTTGATCGCATCATCCCCCAAGAACAATCCGCCGGTCACCGGGAACCAGGCATTCCCGACGATCCAGGAGTAACTGGCGAAGCCGGAGAACCCCTTCCATTCGAGGAGTTGCAGCTTGCCCTCCGCGCCGTAGAGAATGGCGTGATCAAATGCGATGGGGAAGCTGATCCCAGTACTCAGAAGTTGGGAGTCGTCGGCATAATTGTTCACGGCACGACGGAACATATTCGCATCCAGCCGCAGCTTGCCAACGAATGCTGTCGTGGCTCCCAATTCATAGTAGTTGCCGTGAGAAGGCTGGACCGGCAGCTGCAGTGCGGGCACGCTGGTGTCTATAGACTCTGCAGCCGGAGAACTTGATAGAAGGATGTTTTCGTTGGACGGCGTCTGGAAGATCCGGTCATACGAGAAGTGAACATTTACGCCGACCGATGGGAAGTAGCGCGAGATGGCGACACGCGGGCTCACCGCATTCTGGTTCAACAGCAGTTGGTAGTGGTCCCATCGGAGGCCGGCATTGACCGTCCAATTGCCGAGGCGGATTAAATCCTGAACATAAGCCGATTGTTCGAGATCTGGCCGGCTCCCGACAAAGGCAAAGGTTGTCGCGCCCGAATCCAAGATCCCCAGATTGATAGGACATTGCGGATCAGTAGGAACTGCACAGTCGGGTATCACGTAGCTGGTGTTTTCATGCAGGAATATGTTGTCGGATTCGATTCCCACTTTCCATTCCTGTCTCCCATGATGAACGGAGAGGTTGCCGTTGAAATAGATCTCATTGAAGTAGTTGTGCTGGGTGGCAATGAGGGGCCAGGAGGCGTCGTTGGAATGAAAGTCGGTTGAGCTATTGCGCGCCATTCCTCGCAGCGTGCCTATCGCATCGGAGGAGAAAATGTGCCGATAGGAGACGATCCCCATGGTTTCAAAGTTGTCGCCCGTCTGTAGTTGTCCACCTGGAATGAATACGCAATCGCTTGGCTCCGGGGGAGCGGGTGGGCAGCCGGTGGTGTTGTCCGCGTTCGGCACGTAGGCTCCGTTCTGCTGCACATATTCATTGGGAATAGCATAGCGCGCGAGTTCATGCCGAACCATCAGGGTGAGACGGTCTTTCTGTGTCAGGTCCCGCTCATAGCTCAGCGAAAAGGTGCCAGTCGTGCCATTGTTGGTGTAATTCTCAGGGACCACCGGGTTGAGATAGTGGTTCGTCATGTTCCCGGAGGCGCTCACGCCGAGCGTATTCCCCTTCCATGTGTATTGGTCCTGGGTATCGGCTCCAGCCGTATCATAGCTGCCGCCGAAAAGGGTGAGCTGCCCGTGAAATCCTGGGTCCTGGTTCTTGAGAGTGTTGACCTCAACCACACCACCCATCTTCCTGCCAAATTCCGCCGGAATGCCGGCGGTATAAATCGTGAGGGATTCGACACCATCGGCTTCGGCAGGCTCCGGTCCAAAGCTGGGCGAACGGTTGTCGGCGAGCGGTATGCCGTCCACTACAAATTGCGTCTGATATTCCGATCCGCGTGGGTGAAGAACCGCGTTGCCTTCGTAGAGCCAGCCCGGTTGAGAGTTCACCAGGTCCTGCATGCCGCGTCCGGGCAGCGCGGTCAATCGCTCCTCTATCGCCTGCGCACCCAACTGATTCACCGAACCTGCACGATAGGGATCGATCAACGTGGCGGATGCGTTCACATTCACCGATTCCGACACTGGAGCCACTTTCAGCTGAATCGCACGATCTAAGGGAAGAGCGGAGCGTATTTCCGCCTGCTCGGAAACTCGAGCAAAGCCCGGCGCGTCGATTTGGACCTGATACATCCCATAAGGCAATCGCTTGGCATCCAGATTGCCCTGCTCGTCGGTCGTAAACGTATAGTGATACTGGCTGGCCTCGCTGACGAGCTCGACCGTGCTCTTTAGACCCAACCCGGCCGGGTCGAGCACTTTGAGCCGTAGCTCGCCGCTGTTGCTCTGCGCGAAGAGCGGGATTGCCCAAAGAATGAGGATCAGACAGCTCTTTTTCGTCAACGCCCTATTCTAGGCGATTCCCCGGTTGCCTTGAATCAAACTATCGTACTGCGGTTCCTGCGAAGGCAAGTCTGGCCGCAGCTTCGGTCAGGGCTGTTTTCAGTTCGCGGAGATGGCGGTCTTCGGTTAGATAGCTGATCACCATCATTCGCAGGACGCTGTTTCCATTCACTCTCGTTTCTGAAATCCAGCGGCGGCCGTCGCGCGTGACTTCGTCCACGATACTGTTATGTGCTTCCTCCAGCTGTTGCGCGCTCAAGCTTGGTGCCTTGAAACGGAAAGCCACAATGGGCAGAACTTGGGGCGCAGCCAACTCGAAATGTTGGGAGGCGTTTATCCAGGAAGCGAATCCTCGCGCGAGTTTGAGCTGACGATCGATGTGTTCCTCATAAGCCTTTCTGCCGTGGACTCGAAGCGTGAGCCAGAGTTTGAGCGAGTTCATGCGTCGCGTCCACTGGGTGCTGATGCGCGAATTGTCGATGCCTTTGGCCTCGGCCGCCTTTGGCATGTATGGTGCCGCAACGGCAAAAGCACGTTCCAGCATTTCAGGGTGGCAAGTGAGGACTACGCCCGCGGCGAGCGGCATCGCCATCCACTTGTGGGGATCGATTGCGATTGAATCGGCTCGTTCGATGCCGCGGAGCAGGTCTCGATGCTGATCGGAAAAGATTGCCGAACCACCGTAGGCCCCGTCGAGGTGCAACCACAGATCGTGACGCCGGCATACTTCCGCGATCGCCACGATATCGTCTACCGCACCGCTGTTCGTGGTTCCGGTTGTGGCGACCACGCAGAAGGGTTTATTTCCGGATGCGAGGTCGGCCTCGATCGTCCGCTCCAAAATTTGCGGATCCAGTTGTACATTGTTATTCACTGCGATCCGCCGCAATGCTTTTCGTCCAAGTCCAAGCAGGCCGGCCGATTTATCGATCGAGTGGTGGGCCTCGTCGGAGGCGTAGAGCACAGGGCGCGCACCAATCGATGCCACGCCCTCCTCGATCGCGTTAGGAAACTTCGCCGCTAAAGCCAGCGCCAATCCGCTGAAATTGGCTTCATTGCCGCCGGTGGTAAAGGTGCCGTTGAATTCGCCGGGCCAGCCTACGCGTTCTCCAATCCAGCGGATGGTTTCGTGCTCGATCCTCGAGGCCAACTGCGAGCGCTTAACGGTTGCGAGTTGCGGATTGAGCGCGGCTACCAGTGCCTCAGCCATGACTCCGATGTAGGTGGGCGTCGGATTCATCAGTCCGAAATAGTTGGCGCTGGGAACATGAAAGCCCTTGTCGACCATTTCCCGGAAAACTTCGTCAAGTAGTTTGTCGGCATCGTCGCCAGTCTCGGGCAGGGGATTATTGAGTGCAGCAAACGTCCTCTGCTCAACCGGAAGCTGAACAGGACGGTCGGGCAGGGAAGCGAAGAAGTTATCGATCTGATCGATGAGATGGTAACCGAGACGGCGGCGAGCGGCGGAATCCAGGTCGAAGCGCATGGCAATTT
>Ga0187871_10003281_pt1 | contig 12610 bp, 12 predicted proteins | sample June2016WEW_16_1_FD_132988 | JGI IMG/M metagenome (GOLD analysis project Ga0187871, IMG submission 132988) | Peatland microbial communities from SPRUCE experiment site at the Marcell Experimental Forest, Minnesota, USA - June2016WEW_16_10 | ecosystem: Environmental > Terrestrial > Soil >... | reverse complement strand
GCCGGCTTAGCCGCCTGAAAAGGCGGCTGCGGGCATGATTGCCCGCCCCACGGTGAGTTTTCGGCGATGCCCCGCAGGGGGTCTCGCCGCTGTTTCACCGGCATCCGCGGGGGCGCCCGCTGAAGCGTGCGCCACGGGGGGCAGCTATAATCGCGTCATGATCGAATATGGCGATGCCGGCCCGGAAGTGCGGGCGGTGTACGACGATATCATGGCGACCCGCCAGACGGACTGGATCAACAACTTCTGGAAAGCGCTGGCGCACGATCCCGCCACGCTGCGGCGGACGTGGGAGAGCATCAAGCAGATCATGGCGCCGGGGGCGCTCGATGCGCTGACCAAAGAAATGATCTACCTGGCGGTGAGCGCGTCCAACCAATGCCCGTACTGTATTGCGTCGCATTCGGCGGCGGCGCGCAAAGCGGGCATGTCGGAGCCCATGTTTGGCGAATTGATGGCCGTGGTGGGCATGGCCAATGAAACCAACCGGCTGGCGAGCGGCTACCAGGTGCCTATCGACGAGCGGTTTCAGCCGCGCTAACGTCATAGCATCATGCAAAACCTGCGTTACGCGCTGCGTACGCTCACCAAGAGCCCCGGCTTCGCCCTTACCGCCATCCTGACGCTGGGGGCCGGCATCGGCGCCAGCACCGCGATCTTCACCACGGTGGATGCCGTGCTGTTGCACCCGCTGCCCTATCCGGACTCCGCGCAACTGGTGCAGATCACCAAGAATATGCCGAAGTTCGAGTTGTTCAAGTCGGACGCTTCGGCGCTCGATTTCATCGACTATCGCGACCTCAGCCGGTCGTTCTCGCACATGGCGGCAATGCAGACAAACAGCGTCAACCTGACGGGCGATGCCGAACCCGTACGGGTCTACGGCCTGCGCGTCTCCGCCAGCCTGTTCCCCATGTTGGGCGTGCAGCCGGTTCTGGGACGTTTCTTCCGGCCGGAAGAGGAGCAGGCAGGCAAGGACCGTGTGGCCAGTCTGGGCACAGGACTCTGGAAGAGCCGCTTCGGCGCGGACCCGCACATCGCCGGTAAACAGATCGAAATCGACACGCAGAAATTCACGGTGATCGGGGTGGCGGACCCGGTCTTGCAGTTTATGGAGCAGGCACAACTCTACGTGCCGCTAGCGTTCACTCCGGCGCAACTGGACCCGAACGCGCGAGGCCATCAGAACTTCGACGTGGTGGGGCGGCTCAGATCCGGGGTGACGCTCGACCAGGCGCGCGCGGAGATGAAACTCGTGGCGGCGCGCATGACCCGCAACCTGCCGGGCTGGTATCCACCGGATTGGAACATAGAACTCGATCCGCTGGCGGCTGCGGTGGCGGGCGAATTGCGCACGCCGCTGCTGGTGCTGCTGGGCGCGGTGGCCATGGTGCTGCTGATCAGCTGCGTGAACGTGGCCAACCTGTTGCTGGCGCGCGCCACAGCCCGCCAGAAGGAGATTGGCCTACGCATCGCGCTGGGCGCCGGACGGGCGCGGATCGTGCGGCAACTGCTCACCGAGAGTCTGCTGCTGGGCGCGCTTTCCGGGGCGGCCGGGCTGGCGATCGGCGGGTGGGTGTTGGACCTGTTCATGCGCCTGGGACCGCGCGGGCTGCTGCGCTGGCAGACGGTGAGGATGGATGCCGGAGCGGTGCTGTTCGCGGTTGCCGCGGCCATCGCCACCAGCCTGGTTTTCGGGCTGGCGCCGGCGCTGAGCGCATCGCAGTTGCGGCCGGCGTACCGCGGCCGGTCGAGCCAGCGGTTGCGCAGCCTGCTGGTGGTCTCCGAGGTGGCGCTTTCCGTGATGCTGCTGGCGGGCGCGGGGCTGCTGATGCGCAGCTACGCGCGGTTGTCGGCCACGAATCCGGGCTTCGTGCCGGAGCATTTGTTGACCGCGCGCATCAGCCTGCCGCCGCTGCAGTACCGCGACCCGGCGCGCATTACGGCATTCTATGCGGAATTGCTGGCGGGCGCCGGCGGGTTGCCCGGTGTGGTTTCGGTGGGGGCGGTGGACGGATTGCCCTTTGGGGGAGGCGGTCACGGCGGCGATTTCAAGATTGCAGGCCGTCCCTGGCCCGCTTCGGAGGCCGTGCCCGACGTGGAGAAGCGTCACGCCACGCCCGGATATTTCCGGGCCATGGAGATTCCGCTGAAGCAGGGGCGGTTTTTCACGGAACAGGATGCCGCTAGCGGGCCCAAGGTGGCGCTGATCGATGAGACGCTGGCGAAGGCGTTCTTTCCGAAAGGGGATGCGATCGGCCAATTCCTGATCGACCCATCGATCGGCGAGACGGCAGGCGACGGATCGCAGATTGTGGGCATCGTGGGAGCGGTGAAGGACCGCAACCTGATGACGGATCCACTGCCGGTGATCTATCATCCGGCGTGGCAGGCGCCGCGTCCCTTCATGAATCTGGCGGTGCGCACGGCGGGCGACCCGCTGGCGTCGGCCGCCGCGATCCAGCAGCGGGTACGGGAGCTGGACCGCAATCTGCCGGTCTATAAAATCGCCACGATGGAGCAAAACCTGAGCGATTCCCTGATGAGGCGGCGCTTCTCGATGGTGCTGCTGGCGGCGCTGGCCGGGTTTGCTTTGTGCCTGGCGGCGGTGGGCGTGTACAGCGTGATCTCATATGCGGTGAGCCAGCGCACGCGTGAAATCGGCATACGCATGGCCTTGGGTGCACAGCCGGGCGGCGTTCACCTGTTAATCCTGCGGCAGGGCCTGCGGCCGGTGCTGGCGGGGCTGGCTACGGGAATGCTGGTATCGCTGGCGGCGATGCGGGCCATGGCGAGCTTGCTTTACGGCGTGACGTCCACGGACCCGCCGACGTTTTTGGCGGTCGCGGTGCTGCTGCTGGCGATCTCGGCGCTGGCCTGTGCGATTCCGGCGCGGCGTGCGGCACGGGTCGATCCGATGGCCGCGCTGCGCCACGATTAGGCGCGCTACCATGGCTGCATGGCCGATGCCGCGCGCAGCCTCCTGACCGAATTACGGCGTACTTTACTGACCCATCACAAGACGCTGCTCGATTCCGAGCGGGCGCGCTATGACCACGATGTGGAGCGCATTAAATCGAGCGGGCAGCTATTGAACCTGCTGCTGCACGATCCGTTCTTCGCGTGGCTGCATGAGCTGTCGGAACTGATCGTGCAGATCGACGAGACGCTGGATGCCGACGAGCCGGCCACCGCGGCCGACGCCGGGCGTCTGCTGGCCCAAGCGCGAACCCTGCTGACACCGGCCGAGGGCGGCGGCGGTTTCCGCGGGCAGTACTTCGAAGCGTTGCAGCGCGATCCCGACGTAGTCATCGCGCATGGGACGGCCATGAAAGTCCTGAGCGGTCTGGCGCCGGCGTCACCGCGTACCTGAAGGACAGCGGCAAGCTCTCAATCGCGCAGCATGCGGCATCGCCAACCACGAAAAGCTCACGCACCACGAGGCTCTACGACGGAGGCGGGACTAGATTTCGCGCAACGAAGTGGGGCACATGGCGATCCCTTGACGGCCTGCGCTTGCGCCTCTTTGAGGAAGTCATCGATACCCGCACCCCGCCTTCAACCCGCGGGCCGCTGCGCGTCGCGCGCCCAAAGCCGTTGAGCAGACGAGACCCGGTGGCCTCCGCCAGACGCTCCAGGGCTTGCATCGACGGACACGTGCGCCCGCTCTCCAGCCGGGCGACGACGGGCTCGGTCGTGCCCATCCTCCGGGCCAGTTCCTCTTGCGGCAGGCCCGCGCGGTTGCGCACAACCATGACGGGCCCGGCCAGAACAAGCTCCTCCTCAAGCGCATCGTAAGCCTTCTTGTACTTCGGCTCCTTCATCCACTTCTTGGGCATGTCAGATATACGTGCCATCGCTGCACCTCCATCATTGAAGCGATTTCGCGCGGGACAAGGCCACGTGTATCTCACGCCGGCGTCTTCTCCGTTTTCTTCAGGAAGACCGGGACGGCGGACTGAAAGTCCGCCGCAGCACGCTGAAGCGTGCGCCACGGGCTGCGGCCAGTCATCAGGAGAAAGTCCAAACTCCAGAGCCGTATTCCGGAGCGCCGGCCTCACTTACGCTTCGACCGTGTAGGCGTGCTCGCCGTGGAGTTCTTCGTCGAGGCCGACTTCCTCCATAATCTCGGTGACTTTCACGGGCGTGACCCGATCGATCAGCCACAGCATGAAAAGCGTGAAGGAGAAGGCCCAAATCGACGAGATCGTCACGGCCACGAGTTGGACGGCAAAGAAGTGGAGGTTCCCGCGAAGCAATCCGTCCACGCCACCCGAGGATGCCGGATTCCACGCGGTGGAGGCAAAGATGCCGAGCAGGACGATCCCCAGCATGCCGCCGACGCCGTGCACGCCCCAAACATCCAAGGCGTCATCCCACTTGAGATGATTCTTGAGCGCCACGGCGTAATAACAGACAACGCCGGCTACGGTCCCGATCAACACGGCGACCGCCGGGGAAACGTAGCCGGCAGCCGGCGTGATGGTGGCCAGGGCGGCTACGGCGCCAGTCAACAGGCCGAGGAAGTGCGGCTTGCGGCTATTGAACCACTCTACGACCAGCCATGCCACGGCGCCGAAGGAGGCTGCGATATCCGTATTCAGAAACGCCACGGCGGTGATGGAATCCACCCGAAACTCGCTGCCCGCGTTGAAACCGTACCATCCGAACCAGAGCAGACCCGTGCCTAAGGCCACTAGCGGGATACTGTGGGGCCCCTTGTCGGCGACGCGCCGCTTGCCCACGTAGAGCACGGAGGCCAGCGCGGCCATGCCGGCGATATTGTGCACCACGATCCCGCCCGCGAAATCCTTCACGCCCCAGGCGGCCAGCAGCCCGCCGCCCCACACCATGTGGACGAAGGGGAAATAGACGCACAACAGCCAGGCCGTCAGGAACAGGGTGTAGGCTTTGAAGGTGACGCGGTTGGCAAATGCGCCGGTGATGAGCGCCGGGGTTATGATGGCGAACATCATCTGATAAGCGCAAAAAACGATGAGTGGGATAGTGTCGTTCGGCGAGGGGGTGGTCAACGTGATACCCCTTAGGAAGGCCCAATGGAAGTTGCCGACGATGCCTAGGAAGTCGGTGCCGTGTTTGAGGTCGCCGCTGAAACACATCGAAAAGCCGCAGAGCCACCAGAGAACCGTAGTCCAGCCCATCGAGACGAAGCTCTGGATCATGATGGCGAGCACATTCTTGCGCCCCACGAGGCCGCCGTAAAAGAAGGCCAGTCCCGGTGTCATAAGCATGACAAGGCTGCAGCAAAGGATCATGAAACCCGTATTGCCGGTGTCGAGGTGTAACATAGATTGAAATCCAACGATATTGTAGTCTTAAACTCCGCTGTTGTCACCACGGCCGGGTGGTGGAGACCTCGGATTCGAAAATGGCTGGCGGCGGCGGGATACGTGGTATTCAACACGCGGGCGGTGGGTTGTTATGCGCGCGACAGCCTGTTCACCTGGAATAACCATCATTTCGTGGACGATCCGGCTTTCCGGGAGGCCTATGCGCGCGGCATGAAGGCCGGCGGCGGCGCGGATCCGCGGATGGAGTGGCGGGGACATGTGGCGTTGTGGGCCGCGGGCGCGGCTTCCCGCGTGCCAGGCGATTTCGTCGAATGCGGGGTGAATGCGGGGTTCGTGAGTTCAGCCATCATGCAGCGGCTCGACTGGGGCACGGCCGGAAAACGCTTTTATCTGATCGATACTTTCAGCGGTCCGGTGCTGGCGCAGTATTCGCGGGAGGAAATCGAGCGGGGGCGAACCCGAGTGGCGGAGGAAGCGCGGGCCAAGGGCGCATACGTGACGGACCTGGAGCGGGTGCGGTCCAACTACGCGGAATGGCCGAATGTGCAGATTGTGCAGGGCGCGGTGCCAGAGGTATTAGCCGGGCTGAGCATCGCACGGGTGGCGTTCCTGCATATCGATATGAACTGCGCCTATCCGGAGCGGGCGGCGCTCGAATACTTCTGGGATCGGCTGGCGCCGGGCGCGATGGTGCTGTTCGACGATTACGCGTACTATGGCAACGGGGCGCTGGCGGGGGCGATCGATGCGGCGGCGGCGGATTTGGGGGCGGAAGTGCTGTCGCTGCCGACGGGACAGGGGCTGATCGTCAGATAAGCGGGAAGACGCTTGCTAAGTGCAAACGAGTGTGATATCGTCATCAAAACCTGGGGGCGCACTCCCCGAGGACAGAGGGAATCCGAAGCTATGCTGCTCGCTCCAATTATTTGGGTGCTTACAGTTATCATCATGTACTTTTTCGCAGCGAAGGTGTGGTGGTTTCCGCCGCCCATTTCCCAACATGGGCTGGCGTATGACGCGCAGTTCATGCGCACGCTGGTGATCACCGGCATTATTTTTTTCTTCGCGCAATTCGCGCTGGGCTGGGTGATCTTCCGCTACCGTAACGACGGGCGGCGCGCCAGCTATTCGCACGGTAACAACAAGTGGGAGACCATCTGGACGAGCGCTACGGCGGTGCTGTTTGTGGGGCTGGTTTTGACGGGCACGAAGATCTGGGTGGCCGTACACCTCGCCGAACCGGACCCCCACGCCATCCCGATCGAGCTGATGTCTAAGCAATTCGCCTTCCAGTTCCGCTACCCCGGTCCGGACGGCAAGTTCGGCGCGACCGACCTGACGCAAGTGAACGACGCGGCCGGGAATCCATTCGGACTGATAGACGCGGACCCGGCGGGCAAGGACGATATCGTCAGCGCTTCGCTGAAGGTGCCCGTGGGCAAGCCCATCAAGCTGATCATGCATTCGCGCGACGTGATCCACAACTTCTTTGTGCGGGAGCTGCGCATGAAGCAGGATATCGTGCCGGGCATGGAAATTCCGTTGTATTTCCAGGCCGACACACTGGGCACTTACGAGATTCCGTGCTCGGAGTTGTGCGGCCTCGGCCATTTCCAGATGCGCAGCACCATGCAGGTGATGGCGGAAGCCGATTTCGAAAAGTGGAAGCAGGAGCAGGCCGCCAACAAGTAATGATTCCCCAGAGCCCCGTTTTGACGATTCCTTTCACGGCGACAACAATATGTCTTCACCCGTAATGCATGCGCATCACGCGCCGCAAGGCTTTATCCGGAAGTACGTCTTCAGCCTGGACCACAAGGTCATCGGCATCCAATATTACTTCCTGGCCTTGTTTTCCGTAGTGGTGGGCATGAGCCTGTCGTTGCTCATGCGCTTCCACATGGTCAACCCGGATGCCAAGGTGGGCTGGTTCGGGACGCTCTGGCCGACGGCGGCGCAGGGCGGAATCATGACCCCGGAATTGTATCTCTCGCTGATGACCATGCACGGCACCATCATGGTGTTCTTCGTGCTGACCACGGCGCCGCAAGGCGGATTTGGGAACTACTTTCTGCCCATTCAGATCGGCGCGGAGGACATGGCGTTTCCGGTGCTGAATATGCTGTCGTTTTGGACCACGCTGGTGGCGTTGGCGGTGATGGTATCGGCCTTTTTTGTGGAGGGCGGCGCGCCGCTATCGGGGTGGACCGGGTATCCGCCGCTGAGCGGCATAGGAAAACTGGCGGGGCCAGGCGAAGGCTTGGGGCAGACGCTCTGGATTGTCAGCATTGCGATTTTCTGCGGCGCCTCACTGATGGGCGCCATCAATTTCATCGCCACGCTGATCGATCTGCGCTGCCAGGGGATGTCGCTGATGCGCCTGCCGCTGACCTGCTGGACATGGTTCGTGACCGCCATTCTGGGGCTGCTGGGGTTCGCGGTGCTGCTGGCCGCGGGCGTGCTGCTGATTCTCGACCGTTCCTTGGGAACCAGCTTTTTCATTCCCGGCGGGCTGATGGTCAGCGATCAGATTCTGAATCACAAAGGCGGGTCGCCGCTGCTTTGGCAGCACCTGTTCTGGTTCTTCGGGCATCCCGAGGTTTATATCGCGATTCTGCCGGGCATGGGGGTCACCTCGCAGTTGCTGGCCACCTTCGCGCGCAAGGCGGTGTTCGGGTACCGCGCGATGGTGTACGCCATCCTGAGCATCGGTTTTCTGGGCTTCCTGGTGTGGGGCCATCACATGTTCATGAGCGGCATGAGCCCCTATTCGGCGATGGCGTTTTCGGTGTTGACGATGGCGATCGGCGTGCCGTCCGCCATCAAGACATTCAATTGGATCGGCACCTTGTGGGGCGGAAAGATCCGGTTCACCACGGCGATGTTGTTTGCGCTGGGATTCGTATCGCTTTTCATCACGGGTGGCCTGAGCGGGATCTTCCTGGGACAGCCGGCGCTCGATCTGTACTTCCACGACACGTATTTCGTGGTGGGTCATTTCCACATGATCATGGGCGTGGCGGCCATCTTCGGCATGTTCGCGGGGACTTTTTATTGGTTCCCCAAAATGTTCGGGCGGATGATGAACGAGACCCTGGGCAAGATCCACTTCTACTGCACTTTCGTGGGCGTTTACGCGATTTTCACCCCCATGCATTACCTGGGCATCGCGGGCAATCCGCGGCGTTATTCGGACTTCACGAATTTCGATTTTCTGGGCAAACTGCTGCCGGTGCACGTTTTCATGACCCACGCGGCTTACTTCACCGCGGCGGCGCAGATTCTGTTTTTTATCAACCTTTTCTGGAGCCTGAAATTCGGCAAGAAGGCGCCCATGAATCCATGGGAAGCGACGACGCTGGAGTGGACCATCCCGTCGCCGCCGCCCTTCGACAATTTCGGCGGCCAGCACCCGGTGGTGAATCACGGTCCGTATGAATATAGCGTGCCGGGTGCGCCGCGGGATTTCATTATGCAGACCGATCCGGTGGACGTACACGCGGAATAAAGAGGGTAGTTGAGGTTTTGAATGCCTGGCTCTGTGACATCGGACATCATTAAACCGCCGGCCCCTCCGCGGGGGGGCGGATTCGGCGGCGGCGGGGGCGGACCGGAAGGTTGGGGCGCATCGCGGCGCGCCTCGATGACCGGACTGATGGTGCTGCTGGCCGCCACCACCATGGCCTTCGCGGCTTTTACCAGCGCGTTCGTGGTGCGCCGCGGGATGTCCAACGACTGGGTTGACATGCGGCTGCCCAGGATTGTGTGGGTGAATACGGCGGTCCTGTTGGCCAGCAGTCTGCTCCTGGAACTGGCGCGGCGGTCGCTGAAGACCGGACGGCGCAGCGGTTTCAACCGGTACTGGACGGCGGGGACGGTGCTGGGAGGGCTGTTTTTAGTGGGTCAGGCAATGGCCTGGCGCCAATTGAATCAGGCGGGGATCTTCGTATCCAGCAATCCCAGCAGCTCGTTCTTCTATTTGCTGACTGCGACGCATGGCGTGCATATCCTGGGGGGCCTTTCGGCGCTGGTGTATGTGGATGTGCAGGCGCTGCGTTTGCGGCTCGGACCGGTAAAGCGCACGGCGGTGGATGTGAGCGCGATGTTCTGGCATTTTGTGGATGGCATTTGGCTTTACCTGATGGTTCTATTTCTCGTTTGGGGGTAATTTGTCGATGTCCCAAGGCAATACGGCGGCAACCATGACCTCGGTCTGGTCGGGCGGGCGTTCGCCATACGCGGTGAATTCGAAGAAGTTCGGGATGTGGCTGTTTATCATCTCCGACGCGCTGACATTTTCCGCGCTGCTGATGGCCTACACCTACGTAAGGCTGGCGACGCCGAACTGGCCTACACCTTTTCATTTTTCGCCGAGCATTATTTTCTCCACGGTCATGACGTTCTGCCTGCTTTCGAGCAGTTTGACCATGGTGATGGGGGTGCACGCCATGAATCACGGCAACCGCAAGGCGGCGCTGGGGTGGATTCTGGCCACCATGGCGGGCGGCGGAGCTTTCGTGGCGCTGCACCTTACAGAGTGGCTGAACCTGATCCACAACGAGCACGTGACGCCCTTCGATAACCCCTGGGGCGTGCCGCTATTCGGGGGCACGTTTTTCGCGCTCACGGGATTGCACATGACGCACGTCGTGATCGGCCTGATTTACCTGGGCATCATCGCGTTTGCGGTAGCGCGCGGCAAGTTCAAGGCGGAGGACGTGGAAGTGAGCGGACTCTATTGGCACTTTGTGGACCTGGTGTGGATGTTTATCTTCCCTCTGGTTTATTTGATGTCGGCAAAAATATGATGCAGTTTTAAAAGGACATCTCATGAGCAGTCACTCCGAAGCAATCGAGCACGTCGACGGCGCCACCACGAAGGCTTTCCTGACGGTCTGGTTCGCGCTGCTATTCATGACCGGAGTCGAGGTTTTCCTGGCCTACGAGCAGATTCCGGTGCTCATCTTTTTGACGGCCCTGGTGGGATTGTCGGTGATCAAGGCGGCGCTGATTATCGCCTATTTCATGCATTTGAAATTCGAGAAATTAAGCTTGTTTCTCACCTTATTTCCGATGCTGATTCTGTGTATTATCCTGATGCTGGTGATGTTCATGCCCGATTCCAGCCGGCTGATGATGATGAGGCCGCGATGAAACGCGTAGTGCTGGCCCTGTTTCTGAGCGCCACCAGCGGCTGGTGCCAGTGCGTGATGTGCTACCGCACGGCGGCCGCGCAAAATGCGGCCCGCGCGCACCTGCTGAACATGGGCATCGTGCTGCTGGGGCTGCCGCCTTTCTGTATCCTCGGCGGATTCATTGTGCTGGCATGGCGCCGCAACGAGACTTTCGCGGCCACCACGGAGCCGGAGCCTACAGCCGATCGTCCGCTTTAGTACACAGTCCCCGGAAATTGTGTACTATTAGACGAATGAGGGTCCGCTCTGCGCGTACTATTTCTTAACACCCAGCCGGAAATCGTGGAACAATGCACGCGCGAATTGGCACGTGTGGGTTTCGACGCGGGGCACACTCTCGCGAGCACCCCGGAAGAAATGCCGGCGATCCTCGATGGCGCCCGTCACGACCTGGTGCTGACGGCATACGCAGCCCCGGGTTGGAGTTGGCGCGCGGCCCTGGAAGCCTTGCGCGGACGCGCCGAAATGGTGCCCCTGATTGTGTTGGCGCAGGAGCCCGACGCGCGGCTTTTGATGAACTGCGTTCTGGAAGGCGCGGCGGACTGCCTGCATACGGGCGAACTGTACCGGCTGCCGATATCCGCCAAGCAGGTTCTGGATTTGAAGGGGGCGCGGCACGATCCGGGGGCGCGGGACGTGGTGCGCGCGGATCTGCGATTCCGGCAGATCTTCGAAGCCTCGCCGGACGCCATCCTGCAAGTAAATCGCGCGGGCAAAATTGTCCTGGCCAATTCGCTGGCGGGGCAGATGTTCGGTTGGCGCGTGGAAGAGCTGGCGGGCAAGTCGGTGGACGAATTGGTGCCCAGCCGCTTCCGCGAACGGCACCCGGAATATCGCGCGCATTACCAGGCGAAACCCGTCATGCGGCCCATGGGATCCGGCCTGGATTTGTGGGCGCGCCGCGCCGACGGCAGCGAGTTTCCGGTGGATATCACGTTGAGCCCGTTGGACACCAAGGACGGCCCGCAGGTTCTTTGCGTGGTGCGGGACATTGCGGACCGCCGGCGCACGGAAGACGACCTGCGGCGGCAGGCGCAACTCATTGAATCGTCGCACGACGCCATCATCGTACGCGAATCCGGCGGACGGATTCTGCAGTGGAACGCGGGAGCCCAGGAGATATACGGCTGGTCCGCGACGGAGGCCGTCGGCCAGATTTCGCATAGGTTGTTCGATACGGAGTTCCCGGTCTCGCTCGCAGAGGTGGAGGCGGAGTTCCATCGCAGCGGCCAGTGGGCGGGAGAATTGCGGCACACCCGCCGCGACGGCACGCGGATCACGGTGGAGACGCGCCACATTCTGGCGCCCGGAACCGAAACGCGCCCCGGCGCGATACTCGAAATTAACCGCGACATCACGCTGCGCAAGCGGGCGGAAGAAGCCGTGGGCGCGCTGAATACGAAACTGGCTTCGACGAACAAAGAACTGGAATTGCGCAATCGCGAGGTGGAACGGGCGAACCGCCTGAAGAGCGAATTCCTGGCCAGCATGAGCCACGAACTGCGCACGCCGTTGAATGCCATCATCGGTTTTTCGGACCTGCTCGCCGAACAGATCGCGGGCGCGCTATCGGCGAAGCAGCAGCGCTTTGTCGGCCATATCCAGCAGGGAGCGCGGCATCTGTTGGCGCTCATCAACGACATCCTGGATCTGTCAAAGGTAGAGGCGGGACGCCTGGAGTTGGATTGCGAGACCGCGGCGGTGGCCGTGGTTCTGGCCGACGTGCTGGTCAGCATCCGGCCCGCGGCAGCGGCCAAGAACATTGTGGTACACAGCAGCATCGGACCGGATATCACGGTCTTCGCGGACCGCATTCGATTCAAGCAAATCCTAGTCAACCTGTTGAGCAACGCGGTGAAGTTCACGCCCGACGGCGGCAAGATTTGGGTGCAGGCGGTAGAGCGGCGCGGGCGGCTGACGGTTTCGGTCAGCGACACCGGCTTTGGAATTCCGCTCGAGGAACAGGAAGCCATTTTCGACGCTTTCCACCAGGTGGGCGCGACCACCAAGGGCATCAAGGAGGGCACGGGCCTGGGGCTAGCCATCACCAAGCGCCTGGTAGAAGAGCATGGGGGGCGCATCTGGGTGGAGAGCGAACCGGGC
>Ga0187871_10003280_pt1 | contig 12610 bp, 12 predicted proteins | sample June2016WEW_16_1_FD_132988 | JGI IMG/M metagenome (GOLD analysis project Ga0187871, IMG submission 132988) | Peatland microbial communities from SPRUCE experiment site at the Marcell Experimental Forest, Minnesota, USA - June2016WEW_16_10 | ecosystem: Environmental > Terrestrial > Soil >... | reverse complement strand
CTCAATTACCTCAGCCGCCTGATATACAAGGTCCAGCGCCGCACCGCAGGCGCTCGTCGTCCTCACAGGCGGCGGGGCACTGGGGTAACCCTTGAGCCCTTCGCTCCGCTCTATTGGAATAGCCTTGAAACGGTTCTCGCTCTGTCGGTAATTTCCCATCGCGGTCTCCTCGTTGCGCAAAAGGTTAAAATCGTGTTGACCCTGACAGTAATATTGCCTGAATGGTAAATAATGTGTTGACAACTTCCCTACGACTTTACGCGCCGGAGGCTGACCAAAACATCGAGACGCGGCCGGGCGACTAAGCCCTTCTACACGGTGAATCCGCTGACCCCGAAGATGGTTCCAACAAATGAAAGAGGCTCGGCTGCGTCGACAGAAATTGAAATCAATCGTAGTTTGTGATTCCAACGTAGAAATTGACCATCTCCGCACCGTTCGGGAACTATACCGCGGCTGGGCGCGCTTTCCTGCCGACATTGAGCGGCTTGCAGCCTTATTGGGGATAACCCAACGGTACGGAGGATATTGACGTGACAATCTTGTGAAGGTTCATATTGTATTTCTAAGCTCCCCTGCTGGAGCCTTTTCTAAACTCCCCCCGCTGGAGCCCACGGAGGGCACGATGAGCGATCCCTTACGGGATCTGAGATCCGAGCTTCGTTGGCGGTTGGCGGCTGTCGCTAATAGCTTCGCCGAAGCGGTCTCCCAATATGCCAAGAAAAAAGAAGAAGTCGAGCGGGAGTATGCAACGGCTATGGCAGAGCTCGAACGCGAACGCACGGCTCTAGAACAACTCCTGGTCATCGAAGACAAGCGGTATGACGTATTAGGGGTCAAGCCTGACCAACAGAAAACCGCAAAGCTCATGCCCTTGAGGCGCTCGACAAAGTTTTCGCTGCTTGACGGTCGCAGCGAGGCAGAAGCGCCAGATCGATCAGGCTAGATAGTCCGAATCCCTGCAAGCGGATGTGATTCGCGCTCACCTCTGGCAAGAGTCGACCAGGATTGGTCTTCGAAGTCTGCAAAAATCATCGTTGTCTTCGACGAACGAATTGTCGAGCATGACTTTGCTGCTCCGCGTTCGGGCGCGCTTATTCGCCGCATGCGAACAGATGCGCTGGCGCGCGGGAGCGATTCAAGATTTGCAGATTTGCCGCAGTGAAAAAGCTAAAAATCTAAATGGAAAATCTACGTTCGCCGCATTCGAGTCACGCCGACTTTGCCGCGCAGTTTCTTGAATTCCAGCTTGCTGCCGATTTTTCTGATTTGGGTAGCGGACGCATTGGAGCCGCAAGCGTTAAGTCGAAGCTTCACGAGAGAAGCAAGCTCATTGATATTAGGCGGCTTCGCGCCTTTTTCAACAGATGCGAAGACTTCCGTTATTGCCGCATGAATCGCCGCTTCCGAGGCGTTTTTGTATTCGGCAGTCTCCATGGCTATTGAACTGCCAGGGCTAATCGAATGAGCGGGCCGGATCGGAGCCAACAGCGGCCGGCTCTCGACCATCAAATTCCGAGCGACGAGCCGGAATCGCGGCTCTGCCGCACCGGCGGGGCGCACCGGCGCGCTGCGATCTTTGATATCGGTAGGCGGATACGTGGCCCGCGAAACCGCCACGACGATCCCTGTTAGTTGATTAAGAAAGCTCCGGTATGCGAGCCGATAACCGAGCAGCTCTACCCAGTCCTGCCGGCCCCAATCAATTTGACCGCGGCAGCGCGCGCCGATCTCGATGAGCCGATCCCGCAGACGATCTAGCGTCTGCCGGTCATAGCGACGCCGAGAGATCGGTGCCGTTAGCACGGCTGGATTGTTGTCATGGATGCAATCGAGCGCCGCTTGAATTGAAACCAGCGGCGGAACACTTAAGCTGTAGACAGCCTCTGCCACGGCTCACTCCGTTGGCGTGGGGTTAGGACCGGCCGGGGGCGGCAAACACCCGGTCGGTCCGTTGTAGTTCTAAGTGCCGTGCAAAGGCACGACTGTGGCAACCGCGCCGCGGCTTTCGACGAGCGCGAGCAGATGATCTGCCCAAGCGTTAAGGGCGTGGCGCTTCTGCGCCTCGTAACGCGCGCGATTGTAGACGCCGGCGACGCCGAGCTTATGCCCGGAGACATGGTTAAGCACGGCCTCGACGACGTGGGGCGCAATGCCAAGCGCGTCGTGCATGATCGTGGACACGGTCCTCCGCAAGTCGTGCAACCTCCAGTCGGCGATCGATAGCCGCTGGTCGAGCGGTGCCTTGCTCGCGCTCCACCCCTGGTAACCGTTAGCGCGCTTGCCGAAGACGTGATCGCGAACACGTTGCCGCTTTTTCAGGACGGCGAGCCCTGCTGGGGCTAAGGGAATTTGATGCTCGCGCCGATTCTTGGTGCGCTTGGGCGGCAATGAGATCAGCGCAGCGTCGAAATCAATCTCGTCCCAGCGCAGGCTGCCGATTTCATCACGCCGCTGCCCGGTCAAGGCCAATAGCTTGATGATGTCGCCGAAATCATCATCGGCCAGCGCGTTCCAGATGTCGCGCAGCTCCCCTTCGTCGAGAACGCGATCCCGCGCGCCCGACTCGACGGCCTTGTTAACCGAGATTTTCGAATACGCGGCGCGGCTTTTCTTGGTGCGGCAAAAAGAGCGATTGAAGCCGCGCAGTTACGTCGAGGAAGGCTCTTGCGGTCTCATGCTGCGTCAAGAGCCGACGCACCACCACTCTTCGAATCTGAGGGTCGGGACTCTCCGAGCGCGCCACATAAAAGTCTTTCGCGGCGGCCGGAGGGCCTTGGTTCTTCAGGTGATCGAAAAGGTTGCTGGCGGCCGCCACCCGTAAAGCCAATCGTGGTGGTGCAGCAGGCGCTTGCCGCCGAGCATCCGCATCGCGGCATCGCGCAGCCGAGCCCGCGCGCCCGCGAGGTGATAGCGTGCGCCGTTGCGGGCCGCCAAGCGTTGCACGCGCCGCGTGCGGTCGCGGCGCATCGCGCAATAGGTGCGCAGCGCGCCGGCCGCGTCGTCGGGCTGCCGCGCCAGGCATTGTGCGGCAACGGCGGCATCCTCGATTGCCATGGCGGCACCTTGCGCCAGAAACGGCAGCATCGGATGGGCGGCATCGCCAAGAAGCGCCACCGGGCCCTGCGACCAGCGGTTCAGCGGCGGTCGGTCGTAAAGGGCCCATTTCAGCCAAGCCTCCGGCAGGCCGACCAGCGCCAGCGCCGATGGCGTCCAGCCCTCGCCGGTCAGGCGCGGGATGAGATCAGCGGGGCTCGCCGGCTTGCTCCAGCCCGGCGCGTTCCAGCTATCCGTCGTGATGGCTACGACGTTGATGAGGCGGCCGGCTTTGACCGGATAATGCACCAGGTGGGCATCGCGCCCGAGCCAGAGATGGACCAGGGGCTCGCGGAATTCGGGCGCCACCTGATCCGCGGGAACCAAGCCTCGCCAAGCGGTTCGCCCGGCAAAGCGCGGTGCCTCGCCATCGCCGAGGCGTTCGCGCAGAACCGACCACAGCCCGTCGGCCGCCAAGAGGGCGAGCCCGCGCTCCTTTGTCAGGCCGGCATGTCCATGCGCCCAGACAGTGACCTCGTTTGGATCCGCGGCGAAACCTTCCACGCGCGTGCCAAGCTTGACCGTAACGGCGGGATGCACGGACACGGCGGCAAAAAGCGCCGCCTGTAAATCGCCGCGATGAATGACCCAATACGGCGCGCCGTAGCGCTGTTCGGCGGCTTCGCCAAGCGGTATGCGCACGATTTCGCGTCCGCTCGTGGCGCCAAGAACGCGCAGTGCCGTGGGCACGACGGCCTCCGGCCGTAGCCGGCTCTCCAGCCCAAGGTCGATCAGCGTGCGCGCGGCATTGGGCGAGAGCTGGATACCGGCGCCGGTTTCCTCGAGCCGCTCGGCCTGCTCAAGCACGGCGACGCGAAAGCCGTTGCGCGCGAGCGCAAGCGCAGCGGTCAGCCCGCCGATGCCGGCGCCGGCAACAATAACGCTACGCGGGGACGCCAGGGCAGGAGACTCCCGCCCGTGGCTCAAGCGGGAACGTCGTGCAAGGCGCATTCCGCCGGCCGCGCGGCGCCCGGCGCCAGCGTCGGGTCGTAGCGGTAGAGCGTCGAGCAATAGGGGCAGATGTACTCGCTGTCCTCGCCCATGTCGCAGAACACGTGCGGGTGATCAAACGGCGGCTTGGCACCGACGCACATGAATTCCTTGGCGCCGATGTCGATGACCGGAACGCCGAGGTCGTTGTGGAAGTGAGGAACGATCGTGTCCGTCATGGTCTCGATGGGATGTGGTTCGGGGCGCTGGCACCATAGCGGCCCCCGGCGCCAATTCCTAGCGGTCCATTCCGGCAGGCCGCACATGGCGTGGCGCCTCGGCGACTTTGGCCGCCGCGAGATGCAAAGCATGAGCGCGGGCGCTATCGTCACGGCATGCCGCGCTTCACGCATGACGGGGTGGAAATCGCCTTTCTCGACGAAGGCGAGGGCGAGCCAATCGTGCTCGTGCACGGCTTTGCCTCCACCAAGGAGGTGAATTGGGTTTTTCCCGGCTGGGTGACAACGCTCACGCGCGCCGGACGCCGTGTCATCGCGCTCGACAATCGCGGCCATGGCGAGTCGACCAAGCTTTACGTGCCGGCCGCCTACCACAGCTCGCTCATGACCGAGGATGTGCGCGCCCTCCTCGATCACCTTGGGCTCGGCCACGCCGACGTCATGGGTTACTCGATGGGCGCGCGGATCACGGCGTTCCTGGCGCTGGCCCATCCCGAGCGGGTGCGTTCGGCAGTGCTCGGCGGCCTTGGCATCCGTCTTGTCGACGGTGTCGGGCTGCCGGAGACAATCGCGCAGGCCCTCGAAGCGCCGGCGCTTGCCGATGTGTCCGACCCCACCGGATATATGTTCCGCGCCTTCGCCGAGCAGACGCATTCGGATCTCCGCGCGCTTGGCGCGTGCATGCGCGGCTCGCGCCAGACGCTGAGTCCTAGCGAGGTCGGCCGTATCGCGGTGCCTGTTCTGGTCGCGGTGGGCAGCAAGGACCCGGTTGCCGGTTCGCCGGAACAGCTTGCCGCGCTCATCCCCGGCGCGCGGGCCCTCATCATTCCGGGCCGCGATCATATGCTTGCGGTCGGCGACCGGGCGTTCAAGACCGGCGTGCTCGAATTCCTGGCGCAGCGGGCGTAAGCGGTGCAATCGGCCATTGGCCCAATTCCTTCGGCCAATGGCGGACTTAGCGCTGCGCCTGCGGTCGCTCGCAGCCCCTCTGGTTTCTGTCCTGCGCCGCCCCAATTATGATAGCATCGGGTTGATCCCGGGAGGCACTGCGATGGCGCAGTATCAGGTGAAGCCCGCGCTCGATACCGTGGACCCGGTATGGGCGCGCATCCGCCGCGAGGCGGAAGAGGTGGTGCGGCGCGAGCCGGAGTTGGCCACTTTCATCTATTCGAGCATTCTGCATCACGACGCCCTTGAAGCAGCCATTATCTACCGGCTGGCCGAGCGGCTCGACCATCCGGCGCTGTCGGGCGAGTTGATCCGGCAAGCCTATGCGGATGCGCTCAGGGATACGCCGTCGCTCGGCGATGCCTTCCGCGCCGATCTCGTGGCGACGGTCGACCGCGATCCGGCGACCCATCGCGTGCTCGAGCCGGTTCTCTATTACAAGGGCTTTCATGCCATCCAGACGCATCGGCTGTCGCATTGGCTGTGGAGCAAGGGTCGCCGCGATTTCGCGCTTTACCTGCAGAGTAGAACGTCGGCGGTGTTCCAGTGCGACATCCACCCGGCCGCGCGCATTGGGCGCGGTATTTTCCTCGATCACGCCACCGGACTCGTTGTCGGCGAAACCGCGGTGATCGAAGACGATGTGTCCATGCTGCACGGCGTGACGCTCGGCGGCACCGGCAAGGAACACGAAGATCGCCATCCGAAAATCCGCTACGGCGTGATGATCGGCGCCGGCGCCAAGATCCTCGGCAACATCGAGATCGGGCATTGCGCGCGCATCGCGGCGGGCTCGGTGGTGATCAAGCCGGTGCCGAACAACGTCACGGTCGCCGGCGTTCCCGCCAAGGTGATCGGCGTTGCCGGCTGCCCGGAGCCGGCGCGCACCATGGATCAAATGTTTCAGGACGAAGCTTGACGGCGAAGGAGCTGTTCGGCTCGCCATTGTCGCGGCCGCCGGCGCATGCTAGAGCGCAATCGCTTAAGATTGAACCGATTGCGATCTAGCTTCCTTCGTAGCGCATGATCTTTTCGGAAAACCGGCATCCACTTTTCCGGATCATGCTTTAGGCGGCAGCAGCGGGAGGCGTTCGGTGGACGTGCAGGAAGTCAAGAAGCTCGACGCTTACCTCAAGAAGCTGTTCGGCAATCCACGTCTGCGCGTGGTACCGCGGCCGAAAACGGACGATTCGGCCGACGTCTATGTCGGCGACGAGAGATTGGGCGATCTTAAGCTGGACGACGAGGACGAGGACCTCTCCTATAATTTTCGAATGGAAATAGATCTAGGAGAAGGGAGCGACGCCGATCAGATCAAGCGCTTGGAGACGTATCTGAAGCGAAGATTCGACAATGAGACCGTACGCGTTGTGCCCCGGATGAAGAAAACGGATTCGCTCGAAGCCTACTTAGGCGATGAATTCATCGGCGTCTTATTCGTCGATGATGAGAAGCGGGGCCGATCTTACATTCTTGAAATGCCGATTCTGGATATGGACTTGGCCTGAGCCGCCCGGGCTTACAGGAAATTTGGATTACTTCGCCGCCGAGCCGCTAATTTCCCTGCGGATGCAGTTGCGCGATCAGCTGGTCGAACGAGGCTGCGACGCTGCGCCAGTGATTGAGCCATTCCCGCGGAAACCGCAGCGTGATCTCGGCGGCGCCGAGCGAGCGCTCGTTGACGCATGTGCCGGGCAAAATCCGAATCGGCCGCGTGCAGCGCACGATGAATAGCTCGGGCTGCTCTGCGAGGTAGATCAGATCTTCGCTCTCATAGGGCGTACCGGTGCGGAAGGCGACGACTGCTAGCCCGTCCGGACCCGCCGTCGCCTGCATCTCGATGTAACGCGGATAGACGGTGCGCAGCCGCTCGGCCGGAGCGAGCACGGCGCCAAGGTCGGCGATGGTGACGAACAGGCGGTCGTCGGCGCTGGGCAATGCGGGCTGCGCATCGCCGTCGCGCATGGCCGGCGGCTTGGTGGGCGGTGCGCCGTCCGATGGCGGCGGCGCGAGCGAGGGCCACAGGAAGACAAGATCGATCCGCTCATGGGCGCCGGGCTGGCGCTGCACGGCCTCGCGGATCGCCGCTTGTGGCACGTTGAAGAGTACGCCCGCGACCGTGACCGGAACGGCCGGCGCATCGACCGGGATCGCCGCGTTCGGCCAGGTCGGCCACAGCACATAGGAGACGAAGGTTCCGACGGCGGCAAGCAGCAGAACGAGACTCGCAAGCGGCAACAGCACAAAGCTGCGCGACTTGCGGCGGACTTTGCTCCGGGAAACCGCGTGCGCCGTCATGCCCTAAGGCCCGCTGCGAATCAGAAGCAGTATGGCACGGCGGGGAGAGGCCGGGCCGTTAACCCTTTTTTAAGCAAGTCGTGGCGGCGCGCCGCGCGCTTTGCCAAGTTTGCGGAAAATCGGGGGCGTTTGAATGCTCGAAATCATGCAGACGGCGATTTCGCCCGATGCCGTCGAGGTGGTTTTCGCAATTGCCGTCGGTTTTTCGGTGGCCGGACTGTGCGCCTGCGGTTATCGCCTGTTCGGGATGCATTTCCCAAGTTTCCGATTGCTCGAAGCGGGGCCCATGGCGGCGCGCTTTGCCGCGGTTCCCTTGCTCATCTTCTCCGCTCCTTTCCTGATCATGCGCAACACGCTGCACGGCCGCCGCGTCGAGCGCCGCCGCGTCGAATTCGTCGTCGTGGCTGTGGCGATCGCCGGACTGTGGAGCCTGATGTCGGGGACGGCCGTCATGATGGCGCTTCAAGCGCTGCTCAGCGTCTGATACGGATTGTTCAGTCATTTGCGGGCGCGGACGAAGTCCGCGAGCCCGGAATCCATATTCGCTGACCGTGGTTATGGATTCCGGGCTCGTTTATTTGCGGGCCCGCAACGACGAATTGGCAGGGTGACCATCGCTCATGATCTACGAACTCGACGGGCAGAAGCCGGACTTGCCGGAGGAGGGCCGCTATTGGGTCGCGCCCAGCGCGGCGGTCATCGGCAAGGTGCGGCTGAAAATCGACTGCAGCATCTGGTTCGGCGCGGTGCTGCGCGGCGACAACGAGTGGATCGAGCTCGGCGCGCGCTCGCAGATTCAGGACAATGCGACGCTGCACACCGATTCCGGTTTCCCGATCACCATCGGGCCGGGTTGCGTCATCGGCCATAGCGTCATCCTGCACGGTTGCACCATCGGCCCCCACGCGCTGATCGGCATGGGCGCGATCGTGCTCAACGGCGCGCGCATCGGCGCCAACTGCATCGTCGGCGCCGGCGCGCTCATCACCGAGGGCAAATCGTTTCCGGAAAGATCGCTGATCGTGGGAACGCCGGCGCGCGCCATCCGCACGCTCGACGAAACGGCGGCGGCGGGAATCGCCGACGGCGCCGAGTTCTACGTCGGCAACTTCAAGCGCTATGCCAAGGGCCTGAAACCGATCGGATGACGGGGCGGCGAGCGTTTACTCACTTCGCCTCGGCGGTTTCCGGTTCGCCGGGCGTTCCCGGCGCGCCGGTAACGCGGACTTTGTCGCCGGTCGCGATGCCCTCGGGCGGGTTCGCCACCACGCGATCGTCGGCTGTGATCCCCGATCCGATCTCGACCTCATTGCCCAGATCGCGGGCAATCGTCACCTGCTTGAGAATGATGCGGCCGTCGCTGCCGACGGTGGCGACGTGCAAGCCGCTCTGATTGAAAATCAGCGCACTCGCCGGGACGTTGATCGCGATCTCGGGATGCGGCAGATCGAAGGTTACATTGGTGAAATCGCCGGTCATCAGCTCGGCGTGCGAGTTGTCGACGACAAGCTGCATCCGGGTCGTGCCGGAGGCAATGTCAACGGCCTGTGCCGACGCCTCGACCGTCGCCGGAAACGTCCGCCCCGGATACTCGGGCACCGAGATCTGCGCTTTGGTGCCGATCGGGATATTGGGCACGTAGCTCTGCGGAACATTGACGTAGACGCGCAGGTGGCTGGTTTCCGAAACCACGAACAGCGGCGGCCCGCCGCCGCCGGCGTTGATCAGCGCTCCGATATCGGTGGTGCGCGCGGTGACCAGCCCGTCGAACGGCGCGGTCAGGCGCTTATATTGTTCGAGGACGCGCAGCCGGTCGAGATTGGCCTGTGCCGCTCGCACCAGCCCCTGCTTGTTGGCGGCATCGGCCGCCCGCTGGTCGAGGTCCTGTTGCGAGATGGCATAGGTCTTGATCAATGATTGGCCGCGCGTGAGCGTCATATCCGACAGCACGGAATTGGCCTTGGCGCTGGCCAGATTGGCCTCCGCCTGCATGATCTGCTGGTCGAGATCCGGCGCGTCGATTTCGGCCAGCAACTGGCCCGTCTTGACCGGCGTGCCGATGTCGGCCTTCCAGTCCTTCACGTAACCGGTGACGCGGGCATAAATCTGCGCCTGGGTGTAGGCCTCGAGCCTGCCCGGAAGTGAGAACGTCGTCGTTTTGCCGCGGGTGTCCGGCAGGGTGACGGCGACCACCGGCACCGCCTGGGTCTCGGTCCATTCTTGCAATTTCGCGTCGGCGATCTTGCGCGTGGTGATGCCCACGACGACGATGACCACGCCGATAATCGCCGCCGAAATCCCGGCAATATAAAGCCCGCGCCGCGATAGCGTCGGGATGGGCGGGGTGGAATCAGGCGGCATGCGGCTCTCCGATCGCAGCGCCCACCGAACCGCGACGTTGGTGGATGATGCTGAAGACCACCGGCACGAATATCAGAGTTGCGACAGTCGCGAAACAAAGGCCGCCGACCACCGCGCGGCCGAGCGGCGCATTTTGTTCGCCGCCTTCGCCGAGGCCAAGCGCCATCGGCAACATGCCGATGATCATCGCCAGAGCCGTCATCAGAACCGGGCGCAGGCGGACAAATCCCGCTTCGATCGCGGCGGCGACCGCGTCGCCGTGCTGCTGCAGCCGTTCCGTGGCGAAGCTGATGACCAGAACGCTGTTGGCCGTGGCGACGCCCATGCACATGATGGCGCCGGTCAGCGCGGGAACCGACAGCGTCGTCCCTGTGGCGAACAGCATCCACACGATGCCGGCCAGCGCCGCCGGCAGCGCGGTGATGATCACAAACGGATCGGCCCAGGACTGGAAGTTGACCACGATCAATAGGTAAATGAGCACGACCGCGGCGAGCAGTCCGAAGATCAGCCCGGAGAACGAGTTGTTCATGGTCTTGACCTGCCCGAGCATGACGACGCGCGCGGTCTTCGGCGCGTCCTTCGCGGCTTCGTCTAGGACCTTCTGGGCATCGGCAGCGACGGCGCCGAGATCGCGACCTTGGGTCGTGCCGTAGATTTGGATCATAGGCTGAATATCGTATTCCGAATAGACTGCCGGCAGGGTCACCCGCTTGATGTCGGCGATGGCACCCAGCGTCTGCGGCGGCGCTCCCGGCGCGGTGATCGGCAGATTGCGCAGCGCGTTCAAGGAATCGACCTGATATTGCGGCGTCTGCATGACGATCGAGTAGTTCACGCCATTCTCCGGATTGAGCCAGAACGTCGGCTGCACCTGGCTCGAACCGGCGAGGTTGACCACCATGCTGTTGGTGACATCGCGTTCGGTGATGCCGACGTATTGCGCCCGCGTCCGGTCGACGTCGACATCGAAGGTGGGAGCGCCCAGCGACTGCTGGATGCGCGCGTCGACCAGACCGGGAACGTGGCGCAGCCGCCGCAGCAGCTCCTGCGCGTAGGCGAAGTTCTCATCGAGATGCGGCCCGCGTATCTGCACCTCGATCGGCGCCGGCGCGCCGAAATTGAGAATTTGGCTGATGATATCGGCCGGCAGAAATGAAAACGTCGTGCCCGGGAACCGGGCCGGCAGTTCCTCGCGCAATCTGCGCACGTAATCCGCCGTCGGCCGGTGATCCTCGCTCAGGCCGATCTGAATCTCGCCGTCCTGCGAGCCGATGGTGCCGGTGTTGTTGTAGGTCATGTTGATACCGCTGACCGGAAAGCCGATGTTGTCGACCAGCGTCTTGAGCTCTTCCGGCGGAATGATTTGGCGGACCACCTTCTCGATTTCGGCGAATTGGCGGGCATTTTCCTCGACCCGCGTGCCGACGTGGCTCCGCACATGCATCAGGATGCGTCCGCCGTCGACGGACGGAAAGAAGTCGCGCCCGAGATAAGGCGTCAACGCGAACGTGCCGACCACGAAGGCCAGGAAGCAGCTGACGAAAATCGCCCGACGGCGCAGCGCCATCGTCAAAAGCTCGCGATAGGCGAGGCGGGCGCGCTCGAAACGCAATTCAAAGCCGCGCTGCAAGCGCACCAAAGGGTTTCGCGACCGCGGCAGCGGGCCGTCGAGGCCGTGCATGTCGGTATGCGGTTCGTGCTTGCGCAGCATGTATTTCGCCATCGTCGGCACCAGCGTGCGCGAGAGAATGAACGACCAGACCATGGCCGCCATCACCGCTTCGGCCAGCGGCACGAACAGGAAGTGTGGAACGCCGGTCAAAAAGAACATCGGCACGAACACGATGCAAATGCACAATAGCGAAACGAACGCCGGCGTCACGATCTGCTCGGCGCCGTCGAGGATGGCTTGCTCGACCTCCTTGCCCTGCTCGAGATGCCAGTTGATGTTTTCGATCGTCACCGTCGCTTCGTCGACCAGGATGCCGACGGCCAACGCGAGCCCGCCCAAGGTCATGATGTTGAGCGTTTCGCCCAAGGCCCACAGCGTCGCGATCGAGCCGAGCACCGACAGCGGAATGGAGGTGGCGATGATCAGCGTCGAACGGAAGCTGCCGAGGAACAGCAAAATCATCAAGCTGGTGAGCGCGGCCGCAATGACGCCCTCGCGGACCACGCCGCCGATCGCGGCATCGATGAATATCGACTGATCGCCGATCGGCGTGAGCAGGAGATTGTTAGGCAGGGTGTTTTTCATCTCCTGCACTTTTTTCTTGACGCCCTCGATGATCGAGAGCGTCGAGACCGCGCCGTTCTTCAATACGACCATCAGCACGGAACGGTTGCCGTCGACGTGAACGATATTGGTCTGCGGCGGGTTGCCGTCGCGGACATGGGCGACGTCATGAATGTAGACCATCGCGCCATTGACGGCTTTGATCGGCAGGTCGCCGAGCGCGTTGATTACGGAAGGCGCATTGTTGAGCTGAATCGCGTATTCAAAGGTACCGATTTTCTCCGTGCCAACCGGCGTAATCAGATTCTGCGCGGCGAGCGCGTTGGCGACGTCTTGACCGGAGAGGCCGCGCGCCCGCATCGCCTCCGGATCGACATCGATTTGCACCTGGCGAAACTTGCCGCCGAACGGCCAGGGCATCGCCGCGCCGGGCACGGTGACGATGGGAACGCGGACGAAGTTGAGGCCGAGGTCGAACAGCGTCTGCTCGGGCAGGCCG
>Ga0187871_10003279_pt1 | contig 12613 bp, 10 predicted proteins | sample June2016WEW_16_1_FD_132988 | JGI IMG/M metagenome (GOLD analysis project Ga0187871, IMG submission 132988) | Peatland microbial communities from SPRUCE experiment site at the Marcell Experimental Forest, Minnesota, USA - June2016WEW_16_10 | ecosystem: Environmental > Terrestrial > Soil >... | reverse complement strand
GCCAACAAGGACTTTTCCCAAATCACGCTGGAGGCGACAGCGAATATCACGCTCGCGGCGGGCACGACATGGAATCTGAGCAGAAGCACCGGCGTCAACACGGGCACACTGACCCTGGAGGCGGGCGGGAACATTATTCTCGGAAATAATTCGCAGATTGCGGACGCCAACCATTGGTCAGTCAACATGGAGGCAGGGGTGGATTTCACTTCCAGCGCGGTTCAATCGGGCGCCGGCTCAATCTATGTGAATGGCGGCAGCACCGGCGCGGCGGGCGGATCGGTGCAAACTTCCGCCGGCTCCATCAATATGACGGCAGGTCAGGACATCCTGGTCGGATCGGGTTCCATCCGCACGACGGGAGGCGGCAGCATTGACCTGCAAGCCCTGGCGGGCAACATCAACGCCGGGACTGCCAATGGCGGGTATGTATTCTCTGTTTTCGGTTCCACCGTCAGCCCGAATTTGGGCGGCATCGCCACGGCGGCGGGAGGCAATGTCACATTACAGGCGGGGAACGACATCATCAGCACCCCCACCGTGCCCGCCGGCCAGACACCTGGCGCGTCCGGCGCTTATGGAAGCCAGCCCGGCAATGTGACCCTCAGCGCGGGCAATCAAATCCTGGGCAATTTCAACGTCGCCAACGGCGTCGGCGCCATCCTCGCGGGGGTGCAGGTGCAAAACGGACAGGTTACTCAGATCTTGAATCCCAACGCCGACGTCGGCTCCCTGATCCATCCCATCAGCCTGAGTTTGATTGCCGGCTCCTGGAATGTCTGGGCCGCGGATGACATCTTCCTGGCCGAAGTGCGTAATCCCAGCGGAACCTTCAATGACAATACCGTCGCGGTGCCAGCGGGCCAGTTTTCAGGAAATACCGACAACCCGACAGTACCTGCCCGGAGCGAGTTCCTTTTCAACTACGCGCCCAATGCGGCCGCCAATTTTTGGGCGGGCGACGCGATCACCCTGACGGGCGCCAATCTCCCGCGGCTCAACAACGAGAACGTTGACATGCCGCCCATCTACCCGCCAATCCTGGCGATGACCGCCGGCTCCGGCGGCATCACGGTCAACAATCCGATCATTCTTTACCCCTCCAGTCAGGGGTCTCTCCAAATCACCACAACGGGTGGCGGCAATCTTACGGGCGCTTTCCAGCAGGGGACACTGGTCGGCATCACCATGTCGGACAGCGGACTGCCGGGCTACGAGACTTTTGCCCAGGGGCACGCCCTCACGCCGTTGCACTTGAACGATTCAAGGCCGGTGGTCGTGGACGTTTCCGGGAGCCTGAATTCATTTAGCCTGACCGTGCCGACGTTTGCCCAAATCACCGTAGCCGGGAACGCTTACAACTTTGGTTTTCTGGGCCAGAATCTTTCCCCATCCCAAACCACCCTCATCAAAGTGGGCGGCGACCTCACCTATCGCGGCGACGTGACGTCCGTGACGCTGCCCAGCCCGCTGCCTGCGGCGCTGTTCAATCCCGGCCTCAGCGGTGATCCCGAAGTGGCCGCCAAACTTCTTTACGCCGTCGCCAGCGGCGTCCTCACGTTCATTGGCCAAATGTCTTCCAGCGAGCTGTCCTTCCTTCTCAACCCGTCCCAGGTCGTCTTGAATGCAACAGGCCAGCCGGTCCTTGACGCAAACGGCCAGCCTGTCACCCAGCCGCTCACCCTCACCGCCGCGCAGCAAACCGCCATTCAACAGTTGTACACCGCCAGCCAGACCGCGACGCTGGGCGGTCAAGGCCTGGCCGTGGCGGGTCCCGGCAAATTCAATATCACCGCGCAGAACATTGATTTGGGAATTTCCGGAGGCATCTCGGTCCTCGCGCCGGATTCGGCGTTGGCCGCCATTTCGCCCTACGGCGCGAGTCTCAGCGTCAATGCGGCCGGCAACTTGGAAATGACCTCCTCAAAAATCACCGACGAAGGTCTGAACGGCAACATCCAACTGACGGTCGGCGGCGCCCTGGACGTCGGCGGCCAGCTCACCACCCTCGGCGATCCCAATTCGCCCAAGGGAGTTTTCACCACCAGCGGCGGGGGCATTTCCATCACGGCTCAGGACGACATCAACGTGGACAGCTCCCGCATCGCGGCATACAACGGGGGCAACATTGACGTCCGTTCCGCCACCGGCGACGTCAATGCCGGCACGGGCGGCGTCGGTTACGTCAGCATGCAAGGCGTCGAATTGGATCCGGCGACAGGACAGTTGACATCCATTCCCGCAACCGTGGCAGGCAGCGGCATTCTGGCCACGACGCTTCCTGATTCGCACGGAGTGCTCGGCAACATCACCGTTGAAACGCCGGATGGTAGCATCAATGCCAGCGCCGGCGGCATCATTCAAATCTCCCTCAATGGCCGCAACCCACCCAACGCCTTCATTGACCTGAACGCCGGCAAAGACATCAACGCGAGCGGTTCCGGCGTCATCGGCGGCAATCTCCACCTTACCGCCGGCGGCGCGGTCAACGGCATTCTGGTCGGCACCGGAACCGTCAACGTCAATTCGCAGTCCAGTGTCAACGTCACGGCGTTTGGGGGCGGCGGCGTCAGCATTTCCGCCGCCGGCACCGTCAGCGGCACCGTCATCAGCGGCGGCAATGCCAGCGTCAGCGGCGAGACCATCACGGCCAGTGTGATCGCCCAATCTGTGTCCACTTCCGGCAACACCGCCCAGGCGAACGTCGGCGTCCCCGCCTCCAACGTTACCAAGGCCGATTCCAAGGTCGCAGAGGACGCCGGCACCACCGTGGCAACCACGGACAGCCAGGAAACCAGCGACGACGACAAGAAGAAAAAAGACAAGACCATCACCCTCGCGCAAAAATCCAGTCGGGTGACTGTCATTTTGCCGGGAAAGAAATGAGGCACCACCCATGATCCATTCCGCCATCACTCCAATTCTCGCGGACGGCGCGCTCCAATTCGCGTTCCAAAAAGCGACCACCGAAGGCAAGATCACCATCCTCGTCTTGTTCTTCCTTTCCATGTTTAGCTGGACGATCATCATCACCAAATTCCGCCAGCTTTACCTGGCCCGCAAATGGGCGCGGCGCTTTTTCGAGGCTTACAACGCCACCCGCGATCCGCTCGACATCAAACGCAAGGCGGAGGCGTTCCCGGGCGCGCCAGCCTACCAGCTTTACGTTCGCGGCGCCGATGAGCTCGAGTATCATCTCAAACAGAATCCCATCGCCGTCAACGGCCAAAAACGAATCAGCGCCGCCTCCTTTGAAGCCGTGAAGGTCGCTCTCGAAGAAGCCGCCGCCGCCTCGGCCATGTCCCTGGAAAAGGGCATGATTGTCCTGTCCACGGCGGTGGCGGGCGGTCCGTTCATTGGCCTGCTGGGCACGGTGTGGGGCGTGATGGAAACCTTCGCCGGCATCGCCCGCGCCAATTCCGCCTCGCTCACGGCCATGGCGCCAGGTGTCGCCGGCGCGCTCATTGCCACCGTCACCGGCCTGCTCGTCGCCATTCCCGCCATGTTCGCCTACAATTTCATGGTCACCACCATTCGCGCCATCACCCAGGAATTGGATGGCTTCGCCACCCGCTACGTCACGCAAATAGAGCATGTTTACGTAGATAATCGCGATATCGAGGACAAGATCGCCGGCGCCATCCAGCGCGCTGAACAAACCCGGAATGCCACCACGCTGGTGGAAGCATGAAAAAGTGCTCCAATAGCGCCCACCACACGCTCACGGAGTTGAACATCACTCCGTTGCTCGATCTGGCGTTCGTGCTGCTGGTCATTTTCATCATCACCACCACGCCGATTGTCAATGATCTGGATTTGAAATTGCCCACCGCCGCGAAGCACGAGAAGGACCCGCCGCGCAAGGCCAACTACATCACCGTGGATGCCGGGGGCGGGATTTATGTCAATAAGAAGCTGGTGGAACTTTCCGATCTCCAGCCGGTTCTGGCCGGCCTGCGCGCGGAAGACCCGGACCTCAGCGTCATCTTGCGCGGCGACGGCCAGACCCCCTTCCGCCGCATCCGCGCCGTGCTCGATGCCTGCCAGCAGGCCAACGTCGCCAAGCTTGATCTGGCCACTGATCCAATCCGCTAACCATCATCGCCATGCTCCCCCAAGCTCCGCAACCAAAAGCAAATAACTCGACGAGAGTGAACCTTCTCCTCTCGCTGTTCTTTCATTTGTTGATTGTCGCCGTGCTCGTTTTTTTCGCGGCGCGCCAGGGTTTTCTCGGAGAGCAGTTGAAAAAAATAACGATCCAGATGGTCCAGGAAAAGCCGCCGGAAAAGCCGAAAGAACCGGAGAAGCCCAAGGCAGAACCGCCCCAGCCGGCGCCGCCCAAGACGATTGAAGCACCAAAGGTCGCAACCGCCCAAACTGAGCCGCCAAAAGAAATATCCGCAGCCCCGCCTCCATCCATTGCCATCGCGCCTGCCGCTGTCGCCCCACCTGCGGCGGACCTGCCATCGTTCGTTTTTGGCGGCGGCCAGGCCGTCCAAACCAGTTCCAATCCCGTGCAACTTTACAAAGGCTCAGTCGAACACGCCTTCCTTTCCAAGTGGCATCGCCCGGGCGGCATCGCCGACGACAACTACGTCGCCGAAGTTGAAGTTGCCGTGGATCAGCAAGGGCAAATCAACAACCCTGTTTGGAAGAAAAGCTCCGGCGACTCGCGCTGGGACGACTCGGTGCGGCAGGCCATTGCATCCACAAAAAGCGTTGACCGGCCGCCGCCGCCGGATTTTCCCGCACGCTTCCTCGTCCGGTTCGATGTGCAGGACAGCATCGAACCCGTTGTGCAAAACGAATGAACCATGAAGAAACGCGGACTTTCCCACCACAGCACTCTTGCGGAATTGAACATTACGCCGCTTCTGGACCTGGTGTTTGTTCTGCTGGTGATCTTCATCATTACCACCCCACAAATGATGAACAACTTGGAAATGTCGCTGCCTTCCGCCCAGCTTCCGCCGCGCAAACCCGATGAACCGGAGCCGAAAATCAATCGAATTATCATTGACGACCAGGGCCGCACCTTTTTGAACGACGAACCCCTCATCATGCCCGCGCTCCGCGAAAAACTGCGCCAATTGAAGGCCGCCGATCCCGACCCCGCCGTGGTGGTCAAAAGCGCCGACAACATGCCATACCAGAACATCGTCAACGTCCTGGACGCCCTCCGACAATCGGAAATAACCAAAGTCGGCCTGGCCACCGAAGGCGTTAACCTACGACCATGATCGGATTTCTAATCTTTCGGGACGCACGCAATTTACGGTTGAAAAAAGCCAAGAATTGGAGAGCGCAATTTCAAGCACAATATAAATCTCTACTATGTCAATAGACATGGATACATTAAACAACAACGAACCATAAACCCGAAAGAAAGAGACTATGCCAATATACCCTGACGTTATCAGCACTGTGGGGCACACCCCGCTCATCAAACTCAACCGCGTTGCCGCGGGTTCAGATGCCACCATTGCCTTGAAGGGTGAGTTCTTCAATCCCCTCGGCAGCGTCAAAGACCGCATCGGCGTCGCCATGATCGCCGCCGCCGAGCGCGAGGGCATCCTGAACCCCGGCACGACCATCATCGAACCGACCTCCGGCAACACCGGCATCGCGCTGGCATTTGTGGCGGCGGCGAAGGGTTACAAGCTGATTCTCACCATGCCCGAAACCATGAGCGTGGAGCGGCGCACATTGCTGGCCCTGCTTGGGGCAAAACTGGTTTTGACTCCAGGCCCGGAGGGCATGAAAGGGGCGATCAAGAAGGCCGAGGATTTGAGCAAGGAAATCCCCGACTCCTGGATTCCGCAGCAGTTCAACAACCCGGCCAATCCTGAAATCCACCGCCGGACCACCGCCGAAGAAATCTGGTCCGACACCAATGGGAAGGCGGACATCCTGGTTTCCGCGGTCGGCACCGGCGGAACGATCACCGGTGTGGCCGAGGTGATCAAGTCGCGCAAGAAGAGTTTTCAAGCCATCGCGGTCGAACCCAAGGATTCGCCGGTCATCACGCAGACGCGCAACGGGGAGCCGGTCAAGCCCGGCCCGCACAAAATTCAAGGCACCGGCGCGGGCTTTGTGCCAAAGAACCTGAATCTGCAAATCGTGGACGATGTCATCACGGTCAGCAACGAGGATGCGATTGTCACGGCGCGCAGGCTGGCTCTCGAAGACGGAATCCTCGCCGGCATCTCCACCGGGGCGAACGTCTGGGCAGCGTTGCAGGCCGCCAAACGTCCCGAGAACAAGGGGAAATTGATCGTGACGATCGGTTGCAGCACCGGCGAACGCTATCTCAGCACCGCGCTGGCAGAGGAGGCCCGCAAACAGGTTTCAGGCTAGACGGGCATGAGCCGGCACGACTTCATCGTACTGGACAAGACGTTAAGCCAGGAAGCGCAATCAGGCGCGACTGACGATACGAAGCGCGTTCGCGTGTGGCATGGGGTGTACAGCCTGCGCGGCCAGCCGGGGCGTTACATCATCCGCATCCGCATTCCGGCTGGCATTCTGACGCCCGCGCAATTGGATGTGATCGCCGGCTTGACGGAACAATCCAAGTGGCAGACAGGCGCGCATTTGACCACGCGCCAGGGAATCGAAATTGCCGGCGTGCCAGCCGGACAAGTGACGGCGTTCCTGCGGGCCATTGAGGCCGCTGGTCTGACCACTTTGCGCACGGGCGGTCCGGTGGTGCGGGGTGTCGTCTGCTGCCCGCTGTCGGGCGTTGCGGCGGACGAAGTTTTCGACGTCACGCCATACGCTCTCGCGGCGGACCGCCATTTGCGCGAGCACGGCGCTTTTCAACAGCTTCCCCGCAAAATCAAAATCTCCTTTGAAGGCTGCCCTCACGACCATGTCCGCACGCTCGTTTCGGACATTGGTGTTCGGGCTGTCCGCCGCGGCAAGCGGGAAGGCTTTGGAATTGTTGTCGGCGGCGGGCTTGGGGCATCGCCAAAGACGGCGTCGGTGCTCGAACCGTTCATTCCGCGCGAGGATTTGTTCCCCGTGCTCAAAGCCATTCTGCGGGTTTTTAACCGGCACGGCCATCGCGACAACCGTGCCCGCGCGCGGTTGAAATGGCTGCTGGCGGAGTGGGGTATTGAAAAATTCCGGAGCGAAGTGCTGACGGAACTGGCCCGGTTTGGCCAGGAATGGCAATCCGGCACGGTGTCATTGCCGCGAGTCGTTGAAGAGCCACCGCCGGCCGGCGCATCGGAAAGCGCAACAATTCCAAATGGACAAGCGGGCGCCTTTCAAGCCTGGCGTGAATCCAACACTCAGATTCAGAAACAGCCTGGTTTTGCGGTCGTTTATGTCCGTTGTCCTCTGGGCGATTTGCTGCCGGCTCAACTTCGCATAGTGGCGGAAGCTGCGCGAAAATTTGCCGGCGGCGTTCGCACCTCCATTGACCAGAACCTGGTCCTGCGCTGGGTGCGAGAGGATTCACTGCCGGAGCTTTACGAGTTTCTCCATACCGCACGCTTGGCAGATGACGGAGTTGGACAATTGCCGGACATCACCCGTTGTGTCGGCACGACTGCCTGCCCCTCCGCCATCACCAATCCCCGGTCTGCGGCCGAAGCTGTGGCCTTGGCAGTCGCAACGGAACTTTTAGCCGACCCGGTGTTGCGCCACCTCCGCATTCGCATTTCAGGCTGCCCCAATTCGTGCGGACATCATCACGCGGCGGACATCGGTCTTTTTGGAGTTTCCAAGCGGATCAACGGACGGCCAGTGCCACACTACGCGATGCTGCTGGGGGGCGCGAATTCCGGCGAGGCGTTTGGTGCTCGGGCAATTGAAGTCCCGGCTTTTCGCCTTTCGCTGGCTGTGGAACAAGTGCTGCAACTTTATCGCGCCCAACGCGCAACGGATGAATCGTTCTCCGCGTTCCTCGGTCGTATCGGCCTTTCGCGCGTGCGGGAACTTCTCGAACCGTTGACTCAAGCGCTCGCTCCGGGGATCGAACCCGCGGCCTACCGCGATTTGGGCGCTGACCTGGACTTCTCGGTCGGAGCTCAAGGAGGCGAATGTGCGGCATGAAATGTGAAATGAATTACGCCCCACCAGAACACTGGAGGCAAAATCAACCAACAGCAACTCGTCAACAGGCGAACCGGACGACCGGAGTCTTTTGGCAGCACCAAATGAACCATGAAAATCAATCCGTTTAGTCGAATCGATCCACACACAGAATCCCATGTCTTCCGTCCGCCCGCGCTATTGTTGGCGCTGGCGCTGGCCGCTGTGACCGTTCCCGCTCTCAGGGCTGCGGACGGCGCCCAGCCAACCAACCAGCCCGCCGCCCAAGCGCCAACGGAAAAGCCCGCGCCGCTGCCTCTTCATCAGATCGAAGGCAACGGCGGTATTTTCTCCACGCTGTCGGCCTACATTGTTAATCCTCCGCGAGACGGGGAACCGGTGGGCCGCCCCAGCGTGGGGTTTTCTTACGTCAACATCGGCGCTGACAAGGACCTCGAAGCCTTGACGATCACCGAATCGCCCTTCAAACGGCTGGAACTGGGCTACGGCTTTGATCACCTCGATCTGGGCGATCTGCCGCTGGCTTTGCGCAATGCCGGCCTGGTCAATTATCACGCCGACGAGGTTCAACTGCACAACTTCAACGCGCGTTTCCAGATTTTGTCGGAAGGCGAATTCGATCAGAAATGGATTCCGGCGCTGACTTTGGGCACGCATTACAAATACAACGACGGCATCAACGAGGTGCGCAATGAAGTCACCCAGGGGGCCGGCGTGGATTTGCTGGGCCAGCACGGCCTCTCGCGCAAACAAGGCGTGGATTACACCCTTTACGCCTCGAAGATGTTCACGCAACTGCCGCGACCCGTGCTGCTGGAACTCGGCGGGCGCGCCACCGAAGCGGTCTGGGACGGCTTGGGAGGATTCACCCACAGTTACCGCGCTGTCTTTGAAGGCAACGTGGTTGTGTTCGTGACGGACCATATCGCGCTCGCGGCGGAGTACAAACAGCAACCGCGCAACTACCAGGCCATCGGCAATCTGGTCAAGGTGGAGGGCGATTGGGTGACACTTGACGCCGCCTACGTGGTCAACAAACACTTGACGCTGGCTGTGGGTTACGGTCACTTTGGCAACGTGCTGAATCACGAGGCCAACGGCGTTTGGGGGCTTACAACCAAATGGGAGTTTTAAGCCTGTCTCAGTGCCTGCCGGGGGCTGGACGACTGCTGGCGCCTTTGTCGCGTCCCGTTCCTCCGAACGCGCCGGTCCACGCCCGGCGTCCGGCCTCCGGCGGATTCAACAAGATCAACCTCAAATAGAAAGATAAAATGAGCAATTCAACACAAGGTCTGAGCACGCTGGCGCTGCACGCCGGACAAGTCCCCGACCCCACCACCACCGCGCGCGCCGTGCCGATTTACCAGACCACCTCCTATGTCTTCAAGAGCACCGAGCACGCCGCGAATCTTTTCGCGTTGAAGGAATTCGGCAACATCTACACCCGCCTGATGAACCCGACCAACGATGTCTTCGAGCAACGTGTCGCCGCGCTGGAAGGCGGCACGGGCGCGCTGGCGGTGGCTTCCGGCCAGTCGGCCATCACCTATTCCGTGCTGGCCATCACGCGGCTGGGCGATGAGATCGTCTCTGGCAATAATCTCTATGGCGGCACTTACCAGCTTTTCCATCACACCCTGCCCAAGCTGGGCCGCACGGTGAAGTTCGTGGATTCGCGGAGTCCCGAGGCGTTTCGAGAGGCCATCACGCCCAAAACTCGCGCCCTCTACATCGAAACCGTCGGCAATCCCAAGCTGGATGTGCCGGACTTCGAGGCGCTCGCCAAGATTGCGCACGAGGCCGGCATTCCGTTGATCGTGGACAACACTGTGGGCATCGGCCTGGTGCGGCCGATTGATTACGGCGCGGACATTCTGGCCACCTCGGCCACAAAATACATTGGCGGCCACGGCACGAGCATCGGCGGCGTCATCGTGGACGCCGGCAAGTTCCAATGGAACAACGGCAAGTTCCCTGAGTTCACCGAGCCGGATCCGAGTTACCACGGTTTGGTTTACTGGGACGCCTTGAGCAATGTGCCGGGAATGGGCAACGTGGCCTTCATCCTGAAAATCCGCGTGACCTTGCTGCGCGACACCGGCGCGGCGTTAAGCCCCTTCAACGCCTTCCTCTTCTTGCAGGGGCTGGAGGATTTGCCGCTGCGGCAAAAGCAACATTCGGCCAACGCCCTGGAAATTGCCCTCTGGCTCAAGAACCAACCGTCGGTGAAGTGGGTCGTGTACCCCGGCCTGCCCGACGATCCGAGCTACAGAATCGCCTCGCGCTACCTGAAGCACGGCTTCGGCGGCCTGGTCGGCTTCGGCATCAAGGGCGGCTTGGAAGCGGGCAAGAAGTTCATCAACTCCGTCAAGCTTCTTTCGCATCTCGCCAATATCGGCGATGCCAAATCGCTGGTCATTCATCCCGCCTCGACCACGCACCAGCAACTCACGCCCGAAGAACAGGCCGAAACCGGCGTGACGCAGGATTACGTCCGCCTTTCCATCGGCCTTGAGGACGTGGAAGACATCAAGGCGGACATTGATCAGGCCTTGCGCGCCACGAAATAGACAGCGCCGCCAAAACGTGAACCGGACAGGAATTCGAAACGATGAAAGACCCGCCCGCCGGCATCCTTCAGGGCGATCTTCAGGATCAAAAGATCGCCGGCTATCACTCGGCCCTGGGCGTGACGCGCACCCAAACCGTCACGCTGCGCGGAGTGCAAATCCAGTCTGGTTTCACGTTCGATCAGGTGGAGGTGTCGTATCAAACGCTGGGGACGCTCTCGCCCTGGCGCGACAACGCCATCCTAGTCTGCCACGCCTTGTCGGGCACGGCGCATGTTGCCGGCCTTCACCCGGAAACCGGGCGTCCGGGCTGGTGGGATTTCCACGTTGGCCCCGGCAAGGCGATTGACACGGACAAATTCTTCGTGGTCTGTTCCAACGCGCTGGGAGGCTGCGACGGCACGACCGGTCCGCTTTCGACCTGCCCCGAAACAGGCCAGCCCTATGGCATGGACTTTCCTCCTGTCACAGTGCGCGACATGGTGGAGGTGCAGGCAAAACTGATTGATCATCTGGGCATTTCACAATTGTTCGCCGTCATCGGCGGTTCGATGGGCGGTATGCAGGCCCTGGCCTGGGCGGTCCACTTCCCGGAGCGCGTCCGCGCTTGCGTTCCAATCGCGACCTGCGTCTCGCACAACGCGATGCAAATTGCCTTCAATGAAATCGGACGCCGCGCCATCATGACCGATACGAATTGGAACGGGGGAAACTATGCGCCCGGCCGGCGCCCGAACCACGGCTTGGCCGTAGCCCGGATGGTGGGGCACGTCACCTATCTCAGCGAGTACGCCATGGCGCGGAAGTTCGGACGCGCCTTGCAACCGCCGGTCAATGCCGCTGCCGCCGATGAGGCGTTGTTCGCCGTCGAAAGCTACCTTCACCACCAGGGGGAAAGCTTCGTAAGCCGGTTCGACCCCAATTCCTATATCTACCTTACAAAGGCGCTGGACCAGTTCGATTTGTTCGGCGGCAAGCCGCCGGACGAGGTTTTGCGCCGGGCGCAGGTGCGCTTTCTGGCGATCTCGTTCGCCTCCGATTGGCTGTATCCCCCGGCGCAATCGCGGGAATTGGTGCGCCTGCTCAAGCGCGCCCGAGTGGCCGCCACCTACATCAATCTGGAAACCCTCTACGGCCACGATTCGTTTCTGATCGAGAACCCGGGATTCGCCAATGTGGTGCGGCATTACCTTGGCAATGAATACCGTAGCGCCAATTTCAATGAGTCTGGCGCGACAATTTAATGGAACATGCACCCCGGAATTTACGAAAGTGTTCTGGAATGGATACCCGAAGGATCCCGCGTGCTCGACTTGGGCACGGGCGACGGCGCTTTTCTGGAACGGCTCGTCCGGGCCAGGCGCGTTGTGGCCGAAGGCGTGGAAAGAGATCCCGATCTGGTCGCCCGTTGCATCCAACGCGGGCTGGTGGTCCATCAAGGCAACATTGCGGAGGGGTTGGATCAGTACGGCGATCAGACATTCGACTACGTGCTGTTGCTCGGCACGTTTCAGGAACTGATCTCGCCTGCGGAAATCGTCCGGGAGGCGTTTCGCGTCGGACCTCGTGTCATTATCGCCTATAGCAACTTTGCCCATTACGGGGTCCGGCTTCAGGTTTTGTTTCACGGACGCACACCGGTTACGCAGTCCCTTCCACAGCCCTGGTATCGCACGGCGAACTTGCACTTCCTGTCCATCCTGGATTTTCGCGAATTCTGCCGGCAGCTCGGCGTCTCGGTAATTCGTCAGGATTGTTTCAACGCGCACGGCAAGGTCATGATCCTGCCCAATGTTTTCGCCGCGGAAGCCGTCACCATGTTGGAGTCTGGCGGACGGCAGCGCCCGGATACTCGCGCCTCCGAGGGTGTTGCCCCCTGACGTTAACCCAACATCCGGTTATACTACGCGCCGAGAGCCTGCGCCAAATCACCAAGCAAGTCTTCAATCGCTTCCGCGCCCACCGACAGCCGGATCAGGCTG